>Ga0208242_100050_pt1 | contig 171472 bp, 143 predicted proteins | sample SubbioAug_CSW13A_FD_184825 | JGI IMG/M metagenome (GOLD analysis project Ga0208242, IMG submission 184825) | Serpentinite rock and fluid subsurface biosphere microbial communities from McLaughlin Reserve, California, USA - CR12Aug_CSW13A (SPAdes) | ecosystem: Environmental > Terrestrial > Deep... | reverse complement strand
CCCCCCCTGCCGCAACAGTGGCTTGCGTGGTCTGTCGCGCCGATACGCGGGATCTGCTCCATGCATCATGACCCAGCATCCCGACCGCCATCGCGGCGACGAACACGATCACCGGCAGGCTGAGGCCAGCGAGATTGACCAGCGCCGGGCCGGGGCAGAGCCCGACCAGCCCCCAGCCGATCCCGAACAGTACCGCACCGGTGACCAGCGGCGCATCGATGTCCTTGCGCGTCGGCCAGAGAGATTGCGCGCCAAACACCGGCGCGCCCCGCCGCCGTGCGAGCACAAAGCCGATGCTCGAGACCGTGACCGCACCGGCCATCACGAAAGCCAGCGTCGCGTCCCACGCGCCGAAGATGTCGAGGAAGCCGAGCACTTTCGCTGTATCCGTCATGCCGGAGATCAAAAGGCCGGCGCCGAAAATGAGTCCGCAGACGAAACTCACGAGAACGAGCGGCATCGCATCAGCCTCCGATCATGTGGCGCGCGATGGCGACGGTGGCGATGGCTGCCGCCATGAAGATCGCGGTGGCGACAAGCGAGCGCGCGGACAGCCGCGCGACGCCGCAGACGCCGTGACCCGAGGTGCAGCCGCCGCCCATGCGGCTGCTGAAGCCGACCAGCAGGCCCGCAACGACAATCACGATCAGGCTCGCGGGCATTGCGGGCGAGGGAAGCGGCGTGCCGGTGGCGAGTGCCGCGGTCAGCGGCGCTGCGATCAGCCCCGCGATGAAAGCGAGCCGCCAGCCGCGATCGCTTGTCGCGGACGCAAGAAGCCCGCCGAAGATGCCGCTGATGCCCGCGATGCGTCCGGACAGCAGCATCAGCATGGCTGCGGCGAGCCCGATCAGCGCGCCGCCGATCAATCCGGAAAGAGGCGTGAGGTTGTGCATGGGCGGAGCCTATCACAATCAGCGACAGGATCGTAGCCCGTATGCAGCGCAGCGGAATACGGGGCAAGCGGCGCGATCCATCCCGGATTGCGCTTCGCTGCATCCGGGCTACGCTTGCTTATCGAATCTCTGAAAAGCGAACCTTGTAAGAGGGCGCGCACGTGTGACTATACTGACCAATCACAAGGGGCGCTGCCGGTTGTTGGGCGCACAAAGTTGGTTGACGGCGAACGTTGACCTCGACGGACTATCCATTACGTTGAAGTAGGACTGAGACATAGAAGGTATTCATGTCATCGCTTATTCAAGTCATAGATCACATTGCCGAGGAAGCTCGAAAACAAATAGATCCGAGCCTTAAGGTCGACGACTTCTTTGAACTTTTTGTGTCCGATCTTATCACTCGCGAATTTACCTTGGATTGGGACGATATTGAATCGGGGATAGTCGATGGAGAGGGTGATGGTCAAATCGACGCCATTTACATCTTAGTAGACGGGCTTCTAGTTCGGGAGAAGAAGGAATTTGACGCTGAAGATGCGCGTCGCAATGCGAATGTTCGGGTAATCGTTCATCAAACGAAAAACAGCAATTCTTTTTCGGAAAACTCCTTTGCCAAAATGAGGACTACTGTTTGTGACTTGTTTGATCTCGACAAAAAGATACCACAACTGAAAAAAGTCTATAACGCTTCGGTCGTGGCGCAGGCGGATTTGTTTCGTACCATCTATCTTGGAATGCAGGGTAAAAATCCGATTGTTCAATTTGATATTGTGTTTGCAAGTAAAGGTGAAAAAGCAACCGCGAGTCCCAAGATTCACAGCGATAGAGATGCCGTTATAAGTTTTTTGAAGGCGGGATATTTCAAATCTGATTCAGACGTGCGGTTGCTGGGCGCGCGTGAACTGATTGATTTGGCCAATCGGCCAAGGTTCATAAACAAGAAAATGACTTTCGCAGCCGCTCCAGCTTCTGATGGAGCAACTGATGGTTGGGTTGGTCTTGTTCAAATGAATGAGTTTTTTAGCCTCATAACCGGTGATGATAAAAAGCTTTTGACATCCATCTTCGAAGAGAATGTACGCGACTTCGAAGGCGACTCGGGGGTCAATAAAGAAATCGCTGAAACACTGAGCAAAGTTACAGATAAAGTCGATTTTTGGTGGCTCAATAATGGGATCACTTTGCTTTGTGATGAGATACAGCCCCATACGCAACGAGAATTTTCCTTAGATAGGCCGCTCATCGTGAACGGCCTTCAAACGGCAAATAAAATTTGGCAACATTTTCAGTTGCAAGGCGAGGTGGCGGACACTCGGCACGTTCTCGTTAGGTTAATCAAGTCGCAAGATGAGGATGTTCGCGATCGGATCATCCGAGCAACGAATAGGCAGACGCCGATCGGCCCATCGCAACTTAGAGCGACCGAGCAGCTTCATCGTGACATCGAGGGCTTTTTTAAATCTCGCGGTAAATTCTACGAGCGCCGCAAAAACCAATACAAAAATGCTGGCAGACCAAAGTCAGAAATATTTTCTATAAATGAACTTGCGCAGGCTGTGATCGCGATAGCTCTTGGTAAGCCAAACGATGCGCGAGCACGGCCCAGTTCACTTCTGAACACTCCGGAAGGCTATAAGGCAGTATTTCCAGATAGTGCCGATCTAAAGTTCTTCGCATTTTGCGCGGAATTGATAGGAAAAACTGAAGCTTATTTGACTTCGAAAACAGCCAGCAGAAAGGACCGCAATAATCTAAAGTACTATGTGGCTTATTTGGTGCCTCGTCTCGTGATAGGGAGAGAGCAGCTTGCAAGAAAGGACTTGGTTGGCCTTCTTGAGAAGTCGATGGATGCAGCACTGGCTGTTGCGTACGCCGAGTGTAAGAAAATATTCGAGAAATTAGGCGGGGACGATGATGCGTCGCGGGGGAGTGACTTCATCACGATGATAAAAACTTCTCTTCCCACCATTTTGAAATCAAATGCAAAGCTAAAAATCAAAAAAATAACGAAGAAATAAATTTCCTCGTTACGGGCACCCCGATATTTGATCGGGGTGCCCGTAGTCGGCAATCAAAACGCCTTGTTGCTCTCTTTCACCGCTTCCGCCTCGACATAGACCTGTCCGCCCATCTTGACGAACTTCTCGCTCATCTGCGCCATGCCGTCGGCGATCACGCCCGAGATCGTCATGCCGACGCCGGGGAGCTTGCCGTCGAGATTGAGCGCGGCTTTCTCGTTGTCGCCGAGTGTCGCTGCGTAATCGCGTACGTCCTGCGTGATCTTCATCGAGCAGAACTTCGGTCCGCACATCGAGCAGAAATGCGCGACCTTGTGGGCTTCCTTCGGCAGCGTCTCGTCGTGATAGCTGCGTGCGGTGTCCGGATCGAGGCCGAGGTTGAACTGGTCCTCCCAGCGGAAGTCGAAGCGCGCGCGCGACAGCGCATCGTCGCGGAGCTGCGCCGCCGGATGACCCTTGGCGAGATCGGAGGCGTGTGCCGCGATCTTGTAGGTGATCACGCCGACCTTGACGTCGTCGCGGTTGGGCAGACCGAGATGCTCCTTCGGCGTGACGTAGCAGAGCATCGCGCAGCCGAACCATCCGATCATCGCGGCGCCGATGCCCGAGGTGATGTGGTCGTAGCCCGGCGCGATGTCGGTGGTCAGCGGCCCGAGTGTGTAGAACGGCGCTTCGCCGCATTCCTTGAGCTGCTTGTCCATGTTGATCTTGATCTTGTGCATCGGCACATGGCCGGGGCCTTCGATCATCACCTGGCAGCCCTTGTCCCATGCGATCTTGGTGAGTTCGCCGAGCGTTTCGAGTTCGGCGAACTGCGCGCGGTCGTTGGCGTCGGCGATCGAGCCGGGACGTAGGCCGTCGCCCAAAGAAAATGAAACGTCATACTTGCGCATCAGGTCGCAGATTTCCTCGAAGTGCGTGTAGAGGAAGCTCTCCTTGTGATGGGCGAGGCACCACTTCGCCATGATCGAGCCGCCGCGCGAGACGATGCCGGTGACGCGGTTGGCGGTGAGATGGATGTAAGGCAGGCGCACGCCGGCATGGATGGTGAAATAATCCACGCCCTGTTCGCACTGTTCGATCAGCGTGTCCTTGTACAGCTCCCAGGTCAGCTTGACCGGATCGCCGTCGCACTTCTCCAGTGCCTGATAGATCGGCACGGTGCCGATCGGAATCGGCGCGTTGCGCAGAATCCATTCGCGGGTGGTGTGGATGTTGCGGCCGGTGGAGAGGTCCATCACGGTGTCCGCGCCCCAGCGGATCGCCCACACCATCTTGTCGACTTCTTCCTCGACCGACGACGTCACGGCGCTGTTGCCGATGTTGGCGTTGATCTTGGTCAGGAAGTTGCGGCCGATGATCATCGGCTCCAGTTCGGCGTGGTTGATGTTGCACGGGATGATCGCGCGGCCGCGCGCGATTTCGCTGCGCACGAATTCCGGCGTGATGAAGGCCGGAATGTCGGCGCCGAAGCTCTCGCCGTCCTTGAGTGCCGCTTCCGCACGCTCAAGCTGCTGCTTGCGCCCGAGGTTCTCGCGCGCCGCGACATAGATCATCTCCTTGGTGATGATCCCCTTGCGGGCGAATTCAAGCTGCGTGATCGGCGCGTCGCCGACGCCGCGGATCGGCTTGTGGTGCGCCTTGAAGGCGGCGGCCGCATGGGAGGCGCCGACATTGCCGTTGTCTTCCGGCTTGATCTGGCGGCCTTCATACTCCTCGACGCCGCCGCGTTCCTTCACCCATGCAAGGCGATGGCGCGCCAGGCCGGCGTTGACGTCGATGATAACGTTCGGGTCGGTGTAGGGGCCGGAGGTGTCGTATACGGGCAGATTGGGTTCACCCGCGCCCTCGGACAGAATGATCTCGCGCAGGGGGACGCGCAGGTCCGCTGCCTCGTCGGGCGTCACATAGATCTTGCGCGACGACGTCAGACCGCCGGTGGTGACGGCGGGCTTGATGTCGGCCGTGTTGATTTGTTTGTTCATGGCGTCCTCCTTTGAGGTGTGTTTGTCGATCCTGGGTCGTCATTGCGAGCGAAGCGAAGCAATCCATTCTTATGAAGAACGGATGGATTGCTTCGTCGCTTGCGCTCCTCGCAATGACGGTTGTTTCCTGTTCGCATCACGCCAACTCCGCGGCCGCGTCGAGCCAGGCGCGCACGCGCGCGTCCGGATCGGCGTTCTGGGTGACGTCGCTGACGACGGCGATGGAGTTCGCGCCCGCGGCAAAAATCATTTCGGCCTGTTCGAGCTTGATGCCGCCGATGGCGACCAGCGGAATGTCGCCGATCAGCAATTTCCATGCTGTGATGCGCTCAACGCCCTGCGGCGCGAACCTCATCTTCTTCAGCGTGGTCTCGTAGATCGGGCCGAGCGCGATGTAGTCGGGCTTGTAGGCCAGCGCGTTGTCGAGCTCGGCTTCGTCATGAGTGGAGAGGCCAAGCGTCAAGCCCGCGCGGCGGATCGCATGCACATCGGCGGTGTCGAGGTCTTCCTGGCCGAGATGCAGATGCTGTGCGCCGGCGTCGATGGCGGCGCGCCAATAGTCATTCACCACCAGTTTGGTCGGCGTGCCCTTGGTGACGGCGAGGGCTTCGCGGACGATGGCGAGCGCCGCTGCGTCGTCGAGATTCTTCGCCCGCAACTGCACGGTGCCGACGCCGAGCTTTGTCAGCCGCGCGACCCACGCGACGCTGTCGACCACGGGATAGAAACGATCAGGATACGGCATGCCAGAACGGTGTCCCAATGACAGGGGTTGAAGGAGAAGCGAAATCGCGTGCGCCCATCAGGCCCGCTTGGTATCCCGCGCGGCCGGCTTCGGCGGCGAGGCGGAAGGCGTTGCCCATGGCGACCGGATCGTCGGCCTTGGCGATGGCGGTGTTGAGCAGCACGGCGTCATAGCCAAGCTCGAAGGCCTGAGCGGCGTGCGACGGCGCGCCGATGCCGGCGTCGACCACAAGCGTGATGTCGGGCAGGCGGGCGCGCAGCAGCTTCAGCGCGTCGCGGTTGGTGATTCCGCGTGCGCTGCCGATGGGAGAGGCCCAGGGCATCACAACCTTGCATCCGGCATCGACCAGACGCGAGGCGACACTCAAATCTTCGGTGCAGTAGGGGAACACCTCGAAGCCGTCCTTGATCAGAATGGAGGCCGCTTCGACAAGGCCGACCACGTCGGGCTGCAGCGTCTCGTCGTCGGCGATGACTTCCAGCTTGATCCACGGGGTGTTGAACAGTTCGCGCGCGAGTTTCGCTGTGGTCACAGCCTCACGCACGCTCTTGCAGCCGGCGGTGTTCGGCAGCACCGTGACTTTCAGTTCGCGGATCAGCGACCAGAACTGGTCGCCGGTCTTGCCGCCCGCGGTTTCGCGGCGCACGGATACCGTGACGATTTCGCTGCCTGCGGCGCGAATCGCGTCCTGCATGATCTTCGGCGAGGGATACAGCGCGCTGCCGATCAGCAGGCGCGAGGAGAATTCGCGGTCGTAGAATTTCAGCATGGGGCGTACCTCGCGCGACTCCCTCCGGGGGGGGGGGGGGGGGGGGGGGGGGGGGGTGAGCTGCAAGGACGGTAGTTGTGATACCCCCACCCCCGACCCCTCCCCACAAGGGGGAGGGGAGCAGATGGTGCGAGCCTTCGCGGAGACGACGTGGAGTGATTTTTCATTTCAGCCTCCCTGCCGCGGCGTGAGGATTTCAACCGCGTCGTTGTCGTTGAGCGGCGTCTCGGCCCAGCGTGCGCGCGGCACCACGTCGTAGTTCACGGCGACCGCGAGGTGGGTGCCTTCATAGTCGAGCTCGGCCAGCAGCGCGTCGACGCGCGTAGCCTTGGTCTCGACGCGTTCGCCGTTGACGATCAGGAACATTGCATCACCTCGTTGTCGATGGCGCCGCGCTCGACATAGGCCAGCGTCAGTTCCGCAAGAGCAGGGGCCAGCAGGAAGCCGTGGCGATAGAGCCCGTTGACGGAAATGCGCTTCGCGTCGATCGCGATACGCGGCAGGTTGTCAGGGAAAGCCGGGCGCAGGCCCGCGCCGAATTCGAGAATGCGCGCTTCGCCGAACGCCGGATGCACCGCATAGGCCGCCGTGAGCAGTTCAAGCGCCGAACGCACGCTGACGCCGGTGTCTTCGGCTTCGACAGTGGTTGCGCCGATCATGAAGCGGTTGCCGTCGCGCGGGATGATGTAGAGCGGCCAGCGCGGATGTATCAGCCGAACCGGACGCGACAGTTGCACCTCCGGCGTCTCGATGATCACCATCTCGCCCTTGACGCCGCGCAGATCGCGCGTGCCGGATTCTCTGGCAGCAAGTCCGCGGCAATCGATGACGATACCGTTTTTGATTTCTTGGGCGATCTTGTCGGGTTCGCAGTCGCTTTCGAATTTGATCGCGGCGCCGGCCTCGGTCAGTTTCGCATGCAGCTTCGGCAGCACGGTGCGCGGCTCGACATGGCCTTCGCCGGGAAAGAACAGCGCCTCGCGGAAACGTCCGTCGAGGGATGGTTCGAGGCTCGCAATGCCGGAGGCATCGAGGCGCTCATGATCGGTTGTCAGCCTGGCAAAGCGCTCGAAATCGGTGCGGTCGCGGGGATGTGACACCACCAGCGAGCCGTTGAACGGCGTCTCCGGAAGCTGTTCGCGCCACAGATCGAGCGAACGGATGCCGAGGCGGGTGATGACCGGTTCGGAAGCTTCGCGCTCGCACCACGGCGCCAGCATGCCGCCGGCCCAGTGGCTGGTCGCCTGCATCATGGCGGCGTCGCCGCGCTCGTGCAGCGTGACGTCGTAACCGGCGCGCGCGAACAGCAATGCCTGCCATGAGCCGGCAATGCCCGCACCGATAATATTGATGGAAGATTCCCCTTGCGGAGATTTGACGCTCTGTAACATCCCTGTCCCTTCGCCGGCATGACCCGGATCAGGTTCAAAGGGTCACCGCGCATTGTGCGGTATCTCAGCTCCACGCCGGAGCCCCCCTCGGAACATCAATACGATAGACCTGATGATCCTGCGTTTCAATGGCTGGACCCGCGATGTGGCATGGCTTTTCCGCATCGTGGAAACGCGTTTTCGCATTTCGCATCGCGAAGGCAGCGCCGAGCGGCGGGCGAGTAAGGGTTCGTTGACCTTGCGGTGACGCAATTCGAGGCCGTTTTGTGCCTGTTCCGGGCAAGATCGGCAGCCCGAGTTTACCCGGAATTATGCCGCCGGTGGTTAGGTCGCGGAAACAGGTTCCGCGCTTCAGGATCAATAATGAGTATCGCCGGTCTCGATCACATCGGGCACAAGCCGGGCACGGCCGAAAGGATCTTCGGCCAGGTGCCGGCATGGCTGTGGTTCGGCGCCGGGCTTTTCCTGCTGATGGTGATCGGCGGCAACCGGTCGCTGCAGGACGCCGACACCTACTGGCAGATCGTGGTCGGGCAATCGATCATCGATCATCGCGCGCTGCCGCATACTGATGTGTATTCGTTCACGAGATTCGGCGCACCGTGGATGTCGTCGTCCTGGCTGGCGCAGGTTCTCTATGCCGCATCATACGCGGCGGCAGGCTGGGCTGGGCCGGTCATCCTTGCAGCGCTTGGAACGGCGGCGGCGTTCGCGCTGCTGGTTCACATCCTGTGCCGGTATTTTTCGGCGGTGCATGCGATCATCGTGGCGATGGCCGCGGTGCTGATGTCCGCGCATCATTTCGTCGCGCGCCCGCATTTGCTGGCGCTGCCGGTGATGGTGGCGTGGGTTTACGGTCTAGTGAAGGCCAGCGATGCGCGCAGGGCGCCGTCACTCTGGCTGCTGCCGCTCATTATACTGTGGGCGAACCTGCACGGCGGCTTCGTGCTTGGGCTCGCCTTGATTGCGCCGTTTGCGCTCGATGCGCTGTGGAACGCGCAATCGCCGCAGAGATTTTCGTTGGCGCTGCGATGGGCGGCATTCGGCATCTGTGCGCTGGTTGCAAGCTGGATCACGCCCTACGGCTGGAACTCGCTGCTGGCCGCGCGCCAGATTCTCGATCTCGGTCCCGCGATGCCGCTGATCGCCGAATGGCAGGCTGCCGACTTCAGCAGTCTCGGCGTCTTCGAGATTTGCCTCTTTGCCGCCGTGGCCGGTGCGCTCTGGCGCGGCATCGTGCTGTCGCCGCCCCGCATCCTGCTGGTGCTCGGCCTGCTGCACATGGCGCTTTCGCACAATCGCAATATCGAAGTGTTCGCGCTGCTGACGCCGCTGGTGGTCGCCGGTCCGCTCGCTGCGCAACTCGGAAGAGCTGAAGCTGTTGCGCGGACGAGAAGCTGGATTGGCGTTGTCGCTGTTGTTCTCGGTGTCGTGGGGGCGACCACGGCCTTTGTCGTGAGCCATACCTTCACGCCAATGGCCGCCCAGACGCCGGCTGCCGCGGTCGATGCGCTGAAGGCGCGCAAGGCATCGCGAATTCTCCACAACGCCGGCTTCGGCGGCTATCTTATCACACAGGGCATTCCGACCTTCTTCGACGGACGCGGCGAACTTTATGGCGCGCCGTTCCTCGTCAAGACGTTCGATGCGCTCGCGCTCCGGGACGTCGACGGATTTCTCGGCCTGCTCGACCGTTACAGGATCGACGCGACGCTGCTGACGCCGGACACGCCCGCGGCCGGACTTCTCGACCGGCTCGATGGCTGGCAGCGCATCCATACCGACGGCATCGCCGTCGTCCACGTGCGCAAGTCCGGCACGGCCAATCCAGCAATCAAACCGGAGGGCGCTGCGCGATGACCGCACAGGCAATCGACGCAGCACCGGCGGAGCGCTGCACGCTGCCGATATGGGTCGGCCTTATCGTCTATGCCGTGCTGCTGAGCACCGGCAACCGGCTGCTGATCGATCCCGATACATTCTGGCAGGTCGCGGTCGGGCAGTGGATGGTCGATCACCGCACGGTGCCGGTGACAGATGTGTATTCGTTCACGATGCAGGGTGAGCCATGGATGTCGACGCAGTGGCTGGCGCAGGTGATCTTCAGCCAGGTCCATGGATGGTTCGGCTGGGCGGGGCTCGTCGCGCTGACGGCGCTGGCGATCGCCGTGACGTATATGCTGCTGACGCGCTTTCTGGTCCGCTATTTCGGCGACACGCCGGTGATGATCCTGCTTCCGGTCTCGTTCCTCATCGGACTGCCGCATTTCTACGCGCGGCCGCATGCTCTGGCGTTGCCGGTGATGGTGGCATGGGTTGCCGGATTGCTCTCGGCCGCTGAGCGGCGGCAAGCGCCGCCGTTCGTCTTGGTCTTGCTGATAACGCTGTGGGCGAACCTGCATGGCGGTTTCGTTCTCGGTCTCATGCTGATCGGCCCGATCGCGCTGGATGCGGTGCTGAACGCCGAAGCCCCGGCGCGGCTACGGCTGTTGCTGCGCTGGTTCGTGTTCGGGCTTGTCGCGCTCGCGGCGAGTTGCCTCACACCCTATGGCTGGAATTCGCTGCTGGCGGCGCGCGCCATTCTCAATCTCGGCGAGGCGCTGACCCTGATCCGCGAATGGGCCCCGGCCGATTTCAGTTTCCTCGGCCCGCTGGAAGCGGGCGCGCTGCTGATCATCGTGCTTGCGTTTCTCAAGGGTGTGAAGCTGCCCTTGATGCGCACGGTGCTGTTTGTCGGCCTGCTGTATATGGCGCTGGCGCATATCCGCAACGCGGACGTGTTTGCACTTCTCGGGCCGATGGTGGTTGCCGCGCCGCTGGCCGCGCAGTTCGGCGGACGCAGCGACGCCGGCCTGACCTTTCCGCAGTCTCCAGGACTCGCGGCAGCGCTCACGGTGGTGCTGATGCTCGGGATGACAGTGGCGGCGCTTGCCATGGGGCAATATCGCCCGGCAGCGAACATGTCGCCGGTCGCGGCGGTGCAGGCATTGAAGCAGTATCACGTGCAGCGGGTGTTCAACGATTATGATTTCGGCGGTTACCTGATCTCGCAGGGTGTCGCACCGTACATTGATGGCCGGACTGAACTGTACGGCGAGAAATTCGTGGTGGAGCACAGTGCGGCAAGAGGCTTGCGCAATCCGGCAAGCTTCTTCGACCTGCTGGAGCGCCACAAGATCGACGCGACCCTGCTGCGCAGAAAGACGCCGGCCGCGCTGCTGCTCGATCAGATCGATGGGTGGCGCAAGGTGTTCGCCGACGACGATGTGGTCGTCCATGTCCGCGATGCAGCCGCGCGCCACACCGTCCAGCCCAACGTCAAGCCGCCGGAAGGCGCAGCGCGATGACGACGCAGGCCAGCGGCGTTCCGGCAAGGTGGTTGTCGTTGCCGCTGGTGACGGGCGTCTGCATCTACGCGGGATTGCTTACGCTCGGCAACCGGATGCTGGCCGATCCCGACACGTTCTGGCAGATCAAGGTCGGCCAGTGGATTCTCGATAACGGGGCTGTTCCGCAAGCCGACATCTTTTCCTTCACAATGCAGGGCCAGCCCTGGATCTCGACGCAGTGGCTGGCACAGGCCTGTTACGCGCTTGCTTTCTCGACCGCGGGCTGGGCCGGGCCCGTCGTCCTGACCGCTGCGTCGATCGCGGCGGCATTTGCACTGCTTGCGTGGTTTCTCGAACGGCGTCTGGATACGTCCGTCGTGCTCGTTCTTCTGATGGCCGCGCTCGCGATTGCGTCGCCGCACTTTCTGGTGCGGCCGCACGCCCTCGCCATGCCGGTAATGGTGGCCTGGGTTGCGGGCCTGATTGCAGCGGCCGACCGCGGCGTTGCGCCGTCACTCTGGCTGCTGCCGCTGATGACCCTCTGGGCCAATCTTCACGGCAGTTTTGTCTTCGGTCTCGTGCTGGTCGGGGCGATTGCGCTCGACGCCATGATGAACGTAGAGCGTCCTGCACGCGCTCCGTTGCTGATGCGCTGGTTCGTGTTTGGTTTGATCGCGCTGGCGGCGAGTTGCATCACGCCCTATGGCTGGAATTCGCTGCTCGCGGCCCGCAACATTCTCAATCTCGGCGCGGCGTTGTCGATGATTACCGAATGGCGGCCCGCCGACTTCACGCGCTTCGGCGCTTTCGAGGGCGTTCTGCTGCTTGGGCTGGGAGCGATCCTGTTCAAAGGATTGAAGCTCCCCTTGATGCGGATCGTGCTGACGCTTGGGCTGCTTCACATGGCGCTGGCGAGCGCGCGCAATGCCGCCGTGCTGGCGTTGCTGCTGCCGATCGTGCTGGCTGCGCCACTGGCGGCGCGTTTCGGACAGGCGGCGATACTGCTGGCGAATGGCACACGGCCAAGGTCGATGGTTGCAGTGGCGGGGCTGGTGCCGGTTATCGCGATAACAGCATTTGTGATAGCGACCGGCCGATATGCGCCGCCGTCCGGTATTGCGCCGGCCGTCGCCGCATTGAAGGATCGTGGCGTATCGCGGGTACTGAACGATTACGACTTCGGCGGCTACTTGATCTGGTCGGGAGTGCCGGTTGCGATTGACGGGCGAACCGAACTGTACGGCGAACGCTTCATGGTCGATCTCGATCGCGCCATGATGCTGAAGAATCCGGACGTGCTGTTCGACATGCTCAAGTCAGAACGCATCGACGCGACGCTGCTGTGGCGGCGAACCCCGGCCGCGCAACTGTTCGATCATGTGGATGGCTGGAAGAAGGTTTTCGCCGACGACAACGTCGTGGCGCATGTGCGCGATCCATCGGTGCGCCACTTGGCCGAGCCAGAAATAAAGCCGGCTTCAAACTGAAGCCGGCTCTACATTCTAGTCAGGCGGCCTTGCGTCAGTGACGATGACGCCGATGCTTGCGCGGAATTTCCTGCGCGTTCGCGTCGAACAGTGTGATGCCTTCCGGCGCGGCGTTGGCCGCCTGCCGTTGTAACAATCCCTGCCGCTTCGCTGCATAGTAGTAGCCGCCCGCATAATAGGCCACCGCGCGGTTGTGGTTGCCGCCCGCCGCCTGATAGGCGCCGGCGAGATACTTCACGGCGTAGGTGAGATTGGTGTCCGGATCGAGCAGGCCCTGCGCGGTGCCGGTGTAGCCAAGGCCGCGCGCGGTCGCGAGCTTGATCTGCATCATGCCGTAGTTGCCCTTGCTGACAGCGCGCGGATTGTAGCGGCTCTCGCGCACGATCACGCGATGCACCAGTTCCGCAGGAACGCCGTTTGCGGCAGCGTGGCTCGCAACCATCGATTCGTAGTTGGCGCGCTGTGCGCTGGCGGGATGAATCAGCATCATCGCCGCGGCTGCGGCGAGCAGGACTCGTTTCATGATGTAAATCCTCAGCGATGAATTCTTGGAGATGGGTTCAGCGCGGGCATCTGTGCCGGCGCGACGGCTGGCCCGGCTCAACGGCAACGGGCGCGAGCGGTTCCAATGCGGAGCAAATGTGGAGAGAACGTGTCCTAAGAATTAACGCGGGAACTCGCGGAAATTAATGCACTGATATGAGCGGCTTGCAGCTATGCGAATGCGCGGGCGAGCTATGCGTCGGCGTTCACTGCAGGTTCGGCAGCGATGTCACGGCGACGCTGATCGAACCTTCCGCTTCGGCGATGATGCGCAGTGTGTTGGAGTCGAACGCAATGCTGCCAAGGCGCACGCTCGACACCGATGCCTCGACGCGAATGCCGTCATCGTTCTTGCGGAAGTCTGCGACGATCCCGGAAATCTTCTGCTGCGCGTTGGCGGCGAATGTTTTCAGATCGATGGTGGCGCGCTGCTCGAGCGCGCGTTGCAGGTAGGGGACCGCAGGCCGCGCGGCTGCGCCCAGCAGTCCGAAAGCGGAATCGGATTCGACGGCGAGTTCGAGATCGGTCAGCCGCAGAATCTGCTGCGCCTGATCCAGGACGGGACGGCCCCAGATGTGGATCGTCGCTTCGCCGCCGAGGCCAAGCCAGCTTTTCTTCTCTTTCGCGTTGACGAGCAGCGATATCAGCAGCCGCTGACCGGCGGCTGAGACGCTTGCGCTTTTCACCGTGACATCGACCGAACCGCTGCCGTCCTCGGGGAAGGTGCGGCCCTTCAACTGCGTTTCAACGATCTTGTTGACCTCGGTGAAGGGCAGATCGATCGGCACGCCGATGGCGACGCGGCCGCGATCGGGCGGCGGAACGATGTCGAGATTGGCGGGGAAGGGGCAATCCGGTTTGGTCTCGGTCGGAAGAACGCGCGTCTCCGCCTGCAAGCCGAGCATGAAGTTCACCGAGTTGGGATCGATACGCGGCTGCGCGGCCATCGCACGAACCGGGCGCATCTCCAGCCAGAGCGTCGGCATTCCGGCTGCAGCCGGTGGCAACGGAATCGAGCGGCAGAGTTTCGCCCATTCGCGCCGCGCATTCTGTTCGAGCGAGCGGTCGTTGCGCAGCCGCGCCTGCAACTGCGCCATCTGCTCGTTGACCGTCTTGTCGATCATCGGCTTGACCTGCGCGGGCACCGCGACTTTGGCGCCTGCGATGGTGAGACTGCTTTCGCCGAGCGTGACTTGCGCGGTCAACTTCGGATCGATCCGCCATTCCCGCAGGACTTCAGGGCGCGAGGTGATCGCGACATTGCCGTGGATCGCGGCATTGGCATTCAGCTGTTTGATATTCACGCTGCCGAGCTGCTTGACGGCGTTGCTGCCGAGAACATTTCCCAGCGCGTTGCCGAGTGCGGTGCCGCTTGCTGCGGACAATGAGCCAAGCACGGTCAGCTTGCCATCGAGTGGCGTCGACAGGGACAGCGCGTTCTGCACGCCGCTGGCGGCAATCGGCCCGCGCGCCACCGTCCAGTTGATGTCGGCATTCTGGAGAATCTGGCTGACCGGATTGTCCGCCTTGCCGCCGACATTGCGCGGCGCGGCGCGATCGAGCCCGTCGCGGAGCGCCGCGATCGAGATGGAAATCGGCGTCAGGATTTCGGAATTGCGCGAGACCGGCGGTAGCGGCGGCAGTTTTGTCAGCACGGGCTTCTGAACTTCAGCCGGCCAGAATTTGTTCATCGCATAGAGACTGGCGGCGAACGATGCGACAAGCACCGCCAACCCGAGCAGGATGAATTTCAAGCGCATAACGACTCCGGCAGCATCACGACAGCGATGCTACAGGCGGTGTCCGCGGCACGCCACCCCACGTATCAGAGGAGGCCGGATCGACTTACCGCAACAACTCTTTCGGAAGCGGCTTGTCCTTTGGTGTTTGCGGCAGCTTTTTCTGCAAGGCAGGGACTGCGGGCTGGCCTGGACGCGGCACCGCGGAGGGCACCTGCGGAATGCCGAGACGGTTCGGCACGCCGAGCCGGTTGAGAATTCCTGCCGGGCCTTGCAATCCAGGTGCGCTTGGCGAAGCCGTCGGCCGCTGGAATCCGCCCGGCACTCCGGGCTGTTGAATGCCGGGCCGCGCAAGTCCCGGCTGGTTCGGAAGCGGTGGCCCAGAACCGAGCTGACCCGGCGCACCGGGCGTGCGCTGGAATCCATTTGGTGGTGCACCGGGCGGCCGTTGCAGTCCGCCCTGGTTCGGCAAGCCGGGCCGTCCCGGCTGACCGGTGCCCGGCTGCAAATTGCCGCGTTGCCCCGGCGGGTTTTGCAGACCCGGCTGGCCGGGTTGATTCACGCCCGGACGATTAGGCTGCCCCGGCTGATTGCGTAGTCCCGGCCGGTTAGGCTGTCCCGGCCTGTTGTTCAGGCCTGGCTGGTTGATACCGCCGCGTTGACCCGGTTGATTCAGGCCGGGGCGTTGGCCGGGCTGGTTAAGCCCGCCGCGCTGCGGAGCGTTCGGATTGAAGCCGGGCCGTCCGAAAGCCGGCGGACGATTCGGATTCTGCATGCGGAAATTGCGCTGCTGCAAGACGATGTTGCGTCCGATGCCCTGCATGGTGTGAACGCGCTGCATGAAGCCGCGATCGCGCGCGATCATCTGCGCGGACATCACCATCGGCATCGCCGACATGCGCATGCCGAAGCCCGGCACCATCGTGCCGCGCACGGTGAATCCGCTCGCGGCCTGTGTCAGCATGCCGAGCGGTGCGCCGTCGCGCGCCCTGACTTCGATGCGGCCGACCTTGCCGTCGGCGTCGGGATAAAGCTTGATCCCCACATTGTTGGCATTGGCTGCCGTGGCAGTTGCGCCTTCGGGCACTTCGACGACGCCGGTCGTGCCGCGAATGCCGAGCGTTGCTGTCGGCGTCTCAATCTTCATGTCGCCGGTCTTGGCGACGGCGGCTGCGACGAAGGCCATGGTGCCGCGCGTGACATTGAGAAGCGCGGCGTTGTCCTTAGCCCCTTCCTGATAGACGAAATTGTCCACGACAACGCGTGAACTGGCGGAGAGATTGAGCGTGGTGTCATCGCTGAACGTGACGCCGAGCGTCGAGTTCTTGCCGGTCTGAAGAATATCGCCCTTGAAGATGTCGTCTTGCAGTTTCAGCGGACCGGTCATGCCGTTGCGGGTGACCGTGGCCGTGCCCTTCAGCGTGGCGACGTTTCCAGCCGGTTCTTCGGTGTCGGTTGCAGGCTGATCGGCGGATGGTGGCTGGCCCGCTTGCGCAGGCGGTGCGGACGAATCCGCCGGTGCGGGTGCGGGGCTCGCCGGTTGTGCGGGAGTTGCCTGTGCGAGCTGGATGATTGGTTCTGCATGGGCGGGCACAACGGCGAGGCCGCACAGCATCGATGCAACGAGCAGGGCAGAGCGCATCAAGATATTCACCTGCTCGAGGAGCAATCTGAAAGGCCGCACAATGGCATCATTTTTGACAGCCCTCGCAGGACGATGCAACGCCACGCGCTCTGGCAGCGGGATTTTTCATTGCAATTGTGATGCGAAAGAGGTCGAGGTTCAAACCCCGCGCGTCATCGCTCGGGCGCGATCCGGCCGCCGGCGACGCGCCAGGCCTCGATGCCGCCCTGGATATGGCGGGCGGTGGTGAGCCCGGCTTCCTGCGCGGCCTGCACAGCCATCGCGGAGCGTTCGCCGAACGCGCAATAGAACAGCAACTGATTGCTGGTGGTGGTGCCGAGCTGGTGAAGAATGCCGCCGGGTTTCACATTATCTTCGAGGGCGGGGTAGGGCGCATGCAGCGAGCCCGGAATAACGCCGTGCTTCTCGCGCTCGCGGCGTTCGCGCAGGTCGATGAGCACGACGTCGGACCGGCCCGCGATTTCTTGGGCTTGCGACGCTGTCAGCGCCCAGCCGCGCCGCGCGACTTCGTCCTGCGCCAAACCCATGTGCAGGTTGGCCGGCACCGCCACGTCCATCATCTTCGGATTCGGCAGGTGCAGGCTGTTCATCAGGTCGACATACTGTTCCATCGACTTGACCTGAAGCCGCGGGTTACAGGCTTTTTCCTCGCCGATGGTCGAAACCGTGTCGCCCTTGTAGTCGTGCGCCGGAAAGATCAGCGTTTGGTCGGGCAGCTTCAGCAGCCGGCCGAAGATCGACTCGTATTGCGCGCGCGGGTCGCCGTTCTGGAAGTCGGTGCGTCCGGTGCCGCGAATGAGCAGCGTGTCGCCGGTGAAAACGCGATCGGGCAGGATGAAGCTGTAGGAATCATCGGTGTGGCCCGGCGTGTAGAGCACATCGAGGCTGAGGCCCTCGATGTCGATCTTGTCGCCGTCGGAGACGCGCATCGAGACGACATCGACGCCGCTCTGCTCGCCCATCACGGTAATGCAATGGGTCTTGTCGCGCAGTGCGCCGAGGCCGGTGATGTGGTCGGCATGGATATGCGTATCGACCGCCTTGATCAGCTTGAGATCGAGGTCGTGCAGAAGCTGGATGTAACGGTCAACCTTTTCCAGCACCGGATCGATGATCAGTGCTTCGCCGCCGCGGCGGCTCGCAAGAAGATAGGTGTAAGTGCTGGAAACGCTGTCGAAGAGCTGACGGAAAATCATGGAACCATGATTGCAGATTCCTGTGAGCGATCAAGGGTGGACCGCGTCACTCAATCTGATGATTCGCTTGGCGGACAATATCTCTAGAACATGCCCAGCACGATCGCGCCGACCAGAATAAACGACGCATACGCTGCAACGACGCTCAGAGGTCCGACGATGGTCATGGGGAATCTCCCTTGGCTCAACGCTGGGTCATGTAACGCGGACGCTACCAAGACGTTCCCCATTCAAAAAAGTCAGACCTGCTGACGGATCATCGGCCGGGCGCGTCAACATGGTTAAAAAACCTTGAATAACAATGCGTTGAAGAGTCCTTAATTATCTTCAGTGAACTTGCGCGGATGACGCGTGGAGTGAGTTGGTTCGTCGTCGGCTCCCTTGTCCTTGTTGCGCTGGCGGGTTGCGGCCGCGGTTTCATGACCGCCGAACGCGAACCCTGGCGGGCTGAGGCGGAGAAGGCGTGCCTGAAATCCGGTGCGGTCAAGGAGACTGCCGATCTCGTCCGCATCGATCCGATTTCCGGCCCTGGCGCGTGCGGTGCTGAATTCCCGCTGAAAGTGGCGGCACTCGGCGAGCCGATGAGCAGCCTCGGTTACGCCGACGACCTGCGTCCGCCCGGCAGCATCGGCAATCAGCCGCGCTGGCCGGCATCGCAACCGCAGTCTCCGTCCTATCAGCCGTCTTACTCGTCGTCGCAGCCGCCATCATATCCGTCGTCTTATCCATCGCAGCAGCCGTATCCGGCAGCGCGTTCGCCGTCGTATCCAGAGCAGGCCGGGGCGCCGATGCGATTGAATGCGCCGGGAACAGAGCCGCCTGACGAGGAAGATCTGGCGGCGGCTCCCGACTCTGCGGCGCCGACAATCAGCCGCCCGCAAACCCGTGCGCCCTATGCGGCGCAGCCGTATCCCCCCGCGAGCCAGCCTTACACGCCGCCGCGCTTCGGCCCATCTCAGGGCTCGCCGGTGAACAGGTTCGGCGCGGTCGCCGTGAAGCCGGCTGCGACGCTGGCGTGCCCGATCGTATCCGCGCTTGACCGCTGGCTGGCGGACGCGGTTCAGCCAGCCGCCCAGCGCTGGTTCGGCTCGCCGGTCGCGGAGATCAAGCAGATTTCGGCCTACTCATGCCGCGGCATGAACGGCAATTCGCGCGCGCATATTTCAGAGCACGCGTTCGGCAACGCGCTCGACATCGCCTCGTTCACGCTGGCGGACGGCCGTCGCATCTCGGTCAAGGATGGCTGGAAGGGATTGCCGGAAGAGCAGGGCTTCCTGCGCGACGTGCAGGCCGCCGCATGTCAGACGTTCAACACCGTGCTGGCGCCGGGATCGAACGTCTATCACTACGATCATATTCACGTCGATCTGATGCGCCGCGCGAGCGGGCGCATCATCTGCCAGCCGGCGGCGGTGTCCGGCGAGGAGATCGCCCAGCGCGCCGCGCCGCGCGGTTATGCGCTGCGCGATGGCGGCGTTACCGGTTCGATCGGGCAGCGTGTGAAGCGGATGTTCGCGCGTGGTCCGCTGTCGAAGGAAGATCGCGACTCGATCGAAGACGAATCCCGCGTCCGGGAGCGCTGATTATTTCTGGCGGGCGCGGTAAGCGGCAAGGAAAACCCGCGTCGCACTGTCGACCACCGTTGCGATCTGCTCTTTGGTCGGGGCTGGCTTGACCTGAAAGACGTAAGGCTGAAACAGCGTCGCCTGGCACATCATGATGAATTGGGCGGCGGCCAGATAGCAGTCGTCGATTGCGAGTTCCTTTGCCTTGACCCGTGCTCCGAGATAGTCCGCGAGGAGCCGCATCGTGTGCGCGATGACATGGTCGTAAAAGCGGCGGCCGACATCGGGCATCCGTTCCGCGATAGCCATTACGGTTCGGACCGCTGAGCCACCATCGGGCCGGCAGATGATTTCGATGTAAGCGCGGCCGAATGCTTTCAGGCTGGTTTCGGCATCCAGCGTGGGGTCGAAATTGAACGCCTTCTTGCCATGATCGAGGCTTTCCTGCTCGACGATGGCCTCGAACAGCCGATTCTTGTCGTTGAAGTAGACATAGAGCGTTCCCTTGGAAACGCCGGCGGCCCGCGCGATCTCGTTCATGCTAGCGCCGTCGAAACCCAGATCCATGAAAACACGCCGCGCACCATCCATGATCTGATGGCGTTTCGCGCTGTCCTCGTCACCGGAGGCGACCGTGAGATGGGTCTGTGAAACCATTCGTTTAGTCTGTTCTTTCGTTTCGCTGTGGATCGCGCCGCCGGAAAGGATGCGGGAACCCGGATCGAGGTATCCAAGTATCGATTCAAATTTACAATTGACCGAACCGTTCGGTCAATGATAATTTTGTCGCAGGTTGGGTGCTGTCAGCGGTGCCCGATGTTTGCCGCATGCGTTTGAGTTTGAAAATTTAAGGAGGCCGTGATGGCCGTGCCTGCCCGAGACCAGGTTGCAAGGGTCGTTCACCCTGAGCCTGACGCATCTGACACCGATGCATCGCACGCCGTTCCGGCGGCGGAGATCGAGCAGCGTTCACGTCCTGCGGAACAGCCGGCTCCCGAAGCGCCGGTGGCGGATGGATCGGATGATGCCGTCGGGCAATCCGCCAAACCGAAATCCAAAACCCGCAAGAGAGTTCTGGTCGGCGTCGGCGCGGTTGCCGCGCTTGCCGGCATCTATTTCGGCTACCACTACATGGTCATCGGCCGTTACATGGTGACCACCGACGACGCCTATGTCCGCGCCAACAACTCCACCATGGGCGCGAAGATCGCCGGGCACATCTCGAAGGTGATGGTCGGCGACAATGCGCGCGTCGGCGCCGGCAATGTCGTTTTCACGATTGATGACGGTGACTATCAGCTCGCTGTCGAAAGCGCGCGCGCCAAGGTTGCGACCCAGGAAGCCACCATCGAACGTATCGGACGGCAGGTCGCGGCGCAGCAAAGCCAGGTCGATCAGGCAAAGGCGCAACTGGTTTCCGCCGAGGCCGGGATCAAGCGCGCACAATCTGATTTCGAACGTCAGGAATCGCTGAGCACGAAGGGCTTCGCCTCGAAGGCGACCTTCGACGTCTCGCAGGCGGGACGCGATCAGGCCGTCGCCGCCGTGCAGGCTGCACGGGCCACGCTAGAGGCTGCGGAAACGCAGGTCGATGTCATCAAGTCGCAGAAGGCCGAAGCCGAGGGCCAGTTGCAGGAACTGCGCGCGGCGCTTGCGAAAGCCGTGCGCGATCTGTCGTTCACCATTGTGCGCGCGCCGGTCGACGGTATTTTCTCCAACCGCATCGTCAATGTCGGCGATTATGTGCAGCCTGGACAGCGGCTCGCCAATGTCGTGCCGATCGATGATGTCTACATCGACGCCAACTACAAGGAAACGCAGCTTGGCCGCCTGAAGCCGGGACAGCCGGTGTCGATCACTGTCGACGCGGTGTCGGGACGCACCATCAAGGGCGTCGTCGACAGCCTCGCGCCTGCCTCAGGCTCGGTGTTCACGCTGCTGCCGCCGGACAATGCCACCGGCAATTTCACCAAGGTGGTTCAGCGTGTGCCGGTTCGCATCCGCGTGCCGTTCTCGGTGGCGCGTGAAAACCTTCTGCGGCCCGGTATGTCGGTGATCACCACGGTGAACACCAAGCCAAATCCGGACCACGTCGATCCGATCACCGCACGATAACCGCGTGCGAGGTTCCGCATCGCGGGCCTCAAGGAAAGAGTGATGGCGTCAAACACCGCATCACCAACCATGAACGGCGCCCCGGCCGCGCCGGCTCCTGCGGAAACGATCAGCACCCGCCGGCTGATCGCGTTCCTCATCATGGTGTTCGGGATGTTCATGTCGATCCTGGACATCCAGATCGTCTCGGCATCGTTGAATGAAATCCAGGCCGGCCTGTCGGCCAGCACCAGTGAAGTCGCATGGGTGCAGACCTCGTACCTGATCGCCGAAGTTATCGCGATCCCGCTTTCGGGATTCCTCTCGCGGGCGTTCGGCACGCGACTGCTGTTCGCGATTTCCGCCGCGGGTTTCACCTTTGCGAGCTTCATGTGCGGCCTGACCTCGACCATCGAACAGATGATCCTGTGGCGCGCGATCCAGGGCTTCGTCGGCGCGGGCATGATCCCGACCGTGTTTGCGTCGGCCTACACGGTATTTCCGCGCAGCAAGTTTCATATCGTCGGTCCGATCATCGGTCTGGTCGCGACGCTGGCACCCACCATCGGCCCGACTGTCGGCGGCTACATCACCGACCTGATGTCGTGGCACTGGCTGTTCTTCATCAATGTCGTGCCCGGCATCGGCATCACCATCGGCGTTTTGGCGCTGGTGGATTTCGACAAGCCGAACTTTGCGCTGCTCGAGCATTTCGACTGGTGGGGCCTGATCTCGATGGCCGGCTTCCTCGGTTCGCTCGAATACGTGCTGGAAGAGGGGCCTCGCAACGACTGGCTGCAGGATGAGTCGATCTTCTTCTTTGCGATCGTTTGCGTTGTGTCCGCCGTAGTCTTCTTCTATCGCGCGCTGACGCAGAAAGAGCCGATCGTCGATATCCGCGCCTTCACCGACCGCAACTTCGCGCTTGGCTGCATGTTCTCGTTCTGCGTGGGCATCGGACTTTATGGCCTGACCTACATCTATCCGCGCTATCTCGCCGAAGTGCGCGGCTACAGCGCGCTGATGATCGGCGAGACGATGTTTGTTTCGGGTGCGGCAATGTTCGTCAGCGCGCCGATTATCGGGCGGCTGATGACCAAGGTCGATCTGCGCCTGATGATCGCCGCCGGGCTGGTTATTTTTGCAATCAGCTCCTGGATGATGACCGGCATCACCCGCGATTACGATTTCTATGAACTGCTGGTGCCGCAGATCCTGCGCGGCGTCGGCATCATGATGGCGATGGTGCCGGTCAACAATATCGCGCTCGGCACGCTGGCGCCCGCGCGGTTGAAGAACGCCTCGGGTCTGTTCAATCTGACACGCAATCTCGGCGGTGCTGTCGGACTAGCCGTCATCAATACGGTGCTCGATCACCGGACCGATCTGCATATCTCGCGGCTGCATGACCGGGTCACCTGGGGCAATTCGATGGCGGTCGAGACGCTCAACATGCTGACCCAGAAATTCCAGGGCGCGGGCAACGCCTCGCTGATGGCGCTGAAGCAATTGTCGATGATCGTGCACCGGCAGGCGGTTGTCATGAGCTTCGGCGACGCCTTCTTCATCCTCACATGCTTCTATCTGGCGCTCAGCGTGCTGGTGTTCTTCGTCAAGAAGCCGAACATGATGGGCCCGCCGCCGGACGCGCATTGAAGTCCGGCCGTGGCCATGGCACATCAGTCACGGACATGGCAAAGGCAAGCGCGGGCACATGAGCTTCATCAGCGGCGTCGGATTGACGTCTTTCGGAAAACACGAAGGCCGCTCGACGCTCGATCTGATGACCGAAGCGGCTGAGGCCGCGCTGTCGGATGCCGGCCTCAGGCGCGCGAACATCGACGGTCTGTTGACCGGGTACTCCACCACCATGCCGCACCTGATGCTGGCAACCGTGTTCGCCGAACACTTCGGTGTGCAGCCGTCCTATGCCCACGCCATTCAGGTCGGCGGTGCCACGGGTCTGGCTATGGCGATGCTGGCGCATGAACTGGTCGAGGCGGGAGTCGCAAAAACCATTCTCGTCGTGGCAGGCGAGAACCGACTGACCGGACAGGCGCGCGACTCGGCGATGAGCACGCTGGCGCAGGTCGGTCATCCTGACTACGAAGTGCCGCTCGGCCCGACCATCCCGGCCTATTATGGATTGCTCGCCTCGCGTTACATGCACGACAACGGGCTGACGCAGGCCGACATGGCGGAATTCGCGGTGCTGATGCGCAATCATGCGATGCTGCATCCCGGCGCGCAATTCCATGATCCGATCACGGTTGCCGATGTGCTGGCGTCGCGCGAAATATCCTCGCCGCTGAAGCTGCTCGATTGCTGCCCGGTGTCGGACGGCGGCGCGGCCTTTATCGTCAGCCGCGAGCCGACCGGCGATCGTCATGTCCGCATCATGGGTTGCGGGCAGGCGCATCTGCATCAGCACGTCACGGCGGCGAAATCGTTGTCCGATGTCGGTGCAGCAGTTGCGCTGAAGCGGGCGCAGGCAAAGGCAGGCTTGGATCCGCGCAGCATCAAGTATGCCGGCATCTATGACAGCTTCACCATCACGCTGGCGATCCTGATCGAGGAGCTCGGCCTCGCGCAACGCGGCGAGTCCGCCGCGCGTGCGCGCAACGGCGATTTCGGCGTCAAGGGCGCGCTGCCGCTCAATACCCATGGCGGACTGTTGAGTTACGGTCACTGCGGTTGCGGCGGTGCGATGGCGCATCTGGTCGAGACGCAATTGCAGATGACGGGACGGGCAGGGAAACGGCAGGTGCGCGACGCCTCGCTGGCGCTGCTGCACGGCGACGGCGGCGTGATGTCGTCCCATGTCAGCATGTTTCTGGAGCGCGTGCGATGAGCGAGGCGACAGAACTCAGGGGCTGGACCGACGGCGCCGATGCGATTCTTTATCAGTTGTGCGGCGCGTGCCGTCATCTCTGGTATTTCCGCCGCGCATTCTGTCCGTCCTGCGGAAATGCTTCGCCGCATGTCCACAAGGCGAGCGGGAACGGTGTGCTCTACGCCGCGACGGTGGTGCGCCGTGCGGCAACGCCGGAGGCGAAAGCTCATGTGCCGTATGCGATCCTGCTGGTCGATATGGCGGAAGGCTTTCGCATGATGGCGCATGGCGACATTGATCTGAGCATCGGCGATAACGTCACCGCGGAATTCAGGCCATTTACGAACTTGCGCACCCCGTATTTCGTCAAGGCGTGAGCATGTGCGGCGTGTCGCCGCGCCGACATTGCCGGATTTTAAGCGGCCGGTACAAAATTTGCCGCAATTATTGCCCAAAACATCATCAGCGGCTTACGCAACGTAAGTCTGCATGACTCGAACACGGGAGGATCGCATGGATTTGAAGTTTGCGTTTATCGCGACCCCGCGAGTCATGCGCATTCGCGCCTCGGCGTCCGGATACCCCATCGGTTAACCCCGCGGTCCTCCGCGCAAGGTTGCCGGCTGCCATCGGTTTTCCGATGGCCTGTCCGAGGTCGTCCGGTTCGCGTTGTCGCGGACCCTGCTGACCAGCTTCCACAACCTGTTTCTTTGACACGTGACGATTGCCTGCGGCGTGGCCGCTGCGTCGTCCAAAATTTCTGGAGTCGGCTTGCGCCCGCGCAGCCGAAACATGCCATGACTCTGTCTCGTAATAAAAAGTCCGCCTTACGCGCGGTGCTTCCGTTCGTCTTCCGCCACTGGACTCATCAGCCGGTGCGCCTCTCCGTGGTTGCCGGTGGCCTGATCGCCGCAGCGGCGGCGGATGTGTTCATGCCGCTGTTCGCCGGAAAGCTGGTGGACGCCATCGCGCTGACCGATCCGGCTGCCGCAAAGCGCGGCGCGATGATTGCCTTCGGTGCCATCGTCGCACTCGGCCTTGCGGCGATGATTACGCGCTTCATCGGTTTGAAGGCGATCATTCCGTTCACGCTGCGCATCATGTCGGATGTGGCGCAGAATGCCTTCGTGCGAATCCAGCGCTTCTCGACCGACTGGCACGCCAACAGCTTTGCCGGTTCGACCGTGCGGAAGATCACGCGCGGCATGTGGGCGCTCGACCTGCTCAACGACACCATCCTGATGGCGCTGATCCCGTCGCTGGTGGTGCTGCTCGGCTCGACCATCCTTGTCGGCTGGCACTGGCCGGTGCTGGGTGCGGTGATTGCCCTGATGACAGTGATCTATGTGGGCATGACGGTTGCGCTGACCACCAACTACATCGCGCCGGCGGCGCAACTGTCCAACGCGCTCGACACAAAAGTGGGCGGCACGCTGGCGGATGCGCTGACCTGCAATGCGGTGGTGAAGTCGTTCGGTGCAGAAGCACGGGAGGACGAGCGTCTCGGTGGCGTGCTCGGCAAGTGGCGTCGCCGCGCGACCCGGACATGGTCGCGCTACACCTATGTCGGCACGGCGCAGCATGCCGTGCTGGTGTTGATGAGCGTGACTGTGATCGGCGGCGTGCTGCTGCTGTGGGCCGCGGGCCGTGCGACGCCGGGTGAGGTGGCCTATGTGGTGACGACCTACTTCGTCATTCACGGCTATCTCGGCGACATCGGCCAGCACATCAGCCATCTCCAGCGTTCGGTGAACGACATGGAGGAACTGGTGGCGATGCACGACGAGGTGATCGGCATTGCCGATGCGCCCGACGCGAGGCCGATCAAGGTCGCTGGCGGCGGCATCGTGTTCGACGATGTGACGTTCCACTATCGTGGACACGACACGCCGCTGTACGACCGGCTTGCGGTCAGCATCAGGCCCGGCGAGCGCGTCGGTCTGGTCGGCCGCTCCGGCTCCGGCAAGACGACCTTCGTCAAGCTGGTGCAGCGGCTGTACGACGCAACCGGCGGCCGCATCCTGATCGACGGTCAGGATGTCGCGAAGGCCACGCAGCAGTCGCTGCGCAGCCAGATCGCCATCGTTCAGCAGGAGCCGACCCTGTTCCATCGCTCGCTCGCGGAAAACATCGCCTACGGGCGGCCGGGCGCGAGCATGGCGCAGATCGAGGAAGCGGCGCGTCTTGCCAATGCGCATGACTTCATCATGCGGCTGCCGAAGCGCTACGAGACGCTGGTGGGTGAGCGCGGCGTGAAACTGTCGGGGGGCGAACGTCAGCGTGTGGCGCTGGCGCGTGCCTTCCTCGCGGACGCGCCGATCCTGATCCTGGACGAGGCCACGTCAAGTCTCGACTCGGAATCGGAAGCCTTGATTCAGGAGGCGATGGACCGCCTGATCCAGGGCCGCACCGCGATCGTGATCGCGCATCGTCTGTCGACCGTGCGCAGCCTCGACCGCATCCTCGTGTTCGACCGGGGCCGGATCGCGGAAGAGGGGACGCATGCATCGCTCGCGCGGCGTCCCGGCGGCATCTACCGTTCGCTGTTCGAGCGGCAGGTGCTTGAACTCGACCGCATGTCGGCGGCCGAATAAGCCCTCGTCGCACAACAATACGAGGCCGGAATCGCGAGATTCCGGCTTCGTTATTTCGCCCGTGTGGGTCTGTTAGACCAGTGACATTTACGGCACGCGGGTGACGTGGTCGGCAATCGCGCGCGCAGAGTCCTCGGCGTGAGTCAGGATCATGAAATGCGACGCGCCTTCGGTCGTCACCAGCGAAGCGCCCTTGATGTAAATGCTCAGCAGTTCGTTGGCGCGCTTCACGGCCGGATGGCTTTCTCCGCCTCGCAGGACCATGACGGGGATGTCGACACCGGCAAGCTCCGAGGGAAATAGCGGGAAAGCATATGCGCTCGCCCAATCGAGAATGTTGACGTGTGTCGTCTCCATTGCATAGGCGCGGACACGGGACGGCCATGACGCGAAGGTGCCGCTGCCCCCGTAGAAGTCGATCATCGATGAAATTGCTTCTCTGTCTCCGCCGCGGAAGGCCGCGAAATAGGCATCGGACATTTCCCGGAACGTGCGGTAGTGCCGGTACTCCCCGATTTCGCGCAGGATGTTGACCGCCGGAGCCTCCATGATCGTCAGGCTCTGGAGCGGCACCTTTCCGCGGAGCGCGACAGCAAGTGATGCGAGGCCGCCAAACGAATGACCGACCAGGTGAACCGGGCCGCCCGTCCGCCGGATGACGGCTTCGATCACTTCGGCCTCATGAGAGATCGAGGGATCGCGTGTGGTGCGGCGCTCAGTGGTTCCGCCATAGCCGAGCAGGCTCGTGGTCACACAGTGAAAATGGCCGTTCAGTGCGGAGATCACCGGCCGCCAGGCGGCGCCGGTGCTGCACGATCCCGGCACGAACACGACAGTCGGTCCATCGCCGCTTTCGTCATAGTCAATATCGTCAATGAGCTGTTCGGCTATCATCTGGTTTTCCTGACATCAGTTATATCGCGCGGGGCGACGAGACGGGCTGCTGATCACGTGAAAGCTTCGCAGCCCGTCCCCTTTTTCAGCGCTTGTTGATGACGATCTCGAGGTATTCGCTGGGCACGACCACGGTGTGATCCCCCGAGCGATTGAACTGGGCGAGAAGCGCTCTGATATCGCGCTCGAGAGCCGATTGCGCCGTCCCCTCCAGTGCCGCGAACGCCTTGAGCACAGGCCCGTAGTAGGTCCTGAAGATCTCCAGCCAATGGTCCGCCGAGCGATATCGGAAAACGAAATTCCGCTGCGCGGTCACGATCGACGACGCGTGCGGTTCGAACATCTCCTTGATCCGCTCCCGCGTGCCCCACAGCGCTGGCGACCTGACGCCGGCCGGCGGCGGCACGTGCTTGCCGATGGTCTTGAACAACTGGCCGATGAAGCCATCGGGTGTCCAGTTCGCGAGACCGATTTTGCCGCCCGGCTTGCAGGCACGAACCATCTCGCTCGCGGCGAGGTCATGGTCGGGGGTGAACATCACTCCAAAGGTCGAGACCACCACGTCGAAGCTGTCATCCGGAAACGGCAAGGCCTCCGCATCGGCCTCACGGATCGTGAGGTTGAGCCGATCGGCCGCTGCCCGCTCCCTGGCGCGCTCGAGCAGCGCGGCCACATAGTCGGTCGAGGTGACGTCGCACCAGCGGCGCGCGGCGGCGAGCGACACGTTGCCGTTCCCGGCTGCGACATCAAGCACCGTTTGCCCTGCGCGTATGTCGAGTGCTTCACACAACTGCTCGCCGACGATCTGTAGAGTGGTGCCGACAACGGCGTAGTCGCCGGACGACCAGGCTCCTTGCTGGCGGGCCTTGACCGCCGTAAAGTCGATCGCTGGCTTGCTAACGGTATCGACGGAAGTCAGCATGGTTCTTCTCCGATTGTCCTGGGATAGCCCCGCGAGCGGAGCATTGGATCCGGCCATCTGCGCCATTTCCTCGACATACCGTAGCGGCCGTACATGGAGACGAGCGTGGTAGCCGGCGTGGAAAAGCACGTGGAATTGGGGCGCGCCGGCCGCGGTGATTTGTCGCTGCATGTGCAGTTGCTTGGCGCTCTGACGATCTCCCGAAACGGCGCTGCGCTGAAGTTGCCGGCGTCGCGCAAGGTGCGCGCGCTTCTCGCCTATCTGGCGCTGGCTCCGCATGCTGTGCCGCGAAGCCAGCTTTGCGAATTGCTGTGGGACGTCCCGAACGATCCGCGCGGCGAGCTGCGCTGGTGTCTCAGCAAACTGCGTGGCGTGGTTGACCAGCCGGATCGGCCGCGCGTTGTGACCGATGGAGATACTGTCGCGTTCGATCTGACGGATTGTCTCATCGACGCGGTCGAGATCACACGGGCGACACAGGAGGGACTGGAGACGCTGCGGCCTGAGCGGCTGCGGTCGCTGTTGTCCCTGTGCCATGGTGAATTTCTCGATGGCTTCGAGATTGACCGAAACCCCGCGTTCAATGCCTGGCTCACCGCGCAGCGCCGCCAGTTTCGCAGCCGCCACGCCGCCTTGCTTGAACGGCTCGTTGAAAGCGAAGCCGGTGATGACGTGTTCGGATATCTCGAGAAATGGCTGGAGCTCGCGCCGTTCGATCTGCGCGTTCATGAAAATCTCCTGAGCGCGTTCGCCCGCCGTGGCCGGATTCGTGAAGGGGAAGACCATCTGTCGGCGACAGCGCGGCTGTTTGAAGCCGAAGGTCTCGACTGTGCGCCGATCCGGGAGGCCTGGCGCGCTGCGCGTGCGCACGGAGAATTGCCGAAGCTTCACGTTCAGGCGGTTGAGCCGGCGGTTGTCGTGTCAACTGGCGCTGGTGTGACACCTGCCGAGAGCATCATCACATCACCTCGCCGTGCGTCCATCGCCGTGATGCCGTTTCTCGAACGGAGCGCTGAGGCGCCGATCACTCCCGGAGGACCTGCCGGTGGCCTCGCCCACGACCTGATTACAAGGCTCGCGAAGCTGCGAAGTCTTTTTGTCATTGCGCAGGGCTCCGTCTTCGCCCTGAACGAGCGGCACGTCGGGCCGGAAGAAGCCGGCCGCATGCTCAACGTCGACTATGTCGTCAGCGGATCGTTGCAGCGCCGGGACAATCGCCTCGCCGTTACGGTCGAGCTGGCCGAGACCCGCACCGCCCGCGTGGTCTGGGCAGAAGTCTTCGATCAGAAGGTGGACGACGCCTTCCTTGTCCTTGGCGAAATCGGTGACCGGATTGTCGCGTCCATCGCCAACGAGATCGAGATGATCGAGCGCAACCGCGCGATGCTGAAGCCGCCCAACTCGCTGGATGCGTGGGAGGCCTATCATCGCGGCCTGTGGCACATGTACCGATTCAACAAAGGCGACAACGAGCGGGCTCAACAGTTTTTCCAGACGGCGGTGCATCTCGATCCCACCTTCTCGCGGGCATATGGCGGCTTGTCCTTCACGCATTTCCAGAACGCGTTTCAGGGGTGGACCCAGCGCGAGCCGGAGGTGGAGCGCGCGTTCGATGCTGCCGGGCAGAGCCTGATGGCCGACGACCGCGATCCCGGGGCGCACTGGGCCATGGGCCGCGCACTGTGGCTGCGCGGCCATCAGGACCAGTCGCTGATCGAGCTGGAGCAGGCGATCGATCTCAGTCCGAACTTTGCCCTCGGCCACTACACGCTCGCATTCGTGCATTCGCAGGGTGGCGATCCGCGCGCGGCCGTCAGGTTCTCCGACCATTCGCGTCACCTGAGTCCGTTCGATCCCTTGCTGTTCGGCATGCTCGGCGCGCGGGCGATGGCGCTGGTGCGGCTCAAGCAGTTTGACGAAGCCGCCGAGTGGGGCGTCAAGGCGGCCGCCCGTCCCAATGCGCACGTGCATATTCTGGCGATTGCTGCCTATTGCCTCGCGCTGGCAGGCCGCCTTGAAGAGGCGCGTACTCAAATGGCTGCGATCCGCAAACGATTTCCCGGATACCGCGTCGATGATTTTCTGACCGCCATGCAGTTCGCGCCGGAGAGCGCCGAACTGTTCCGGCAAGGGGCACGGCGCATCGGCTGATCTGCGGCTCAGCGCAGTTTGACGGTCTTGCGGCTGACCGCGTTGTGATCCTGGAAGTCGTCGCCGTCGTTCAACGAGGGGACCAGATGCGGTGCGACGGTGTAGACGGCGTAGCCGCTTCTCGTTCGTTTGGCCTGATAGAGCGCCTGATCGGCGCGGGCGAGCAATTCGTCCGGCGTGAGTTGCTCGCTTGTCAGCAGCGCGATGCCGACACTGGTGCCGATCTCAATGGTGTAGCCGTTGATGTTATAATAGCTTCCAATGTCCTCGACGATGCGTGACGCCAGTCCGGTGGCCTGTTCGCGCTCCGCGACGCCGGTCTGCACCAGCACGAATTCGTCGCCGCCCAGCCGCACCAGGAGATCGCTTGAGCGCGTCAGGCGTGTCAGCCGCCGTGCGACCTCTCTGAGAATTGCGTCGCCAGCTGGATGGCCATAAAGATCGTTCGCCGCCTTGAAGCGATCGAGGTCGAGGCTGTGCACGGCGAGGCCATAGCCGTTGCGCTGTGCATCCGCGATGATGGTTTCGAGGTTTTCGGCGAGGCCGAGCCGGTTTGCGAGGCCGGTGAGGGCGTCGAGTTGCGCGAGGCCCGCGAACTTTCGCTTGAGGGTCAATTGGCTGACCGCCGTCGCATAGGCATGCTTGACGATATCGAACGCGCCGAAGAGGAACATGAACGTGATGAGCCCGAGGCAGATATAGATCAGGCCGCCGTTCAATATGCAGGCGATGCTTGGTGGAATGGCGACGATGAAGATATTCAGCAGTGCCAGCCGCGGGCGATACGCCACGCGTGTCACCGTGCCTGCGGCATAGGTGAAAATGACTCCGCTGATCAGCATGTGAACGGTCGGGTCCGGGAGCATGAAGCAGCGAACGCCCATCGCACTGACCGTCACAGCGGTCGCGATGCTGCGGATCGCGAACCGGCGCTCCCAGATCATGGCTGCGTCGCGCGAAAGCGGTCGTCCGGCGGCGGCTCGATGATAGCGGCGGATCATCCAGATGCGTTCCAAGGAAATCAGCACCGCAATGACTGTCAGCGCCAGAATGTACGGATCACGCGTCTGTGCGAAGATGGTCGCGCCGATGACGCACTGGCTCAGCAAGAAGACGACAATCGACGGCGTTGCACTGAAGAGATCGTTGATGATCTCGACATAGATGCCATCCGGAAGCCGGTGAGGCCGGAGCAATTGCAGCGGTGAAATGGCCATCGGACGCAATTCTTCCTGCAGCCCCGTTATCGAGGCCCGGCGCCACTCTTATCCGCACCCGGTAAAATGAAGGGTCCGCGGAAGGCTCAAAATTGAGGGAACTGGAACCTGGTTCCAAAATTGGCGAGGGGTCCGGCGTATTCCGCCGAACCCCTCCTTCTTTCGCATGATCCTATCGGGATCATGCGATCAATATCAGCCAGCCTGTAAGCCGGGTTCTGTAGGGCCTGAATGGTTCGCACCACGCAGACGTGACGGCCATTCCTCTGGGACGCAAGTTGCGTTGCGCCTCGAGCAACCTACCCGGACAGCGGGCTTGACATCGCCCCGCGGAGTTATCGCCCGAGAGCGAACTTTCCACTGTGCCGTCCCTATTCGGTTTTGCTCCCGGTGGGGTTTGCCATGCCGTCTCTATTGCTAGAAACGCGGTGCGCTCTTACCGCACCTTTTCACCCTTACCTTCACGGAGTGAAGGCGGTTCGTTCTCTGTGGCACTTTCCCTGGGGTCGCCCCCGCCGGGTGTTATCCGGCACCGTATGTCGATGGAGCCCGGACTTTCCTCCCCGGCGACCTTTCGATCCTTGCCGGAGCGGCCGTCCAGCCGACTGACAGATGAGGACATGAGCGTTCCCGGCAGTCGCGTCAAGTCAAATGCGGTGCGGCGGACCTCTCAAATAATTTATGCTGAAGATGTCGTTCGGGCCTCGGTCCGTTCGTCTAGGGTTACGGCGAATGGCGCCGGTCAAACGGAGTGACCCACATGCAGTATTTGTTGCTGATCTATCGAAACGAAGCAGATGAGGCCAAACGGAGCGAGGCTGAAGCCAAGGCAATGACCGACGAATACGGCGCGTTCACGCAATCCATTATCCAGAGCGGGAACTTCAAGGGCGGCGACCGGCTGCACCCGACGTCGATGGCGACCACGGTGCGCGTGCGTGACGGAAAAACCCTGACCACCGACGGCCCGTTTGCGGAAACCCACGAGCAACTCGGCGGATACTACATTGTTGACGCGAAGGATATCGACGCGGCGCTGGCGATTGCAGCCCGAATCCCGGGTGCCCGGGTCGGTTCGATCGAAGTCCGGCCGATCTACATGTACAACAGCTAGCAGGCGGTGCCGGTTCTGATTGGCGAGGCGATGGAGACCTCGGACATCGAAAACATATTCCGCAACGAGGCGGGTCGCGCGCTTGCGACGCTGATCCGCCTCGTCGGAAGTTTCGATCTCGCCGAGGATGTGTTGCAGGAAGCGTTTGCGGCTGCGCTGGAACGCTGGGCGGAGAACGGCGTGCCGTCAAATCCGCGCGCGTGGCTTATCACGACCGGCCGCAACAAGGCCGTCGACCGCATCCGACGCGAGACCGCGTTTCGTGCGAAGCAGGGCCAGATCGTTCAGGAGACGGAGCTGCTTGGAGCCGATGTTGCGGACGGCGATGGTGTGACGGACGCCGTCGATGACGACGCGCTGCGGCTGATCTTCACCTGCTGCCATCCTTCGTTCGCTATCGAGACGCAGGTCGCGCTAACTCTGCGCACGATCTGCGGGCTAACCACGGCGGAAGTCGCCCGCGCGTTTCTTGTTAACGAGGACGCGATGGCGCAGCGCCTGACCCGCGCGAAACAGAAGATTCGCCTCGCCGGAATTCCCTATGAAGTGCCGCAGCACGATGCGCTGGGCGCGCGGCTGCGCGGCGTGCTCACCGTGGTTTATCTTGTTTTCAACGAAGGCTATGCCGCGACCGCAGGCGAGAAGCTGATGCGGCCTGACCTCGCGCGGGAAGCGATACGGCTCTGTCGTCTGCTCGACGTCTTGATGCCGGGGCGAAGCGAGATTCATGGCCTGCTCTCGCTGATGCTTCTGCACGACGCGCGGCGTACCAGCCGCGAGACGGCAGAGGGCGATATCGTGCTGCTGGAGCATCAGGATCGCACGCTGTGGGATCATGTCCAGATTGCGGAAGGGCTGCGGCTGGTCGAGGAATCGCTGTCGTCGCCGGGCCGTCCTGATCCTTATGTCGTGCAGGCTGCCGTTGCGGCGCTTCACGCGCGCGCGCCGAGTTTTGCCGAGACCGACTGGCCGCAGATCGCAGGGCTCTATGAAGTGCTGGTGCGGATTGCGCCTTCACCGGTGGTCGCGCTCAACCACGCCGCGGCCATATCGATGGTCGATGGACCGGCCAAGGCGCTGGTGCTGGTCGACACGCTTGCCGCGCGTGGTGAACTCGACGGCTATGGCCTGCTGCCCGCTGTCCGTGCGGACTTGTTGCGGCGGCTGAAACGTGTCGACGAAGCGCGCGCTTCCTATATGCAGGCACTTGAGGCGACCAGTCTCGAACCGTTGCGGCGTCTGTATCTTCGGCGCCTCTCTGAACTGAACTAGGGCCGTCGCTCAGCTCACAAGCGCTTCTTTCGGCATGAGCGCGAGCAGATCGTTCAATGTGGTCAATGTTGACTGATCGGCGATGCCGTCGATCCGCTCCGGCCGGAAGTGCCGCTGGAAAGCTGTAACAACATCCATGGTGGCGGCGTCATAGAGTCCGTTCAGCGGCACGCCGTAACCGAAGCTCGCCAGCAGCTTTTGCAGGTCGAGGACGTCGTCGCCGGATTGTCCGAGCATGGTCTGCACGCCGCGGACGATCGGCGCGGGTTCGACCCAGAGGCCGACGCCGGAATCCGCCAGCAGCCGCCACGGAAATTTCTCGCCGGGATCCTTCTTGCGGCCCGGCGCGACGTCCGAATGTCCGAGAATGCGATGCTTCGGAATATCGCGGCGGATCATGATGCCTTTGCACAGGGCGATCACCGCCGCGGTCTGCCGCAGCGGGAAATCGGTGTAGCCGAGGTCGTGACCGGGATTGACGATCTCGATCCCGATCGAAAGGGAATTGATATCGGTTTCGTTGCCCCATGACGACGCGCCCGCATGCCATGCGCGATCCGATTCGCGCACGCACTGCACGATGTTGCCGTCCTCGAGCACGACATAATGAGCGGAGACCTCCGTTCCCGTCGTGCACAGCCGGACGATCGCGCTCGCGGCATCGGCCATCCCGGTGTAGTGCAGCACGATCATGTTCGGCGACAGCAAGCCCTTGCGGTCGCCGTAGTTCGGCGATGGCGTGACATTCGAGACGACAGACGAATCCGGCACGAAGTTCGGCATTTCAGCAGGTTCCCCCAGGTGAACAATCGGGACGCTGACGCTTCGAACCAAATCCAGCAGACTCAAACGATCCTCGCGGCATAGAGGTACTCAAAACGGGGCGAGAGAAGGGCGGTAGTCGGCTAGTGATAGGGTAATGCACACCCGGCGCAATCGGGCCGGTTCCATAGCCCCCAGAACATTGCGCATGGCCGGGTTGCTCGCCGGCGCTGGGAAAACACCTTCTTCAAAGGCAATCCTCTGCGTCAACCATTCCTTAACGATAACTGCCGCCAATGAAGGGTGGAGAGTCGCGCCGGAAGGGTGCGGCTGTGGTCCTTAAATGCGCAAAAAGCCCCGCGAAAAGCTCGATGGCTGGCCAGAAAATCCCATGCGGAACCTCGAATTTAAGGCGGGTCATCGCCAGCGCCTCCGCGTTCAGGTCGATCTGGATGCCGGAAAGGGCCAATCTGGGGCTGTACGGCCGCGATCTCGCGGATCGGCCCGGATATTCCGGCCGGCATGCGGCCGTCTTTCACCGGCAGGCGTTTGAAATGTCGCCCGACGATGCACCTGTACGCCACGTTCCGGTTCTCGGCCGCGAAGCGGTTGAGGCGCTCGCGCCGCGCGACGGAGGCGTTTACGTGGACGCGACGTTCGGAGCCGGCGGTTACAGCCGCGCGATCCTGAAAGTTCCCGGCACCCGCGTGATCGGCATCGATCGCGACCGCACCGCAATCGCCGGCGGCTTCGATCTCGTGGACTCCTTGGGCGGGCGGCTGACGCTGGTCGAGGATCGCTTTTCCAATCTGGCGGATGTCTGCGCGTCACAGGGCATCACCTCCGTCGATGGCGTAGTGATGGATGTCGGGGTCTCATCCATGCAACTCGACCAGTCCGAGCGCGGCTTCTCGTTCCGCCTCAACGGCCCGCTCGACATGCGGATGGGCCAGGACGGGCCGACCGCGGCCGATGTGGTCGCGAAGGCGTCCGAAACCGACCTCGCCAATATCATTTATATCTTCGGCGAGGAGCGGCATTCGCGCGCTGTCGCCCGCGCCATCGTCGCGGCCCGGAAAGAAGCGCCAATTACAACGACACGCGCGCTGGCCGACATCGTCTCGCGCGTGGTCCGCTCCAAGCCGAATGAAATTCATCCCGCGACGCGGACGTTCCAGGCGCTGCGCATCTTCGTCAACGAAGAGCTGGACGAGTTGCACGCGGCGCTGGTTGCGGCCGAGAAGATGCTCAAACCTGGCGGCCGGCTGGCGGTGGTGTCTTTCCATTCGCTCGAAGACCGCATCGTCAAGAATTTCCTCAACGAGCGCGGCAAGCGCGGCGGCGGCTCACGCCACCTGCCCGACGTCAAGCAGGCGCTGCCGAGCTTTGAAATTCTCACCAAGCGCCCGATCGTGGCGGACGATGAGGAAGTCGCGGACAATCCGCGTGCACGCTCTGCGAAGCTGCGCGCCGCCGCACGTACCGATGCGCCCGCGCAGTCCGAGACCGCGTCATTCGACTGGCCGCAACTCGCCGATGTGATGAGGGGAGGCTGACATGCGGTTCGTCCACCTCTTCGTAATCTGCGCATTGGTCTTCGGCGCGGCTTACGTCTACCGCATCAAGATGGAATCGACGGTGCGGACTGAAAGCGTCTTGCGGCTGCGTGCCGACATCCGCAAGGAGCGCGACGCCATTGCCAGCCTCAAGGCGGAATGGGCCAAGCTCGAATCGCCGAAGCGATTGCAGGAGCTGGCCTCGCGTCACCTGTCGCTGCGTTCGATTGAAGCCACACAATATGACTCGCTGAAAAACCTGCCGCCGCGTCCGCCGAGTTTCGTCAAGCCGGGCGATCCCGATCCGATCGGGACCATGATCGAAAGTGTCGATCTGGAAGCGCTCGCCAAGGCTGCGTCGGAAGATGAATCGCTCACCGGTTCGATTCCCAAACCGGAGGGCGCGCAGTGACCGAGCAAATCACACGGCCTCCGGAACCCTGGCGGCAGCGGCTGATCCGCACCCTGCTTTACGGAAAGAACGTGGACCGCTCGGCCAAGGCGCGCGCGCGCGTCGGCCTTGCGATCATCGCTTTCGCCGCGGTTTACGCGATCATTGCCGGCCGCCTCGTCATGTTCGCGATCGGCGGCGATGGTCACGGCACGCGGCGCACGGCCTCGCAGGATGCCGTCGCCACGGCCCGGCCCGATATCCTTGATCGCAACGGGATGATCCTCGCCACCGACGTGAAGACGCCGTCGCTGTTCGGTGAGCCTCGCCGCATCATCGACAAGGACGAGGCCATCGAGCTTCTCACCGGAACGCTGCCGGACCTTGACGCGGGCGAAGTGCGTGACCGTCTCTCGTCCAAAAAAGGCTTCGTTTGGCTGAAGCGCGAAATTACGCCAACGCAGCAGAAGGAAATCTATCGTCTGGGTCTGCCCGGCGTCGGGTTCCTGCGGGAGAACAAGCGCGTGTATCCGAGCGGCCCCGTGGTGTCGCATCTGATCGGCCATGTGAACATCGACAACCAGGGCATTGCCGGGATCGAAAAGTGGCTGGACAGCAACGGCCTTGCCGATCTGCACCGGGCCGGCTTCGCCACCGACCGGCAACAGGAACCTGTGCGGCTCGCGGTCGATCTGCGCGTCGAACATGCGCTGCGCGATGAACTGCTCAAGGCCAAGGACAAGTTCAAGGCGAAGGCGGCCGCGGGTCTCGTCTCGAACGTGAACACCGGTGAAATCATCGCGATGGTCTCGGTGCCGGATTACGATCCCAACAATCCGCGCGAAGCCAACGATCCGACCCGCATCAACCGCCTGACGACCGGCGTGTTTGAAATGGGTTCGACCTTCAAGTCGCTGACACTTGCGATGGCGCTGGATTCCGGCCGCGCCACCGTCAACACGCTCTACGACGCGCGTGCGCCGCTGACCTACGGCAAGTTCAAGATTCATGACACCCACAATCTGGGGCGTGCGGTGCCGATGTGGGAGGTGTTCACTGAATCGTCGAACGTCGGCGCGGCGCGTGTCGCGCTGTCGATGGGCGTTGAGGCGCACAAGGCGTTCCTGCGCAAACTGGGACAGCTCTCGCGGCTTCGCACCGAACTGCCCGAAAGCGCGGAGCCGCTGGTGCCGAAACGCTGGGGCGAACTGAACACCATCACCATCGCGTTCGGACACGGCATGGCCGTGGCGCCGTTGCAGGCTGTGATGGGCATCAACGCGCTGGTCAATGGCGGCTATCTGATCCCGCCGACATTCCTGAAGCGATCGCGCGAGGATGCCATGCAACTCGCCAAGCAGGTCGTGAAGCCGGAGACCAGCGCCAGCATGCGCTACATGATGCGGCTGAATGCGGAGCGGGGCACAGCGCGCAAGGCCGACGTCAAAGGTTATTATGTCGGCGGCAAGACAGGCACCTCGGAAAAGGTCGTCAACGGCCGCTATTCCAAGAAGCAGGTGCTGAATTCCTTCACGGCCATCATGCCGGCGGACAATCCGCAGTATCAACTGCTGATCATGCTTGACGAGCCGCAGCCGCTGCCCGAAACCCACGGCTTCATCACCTCGGGCTGGAACACGGTCCCGACCGGCGGCAAGGTCATCGAGCGAATCGCCCCGCTGCTCGGGATGGTGCCGCGGTTCGATCTGCCGCCGTCCGACCGCCTTATTCTTGCGGCATCGAAGGAAAGCCGCTAACCGCTCACGGGTTCTTGTGTGGACGTATTCCGCAACGCGGGCGCCGGTTTTGCGGTTAGAATACGCTGTGCTTTCAAGTCCGGGGTGAGATGAGGTTACGCGACCTTTTTAGCGGAGATGCCGTGGTCGGCGCGCAACATGCCGATGTTGCGGTCGCGGGCATTGCCATGGACAGCCGGGCGGTGAAGCGGGGCGATGTTTTCTTCGCGCTGGCCGGTGTCAAGACCGATGGTGCGCGCTTCATCGATCAGGCGGTTGCGTCCGGCGCTGTCGCTGTCGTCAGCGACCGTATTCCGGAGGGCGACGGTCGCGTTGCATTTATTGCCGTGCCGAATCCGCGCCGCGCGCTGGCGCTGGCCGCGGCGAGATTCTACCCACGTCAGCCCGCGACCATTGCGGCGGTCACCGGCACCAGCGGCAAGACCTCCGTCGCCGTATTCACGCGGCAGATCTGGCAGCGTCTCGGTTATGCAGCCGCGAGCATCGGGACCATTGGCCTCGTGTCGCCGAAGCGCAATGTCTACGGCTCGCTGACCACGCCCGATCCGATCGCGTTGCATCGGTCACTCGACGAGATCGCGGGCGAGGGCGTGACCCATCTGGCGTTCGAGGCGTCGTCGCATGGTCTCGACCAGCATCGCCTCGACGGAGTGCGGGTGAGTGCGGGCGCCTTTACGAACCTGTCGCGTGACCACATGGATTATCATCCGACTGTCGAGCATTATCTCGCTGCCAAGCTGCGGCTGTTCACGGATCTGGTCGTCGATGGCGGCGCGGCGATCATCGCCGCCGATCACGACCATTCGCAGGCGGTGATTGATGCCGCGCGCATCCGCAAGCTGCGGATCATCACGGTCGGCCGCAAAGGCGAGGGCATCAAGCTCATTGATGCGGCTGTCGATGGCTTTGCGCAGAAGCTGACGCTGGAGCATGACGGCAAGCGCACTCAGGTGCGGCTGCCGCTGGTCGGAGAATTCCAGATCGAGAACGCGCTGGTTGCGGCTGGACTTGTGATTGCCGCCGGCGGCGATGCGGAGCGTGTGTTCGCGGCACTTGAGCATCTTGAAGGAGCGCCGGGGCGCCTCGAACTGGTCGGCGAGCGTAACGGTGCGCCAGTGTTTGTCGACTACGCACACAAGCCCGATGCGCTGGCGAAAGCGCTCGAAGCTCTGCGTCCCTATACGAAGCGCAAGCTCGTGGTGGTGTTCGGCGCGGGCGGTGACCGCGACGCTGGCAAGCGTCCGCTGATGGGCGCGATCGCCGCTGAGAACGCAGATACTGTCATCATTACCGATGATAATCCCCGATCGGAGGACCCCGCCTCGATCCGGGCCGCCATCATGGCGGCTGCGAAAGGCGCCAAGGATATCGCCGACCGCAATGAGGCGATCCGCGCCGCCGTCGCAGGCCTGCAACAGGGCGATGCGCTGCTGATCGCGGGCAAGGGTCACGAGACCGGACAGATTGTTGGAGATAAAGTGTTGCCGTTCAGCGATCACGACGCCGCCATGGCGGCACTGGCGGAGCACGCCGCATGAGCACGCCACTGTGGACAAGCACGGCGATGGCGAAGGCGATGCAGGCCTCGACGCGCGGCGCATTGCCCGATGCGATCACCGGCATCTCGATCGATAGCCGCACACTGACGCCGGGCGAGGCTTACTTCGCCATCAAGGGCGACGTACACGACGGGCACGATTTCGTTGAGGCGGCGCTGAAGAACGGCGCGGGGCTCGCCGTGGTCTCGAAGGCGCATGCGGACAAGTTCGCCGCGGATGCGCGGTTGCTCGTGGTGGACGATGTGCTCGCCGGGCTGGGGGACCTCGGCTGCGCGGCACGGGCCCGGCTCGGCGGAAAAGTCATCGCGGTGACCGGATCGGTCGGCAAGACCTCGACCAAGGAAGCGTTGCGCGCGGTGCTCGGCGCGCAGGGCGAGACCCATGCATCGGTTGCGTCCTTCAACAATCACTGGGGCGTGCCGCTGACGCTGGCGCGTTGCCCGGCGTCGTCCCGGTTTGCGATCTTCGAGATCGGCATGAACCATGCGGGAGAAATCGAGCCGCTGGTGAAGATGGTGCGCCCGCATGTGGCGATCATCACCACCGTTGAGCCGGTGCATCTGGAATTCTTTTCCGGGATCGAGGCGATTGCCGACGCCAAGGCTGAAATCTTCTTAGGCGTCGAGCCGGGTGGAGCCGTTGTGCTCAATCGCGACAATCCGCAATTTGCGCGCCTGACCAAGAGCGCCAAGGCAGCGAAGATCGAACGCATCGTTTCGTTCGGGAGTGACGAAAAAGCCGATGCGCGGCTGATCGACGTCTCGCTGCATCCCGCATGCTCGGCGGTGCACGCCAGCATTCTTGGCCAGGATATTACCTACAAGATCGGTATGCCAGGACGGCACATGGCGATGAACTCGCTGGCGGTGCTTGTCGCAGCCTCGCTCGCGGGTGCCGATCTCGCACTCTCCGCACTGGCGCTGGCGCAGCTCAAGCCCGCCACCGGGCGCGGTGTGCGCGAGGTGCTTGCCCTCACGGAGGGCACCGCCACACTGATCGATGAAAGCTACAACGCCAATCCGGCTTCGATGAAGGCTGCGATCAATGTCCTCGGTCAGGCCGAGGTCGGCCCGCGCGGACGGCGAATCGCGGTGCTCGGCGACATGCTGGAACTCGGCGTCACCGGACCGGATCTGCACCGCGGCCTCGCCGACGCCATCAAGGCGAATAATATCGATGCGGTATTTTGCTGTGGTCCGCTGATGCTCAATCTCTGGGAGGCTCTTCCTTCCGCCAAGAAGGGCGGCTATGCCGATCATTCCGCCGCGCTCGAACAGCAGGTTGTCGCCGCTGTCGGCGCCGGCGACGCCATTATGGTCAAGGGTTCGCTTGGTTCTCGTATGAAATTGATTGTGACTGCGTTGCAGAAGCGTTTTCCAGAAAAGGCCGCGCTCGACGGCGCCACACACTAAGGCAATTGGAATGTTTTATTGGCTCACTGAATTGGCCGGCACCATCCCCGGCATCAATGTGTTCCGCTACATCACCTTCCGCACCGGCGGCGCGATGGTCACCGGTGCGCTGTTCGTGTTCATGTTCGGGCCCTGGATTATCGACCAGCTTCGTCTGGCGCAGGGCAAGGGTCAGCCGATCCGTGCAGACGGTCCGCCGACGCATCTGGTGACCAAGAAGGGCACGCCCACCATGGGCGGGCTGATGATCCTGTCGGGACTGATCGTCTCGACACTGCTGTGGGCCAACCTGCGCAATGCGTATGTCTGGATCGTGCTGCTGGTCACGCTCGGCTTCGGCTTTGTCGGTTTCTATGACGACTACCTGAAAGTCTCCAAGCAGACCGACAAGGGATTCTCCGGACGCTCGCGCCTCGCGGTCGAAGGATTGATCGCGCTGATCGCGTGCACCTGCATCGTCTGGTTCGGCCGCGACGCGACCGTCACGGCTGTATCGATCCCCTTCATCAAGGAATTCCTGCTCAACATCGGCTGGTTCTATGTGATGTTCGGCATGTTCATTATCGTCGGCGCCGGCAACGCGGTGAACCTCACCGACGGCCTTGATGGTCTCGCGATCGTGCCGGTGATGATCGCGGCCGCGAGCTTCGGCATGATCGCCTATCTCGTCGGCAACGCGGTGTTCGCGGAGTATCTGCAAATCCGTTACGTCCCCGGCACCGGCGAACTCGCTGTGCTCTGCGGTGCCGTGCTCGGCGCGGGCCTCGGATTCCTCTGGTTCAATGCGCCGCCGGCCTCGATCTTCATGGGCGACACAGGATCGCTCGCGCTCGGCGGCATGCTCGGCGCGATCGCGGTCGCCACGAAGCATGAAATCGTGCTGGCGGTGATCGGCGGGCTGTTCGTGGTCGAGGCGCTGTCCGTCATCGTGCAGGTGGCGTCTTTCAAGCTGACCGGCAAGCGTTTCTTCCGGATGGCGCCGATCCATCATCACTACGAGCAGAAGGGCTGGACCGAACCGCAGATTGTGATCCGCTTCTGGATCGTTTCCGTGATGCTGGCGCTCGCCGGTCTCTCCACGCTCAAGCTGCGGTGAACGCGTGACGCCTGTCACTTCCTTCAAGGGCAAGACGGTTGCCGTGTTCGGCCTCGGCGGATCGGGGCTTGCAAGCTGTCATGCGCTGAAGGCGGGTGGCGCGGAGGTGATCGCCTGTGACGACACACTGGCGAAGATGGCGGAAGCGGCGAGGGCCGGTTTCATCACCGCGGATCTGCGGACGGTCTCCTGGGCGAATTTCGCAGCGCTGGTGCTGACGCCGGGCGTGCCGCTGACCCATCCCCAGCCGCACTGGACCGTGGTCGCCGCGAAGCAGGCTGGCGTCGAAGTGATCGGCGACATCGAACTGTTCTGCCGCGAGCGCAAGCGCCATGCGCCCGATGCGCCGTTCGTCGCCATCACCGGCACCAACGGCAAGTCCACCACCACGGCGCTGGTCGCGCACCTGATGCGCGAGGCAGGCTACGACACCCAGATGGGCGGTAACATCGGCACCGCGATCCTGTCGCTGGAGCCGCCTGCGACGGGTCGCGTTCATGTGATCGAGATGTCGTCGTACCAGATCGATCTCACGCCGTCCCTCGATCCGAGCGTTGGCATCCTGCTCAATGTCACCGAAGATCATATCGACCGTCACGGCAGCATCGAACATTACGCCGCAGTGAAGGAGCGGCTGGTGGCGGGCGTGCAGCGGAACGGCACCTCGATCGTCGGTGTCGACGATCACTGGTGCGCGGCGATTGCCGACCGCGTGGCGCAGGCGGGCAAGAATGTTGTCCGCGTGTCGGTGAAGCATCCGGTGGCCGACGGCATTTGTCTCGAAGGCGACACCATTGTTCGCGTCGACAGCGGAGCCCGGTCGCGGATCGCGAGCATCAATGAGATCGGTTCGCTGCGCGGACTACATAACGCGCAGAACGCGGCGTGTGCGTCGGCCGCGGTGCTGGCGCTCGGCGTCAGTCACGAGATGTTGCAGCAGGGACTGCGCAGCTTTCCGGGCCTTGCGCACCGCATGGAGCAGATCGGGCGCCAGGGCAAGGTGCTGTTCGTCAACGACTCCAAGGGCACCAATGCCGACGCCGCGGCTCGCGCATTGTCGTCGTTCAAGGACATTTTCTGGATTGCCGGCGGCAAGCCGAAGACCGGCGGCATCGAATCCTTGCGCGAATTCTTTCCGCGCGTCCGCAAGGCCTATCTGATCGGCGAGGCGGCGCACGAGTTTGCGGCGACGCTGGGCGATGTGCCGCACGAAATCAGCAAGACCCTTGAGGAAGCGGTGCCGCATGCTGCACGCGATGCGCAAGCGTCTGGTGTGGGAGAGCCGGTTGTCTTGCTGTCCCCGGCCTGCGCCTCTTTCGACCAGTTTCCGAATTTCGAGAAGCGGGGCGACCGTTTCCGCGAAGTCGCCAACGCGCTGCCGGGCGGCCTGACGCCTCCCTGAGGCAAGCCTCCCGTTATCCCGTTGCACTTTGACGAGATTTTTTCTCGTATTTGCCCATCCTTAACCCTCCGGAAACCATGATGCGGGAGTAATACCCCGTTAACCTCTGGCAAGATGGCGGACGGCCCATGATCTCCCGCGAACAACGCACACCCTTGAGCGAATGGTGGTGGACGGTGGACCGGCTGCTGGTGGCTGCGTTCATCACGCTCATGCTCGGCGGCGTTATCCTGTCGCTGGCCGCGAGTCCGCCGGTGGCGGCACGCATCGGCCTCGATCCGTTTCACTTCTTTAACCGGCACGTGCTGTTTCTGGTGCCGTCACTGATCGTGATGCTCGGCGTGTCGTTCCTGTCGCCGCGTCAGGTGCGCCGCACCGCGCTGGTCGTGTTTACGGTCAGCATCCTGCTGGTCCTGGCGACGCTGCTGTTCGGGCCGGAGGTGAAGGGCGCCAAGCGCTGGATCACCATCCTCGGCATCAACATTCAGGCCTCGGAATCCCTGAAGCCGGCTTTCGTCGTTCTCGTCGCGTGGCTGTTCGCGGAATCCGCCAAGCGGCCCGAAATGCCGGCGACGTCGATGGCGCTCGGCTTGCTGCTGATGACAGTCACGCTGCTGGTGCTGGAGCCGGACTTCGGCCAGACCATGCTGATCCTGATGGTGTGGGGCACGCTGTTCTTTATCGCCGGCATGCGGATGATCTGGGTGTTCGGGCTGATGGGCGCGGGCGCGGTCGGATTGTTCGGCGCCTACATGATGGTGCCGCACGTGGCAGGCCGCATCAAACGCTTCATGGACCCTGCGTCGGGTGACACCTTTCAGGTCGACACGGCGATGGAAGCTTTCACCCATGGCGGCTGGTTCGGGCAGGGGCCGGGGGAAGGCACGGTGAAACGCATTCTTCCCGATAGCCATACCGACTTCGTGTTCGCCGTGGCGGCCGAGGAATTCGGCATCATCCTGTGCCTCGCGCTGCTGGCGCTGTTCGCTTTCATCGTGATCCGCGCGCTGTCGCGGGCCTATGCCAGTGAGGATATGTTCGCGCGCTTTGCCGCTGCGGGCCTTGCGATCATGTTCGGTATCCAGGCGTCGATCAACATGGCGGTGAACCTGCACCTGATGCCGGCCAAGGGCATGACCCTGCCGTTCATTTCCTATGGCGGCTCGTCGATGATCTCGCTGGCCTACGGCGTCGGCATGCTGCTCGCGCTGACGCGGCAGCGTCCGCGCGTCGAAATGGAATCGATCGGCGCTGCCAACGCCGCGCACGGCTTCGCCTGACGAGGCGATTATGCCCAACAGACCTTTGATTATGCTGGCGGCGGGCGGAACCGGCGGGCACCTGTTTCCCGCCGAGGCGCTCGGCGTGGCGCTGATGAAGCGCGGCGCGCGCGTGCGGCTGATGACGGACTCGCGCGCGGTGCGCTACGGCGGAATGTTCACTCCCGACATGATGGATGTGGTGCCGAGCGAAACCGTCCGTGGGCGCACGCCGTGGGCGCTCGCGCGCACCGGCGCAATGCTCGCGGCCGGCGGCGCTATGTCGCTTGCGCTGCTGTTGCGGCAGAAGCCGAAAGCCGTGATCGGGTTCGGCGGCTATCCGACACTGCCACCTTTGATCGCGGCGAAACTGCTCGGCATCCCGACGATCATTCACGATTCCAACGCCGTGCTCGGCCGCGCCAATCGCTTGCTGTCGACGCGGGTCAGCGCGATCGCGACATCGCTGCCTGGTGTGCTCGACCGCGATCCGGCGCTGGCTGGAAAAGCGACGGTCACCGGCACGCCGATGCGGCCTGCCATCCTCGCTGCCGCTGCGGTGCCTTACGCTTCGCCGGATCCAACGGGGCCGTTGCGTCTGCTCGTTGTCGGCGGCAGTCAGGGCGCGCGCATCATGGCGGACATCGTGCCGCCTGCGATTGAGAAACTTGAGCCGGCGCTGTGGCGCAGGCTCAGTCTTGTGCAGCAGGTGCGCGAGGAAGACATGACGCGCGTGCGCGCGGTCTATGATCGTCTCAAGATCGAGGCCGAACTGGCGCCGTTCTTCGCCGATCTGCCAGCGCGGCTCGCAGCAACGCATCTGGTGATCTCGCGTTCGGGCGCTGGCACTGTGGCCGAACTCGGAGCGATCGGTCGTCCGTCAATTCTGGTGCCGCTCCCCGGCGCAATCGATCAGGACCAGTTCGCTAACGCCGGCGTGCTGGAGAAAGCAGGCGGCGCGATCCGGATTCCGCAAAACGAATTCACGCCGGATCGTCTGGCGTCGGAAATCTCTACGCTTGCGGCCGATCCGGCGCGGCTGACCACGATGGCGACCAGCGCGCGTTCGGTCGGACGCCTCGATGCCGCGGAACGGCTCGCCGATCTCGCCGCGAAGATTGCGGGAATTTAGCTAAAGCTTCACGTGTTCAACCAGGTAATCCAGAAAGGCCCGCACCCGCGCCGGCAGTTGTCCGCCATGGCCGACGAACACCGCATGGATCGGTTCGAGATCGCCCGGATTGAAGTCTTCGAGCACCGGCACAAGGCGGCCCGCCTTGATATCCGCATCGACATGAAAACGGGCGAGCCGGGAGAGACCTGCGCCTGCAACGGTCAGCCGTTGCATGGCCTCGCCGTCGGAGACCAGTGCGGTGCCGACCGGTGGCACCGAGACGATGCCGCCGCTGCTGTCACGAAACGGCCAGCCGTCGATCTGCTTTGAAAAGCAGAAGCCGAGCATATTGTGCTTGGCAAGATCGGCGGGCGTGCGCGGCGTGCCGTGGTCCGCGAGATAGCCGGGCGCTGCGACCACGACCATCCGGCTCTCGCCGAGCTTGCGCGCGAGCAGACGGGACTCGCGCAGCGGGCCGACGCGGATGGCGATGTCCGCGCGCTCTTCCATCAGGTCCACCACCGTATCGGTCAGTGCCACGTCGACGCTGACGCCGGGATGCAATTTGAGAAATCCGGGCAGCAGCGGCAGCAGCCAGTGGAGCCCGAACGGCACGCTGGTGTTGACGCGGACGCGGCCGCGCGGGGTTGCGCCGATTGCGGCTTCCCGCTCCGCCGTATTGATGTCGTCGAGAATGCGGATGCTGCGGTCGTAATAGGCCGTGCCTTCCGGGGTCAGTTGCAGCTTGCGGGTCGACCGGTTGATAAGGCGCACGCCGAGCCGGGTTTCCAGCCGCGCCACCAGCTTGCTCACGGCCGACGGAGTCATCCGGAAAGCGCGCGCGGCGGCCGAAAAGCCGCCCAGTTCCACCACACGGGCGAACACTTCCATTTCGCCGGATCGGTTGACGTCCTGACGTACCATTGTGACTTTGTTTCACAAATATTGTTACTTACGGCAGTCTAGTTCACGAATGGCTTTGCGTCCACTTCTCCGAAGTCGCCGGCGGTTGGCCGGATTCGCCTGAGGGATGCTCCATGCCACTCGCACTTTATGCGCTTACCGCCGGCGCTTTCGGAATCGGCGTCACTGAATTCGTCATTATGGGTCTGCTGATCCAGGTCGGCGCCGATCTCGGCGTCTCCATTCCGGCTGCGGGCCTGCTGATCTCGGGTTATGCGCTCGGCGTCGTGGTTGGTGCCCCGATCATGACCATCGCCACCGCCCGCTGGCCACGGAAGACGGCGCTGCTGGTGCTGATGGCAGTCTTCACCATCGGCAATCTGGCCTGCGCGCTTGCCCCGAACTACTGGACCCTGATGGCCGCACGTGTGCTGACGGCCTTCGCGCATGGCACCTTCTTCGGCGTGGGCTCGGTGGTCGCGACTTCATTGGTCGCCTCCGACAAGAAGGCATCGGCCATTGCGATCATGTTCACGGGCCTGACCGTTGCCACCATTCTCGGTGTGCCGTTCGGGACATGGCTCGGCCAGCATTTCGGCTGGCGCGCGACATTCTGGGCCGTCACGCTGGTCGGCGTGGTTGCTTTTGCGATCATCGCGCTGCTGGTACCTGCCAGCAAGGAGGCGCCTGAAGCCTTCAATCTCAGGGAAGACTTTGCGGTTCTCAAGCGCGGTCCCGTGCTTGCAGGACTGCTCACCACCGTTCTTGGATGGGTTGGTGTGTTTGCTGTCTTCACCTATCTCGCGCCGCTGCTGACCAAGGTCACCGGCTTCACGGATGCTGCTGTGTCGCCGATGCTGCTGTGTCGCCGATGCTGCTGGTGGTCGGCATCGGATTGCTGATCGGAAACCTGCTCGGTGGACGGTTCGCCGACAAGCGGCTCATGCCTACTGTATTTGGCAGTCTGTTCGCGCTCTCGGTTGTGCTCGCACTGATGACATTCGCGGTTCACAACAAGATTGCAGTGGTTGCCTTTGCCGCTCTGTTCGGCGTCGCCGCATTTGCGACCGCACCGCCGCTCCAGATGTGGGTACTGGACAAGGCGCATGGTGCCGGGCAATCGCTGGCGTCGAGCTTCAACATCGCCGCTTTCAATCTCGGCAACGCCATCGGAGCGTGGCTCGGCGGGACTATTATCGACCACGGGCCGGGCCTTGAGTCGGTGCCGTGGATCGCGGCGCTGGTGCCGCTGGCTGGTCTCGTGCTCGCAATGGCGAGCTATCGGGCCGAAATGCGGCGCGCCAGGCTGGTTCCAGCGGTTGTCTGCCCAGCGGCCGCCGAGTAGCGGACGGGTTGGGCCTTTCCGGCCTGATTTGAAAAGAATCGTGTATTTTTCCGAGCTGGCCGGGCTTGTCCCGGCCAGCTTCGTCTGTTTGAAGGGGCGCTCACGAGACATCCTGGCGGGTGAAGCCCCGCCGACGACTGAAAGAAGCATTGATGAGACTGCCGCGCGAGATCGGACCCATTCACTTCGTCGGTATAGGTGGCATCGGCATGAGCGGCATCGCCGAGGTGCTGTGCAATCTCGGCTATACCGTACAGGGTTCGGACGCCTCGGAGAACGCCAACGTCACCCGGCTTCGCGACAAGGGCGTCAAGATCAGCATCGGCCACAAGGCCGAGAACGTGAACGGCGCGGACGTGATGGTGGTGTCCACCGCGATCAAGCGCGACAATCCCGAACTGATGGCCGCGCGCGGATTGCGCATTCCGGTGGTGCGCCGCGCCGAAATGCTCGCCGAGCTCATGCGGCTCAAGAGCTGCATCGCCATCGCGGGCACCCATGGCAAGACCACCACGACCTCGATGGTCGCGACGCTGCTCGATGCCGGTGCTCTCGATCCAACCGTCATCAACGGCGGCATCATCAACGCCTATGGCACCAATGCGCGGCTTGGGGCCGGCGAGTGGATGGTGGTGGAAGCCGACGAGAGCGACGGCACGTTCCTCAAGCTGCCCGCCGACGTCGCCATCGTCACCAATGTCGATCCCGAACACCTCGATCACTTCAAGACCTTCGATGCCGTGCAGGACGCGTTCAAGGCCTTCGTGGAGGGTGTGCCGTTCTATGGCTTCGCGGTGATGTGCATCGATCATCCGGTGGTGCAAACGCTGGTCGGCAAGATCGAAGACCGCCGCATCATTACCTATGGCGAGAACCCGCAGTCCGACGCGCGGCTGGTCGATCTCGTGCCGTTCAGCGGAGGTTCGAAGTTCAAGGTGGCGTTCCGCCACCGCAAGACCGATGCCACGCACGAGATTTCGGATCTGGTGCTGCCGATGCCGGGCCGTCACAACGCGCTGAATGCGACGGCGGCGATCGCCGTCGCGCACGAGATCGGCATTTCCGATGAGGCTATCCGCAAGGCGCTGGCGGGCTTCGGCGGCGTGAAACGCCGCTTCACCCGCACCGGCGAATGGAACGGCGTCACCATCATCGACGATTATGGCCATCATCCAGTGGAGATCGCCGCGGTGCTCAAGGCCGCCCGGGATTCCACCAAGGGCAAAGTGATCGCCGTGGTGCAGCCACATCGCTACACCCGGCTTCAGTCATTGTTCGAGGAGTTCTGCACCTGCTTCAACGACGCGGATACGGTCATCGTCGCGGACATCTATGCGGCGGGTGAAGATCCGATCCCCGGCATTGATCGCGACGCGTTCGTGCTCGGACTGCGTGCCCACGGTCATCGTGAAGTGATTCCGCTGCCAGGCGTCGACAAGCTCGCGTCGGTCGTGCGCGATGTCGCAAGGCCGGACGACTTCGTCGTCTGTCTCGGCGCGGGCAACATCACGCAATGGGCTTATGCTCTGCCGGGCGAATTGCAGGCGTTGAAATAACGCGAGATGCCGATGGCCGTTCTCAGCGACGAGTCCTGGCGCCGGCACGCCAATCCATGGAGCGTGTGGACGCGTTATGCTGCGTTCCCGGTGCTGGTCGCGGCAATCTGGAGCCGTCTGTGGCTGGGCTGGTGGGCCGTCGTTCCGGTCGCAATCGTTGTTGCATGGCTGATCTGGAATCCCCGCGCGTTTCCACCTCCGGCTTCCACGAACAACTGGGCTTCGAAAGCGGTGCTTGGCGAGCGTATCTGGGTCGGACTGAGGCGTGGCGAGGTGCCCCCGCAGCATCGCATCGCCCCTCGCGTTGCAACTCTTTTTTCGGCGACAGGCGCGCTTGCGCTGATCTGGGGCCTCGTCGCTTTCAATGCGCCCGTAACTGTTTTGGCGATGCTACTGGTGATCGCCGCCAAGACGTGGTTTGTCGATCGCATGGTATGGTTGTTTGACGATATGAAAGACACCAAGCCGGAGTATCGTTCTTGGCTGTACTGACTTTTCCCGACATCAGCGCCGATCTGAAGTCTGCGATGCCCGATCTGCGCGGGCGTCTGCTGGCGAATGAATCCCTCGCACCTCTCACATGGTTTCGCGTCGGCGGCCCTGCGCAGATTCTGTTCACCCCCGCTGATGAAGACGATCTCGCCTATTTCCTGTCGAAACTGCCGGAGGACATTTCTGTCTACACGGTCGGCGTTGGCTCGAACCTGATCGTGCGTGACGGCGGCGTGAGCGGTGTGGTTATCCGTCTCTCGCCGCGTGGCTTTGGCGAGGTCAAGGCAGAGGGCGATACGGTGCGCGCGGGAACGGCTGCGCTCGACAAACGCGTCGCGGAAGCTGCCGCAGCAGCCAATATCGGCGGGCTCGAGTTCTACTTCGGGATTCCGGGGTCGATCGGCGGAGCGCTGCGCATGAACGCAGGCGCCAATGGCGGCGAGACCAAGGATGTTTTGGTCGAGGCGAGGGGCATTACGCGCGCAGGCGAGAAGGTCACGTTCTCAAATGCCGACATGAAGTTCGTCTATCGCAATTCAGGCGTCGACACGTCGGTCATCTTCACCTCGGCGCTGTACCGGGGCCGCGTGACAGATCCCGAGACCATCCGCGCGCGCATGGCCGAAGTGCAGAACCACCGGGAAACCGCGCAGCCGATCCGCGAGAAGACCGGCGGTTCGACATTCAAGAACCCGCCGGGCCACAGCGCGTGGAAACTGATCGATGCGGCGGGGATGCGCGGCTATCGGGTCGGCGGCGCGCAGGTGTCCGAGATGCACTGCAATTTTCTGATCAACACCGGTGACGCGACCGGTCACGACATTGAGACGCTGGGCGAGACCGTGCGCGCGCGGGTGATGGAGAATTCAGGTATCGATCTGCATTGGGAGATCAAGCGGATCGGCGTCGCGCTGCCCTAGTTCAGAGGACGCGGCGTGATCGCTTCGGGCAGCGACAGGAGCTGCGCCAGAGGCGCCGGCGAGACCCTGAATGCGCCGTTGAAAGGATATTCCTGCAGCGCGATGATTCCCAGTGTGACGATCACCGCGCTTGAAAACACGGTCATCGAAGCAGCGAATGCGCGCGGGCGTTCGAGGTGAACGAGGGCGATCGCCACCTGCGTGAACAGCGCCAGCAGGATCACGACGAGCCATTTCAGGTCGTTCGTGTGGTCCGACGAGATGGCCACGCGCTCGTTTCGCGTTGTGCCGATGCGCAGTGCGGAGCCAAGCATTGCGGATTGGACGGCAGAGCCCGACGCTTTTCCGATCGATGGGACACTTACTTCGTGCAGCAGGTCGTCGTATGCGGCCCCCGTGATCGGCGACGTCTGGCCCCTGTCGAGCGTCGGCCACTCGTCGGTGACGACCGATGTGACATACACTTTGATGGCTCTGCGAATGGACTGCATGTCCGAGACCGACGCCACGCTCAGCGTATGAAGGTTGTGTATTTCACCGGCTTCCGTTTCGACGGCGCGATGGGCGCGGCGGTTGCGTTCGCTGACATCGTTGGCGAGGAAGCCGGTCAGGAGCGCGAACAGGATTGCAACCGAACCGAAGAATGGCGCGACCACGCCGGTCAGCGATTGCACGTGCCGGGCCAAAGGGCTGCGAAAAGAGATCAGCGCCAGAAACAGCGAGAAGCCGAAATAAAGCACGATAAGGACGGCGAAAATTCCGATGGCGGACAGGTCGAGCCAGGCTCGGATCATGAAAATAGCCTTCTTGTTGAGCCCCGCTGCCGGCTCCAATTGCTGTGTCGCGGCGACAATACCTGAATTGCTGCGGCTTGGTCATCGGCTCAAATCAGCGTAGGTAGGCGTATCGGGAGAGATCATGAATCAATTCAAACACGTCGCAGTGCTGATGGGCGGATGGTCGTCGGAGCGGGAAGTCTCGCTGCGCTCTGGCAAGGCTTGCGCCGATGCGCTGGAGCGCAAGGGCTACCAGGTCACGCGCATCGACGTGAAGCGCAACATCGCGACCGTTCTCGAGCAGTTGAAGCCGGATGCGGCGCTGGTGATGTTGCACGGCAAGCCCGGCGAGGACGGCACCATACAGGGCGTGCTCGAAACGCTCGGGATTCCCTATTCGCACTCCGGCGTGCTGTCGTCGTCGCTGGCGATGCAGAAGGATCTCGCCAAGACGGTGATGGCGACAGCGGGGGTGCCGGTGCCGGAAGGGCTGACGCTGACCCGCGCCGAAGTGGCCAAGGGGCACGCCATGGCGCCGCCTTATGTCATTAAGCCGGTGGCGGACGGCTCCAGCGTCGGGGTTTTCATCGTCACCGAGGCCCATGCCCACCCTCCGCAGGAGCTGTTCCGGGAGGACTGGCCCCATGGCGACCAGCTTCTGGTCGAGAAATACATCGCGGGGAAGGAACTCACCTGTGCCGTCATTAACGGCGAGCCGACCGGGGTGATCGAGATCGTACCTTTAATCAAATTCTACGATTACGAGGCAAAGTACTCTCCGGGCGCATCAAAACACATCCTGCCTGCACCTATTTTACCTTTTGTTTACCAGGAAGTCCGAAGGTTAACGCTGGCGGCGCATGTGGCGCTTGGCTGCCGGGGCGTAAGCCGTGCGGATTTCCGTTACGACGATCGCATCGAGGGAACAGGGGGACTGACCTGCCTCGAGGTAAATACCCAACCCGGCATGACCGAGACGTCACTTGTTCCAGAGCTTGCGGCTCACGCAGGCGTAACATTTGACGAGTTGGTGCAATGGATGGTGGAGGACGCCTCTCTCGATCGGTGAGATCGCAGAGGCCCCAATCTAATCCTCAGACGAGGGGCGCTTCAGCAGCCCAGCGTCCGCGCGCCCGCGCGCAGGGTGCGGCCCGCCGTGGCGGTAATGCACCCGTCACCCGATACGAAGAACCGCATTGGATCGCTGCGCTCGAGCGCCGTCGTCCGCGCGGTTTCGGACTTTTCGCAACCGCGGTGGTGCTGATCGGCGCTGCCGTGCTGGGCGTGGTCAAAGGCGGTCACACTGACGAGGTGCTCGGCGCGCTGAGCGACGCCCGCAACGCTGCGGCCAATTCCGTCGGCTTCCGAATCACCAGCGTCGCGATCACCGGCCGCAAACAGCTCACGCAGGACGAAATCCTCGCCGTCGGCGGCGTCAATGGCCGCTCGTCGCTCCTGTTCCTCGATGCCGCGACTGCGCGCGACAAGCTGAAGGCCGATCCGTGGATCTCTGACGCCACCGTGCAGAAGCTTTATCCGGGCCGCCTGCAGATCGACATCACCGAGCGCTCGCCCTTCGCGCTGTGGCAGGAAAACGGACGCGTCTCCGTGATTTCGGCCGACGGCACTGTGCTTGAGCCCTATGTGGCGCGGCGTTTCGTGTCGCTGCCGCTGGTGGTGGGCAAGGGGGCGGAAACCCGCGCCAGGGATTTCCTCGGGCTGTTGGCGCAATACCCGCAGGTGCGGTCGCAGGTGAAGGCGATTGTGTTTGTCGGTGAGCGGCGATGGAATCTGCGGCTCGCCGACGGCGTTGATGTTCGCCTGCCGGAATTCGAGGTTGAGAAGGCGCTGGCAACCCTGTCCAAGATGGACAAGGAGACCGGCCTGTTCTCGCGCGACATCACCGCCATCGACATGAGGCTGCCGGATCGCCTGACCGTTCGCCTGTCGGAGGACGCGGCGAAGGCGCGCAACGACCTGCTCAAGGACAAGAAAACACCGAAGAAGGCTGGAAGCGCATGACCAGTCTCGATGGCGTTCAGACCCCGAAGACCCGCCAGATGCCGCCGAACAAGACGGCGCTGGTCGCGGCGCTCGACATCGGCACCAGCAAGATCGCCTGTCTGATCGCGCGGCTGAAGCCATGCCCGCCGAGCGATGCGCTGCGCGGCCGGACCCATGCCGTCGAACTGATCGGGCTGAGCCACATCCAGTCGCGCGGGGTCAAGGCCGGCGCCGTGGTCGATCTCAATGAGTGCGAACAGGCTGTGCGTCAGGCCGTGGCGCTGGCGGAGCGGATGGCCAAGGTCCGCGTCGAATCGGTGCTGCTGTCGGTCTCCGCCGGCCGCCTGCAAGGCGCTATGGTCGAGGCCTCCTCGGAATTGCGCGGCGGCGCGGTAACACCCGCCGACATGAGCCGTGTCATCAGCGCCGGAATGCATCATGCGACGCCGCGGGGGCGCACCGTGCTCCATGTCCTGCCGGCCACTTACTCGCTGGACGGCGTCAGGGGCGTCCGCGATCCCAGCGGTATGGTCGCCCGCCACTTCGGCATCGACATGAATGTCATCACCGCTGACGCTACGGTGGCAAAAAACCTGATGCTGGTGGTCGAGCGTTGTCATCTCAACGTCGAAGCCATGGCCTGCGCACCTTACACGGCCGGATTAGCGGTCCTGACCGACGATGAAGCCGATCTTGGCGCTGCCGTGGTCGAGATGGGCGCGGGCACCACGACGATCGCGACCTATTCGAGCGGCCAGTGCGTCCATGCCAGCGGGTTTGCGGTCGGCGGGCAGCATGTGACGATGGATTTGGCGCGCGGGTTAGGTGCGTGCATTGCGGATGCCGAGCGAATCAAGACGTTATATGGCACCGTGCTGACCGGCGGTTCTGACGCGCGCGAAGTCATGAGTGTGCCGACGGTGAGCGGTCACGACGGTGACGCGCCGCAGATTGTTTCCCGCGCCACGATCGCGAACATCGTGAAGCAGCGGGTCGAGGAGATTTTTGAGATGGTCCGGGACCGGCTCGCGGATTCCCCTTTTGCGGCAGAGCCGCGGGCGCGAGTGGTGCTGACCGGCGGTGCATCGCAGCTCACCGGCATTCCGGATCTCGCCAGCCGCATTCTCGGCCGCGAGGTCCGCATCGGCCGTCCGCTCGGCTTCGGCCGGCTGCCCAACGAGGCCAAGAGCGCATCGTTCGCGGTGCCGGCCGGTCTCCTAGTCTACCCGCAATTCGCACATCTTGAACACGTCGAACCGCGGCACACGCGGCAGCTCATGACAGGGACCAACGGCTATTTCGGAAAGGTCGGCAGATGGCTTCGAGAGGGCTTCTGATGATCTCAACACCGGATCGGATCAATCCATCAACCGCTTTGGCGTGCAGCCCAAGCCCCCACGCGCGCGCATAATCGAGAGGCAACCATGACCATCAATCTCACACCCCCGGATGTTCGCGAGCTGAGGCCACGCATCACCGTGTTCGGCGTCGGCGGCGCGGGCGGTAACGCTGTCAACAACATGATCTCCGCCGGTTTGCAGGGGGTCGATTTCGTCGTCGCCAACACCGACGCGCAGGCCCTCACCATGTCGAAGGCCGAACGTATCGTGCAGATGGGCACGCAGGTCACCCAGGGTCTCGGCGCGGGTTCGCAGCCGGACGTTGGCGCCGCGGCTGCCCAGGAGGTCATCGATGAGATCAAGGATCATCTCTCGGGCGCGAACATGGTGTTCGTCACCGCGGGCATGGGCGGCGGCACCGGCACCGGCGCGGCACCCGTGATTGCAGCCACCGCGCGCGAGATGGGCATCCTCACCGTCGGCGTCGTCACCAAGCCTTTCCACTTTGAGGGCCAGCGCCGCATGCGCACCGCGGAGTCCGGGATCGCCGAACTCCAGAAGGTCGTCGATACGCTGCTGATCATCCCGAACCAGAACCTGTTCCGCGTGGCCAACGAGAAGACCACGTTCGCCGACGCCTTCGCGATGGCCGACCAGGTGCTCTACTCGGGCGTTGCCTGCATCACCGACCTGATGGTCAAGGAAGGCCTCATCAACCTCGACTTCGCCGACGTCCGCGCCGTGATGCGCGAAATGGGCAAAGCGATGATGGGTACCGGCGAATCGACGGGCGAGAAGCGTGCGCTGACCGCGGCGGAAGCTGCGATCGCCAACCCGCTGATCGACGACAGCTCGATGCGCGGCGCACGCGGGCTTCTGATCTCGATCACTGGCGGCAAGGACCTGACGCTGTTCGAAGTCGACGAAGCCGCAACCCGCATCCGTGAAGAAGTCGACAACGACGCCAACATCATTGTCGGCGCGACGTTCGACGAGAGCCTCGACGGCATCATCCGCGTGTCGGTGGTCGCCACGGGCATCGACACTGTCGCCGCCAGCCGCGCCGCGCCGGCGCCGGTGGTCACTTCGGGCGCGCCCGAAAGCCGCCTGGCCGAGCTGACCGCGCGTCTGCGTGCCGACAATCAGCGCATGCAGGAGCGTGCCCAGCAGCAGAAGGCCGCCGCGGCACCTGCGCCGGTGCGTGCCACCGCCGACCAGATCGACCGCGCGGCGCTCGCCGCCATCGCGGAAGCCGTGTCTCCGACCGAGCGTCCGGCTCCGGCGCCGATGCAGCCCGCCGCCTATGGCGACGTCAGCGTGCGTCCGATTCCGCCGAAGCCCTCGCTGTTCCCGGATCACGATGAGCCGATGAACCTTCAGGAGGCCGCGCCGCCTGCGTCCTTCATTCCGCAGCCTGCCGAGCGTATGCCGCTCCGTGCGCCGCGTATGCCGCAGTTCGAGGAATTGCCGGTTCCGGCGCAGAACCAGATCCGGCAGGCGCGCGGCGAGACCGCCGAGGAGCATCCGCCGCAGAAGCGTGCTTCGCTGCTGCAGCGCCTGGCCAATGTCGGCCTCGGCCGTCGTGACGAGGAAACCGAAGCCCCGATCGCCGCCCGTGCGTCCGGCCCGGCCATGCCGTCAATGCCGCCGCTGCCGGAGCGCAAGCCGCAACGTCCGGTTCCGGCTGAGTTCGGCGGACCCGGTGGACCGGTATCTGAGTATGCTCGCCGTCCGGCACCTCAGGGCCTTGATTCGCACGGCCGTCCGGCTCCGGCCGCGCCGCAGGGCGGCGGGGAAGACCATCTGGATATCCCCGCCTTTTTGCGGCGTCAGGCCAACTGACGATTGTTACAATCGCTGAACGCAATAATGCCCCGGTCACAAGCCGGGGCATTATTCATGAGGCGCCGTCGTAGGCGACGGAATGTAAATTAAATATTTGTTTTTCCTGATAAAATTATTTGGTTACAGGCTGCCCTGAACCGGGGTGAAAGCCGTCCCCGCGACCGGGAAAATGGCCAGACCGGCGGCGTGATTGCGGCGAGTTTGGGGTAACAATCTGTAAACAAGCGTGAGTGGCGCTCTTTGTTGCAGAGGTTAAGGTTCTCGCACTTGGGGACGATCCACGGTCGCACCGCCGGCTCAACAGGCGAAACCAGTTCGGTTACAGCGACTTGGGATGACTAAAACTTTGGGCAATCGGGAATGAAATCGAGTCGGCAGACAACGCTCCGGTCGCAGGTCACCGTGACGGGCATCGGCGTTCATTCTGGATCTCCGGTCAGTGTGACGATCGGACCAGCCGAAATCAATTCAGGTTTTATCTTCACCCGCGCTGATCGTGAAGTGACCGCCATCGCGGCCTCCGTCATCGCCACCGATTTCGCGACCGTGCTGGGAGACGACCAGGGTCCGCTCGTTTCCACCGCCGAACATGTTCTGGCCGCGCTGCGCGGCATGGGCGTCGATAACGCCACCATCGAAGTCGACGGGCCTGAAGTGCCGATCATGGACGGCAGCGCCGCTCCCTTCGTGGATGCGATTGATAGAGCCGGTATCGTTCAGCAGAACGCAGCTCGCCGTTTCATCGAAGTTTTGAAGCCCGTAAAGGTCGAGATGGGCGAATCGTTCGGCGAACTCCGCCCCCATGCCGGCGGGTTCCGCGCCGAGCTGGAAATCGACTTTGCCAATTCTTCAATCGGCCGACAGGCTTACGCCTTCGACCTCGACGCCGGCAGCTTCCGCCGCGATATCTGCCGCGCCCGGACCTTCGGCTGCGTCGGCGACGTCAACAAGCTCTGGAGCGCGGGCTACGCCCTCGGCGCTTCGCTTGAGAATTCCGTCGTGTTCGACGACACGCGCGTGCTGAACACCGAAGGCCTGCGCTACGCCGACGAATGCGTCCGTCACAAGGTTCTCGACGTGGTGGGCGATCTGGCGCTGGCCGGCCTGCCGCTGATCGGCCTCTATCGTTCGGTGCGTGGTGGCCACAAGCTCAACCATGCCGTGCTCACCGCGCTGATGGCCGACCGTCACGCCTGGCGGATCGTGGAAGCTGTCGAGCCGGTGCTGGAACGCCCGGCCGTTGCCCGCCGCGCCGCGCGGGGCCACGCCGATGTCGCGGGCGGCATGGTCGCCGTAGCCTACGGCCCGGACGTCTCCTGAGCGTTTGCCGTTTGCGCGCTGACGGTTTCGGAACTTCCGGTCTAACCAGTTCGTCGTTTGACGAGGGTACCGTTTAACCAAGCCATTGTTGAACTGCCGAAATCCGCCTTAATCCCGGCGAATTGTCCTCCTATCCGGTTGGTTAAGGCCCGTTTTTCAGTTACATAGGCGCGCTGGACAAGCCTTGGGGATTGCTTCGGGATTGTTTTTTGCCGCGATGGCGGCCGCAGGCTGGTCAGCGACCCAAACCACGTCGGATTCATATTCAGGTCGGCCCAAACGTATGACGCTCGAACTGCGCAATAGTCCCGACCCGTCCCTGATGAGCCGTATCGGCCGTCGGGCACGCCTTGCGTTCGGCCTGATGGTTCTGGCCGTGCCACTCAGCGGCTGCGGCACCGGCGCCCTGTGGGACAAGTATTTCGCCAAGGAAGAAACCTTCGTCGATGAACCGGCGGACAAGCTCTACAACGAGGGCTTGTACCTGATGAACAAGAAGGGTGACCGCAAGTCGGCGATGAAGAAGTTCGAAGAGGTCGACCGCCAGCATCCGTATTCGGAATGGGCGCGTAAATCTCTGCTGATGTCGGCCTACGCCGCTTACGAGAATGGCGACTACGACGAGTGCATTTCGTCCGCCAACCGTTATGTCGCATTGCATCCGGGCAGCCCGGACGCCGCCTATGCGCAGTATCTGATCGCCGCCTCGAACTTCGACCAGATTCCGGACGTTTCGCGCGATCAGGGCCGCACCGAGAAGTCCATCGCTGCGCTTGAGGAAGTGATCCGCAAGTATCCGACCTCGGAATACGCCAGCAGCGCCAAGCGGAAGATCGAAGCCGCCCGCGACCAGCTCGCCGGCAAGGAAATGACCGTCGGCCGCTACTATATGGACAAGAAGGACTACACGGCGGCGATCAACCGCTTCAAGGTGGTGGTGACTCAGTACCAGACCACGCGCCACGTCGAAGAGGCGCTGGCGCGTCTGACCGAGGCCTATATGGCGATCGGCATTGTCGGCGAGGCGCAGACCGCCGCCGCCGTGCTTGGCCACAACTTTCCTGACAGCCGCTGGTACAAAGACGCCTACAATCTTGTAAAGTCCGGCGGTGTCGAACCGGCCGCCAACAAGGATTCGTGGATGACCCGCGCATTCAAGAAGGTTGGCCTCGGCTGATTTTCTTGTTGCAGGACTAACCCCGCATGCTGGCCCGGCTTTCGATCCGCGACATCGTCCTGATCGAGCGGCTCGATATCGATTTCCTCAAAGGTCTGGCTGTCCTCACCGGTGAAACCGGCGCGGGCAAATCCATCCTGTTGGACGCATTCGCGCTGGCGCTTGGCGGGCGCGGCGATGCGAGTCTGGTGCGCAACGGCGCCGAGCAGGGCCAGGTGACGGCCGTGTTTGATGTGCCGAAGAAGCATCCCGCCAGCGCCATCCTCCGCGAGAACGGCTTTGAGGATACCGGCGAGATGATCCTGCGGCGGGTGCAACTCTCCGACGGACGCACCCGCGCGTTCCTCAACGATCAGGCGATCAGCGTGCAGACCCTGAAGGCGGTCGGGACCACACTGGTGGAAATCCACGGCCAGCATGACGAGCGGGCGCTTGTGGATACCGCCACGCATCGGCGGCTGCTCGATGCTTTCGCGGCCCTCGAGAAAGACGTGAGCGCCGTCGAAGCACTCTGGGATGCGCGCCGCACCGCGCGCACGGCGCTGGACGAGCATCGCGCCGGGATGGAACGCGCTGCCCGCGAGGCGGACTATCTGCGCCACGCCTCGGATGAATTGAAGAAACTCAATCCCCTGGAAGGCGAGGAGACCTCGCTGGCGGAACGCCGCACCGTGATGATGCAGGGCGAGAAAATCGCCGAGGATTTGCGCGAGGCGCAGGCCGCGGTCGGCGGCCCGCAGTCGCCGGTCTCGTCGCTGGCGGCTGCCGTGCGCCGGCTGGAGCGCCGTGCGGGAACCGCGCCCGCGCTGATCGAGCCCGCGGTGAAGGCGATGGACGCCGCGATCAACGCGCTGGAAGAAGCCGACCAGCATCTCCATGCGGCGCTGATCGCCGCCGACTTCGATCCGCTCGAACTTGAACGCATCGAAGAGCGGCTGTTTGCATTGCGCGGAGCCGCGCGAAAATACTCGACACCGGTCGATGGGCTGGCGGCGCTGGCGCAGCGTTATGCGTCGGACGTCGCGCTGATCGATGCTGGTGCGGACCAATTGAAGGTTCTGGAAAAGGCGGCCTCCGCCGCCGACAAGGCTTATGACGCGGCTGCGCAGAAGCTTTCAGCCGCGCGCAGCAAGGCCGCCGAGAAGCTGAACAAGGCCGTCAACTCCGAACTCGGGCCGCTCAAGCTCGACCGTGCGAAATTCTCGACGCAAATTGAATCTGATCCGGCCTCACCCGGCCCGCAGGGCTTCGACCGCGTCGAATTCTGGGTGCAGACCAATCCGGGCACCAAGCCGGGCCCGCTGATGAAGGTCGCGTCCGGCGGCGAGCTGTCACGCTTCCTGCTGGCGCTGAAAGTCGTGCTTTCGGACCGTGGTTCGGCGCCGACGCTGGTGTTCGACGAAATTGATACCGGTGTGGGCGGCGCCGTGGCCGACGCCATCGGCGCGCGGCTGGCGCGGCTCGCCGAAAAGGTTCAGGTGATGGCCGTGACCCACGCACCACAGGTGGCGGCGCGGGCGGATCAGCACCTGCTGATTTCCAAGGATGCGCTCGACAAGGGTAAACGCGTTGCCACGCGGGTCGCGCTGCTTGCCAAGGATCATCGCCGGGAGGAAATCGCGCGGATGCTCGCTGGGGCGGAGATCACCGCCGAGGCGCGTGCTGCCGCCGAACGGCTGCTCAAAGCCGCGGGTTAGAGCGTTTTCGAGTGGGAATTGGAAACCGGATCGCGTGAAAAATGCGTCAAAACAAAAGGCTCTAGTGCTTCGATCCTCGCCGCGGGCACGCCGGAACAGCAATGCCTAAAGTTAAAACCGACAAGACCCCCGTTGCGCTCCTGACGCGGAAGCAGGCAAGTGCCGAGCATGCGCGGCTGGCAACGGATATTGCCGCGCACGACAAGCGCTACTACCAGCAGGACCGGCCGAGCATCACCGACGCCGAATACGACGACTTGCGCCGGCGTTATAACGCGATCGAAGAGCGCTTCCCGGAATTGCGCACGCTGGAGTCGCTGTCGCTAAAGGTGGGCGCGGCACCGAGCGGTCGATTCAAAAAGGTGCGCCACGCGGTGCCGATGCTGTCGCTCGACAATGCGTTCGCCGAGCAGGACGTCACCGATTTCGTCGGCCGCATCCGCCGTTTTCTCAAGCTCGGCGACACCGAGGCCATTTCGTTCAGCGCCGAGCCGAAGATCGACGGCCTGTCGATGTCACTGCGTTACCAGGACGGTGAACTTATCACCGCCGCGACCCGCGGAGACGGCGCGGAAGGCGAGGATGTCACCGCCAATATCCGCACGCTGCACGACGTGCCGCACAAACTGAAAGGCCGCAACATTCCGGCGGTCTGCGAGGTGCGTGGCGAGGTCTATATGACCAAGGCCGCCTTTCTGAAGCTTAACGAGCGGCAGAAAGAGGCGGGCGAGACGATCTTCGCCAATCCGCGCAATTCGGCCGCCGGTTCGCTGCGCCAGAAGGATCCGGCGGTTACCGCCTCGCGCCCGCTCGGCTTCTTCGCCTATGCCTGGGGCGAGATGAGCGACATGCCGGCTGATACGCAATCGGGCATGATCAAGTGGTTCGAGCATTGCGGCTTCAAGACCAATCCGCTGACGAAGGTCTGCCGCTCGGTGGAGGAACTGCTTGCGTTTCATAGGAAGATCGAAACGCAGCGCTCGCATCTCGACTATGACATCGACGGCGTGGTCTACAAGGTGGACCGGCTCGATTGGCAGGAACGCCTCGGCTTCGTCTCGCGTACGCCGCGCTGGGCGATCGCGCACAAGTTTCCGGCCGAGCGCGCCACGACCGTGCTCAAGGACATCGAAATCCAGGTCGGCCGCACCGGCGCGCTGACGCCTGTCGGCAAGCTCGAACCCGTCGGTGTCGGCGGCGTCATCGTGCAGAACGTGACGCTGCACAACGAGGACTACATCAAGGGGATTGGCGGCAAGGGCGAGGTGCTGCGCGAGGGGCGCGACATCCGCATCGGCGACACCGTCATCATCCAGCGCGCGGGCGACGTGATCCCGCAGGTTGTCGATGTGGTAATGGACAAGCGGCCGAAGGGCGCGAAGGAATATCACTTCCCGAAAAAGTGTCCGTGCCCGTTACACACTGAAGTGGTCCGCGAAGAGACGGCGACCGGCGAGGAAGGATCTCGCACACGCTGCACCGGCGAATTCGCCTGTCCGTTCCAGAAGATCCAGCACCTGATGCTGTTCGTGTCGCGCCGCGCGTTCGATATCGAGGGCTTTGGCGAAAAGCAGATCGAGTATTTCTTCGAGCAGGGCTGGGTGAAGGAGCCCGCCGACATCTTCACCCTGGAGGCGCGCAACAGGACGCTCAAGCTTGAGGAGATCGAAGGCTACGGCGAAACCTCGGTGCGCAACCTGTTCGACGCCATCAACGAGCGGCGTGACATCGGCCTCGACCGTTTCATCTATGCGCTCGGCATCCGCCATGTCGGCGAAACTACCGCGCTGGCGCTGGCGCGGGGTTACGGCTCATGGGAGGCTTTTCACGACGCCTGCGTGAAAGTCGCCAAGGGCGATGAGCAGGCCGTCGGGGAGATGGACGACCTCGACCAGATCGGCGACACGGTGATCCAGGCGGTGGCGGCATATTTCGGCGAGAGCCACAATCGCGGCATTGTCGAGCGGTTGACCAAGCAGGTAAAGATCCGCGACGCCGAGAAGCCGAAGAAGGACACCGCCATCGCGGGCAAGACGGTGGTCTTCACTGGCTCACTGGAGAAATTCACCCGCGATGAAGCCAAGGCCACCGCAGAACGTCTCGGCGCCAAGGCGTCCGGCTCGGTGTCGAAGAAAACCGACTATGTCGTCGCCGGGCCGGGCGCTGGCTCGAAACTCGCCGAGGCCAAGAAGCTCGGCGTCAAGGTGCTGACCGAAGACGAGTGGCTGGCGCTGGTGGGTGGTGCTTAACCCCACCTCTCCCGTGGGAGAGGTCGACTTCGCGGCAGCGAAGTCGGGTGAGGGCGTAGAATCTCTCGATAGATCCAGAGCCCCTCACCCCAACCCTCTCCCCGCCGGGGAGAGGGAGTAACAGCATCGACGTGGCGAAGCCTCGATCTAAAGGGAAGTGGTTGCCCTAGATCAGTCCCGTCTCTTCGCCTTCCGCCTCGATGATTTTTTCAGTTGTCACCGGGACGTGCGTTCGTGGCACGAGCAACACGATCACGACGGCGCATGACGCCGAGATGATCAGGATCGCGATATTGAGCGGCAGCGGTGTCGCGAACTGACCGCCGAGGAACGCCCCGAGCTGCGAGCAGAGCGAACCGAAGCCCATTTGCAGAAATCCCATCGCGCCGGCTGCCGTGCCCGCAGCTTGCGGACGAATGCTGATGGCGCCGGCGGACGCGTTGGCCATCGCAAACGCATTGCCGAACATCACGATCATATGGGTGCCGAACAGCCATGACGGCATCTGGTTGAGGCCGGTGACGCCCCAGATGACATTGAGGATCGATCCGCCGATTTGGAGCGCGATCCCGAGCCAGATCATGCGGTCGATTCCGTGACAGGGCGAGAGGCGCACCGAGACCAGATTGCCAAGCAGGTAGGCCAGGCCCGACGTTGCAAACCACAAGCCGTACTCTGCGGTGGAGCGGTGCATCTGGTTGACGACGATATAGGGGCCGCCGCCCGCGAAGGTGAAGATGATCGCTGACGCCAGCATCTGGCACAGCACATAACCGATGAACACACGGCTCGCCGACAGTGCACGGACGTCCTTGAAGAACCCACTGTCCTCAGCCGGTCCCCGTGCGGGGCGAGTCTCCGGCAGACCCAGCGCGATGCCGGCCGCGATCGCGACCGATGTTGCCGCCATGAAATAGAAAATCGCGCGCCAGCCGAAGCTGGTTTCCAGCAAACCGCCGATCAGCGGGCTGAGAAGCTGCGCAATCATCATCACCGCGATGACGAGGCTGATCATCCCGCCAACGCGTTCGCGCGGATAGAGATCGCGGATGATCGCGCGGCTCATCACCATGCCGGTGGCGCCGCCCAGGGCCTGCAGGAAACGCCCGGCAATCAGTTGCGGCAGGGTCTGCGCGAACATGCAGATGACGGTCGCAATCACCGCAAGGCCGAGCCCCGCCAGCAGCACCGGCCGCCGCCCGAAGCGATCCGACAATGACCCGGTCACGAGTTGCGAGATCGCCAGCCCAACCATGAACAGCGAGACATTGAGCTGCACGGCGGAGACGTCGCTGTTCAGTGTCTTTGCGAGGATCGGCAGCGCCGGCACAAGGATGTAGAGCGAGACCGGCGCGAGGCCGTTCATCGCCACCAGCATCAGCAGCAGTTTCCACGAGGTTGGGTTTGCCGCTTTCACGGCCGCGGTCCTTGGATCGGTCACGTTGTCCGGATCTTTTTGGTTGTCGTCAGCGTGTAGCTTCCGTCATCTCTCGTGTGTCATGGGTTCGGTTGCCGCGTCGAGCCACACTTTTGTCGCCTCGTCGACCAGCGGGCGGATCTCCTGCCGCACCCGCGCGTGATAATCGTTGAGCCAGCGCAGTTCCTGTTTGCTGATGCGGTTGGCGTTGATCAGCCGCCGGTCGATGGGCGCAAGCGTCAGCGTCTCGAACGCGTTCATCGGCTTTTCGGCGCCCTCGATCTTCGCCTCGACCACCAGTTCGAGGTTCTCGATGCGGATGCCGAAGGCATCGGTCTTGTAGTAACCGGGCTCGTTGGACAGGATCATGCCGCGCTTCAGTGGCGTGGTGCCGAGCTTGGAAATGCGTGCCGGGCCTTCATGCACCGACAGGTAGCTGCCGACGCCGTGACCGGTGCCGTGATCGAAGTCGATGCCGGCGTGCCACAAAAACTGCCGCGCGAAAGCGTCGATCTGCGCTCCGGTGACGCCGTCGGGAAACACCGCACGGGAAATCGCGATATGTCCGCGCAGCACGCGGGTGAAGCGGTCGCGCATCTCGTCCGTTGGCTCGCCGACAGCGATGGTGCGGGTGACGTCGGTGGTGCCGTCCTCATACTGCGCGCCGGAATCGATCAGCAGCAGGTCGCCCGGTGCGATGCGGCGGTTGGACTTGCGGGTCACGCGATAATGCACAATGGCCCCGTTCGGGCCAGTGCCGGAAATGGTCGGGAACGACACGTCCTTCAGCGCGCCGGTTTCGCGGCGGAAGGTTTCCAGGGCTTCGACGGCGTCGATCTCGGTGAGTTTGCCGGATGGTGCTTCCTTGTCGATCCACGCCAGAAACCGGACCAGCGCTGCGCCGTCGCGTTTATGCGCTGCGCGAGTGCCCGTCATCTCGGCGGCGTTCTTCACGGCCTTCAGCATGGCGACCGGATCGGTCACACGCACCGGCTTGCCGCCTTCGGCGACAATCATCCGGCTCAGTGCATCGGCGGCCGTTGCGGCATCGAGACCGATGTCGGCCTTGGCGCGTGCCAGTTCGGCAAGCCGGGGCATCAGCGCATCGGGCTCCTCGACACCCGCATTCTTTTCGAGGTGATCGCGTACGCTGTTCGACAGTTTGCGGTGATCGATGAAGATCGTCGGCCTGCCGTCTTTTGGCACCAGCGCGTAGGACAGCGGCAGCGGCGTGTGCGCGACGTCCGCACCGCGGATGTTGAAGGTCCATCCCACCGCGTGAGAATCCGACAAGACCAGCGCGTCGACATTGAGCTTGGCGATTTCGTTGCGGATGCGCGCAAGCTTGTCGCTCTCGCTCTCCCCGGCGAACTGGGCAGGGTGGACTTTCACCGCCCCGAGCGGCGCGGCGGGACGGTCAGTCCAGATCGAATCCACCGGATTGCTGTCCACCGCGATCAGCTCCGCCCCGGCCTTTTCGCAGACCCTGGCAAGGCGTTCGGCTGCCGCCGAAGTGTGCAGCCAGGGATCAAATCCAAGGCGGTCACCCGGTGACAGGTTCGCGGTGAGCCAGGTTTCCGGCGGCGGTTCGATCAGGGATTCGATGGTCCAGGCTTTCGTATCGACCTGCTTCGCGGCCTGGATCGTGTAGCGCCCGTCCACAAAAACGGCAGCCTTTCCCGTCAGGACGGCGGCCAACCCGGCCGAGCCCGTGAAGCCCGTCAGCCATGCCAGCCGCTCGTCGGAGGGCGGCACATACTCGTTTTGCTGGCTATCGGCGCGGGGAATCACGAACCCTGTCAGTTGCCGGCGCAGCAATTCCTCGCGGAATGCCGACAGACGCGCGGTCAGCGCGACGCCGCCTTCGGGCTCGTCGAATGACTGGAACTGGGCTTCGAACATCTGGCGACCTTAGAATTCCGGGGCGGGGGCGGCAATGCGCTGCCCCTCAATGGTGGCATGACTTGTGCTTGACACAGAATTAACCCCGCATCCAACGACGGCTGTGGGGACTAACAGGTGACGGGGAACGATTTGGCGACTGCAACTGTTGAGGTTACTGCGCCGCCAGGAAGCGCGAAGGGGTGTGTTTTTCAACTCAATGAAGAGGGGATAGGGCATGCCAGCATTTATGTTTGAGAAGATTTCGCCGCCGTTACATCAGGCGAGCGGCATTCCAGCGGTCACGATCAAGGAGCCGCGCGGGGTCATCGTCCAGATGCTTGATCGCCTGACGGAAAGCCGGTTGCGGCGCGAGGCACGGCGGGCACGATTTGAAGCTGGCTATACCGAGGCCGACATCACACCGCATCGGATGAAACGGGAATAACGTCTGCAAGTCGGCGAGACTTAGCGCCGTTGCATCAAGAGGCTGCTCCAGCCGTCGATCTGGATTGGCTTGAGCAGCTTCAAGCCTGCGCCGCGGTAGGCGGCGACCACGCTGTTCGCCTGATGCGGCAGCAATCCCGACAGGATCACGAATGCACGCGGCGCCAGATGCCGCGCCATGTCGGGCGCAAGCCGCCGTAGCGGGTTGGCGAGGATGTTTGCCATCACCAGACCGAAGGGGCCATTCGCCGCGAAGTGAGGTGAATGGAAGCCTGTCGCATGGACGGCCTCGACCCAGTTTCCGACGCCGTTGAGATGCGCGTTCTCATCCGCCACGATCACCGAACGGAAGTCGATATCGCTGGCCAGAATCCGCCGGCGCAGCGCCTTCGCTGCGGCGATGGCGAGCACGCCGGTTCCCGAGCCGAGGTCGAGAATCCGCTTGGGGGTTCGCTGGCTCAGCACCTGATCGAGCAGCAGGAGGCATCCACGTGTGGTGCCGTGGTGGCCGGTCCCGAAGGCCAGCGCGGCTTCGATCTCGATCCCGAGCTTGTTGGGGGGCACCCGGTCGCGGTCATGGCTGCCATGGACCACGAATCGCCCGGCGCTGACCGGCACCAGATCTGCGAGGCTCGCCTTGACCCAGTCCTTGGTCTCGACCGTACCGAAGACGATCGACCGGGCCGCCGCGTCTCCCGCAGTCTCTGTGACCAGCGCCCGGATGAAGTCCTCGTCCGGAGCTTCGGCGAAATGCATGGTGATGTCCCAGCGGCCGCCCGGCGCCTCGAAGGCAGCGATGGCGAGGTCATGGCTGGGGTAGCGCTCGGTGATGGCATCCACGATGCGGCTGGCCGTGCGTTCGTCGCCGATGGCGAAGGTGGCCTGCGTCGCGGGCGAGGGGGAGGATGAGGTCACGGGCGGGTCCAGCGGGCTGAGGATCGTGATTGCATCGCCCATTTTCCCACGCTCTGTCCACCGGTTACGCACCGAACATACCGGGGTTCTTCACACTTTGTTAACCAGAGTTTTCCACACGTTAGTAAAGCTTTAACCAGGCGGAAATCCACTGATTATCCACAGGGTTATCTACAGCTTTTCAACAGCCGGTGGGCGCTCTTTCCCCAGCCCTTCAAGAGAAGATTCCCTGATGGTCCCGGAGGATAACGGCTGCCGCGTTGTGTCCCGGCGCGCCGGTGACGCCGCCGCCCGGATGGGCTCCTGATCCGCAGTGATAGAGACCCTTGAGCGGCCCGCGGTAGTCGGCATGGCCGAGCATGGGGCGAGCGGAGAACAACTGATTGAGCGACAGCGCGCCGTGGAAAATGTCGCCGCCGAGCAGTCCGAATTCCCGTTCCAGATCGAGCGGCGACAGCACCTGCCGCTCGATGACGCTGCGGGCAAATCCCGGAGCGTAGCGATCCACGGTGGCGATCATCAGGTCGGCAACCTCGTCGCGATGATCGTCCCAGGACCGGCCGCCCGGAAGCTGAGGCGCGACATGCTGGCAGAACAGGCTGGCGACATGCTTGCCGGACGGGGCCAGCGAGTCATCGAGCGTGGAGGGGATCAGCACCTCGACCACCGGTTCGCGGCTCCAGCCGTGCTGGCGCGCGTCGAGCCAGGCGCGGTCCATGTAGGCGAGGCTCGGCGCGAGGATGATGCCCGCGGTGAGGTGGTCGCCGGGGCCGGGCAGCGCCTTGAACGAGGGCAGCGCCGACAGCGCCACATTCATCCGGAAGGTGCCGGAGCCGTTGCGCCAGTTCGCGATGCGGTCGAGGAACGGCTTTGGCAACGCGTCCGCCGGGACCAGCCTGGTGTAGAGCAGCTTCGGATTGAGGCCGGAGACAACATAGCGCGCGCGGACCGTTTCGCCGTTGTCGAGGACCGTTCCGACGGCACGGTCGTTCTCGACGATCACCTCCCGCACGCCGGCGCCGGTCTGGATCTCCGCACCGTGGGCGCGCGCCGCCGCAGCCATCGCTTGCGTGATCGCCCCCATTCCGCCGATGGCATGGCCCCACAATCCCTTCCGGCCGTTCACCTCGCCGAACGCGTGATGCAGCATGACGTAGGCCGAGCCCGCCGCGTAGGGGCTGGCATAGTTGCCGACAATGGCGTCGAAGCCGAACAGCGCCTTGACCAGATCGCTCTCAAAACGGTCATCGAGCATGTCGCCTGCGGACCGCGTGAACAGGTCGAGCAGGGTTCGCTGGCTCTCCAGCGTCAGTCCGCGCAGGATGTTGGCGCTGCTGAAAGCATTGAAGGCCTCACGGATCGCCTGCACGCCGAAGCCTTCGACGATGTTTGGGGGCGCGCGGAGCACGAAGGCGCGCAGCACGTCGGCAATGGTTTCCAGTTCCCGGTTGAAATCGTCGATCTGCAACGCGTCGCGTTCGCTGAATTTGGCGATCGACTGATGCGTGCGGCCGTCGCCGGTCAACAGATAGCGACCGTCCGGCGCGGGCAGGAAGTTCTGCGCGCGCCGCTCCACAATCCGCAAGCCATGATGGTGCAGCCGCAGGTCCGCGATGACTTTCGGATTGAGCAGGCTGACCGTGTAGGCCGCCACCGAATTACGGAAGCCCGGATGGAATTCTTCAGTCACCGCCGCGCCGCCGACCACCCCGCGGCGCTCGATCACCCTGACGCGCAGGCCATTCATCGCGAGATAGGCCGCGCAGGTCAGGCCGTTATGGCCAGCGCCGATGATGAGCGCATCATAGTCCGACATGCCTCAGTCATAATCGCGGGTCGCGTCACGCGCGAGTGATTTCTGTCACGCGCATGTTATTGCCCGCTTGTGAAGGCTATGCTCCACTCCAGTCCCGCGTCCGGTGATTTGCCGGATCATTCCGGAGCTTCCATGATTTCAGTGCCGTCCGACACCGCGAGCCAGTCCACCGGCGCGAGAAATACGCTTGTGCTGGTGGTTTACACAGTGGCAATTTTCACCAGCGCCCTGCTGTTGTTTTCGGTCCAGCCGTTGTTCACGAAAATGGTGCTGCCGCGGCTCGGCGGTTCGCCCGCGGTATGGTCGGTAGCGATGGTGTTTTTCCAGTCGCTGTTGCTCGGCGGCTACGCCTATGCCCACTATTTGATGACCTTGAAGAACAGGACTGCTCCCGTCGTCATCCATCTTATGCTGCTGACCGCCGCGCTGCTCACCTTGCCGCTGTCGATTGCGAGCGGGTGGGGGGAGCCGCCGGCCAGCGGCTATGCGTTCTGGCTGCTCGGCCTGTTCGCTGTCTCGATCGGGCTGCCGTTCTTCGCGCTCGCCGCCAACAATCCGATGCTGCAGGCCTGGTTCGTCCGTACCGGACATCCTGACGGCCCCGATCCGTATTTTCTTTACGCATCCTCGAACATCGGCAGTTTCCTCGCGCTGTTGTCCTATCCGGTGCTGTTCGAACCGATGTTTTCGCTGCGAACACAGAACGTGATCTGGACCGGTGGCTATGCATTACTCATCGTCCTGATCGCGGCCTGCGGCGTTTTGCTGCTGCGCTCGCCGCCGATGACGGTTGACGCTGTCAGCGCAACGGATGGGGACGCACCCGCGCCAAGCTGGCCGACACGGCTGCGCTGGATCTTTCTGGCCGCCGTGCCGTCTGGTCTTCTGATCGCGGTGACGGCGCACATATCCACCGACGTCGCGGCCGCGCCGCTGCTGTGGGTGCTGCCGCTGTCGCTGTATCTTCTGACATGGGTGCTGGTGTTCCAGTCGCGCCCGCTGTTGCCGCATTGGCTGATGCTGCTTCTCCAGCCACTCGCTATCGCGGGCGTGATGATCCTTCTGGTGATCGGCGGCGAACAGAATCTGCTGCTGACGCTTGGCGGGCATCAGCTTTGTTTCTTCATCATTGCCATGGCCTGCCATGGTGAATTGGCGCGTACGCGGCCTGCCGCGCGCTATCTTACGGGCTTTTACGTTGCGCTGTCGTTTGGCGGCATGGTCGGCGGATTGTTCGCGGGCCTGATAGCGCCTTACACCTTCTCGTGGATCGCCGAATATCCGATCCTGCTGGCGCTGGCTGCGCTGTGCCGCCCGGCCGGCGCACCGACCGAGCGCGGCGGTTTCAGCCTCTGGGTGCTCGCGGCGATCGCGGGCCTTGGTCTGATCGCGTTGGCCTACCGGCAGGGGACGGTTACCGAATTCCTGGAAACCAACCGGGTCTGGATGGTCACGGCCTTTGCGTGCGCCATGATGGTGCTCGCGGTGCTGTTGAAGATCGGGCGCTGGCAAATCACCGCGCTGGTTGTGTTGGGACTGATCCTGATCCGGGTTTATCCCGCCGATGACGGACGCGTCGAGACGGTGCGCAGCTTCTTCGGCGTCCACAAGATCGTGGTGACCTCGAACGGCCAGTATCACGTGCTGATGCACGGCACGACAATTCACGGCGCGGAGAAATTCCTGGAAGACGACGGCTCGCCGGTAAAAGGCCGCCCGGAGCCGATCAGCTACTATCATAAGGACGGCGGCATGGGCCGCGCGATCGCCGCGATCCGGGAGCGCAAGGGCGGTCCGATCCGCGTTGCCGTGATCGGTCTCGGCGCCGGCACGCTTGCCTGTCAATCGCAGCCCGGCGAAGACTGGAAGTATTTCGAGATCGACCAGACCATGGTCGATACCGCGCGCGATCCGAAATACTTCACCTACGTCAGCGCATGCGACCCTGGCATGAAGCCGGTGATCGGCGATGCGCGGCTGACCTTCGCCAAGGAACAGGACGGCGCCTACGACCTCATCATCGTCGATGCCTATTCATCGGATGCGATTCCGATTCACCTGGCGACCGAAGAAGCAATGGCGATCTACAAGGCCAAGCTCGCGCCGCAGGGCGCGGTGGTGATGCATGTTTCCAACCGGCATCTCGAACTGGCGAGCGTTGTCGTCGGCATCGCCGAGGAGAACGATCTCAAGAGCTGGGTCTACAACGAGGATTCCGGACGCGACGCCGATTACATCTTCACCACGAATGTCGTGATCTCGGCGCGCGAGGAGGCCGATGTCGGCAAGATCGCGTCGGACGAAAAGTGGGTGCTGACGGAAGCCACCGAAGGTCAGCGGGTCTGGACCGACGATTATTCCAACGTGCTCGGCGCCGTATGGCGCAGGCTCAGGAATCCCGACGAGTAGCGGTTCGTCCGCTTACTCAGTCGGCGTAGTAATAATAGCCGCCGCGAGGAGACTGAACGCGCCGCTGATAGCGTGCGTCCTGCTCATAACCCTGGGCGTAGCCCTGATAGTATCCGCCCTGCGACTGGTAGATGCGGCGCTGCATCGGGCCCGCGTCGCTTGGGCCGTAATAGGCCTGGTCCTGCGCGTAGGTTGAATCGCGATAGACGCGATCGGGCGAGGCTTGGCGCGCGCGGGTGTTGGCGTTCAGGTCTTCGCTATAGACGTCCTGTCCGCTGGGTGCGATCTGCAACGGCCGCCCGTACGCATCGACGTCGCCGCGTGTGGTTGCGACATTCGTGCGCGGCTTCGGATTGCGCGCAAGAGCGACCCGCGACGATCCTGTAAGCGTCACCGTGGTGGTGAGCAGTCCTTCAGCCTTGACGAGATCCCAAAGCTTCAGCGCATTGGCGCGCGACAGCCGCACGCAGCCGTGTGATGCCGGGGTGCCGAGGCGGCTCACGGCATCGGTGCCGTGGATGGCATGACCCTGTTTGGTGAAGAAGATCGCATTCGGCATCGGCGCGTCATCGAACTCCTTCGAGTAGTGATCCTCTTCCATGCGGAAGGTCTTGAAGCTGCCGTTGGGTGTTTCGTGCGATGGATTTCCGCTGGAGACCGGCCAAGTGTAGCGCTGCACGCCGTCGACCGAGACGGTCATCTGCTGCGTGTCCTTGTTGACGAGGATGGATACCGCAGCCTGCGCCGCGCTGCCGGAAAGCAGCATCAGGCCTGTAACCGAAATCAATACCGCACGCATGACTGTCGCCTCGTCTCTGCCCCTCGCTCTTAATAGAGCATGGAAAGCGGCTTTTTTAACAGTGTCTTCGTCTTAAGGTTGACGGAAGCGGCCATACGGTGTCGTGAACGGCGCACGTTTGTGGCGTCTTTTCGCCAAACTTGACGCAACTTTCCGGCGGTTAAGGCGTTGCAAGATGGGTCAAAGTTCGCCCGCTCATGGAGATTTTCAGGATGAAGACGAAGACTGAGGCTTTGTTCATGTTCACCGCGGCGCATCGCCGCCTTACGTTTATCGCGGCGGCTCTAGCGATCCTTGCATTGCCGATGGCTGCACCTGCGCAAGGTGTCTTCAGAGGCATGGAGGGCGGGGCGAACGAGGGTGCCTATCGCGGCAATCGCGCAGCAGGGCCGGTCGGTGGTGTTGTCGGCGGTGCGGTTGGCGCAGGTGTCGGCGGTGTCGTCGGAGGGGTGAACGGTGTGCTCGGTATCGACAATCGCCGCAGTTACCGCAGCCGCCACTATCGCAGCCGGCACTATCGCCATCACAGGCGTTATCGCTAACCTGATGTAAGATCATTTCAAATGGCGCGTCCGGAAAGGGATGCGCCATTTTCATGTCCCGATCTTGTGGGCCGGCCCGGCGGATCACGGCTTTAGAGCTAAATTTGAGGTGAGATACGGCGCAGCCGCGGATTGTGTTTCTCCCGAACCTGACGCAACCTTGACGCTGCTGATTTGCTTCAGGGCAGGCCGGGATTCGGCCGGGCAGGGAGGTTTCCTCACATGAGAATTGCAGCTTCATTCATATCGATTTCGGTGGTGGCGTTTCTCGCAGTGCCTGCCGCCGCTCAGCAGCAGGACCCCATCAACGGCGCCATCAGCGGCGCTGCACAAGGAACGTATCAGGGTAAGACCGCGGCCGGACCGGTCGGCGGGCTGGTCGGCGGTGCGCTTGGCGCAGGTGTCGGCGCTGTGGCCGGCACGCTCAACGTGGTCGGCACCGGTGTGAGCAATGCCGTGCAGCCGACGACGGTGCCTCCGCCTCCAGGTACAGGCCCGAGCGGCTATTACGACAGCAACGGAAACTGGCGCCCGAACTAAGCGAGCCGCACGACCGATTTCCAATACGCCCCGCTTGCGGGGCGTATTTCGTTTGGGGTCAGGTCTTGAGCCGATAACCGGTGCGGAAAATCCACCACACCACGATCATGCACAGGGCGAGAAAGCCCAGCGTCATGCCGAGGCTGATGGCTACGCTGACGTCGGCGATCTCGAAGAAGCTCCACCGGAAGCCGCTGACGAGATAGACCACCGGGTTGAACAGCGTCACGGTCTGCCAGACCGGTGGCAGCATGTGGATGGAATAGAAGCTGCCGCCCAGGAATGTCAGCGGCGTGATCACCAGCAGCGGGATCACCTGCAGTTTTTCAAAGCCGTCGGCCCAGATGCCGATGATGAATCCGAACAGGCTGAAGGTCACCGACGTCAGCACCAGAAACGTCAGCATCATGAACGGGTGCGCGATCTTCAGCGGCACGAACAGGCTTGCAGTCGCGAGAATGATGAGCCCGAGGATGATCGACTTGGTTGCTGCTGCGCCGACATAGCCGACCACGGCTTCGAACGACGAAACCGGCGCCGAGAGCAGCTCATAGACGGTGCCGGTGAATTTCGGGAAGTAGATCGCGAACGATGCGTTGGCGATGCTTTGCGTCAGTAGCGACAGCATGATCAGGCCCGGCACGATGAACGTGCCGTAGCTGACGCCGTCGATCTCGGTGATGCGCGAGCCGATCGCCGAACCGAACACGACGAAGTACAGCGATGTCGAGATCACCGGCGAGACGACGCTCTGCAGCAGCGTGCGGAAGGTGCGCGCCATCTCGAATTTGTAGATCGCGCGAATGGCATAAAGGTTCATTATTGATGCACCAGACTGACGAAGATTTCTTCGAGCGAACTTTGAGTGGTGTTGAGATCGTTGAAGCGGACACCGGCAGCGCTCAGGTCGTTCAGAAGCGCCGTGATGCCGGTGCGTTCGCCCTTGGTGTCATAGGTGTAGGTAAGCTCCTCGCCATCCGGCGACAGCTCGAGATGATGCGCGGCGAGGGCGGCAGGAATTTCGGCGAGCTTCGATTGCAGATGCAGCTTGAGCTGCTTCCTGCCAAGCTTCTGCATCAGCTTGGCCTTCTCCTCGACCAGTACGATCTCGCCCTTGTTGATGACGCCGACGCGGTCGGCCATCTCTTCGGCTTCCTCAATGTAATGCGTGGTGAGGATGATGGTGACGCCCGAGGCGCGCAGTTCGCGCACCACGTCCCACATCGCCTTGCGCAGCTCGACATCGACACCTGCTGTCGGCTCATCGAGAAACAGGATCTGCGGCTCGTGTGCCAGCGCTTTGGCGATCATCACGCGGCGCTTCATGCCGCCCGAGAGAGTGATGATCTGGCTCTTCCGCTTGTCCCACAGCGAGAGCTCCTTGAGCACCTTCTCGATATGCGCGGGATTGCTCGGCTTGCCGAACAGGCCGCGGCTGAACGAGGCGGTCGACCATGGCGATTCCCATGCGTCGGTATGCAGTTCCTGCGGCACCAGCCCGATCAGCGAGCGGGCAGCGCGGTAATCCTTGACGATATCGTGCCCATCGACCGTCACAGACCCTGCGGTCTGGACCGCGAGACCGCAGATCACGCTGATCAGCGTGGTCTTGCCGGCGCCGTTCGGGCCGAGCAACGCGAAGATCTCGCCGCGGCGAATATCGAGATTGATATTCTTCAGCGCGGTGAAGCCGGACGCATAGGTCTTCGAGACGTTGGAAACCGAGATGATGGGGGACATGGGAACAATCTGTCGAGGCGGGAGCATGAGATAGGCGCGCGCAAGCCAGTGCGCAATACATAATGCCTCTTGCGGGGCTGATGCGCGCACTGAAAATTCTATGGCGACGTATTCAAATTTGTCATGCGCCGCGGTCGCGCCCGCTATGCGCGCGTCACGAAACTGTCGACGACCTTCTTTTCGCCCGCCTTCTCGAAAGCGATGGTCAGCTTGTTGCCGTCCACCTTGGCGACATGGCCGTAGCCGAACTTCTGATGGAATACGCGATCGCCGGGGGAGAACTCGGAATTCGCGCCGGTGGATTTGGCGATCAGTTCGCCCTCGATCACCGTCGGCTTGCGGCTGAAGCCGCCACGCGAACCGGAGTCATATCGCGCGCCGGTTTCATCAAATCCCTTGCCGCCGGTGCGGGCGCGATTGGCCTGCGCGCGCTGCCAGCCTGGCGTCGTGTAGGTCGAGCCGAACGATTCCACGTTGTCGAAGCGCGATGCGCCGTAGCCGCCAGATCCGCCCCATCCCGAGCCGCCCTTGCTCTCGGTGATCTCGACATTGGCCGACGGCAATTCATCGAGGAAGCGCGAGGGAATGGTGGTTGTCCATGATCCATGGATGCGCCGGTTGGTGGCGAAGTAGAGCATGGCGCGCTTTCGCGCGCGCGTGATGCCGACATGTGCCAGGCGGCGTTCTTCCTCAAGCCCCGCGCGCCCCTGTTCGTCGAGGGTGCGCTGGCTCGGAAACAGGCCTTCTTCCCAGCCGGGCAGGAACACGTTGTCGAACTCCAGGCCCTTCGCCGAATGCAGGGTCATCAGCGACACCGCATCGTCATCGGCCCCGCCTTCGCGGTCCATCACCAGCGAGATGTGTTCGAGGAAGCCCTGCAGGTTCTCGAATTCTTCCATCGAGCGCACGAGTTCCTTCAGGTTGTCGAGGCGGCCGGCAGCGTCGGCGGAACGGTCTTTCTGCCACATCTCGGTGTAGCCGGATTCATCCAGCACGATTTCCGCAAGCTGCGTGTGCGGAACGATATCGCGCTGCGCGCGCCAGCGGTCGAAGCTGGTCATCACGTCGCGCAGGCTACCGCGCGCCTTCGGCTTCAACTCATCCGTCTCGATCACAGCGCGGGCGGCTTCGGTCAGCGGGATACGGCGCTTGCGCGCGACATCGTGCAGCATCTGCACGGTGGCGTCGCCGAGGCCGCGTTTCGGCACATTGACAATGCGCTCAAAGGCGAGATCGTCGGCAGGCGAATTGATGACACGCAGATAGGCCAGCGCATCCCGGATTTCCGCGCGCTCATAGAACCGCGGGCCGCCGATCACGCGATAGGGTAGTCCCAGCGTAACAAAACGGTCTTCGAACTCGCGCATCTGGAATGAGGCGCGCACCAGAATGGCGATCTCGTTCAGCTTCTGCCCGGCGCGCTGAAGTTGCTCGATCTCCTCGCCGATGCCGCGGGCTTCCTCTTCCGAGTCCCACGCGCCGGTGACGGTGACCTTCTCGCCATCGACATCCTCGGTGCGCAGCGTCTTGCCAAGGCGGCCTTCGTTGTAGGCTATCAGATGCGAGGCAGCGGCGAGGATATGGCCTGTCGAGCGGTAGTTGCGCTCGAGGCGAATGACCTTCGCACCGGGGAAATCGTGCTCGAAGCGCAGGATGTTGTCGACCTCGGCGCCGCGCCAGCCGTAGATCGACTGGTCGTCGTCGCCGACGCAGCAGATGTTTCTGGGTGCGGCGAGGGGGGCGACTTTTTCTCGATTGTCATCCCCGGGCCGACGCGAAGCGTCGAGACCCGGTGATCCATCTTGTGAAGATTCGATGGATTGCCGGGTCAAGCCCGGCAATGACGACTGCGACGGCGCCTGTGCGAGCAGCCGCAGCCAGAGATACTGCGCGACGTTCGTGTCCTGGTACTCGTCGACCAGAATGTATTTGAAGCGGTTCTGATACTGCCGCAGCACATCGGGATGTTCGCGAAACAGCCGGATGTTCTCCAGCAGCAAATCGCCAAAGTCGGCGGCGTTGAGAATCTTCAGCCGCTCCTGATAGGTCGCATAGAGCTTGCCGCCCTTGCCGTTGCCGAACACGGCGGCTTCACCCCCCGGCACCTGCGAGGGTGTCAGTCCGCGATTTTTCCAGCCATCGATCAGCCCGGCCAGCATGCGTGCGGGCCAGCGCTTGTCATCGATGTTCTCGGCCTGCAGCAACTGCTTCAGCAGACGGATCTGGTCATCGACGTCGAGCACGGTGAAATTGGATTTCAACTGCACCAGTTCGGCGTGATAGCGCAGGATTCGCCCGCCGATGGAGTGGAAGGTGCCGAGCCACGGCATGCCTTCGACTGCCTGACCGAGCATCTGGCCAAGCCTGTGCTTCATCTCCCGCGCCGCCTTGTTGGTGAAGGTGACGGAGAGAATTTCGTGTGGCCGCGCGCGGCCGGTCGAGAGGATATGCGCGATGCGCGAGGTCAGCACCCGCGTCTTGCCCGTGCCTGCGCCCGCCAGAACCAGAACCGGCCCGTCGAGCGTCTCGACCGCCTCCCGCTGCTCGGGATTGAGCGCGGTCAGGTATTGCGGTGCGGCCGACGCCCGTGCCCGCGCAGCGATGCCGCCAGCGGCTGGCTGGTGGCTCGGCACGGCGCGGGACAGGTCTGACGGCGGCAGCTTGTTCGGTTCGGTCATGCGATTCGTCTTTGCCGTCACGATGGCATCGCGACGCCCGAAAGGGGAGGCTTCATATCAGGGTACGGAGACATATAGGCATGATTAGGCTTGCCTGACACCGCTGTTTTCTCCGTCAACAGGCGGGCCGGGAGGCTGTCCCGCCCTTTTTGTTCCATTCCTGCTTGATTTTTGACCTTCCGGGCGTGGCCCCGGAGCTGGAACTCCGGCGCTTCTGGCGGATTGTTTTCTCAGTCGGAGCGCCGTTCTCGCGCTCGAAACGAAACGCAGGAGCGTGTCATGATGAGTTGGGTGGTTACATTCCTGATTATTGCGCTGGTCGCGGCTCTTCTGGGCTTTGGCGGGATCGCGGGCGCGTCAATCGAAATCGCCAAGATCGTTTTCTTCGTCGCCCTGATCCTGTTCGTGATCTCGGCGGTGGTGAGCCTCGCTCGCCGCAGCAGCGGTCCGTGATGCGACGGCCAGCGGTGCGGTGGCGTTATTTGGCCGGCATGGCGATGCGCCGGCCGATGCCATCGGGCCGTGTGACCGTTCCGTGCGCTGCGACAACGTCGCGAATGCGCGCGGCGATGTCCGGAGGAAACGGCGCGGTTTTGCGCGCGTTCATGTCCATATGAAGCGTCATGTTTTCGGACGTTGCAGAGAGCCAGCCTTCAGTTGCGTGGCGCAGCTCCTCGAAGGTGTGGATGCGCTTGTCGTCTGCCTCAATCAGATAAACCGACACCTGCACCGGATCGCCCAGATGAACTTCCCGCAGGTAGCGCACATGCGCCTCGGCCGTGAAAGTCGATCCGTTGCGTGACTTCTTGTAGTCGGGACCGATGCCGAGTTCGAGCCACATCTCGTCGATGCCGCGGTCGAACAGCACGTTGTAATAGGCCATGTTCAGATGGCCGTTGTAGTCGATCCATTGCGGTTCGATCTGCATCACCGTGGTGAGAAACGGCGCAGCGATATGTTGCGGCGCATTGTTTTTCTGAGGGGTGCTTGATGTCATCTCAATTCCCGGGTGGCGTCGGCATTCTCTTGACCGGCAATATATCCTTTGCCACCGTCCCCGCCACAACCGCCTCGAAGAAAAGAAACGAGCAGCCGTGGCCTTTTCCAACGCAGTCCTGACACGTCCCGCACCATCCGCGCTCTCCGCCGCCATCGAAGCGCTTGCTGCACGGTTCGGTAACAATCTGATCACGTCACAGGCGGTGCGCGAACAGCACGCCCATACCACCACCTGGCTGCCGATGCAGCCGCCGGACGCGGTGGTAATGGCGCGGACCACGGAAGACATTCAGGATGTGGTGCGGATTTGCGCGAAGCACCGCGTTCCGGTGATTCCATTCGGCACCGGCACCTCACTGGAAGGGCAGGTCAATGCGCCGGCGGGCGGCGTCTGCATCGATCTGCGCGAAATGAACCGCATTCTCGCGGTGCATGCCGACGATCTCGATTGCGTGATCGAGCCGGGCGTGACACGCAAGGCGCTCAACGAGCACCTGCGCGATCAGGGTCTGTTTTTCCCGATCGATCCGGGCGCCGATGCGTCGATCGGCGGGATGGCGTCCACCCGTGCATCGGGCACCAACGCCGTGCGCTATGGCACGATGAAGGACAACATTCTCGCGCTGAAGGTCGTGCGCGCCGACGGTGAGATCATCACCACAGGCACGCGCGCCAAGAAATCCTCGGCCGGCTACGATCTCACGCATCTGTTTATCGGCGCGGAGGGGACACTGGGCATCATCTCCGAAATCACGCTCAAGCTGCGCGGCATTCCCCAGAGCATCGCCGCTGCGTCATGTTCGTTCGCAAGCGTCGAGGGGGCGTGCAACGCCACCATTCTCGCGATCCAGACCGGCATTCCGGTGGCACGCATCGAATTGCTGAACGCCGCACAGGTGAAGGCCTGCAACGCTTATTCAAAGCTGTCGCTGCCTGAAACGCCGCTGCTGCTGCTGGAATTCCACGGCACCGAGGCCGAGGTCGCCGAGCAGTCGAAGATGTTTGCCGAGATTGCCGCTGAATGCGGCGGTGGTGGATTCGAGTGGGCGACGCGTCCGGAAGACCGCACCCGGCTTTGGCAGGCGCGGCATGATGCCTATTGGGCCGTACGCGGGCTTCGCCCCGGTGCGCAGGCGGTGGCGACCGACGTGTGCGTGCCGATCTCGCGGCTGGCGGAATGCGTGGTGGAGACCGAAAAGGATCTGGAGACTGTCGGTCTCCTGTCCCCGATCGTTGGTCATGTCGGCGACGGTAATTTCCACTGCTCGATGCTGGTCGATGTCAACGATCCGGACGAGATGCAGCGCGCGGATGGATTTCTCCATCGCCTGGTTGAGCGGGCTCAGGCCATGGGCGGCACCTGCACCGGCGAACATGGCATCGGGCAGGGCAAGCAGCAGTATTTGGAAACAGAACTCGGGCCCGAAGCCGTGCAGGCGATGCGCGCGCTCAAGGCCGCCCTCGACCCGCATAACATTCTGAACCCCGGCAAGATCCTGCCGTCGTGACCGATACGATAGCCATGGATGTGAACAGCGTCGACACCGAGGCGTGCTCGGTCAGGCTCGCCAGATTGCCCCGTTCAGGTAATCCGCTCGGCAGTATCGGCGTCCGGTTCAGTTGAAGGCCAGCGATCAGTATTTCTTCCGGAAGCTGTAACGCATCAGGCTGACCATGCCGGCACGGAAGCCGCCGGCGGACATCCTCAGGTAGCGGCGGAACTCATCGGTGTTCGACTTGCCGACCAGCGCGACCGCCTTGTCGTAGTTGGCGAGCAGGTTCTGCTCCCACAGCACCAGCGTCCGATAGTAGTGATCGGCGTCGTTGCGCGCGGCGATCAGGCTGAAGGTGCCTTCGGCGGCCGCGATCGGCTCCCACTCCAGCGGCAGATCGCTTTCCGGAAAGGTTTTGTCCAGCAGCGGCTGGACTTTGGTCCGTTCGGAGTAGGCGATGGTCTGCAGCGAAACCTTTCCGTTGATCGCAAGCACGTTGTCGCAATAAGCGAAGAATTCGCGATAGGCTTTGAGCTTTGCCGCAGGGTCGAGCCCCTTCTGGACGAAATGCTCGAATGCCCCAACCGAAATGATGGCGTCGTAACGGCGCTCAGGCTTGTGGTCGCGCCAGTCCTGTTCCAGCACCTCGATTTTGGGATTCCTGCCATCGCGGATCCAGGCGGCCTGCGACGGGCTGAGCGTCAATCCGACCGCATGGGCGACGCCGGCATGGTCGACCAGCCGCCGGAGCATCGCGCCCCATCCGCAGCCGATGTCGAGAACCCGCGCGGTGTTCGCTGCACCGGCGGCTTCGATATGGTGATCGAGTTTGCGCCGCTGCGCCGTAATGAGATCGTCGCCATCTCCGAATAGCGCGCACGAGTAAATCATCTCGGGATCGAGCACGAGTTGGAAAAAGTCATTGCCCATGTCGTAATGCGACATGATTGCCTCGGGTGAGGCGCCGGTTCTTTCCGCTGGCCGCGCAATCTTCTCGGACATCTTCCCCACGGGGTTACAGGGTTGTGAACGAAGCCTGTTAAACTTAGTATTCTAACCCACACACAGGTTCAATATTCGTGCCATCCGATGTCCGATCCCACTGAGGAAAGACCTTGCAGACCACGCTGCTCGGACTGGCCATTGCCTTCATTCTTGCGCTAATCGCAGCGCTGGTCGGTCCCTATTTCGTCGACTGGAACCAGTTCCGCCCTCAATTCGAGGCGGAGGCGTCCCGCATCGTCGGTGCACCGGTGCGCGTCGGCGGCAAACTGGATGCCCTTCTGCTGCCGACGCCGACACTGCGGCTGCGGTCGGTTGCCATCGGCGGCGACAACGATCCGGCCAGGGTCCGGGCCGGGAAACTGGACGTCGAATTCAGCCTCGGGTCATTGATGCGCGGCGAGTGGCGTGCCAGCGAGCTGTCGCTGGACGGGTTTATGCTCGACCTCGGCCTCGACCGTCAGGGCCGCTTCGAGTGGCCCTCGACGGCGGGCCGCTTCAACCTCGGCTCGCTCGCCATCGACCGGATGAATGTCGCCGGGCGGATCGCGCTGCATGATGCGTCGAGTGGCAAGACGCTGCTGATGGACGATCTGAAGTTCAGCGGCGACGTGCGCGCGCTGGCCAGCAGCCTGCGCGGGGATGGGTCGTTCACGCTGCTCGGAGCGCGGACGCCATTTCGCATTTCGTCGGGGCAGAGCAGTGACGGCAAGGGGACGCGTGTGCGGTTCGTTGTTGAGCCGGGAGAGAGGCCGCTGCTGGCCGATCTCGACGGCGTGCTGACATTCGATAGCGCCGTGCCGAGTTTCGAGGGCGGCCTGACGTTGGCGCGGCCGGCCGATGCCAAATCCACCGAATCCGGACAACCGTGGCGGCTGACATCGCGTGTGAAAGCCAGTCCGTCGTCAGCGGCGTTCGAGCAGGTCGAAGCTGCGTATGGCCCCGAAGACCATGCACTGCGGCTGACGGGTAGCGGCGATATCAGGTTCGGTGCATCGCCGCTGCTGCATCTCGTCTTGTCGGCGCGTCAGCTCGATGCCGATCGGTTGTTGGCGAAAGGGGCTACGAACGCCGAACCGCTGCGGCTATTTCCCGCGCTGCGAACGCTGGTAACGTCGCTGCCGGTGATGCCGCTTCCGGCGCAGATCGAAGCCAGTGCCGATCAGATCGCGCTCGGCGGGCGGCCGCTCCAGAATGTTGCCGTCGAACTGCGCGGCGACGAGCAGGCGTGGACCATCGTAAAACTGGAGATGCGCGCACCCGGTGCGACGCGTGTTTCGGCGAACGGCACCGTTGCGCAACCGGGTGCATCAGCGCGCTTCACGGGGCCGGTCAGCATCGAATCGTCCGATCCGGATGTGCTCGCAGCATGGCTGCAGGGCCGGAGCGACGCGACGTATCGCAATCAGAAGCCACTGCGTCTGCGCGGCGATGCGACGGTCGCAGCGGATCGCGTCGCATTCGATGGCATCAAGGCGGACGTCAATGGCGGCACGATGGAGGGCCGCCTCGCGCTGTTGAATGTCGCTGACGGCAAGACGCGGTTTGAGGCGGTGCTGAAGGCTCCGAGCTTCGATCTCGATGCGATGTCGCCGCTTGTAGGTGCGCTGGCGGGTCCACAATCCGGATGGCCGGACGAGGGGCAAGTCACGCTCAATGCCGAGAGCGCCGTGCTGGCTGGAGAGACGGTTCGTCCGGTCGCAGTCAGTCTGAGTTACGGTCCCACAAAGTTCGCACTCGATCGCATTGAGATTGGCAATGCGAACAGCGATCTTGCCGTCAGCGGCACAGGATCGTTCGATCGCGCTGAGGGGGGAGGCAAGCTTGGGCTGTACGCATCGGCTTCATCGCTGGAGCGGGTTGGAAGCCTCGTCTCGCCCTTCGCTCCCGCGCTGGCCGAGCGGCTGGCAGCGGTTCCGAAGGAGCCCGGATCCGCGGTGATGCTGGTGGCCGCCACACTTGGCAAGGCGAAGGACCGTTCCGGCCTTAGCGATGCGGAAGCTGTGCTCAACATCGAAGCGCCGCAGCTCAAGGGTACGATTACGCTAAAGGGATCTCCGAGTATCGATCTCGCGCGCGGGCTTGATCTTGCGGCGTTGCGAGGCAACCCATTCAATCTGGAAACCAGCCTGACGGCGAACCAGACTTCAACCATCGTGGCATCGCTCGGCCTGGACCGGATCATTTCGCCGGGTGATGGCCCCGCGCAATTTGAATCGTCGGTCGCCGGCGTCTGGGGTTCGCCGCTGCAACTGAAAGCCAAGCTGACGGGGGCGGGTGTCGATGGCGACATTCAAGGCACCGGCAATCCATGGGCGGACCAATCGACGGCCGCGTTGACCGTCGCAGTGCGCCGCGCCGATCTCGCCGCGCTGTTCGATCTGCAACGTGGGAGCATGCCAGCGCCAGGCGTTTCGCTGTCGTCGCGCCTCGGTGTCGCGGGCAACACCTTCACATTCGATGATCTCGACACCACCGTGGGTGGATCGCGAATCCGCGGCCGGCTCGTGTTGACGCGCGGTGATGAGATCGGCGTCGACGGGGAGGTTGGTCTCGACACGCTTGACGTCGCGGCGGTGACCGGCGTTGCGTTCGGAGCAATCGGCCGTGATGCCTCAGCGCCGCTCGGCCGGGGATGGTTGCGCGGCTGGCGCGGACGTCTCGCGTTTCAGGCCTTGAGCGGGGTGTTGCCCGGAGGCGGAGAGTTGCGTCCTGTCAGCGGCGCGATCAAGGGCGACGGACAATCCCTCGTGCTGGAGAATGTCAAAGCGAGCATCGGCGGCGGTGAAGCAGCGATCGATCTCGATGCGCGGCAGGCCGCGCAGGGAACGGGTCAGGGAACGTCGTTCAATGCGCGTGTGCAATTGACCGGTGTCGATGGCGCGGCGCTTCGCTACCGCAGCCTTGCGGTGCCGGAGGGCAAGGCTGCGCTGCAAATGACGCTGTCGGGGCAGGGCCGCAGCGCCGCCGGATTGACCGGTGCGCTGTCGGGCGCAGGCGCGCTGACGCTCACCGACGCGCGTATCGCGGGGCTTGATCCGCGTGCGTTCGAAGCGGCGGTTCGCGCCAGCGATGGTGGCCAGGCGACTGACGATATCAGGCTGAAGGAAATCGTCGAACCGGTGCTGGTTGCGGGGGCGTTGAAGGTGCCGTCCGCGCAGATACCCTTCACCATCAAGGACGGCCGTTTGCGTGTCGAAGCTGCGACCCTCGATGCGTCGCGCGCCCGTGTTGCGATTGCCGGTGGATACGACCTATTGGCGGATCAGGCCGATATTCGCGCAGTGATGTCGCCGGTCACCACGCGGCCGATTCAAGGGCGCCCGGAAATTCGCGTCGACCTGAATGGCTCGCCGGACAGGCTGGCGCGTACGGTCGACGTGGCAGCGCTGTCGTCATGGCTCGGCATGCGTGCGATCGATCGTGAAACACGGCGGCTCGATCAGCTGGAGCGTGGTGTTGCGCCGTCGCTGGACCCTGACGGCTTGTGGGAAGAGGAATTGCCGAAGGCCGAGCCTATCCCGCCGTCGGAGGTGAAGATTCCGAATCGCGATCCGCGGCGCAAGAATTCAGGGGCGAAGGCTGCCGTGCCTCGCGCACCGGTCGCTTCGCCTGCGGTCACGCCGCCCGCGGTGCCACCGCCGGTCGCGCAACCTGCTCCCGCTTCGAGCGGAGGCCCGCTGGTGCAGCCACTGCCGCCGCCGATCGACATCAAGCCGGCCCCCGGCGCCATGAGGTTGCCGAAGCAGCGCCCGGCTCCATCATCGCCGGCCGGGACGTTTTGATCCCGCAGCAATCTGGGAGGTGAATCAACTTGTTGGCGCGATGCTCGGAGACGGCAGCCGTTCGCCAATGAAGACCGACGTGACAGCGCGCGCGCGGAAATGATCCAGTACGAACAACCGGATCGCGGACGACAGGTTGCTGGTCTTGCGGGTTCGATCGATGGCGTCGATCTGCGTCGACAGCGGGAGACCGCGGCGGGTCGCGATGTCTTTCAGGCTGGTCCAGAAGGCGTCCTCGAGACTGACGCTTGTTTTGTGGCCGCCGACCACGACGGAGCGCTTGACCACCGCGAATTCTTTCACGCCGCGGGGCCGGACGCCTTCTGCGGCGTCCAGGTCCTGCATCATCGTATCGTCCTGCATCGAAGGATCCTCCACCGGCCAGGCATCCGCACGCGGCGAGACGATGTCTCGCCGGAGATGAGCCTCTGGCGCTATTGCAAGATGTTCGCTCGAACCGCGCGGATCAGAATACAGACCGCTGTCGCGAAAACTGTATGGCCGCCCCCGCAGCCGGTCCCGAAACAGTATGTGGTTCGAGACACGGGTACATAGTAACTGAAACCAGCTACCTGCGGTATTCGTGCGAAAACTTACGGCGGAGTCAGGATCGTAGCTGCGTTGTGCGCAAAACTACGGATGGGAGTCTTCCACCTGCATCCGGCCGCTGCCGTTTCCTGCCGCAGGGAGTGCCCGCGAACGGAAATAGTCCAGCACAAACAGCCGAATTGCGGAGGACAGGTTGCCCTGCTGGCGACCGCCATCGATCTCGCCGACAAGCTCGGACAAGGTCAGGCTTCTCACCGAAGCAATTTCCTTCATACCGTTCCAGAAAGCCTCTTCGAGACTGACGCTGGTTTTGTGGCCGGCGACGACGATAGATCGTTTGACGACAGGCGATTTCATGCTGGCGTCCCATCATCGATGCGATGCTGGTCGAGGACGTTGCTCGCACGCTGCGCCTGACGCTCGTCGCGGCTGCGCTCGCCCTTGGTGCGGCCGAAGCGAATGCGATTGGTCTCGGCCTGCTTGTCTGCTTCTTCGCGCGCAATGCGCTTTTTGATTTGTTTCAGGTTGACCAGGTCGCCCATGACGCCTCCTTCATTTCACAACAGCAACAAAGAGCGCGAGATGTAATGGCGCGGGTTTGTTGTGTTCTGCGACTCGTTGAGCTGCGTTGCTCAGACGGGTCCGTTCAAAAAGTCATTCGTGGTTGGTGTGCACATGCAGTGCGGCAGCACCGAAAAGTTAGCATGCGATAACTAGTAGGTGGTAGCCAATTGGCGTAGGACTTTAGGCGGTGCGACGAGATGTCCGAAATGTTACGGCGAGTTAATGTACGCAAAGATTCATTCTAACTAGCCGGGATGCGTCATTTTTTCGGGCTTCACGAGCCGATCGAATTCAGCTGCCGACACGAAGCCGAGTCGCACAGCCTCTTCCTTCAGCGTCGTGCCGTTCGCGTGAGCGGTCTTCGCGACCTTCGCGGCATTGTCGTAGCCGATCTTCGGCGCCAGCGCCGTCACCAGCATCAGTGAACGCCGCATCAGTTCATCGATGCGTTTCTCATCAGCGCGAATGCCGAGGATGCAGTGTTCGGTAAGCGAACGTGCGGCATCCGCCATCAACTGGATCGATTGCAGCATGCAATGTGCGAGCACCGGCTTGTAGACGTTGAGTTCGAAATGACCCTGGCTGCCGGCGACGGTGATAGCCGTTTCATTGCCGAAGATCTGGCAGCACACCATGGTTATCGCTTCGCACTGGGTCGGATTGACCTTGCCGGGCATGATCGATGATCCCGGTTCGTTTTCCGGAAGAATCAGTTCGCCAAGTCCGGAGCGCGGTCCTGAGCCGAGCAGCCGGATGTCGTTGGCGATCTTGAACAGGCCGGTGGCCATCGAATTGATCGCGCCGTGCACGAACACGTAGGCGTCGTTCGATGCCAGAGCCTCGAATTTGTTCGGCGCGCTGGTGAAGGGCAGCTTCGTCAGCGTAGCGACCTGTTTGGCGAACAGTTTGGCAAATCGCGGCTTGGAGTTAAGGCCGGTCCCTACCGCCGTTCCGCCCTGCGCCAGCGGGTAGAGGTCCTTCGCGGCGGCGCGGATGCGCGCGATACCGCTCTCCACCTGAGCGGCGTAACCGGAGAATTCCTGACCGAGCGTCAGCGGCGTCGCGTCCTGGGTGTGGGTGCGTCCGATCTTGACGATCCTGGCGAAGGCTTTTTCCTTCTGGCGCAGCGCCTTCAGCAACAGGGTCAGCGCGGGAATCAGATCGTGCGTGATGCGCTCGGCGGCTGCGATATGCATCGCGGTCGGGAACGAGTCGTTTGACGACTGGCTCATGTTGACGTGATCGTTCGGATGCACCGGCTTCTTGGTGCCGGGTTCGCCGCCGAGCAATTCGCTGGCGCGATTGGCGATCACCTCGTTGAGGTTCATGTTGGATTGCGTGCCCGAGCCGGTCTGCCAGACCACCAGCGGAAAATTGTCGTCGAGCTTTCCGTCGATGATTTCCCGGGCGGCGCGGACGATGGCGCGGGCGCGGCGCTGGTCGAGCAGGCCGAGCTCAAGGTTCGTCTGCGCCGATGCAAGCTTGACGATGGCGAGTGCGCGGACGATCGGCATCGGCATGCGCTCATTGCCGATCTTGAAGTTGTGTTTCGAACGCTCGGTCTGTGCGCCCCAGTAGCGGTCCGCCGGCACTTCGATCGGTCCGAATGTGTCGGTTTCGGTGCGCGTTGTTTTCTTCTGGGTGGCCATGATGTTTTTCCGGTGCGTTTTGGTGAATGCCGAAGTTTAGGACTTCGTAACAGGCGCACGCAACCGCTGCGCGCTCCCGCATGTGTGGAAACGCGTGCTTGAATTTAGAAATGCTTCAAGATGGTGGAAGGGAAGGCGTCTGCGCCGGATTACTTCTTGCGGAAGCGATCGAGCCGCACGACTTCGGCGCCTTCACCCTGCTTGACGGGCTCGTCGCCAGCTTCAGCAGGAGCCTCGGAGGCGGCTGCAACCGGCAGCGTCTCCACAGTCGGCGCATCGGCCGCCGCGGCGGATTCCTCGACGGGCTCGAATTGCAGTCCGAACTGAACGGAGGGATCGAAGAAGCTCTTGATCGCGCTGAACGGAATGACGAGGCGCTCGGGAATTCCGTTGAACGACAGCCCGACCTCGAAACGATCGTCGGTTACCACGAGATCCCAGAACTGGTGCTGGAGGATCACGGTCATTTCCTGCGGATACTGCGAGAGCAGGCGCGGGGACAGTTTCACCCCTTCGGCCTTAGACAGGAATGTGATGTAAAAGTGATGTTCGCCCGGCAGGCCATGCTCGGCGGCGTCCGCGAGCACATGCTTCAGCACGCCGCGCAGGGCGTCGCGTGCAAGGACGTCGTAACGAATGTGATCGGTCGCCATCAGGTAGTCCTGTCGAAGTGTGGTCTCGTCGAAATTCAGTCGCTTGACGTGAACGTTCCGACTCGCGGTTTGATCCATGCTATCCGGTCATGACCCGCAGGTCAGCACCTGCGCCCGGCAGATCGCAGATATTCTCACACGCCGCAACGCGTCCGCCTGACAAATTCAATGCAACAAGATGAAAGTGGAGGCTTCTGTTGCCAGGTGCCTCCGAACCCCGCCTAGAGGGGCTTAATCCCCTAGGACTTTAGACTTGGTTTTTCAAACTGCGTTACGCAGCCTGAGCAACCGGAGCATAGTTGTCGTTTGCAACTATTGCATAGCCCGATAACGGCGGAACCATACCGAGAAAAAGCGAGCCCTTTACGCCCTCGTCGATCCTGTTTCGCCCCCGCCAAAACCCGCCCTTTCAGGCCGGGAAATCCGGGCTTTGGTGGAGGCGCCGGGTGCTGCCCCCGGGTCCGAATGGTTTATTACGACGGCCATTTATTTCCATAGCCGGCGAACCGGCACCCTCAATATAGGGGGCAAACCCCGACGACAAAAGGCCCCTATTCCGCTTTCGCGAACAGGCCAGCGGGACGGCATCACGCGGCGTGAGGTTTGCGTTCGTCCCCGATACGCGCCCAGCGCATGCGCCCAGCACCGGAATAGCGTTTGGCCGCCACCAGCGGCCATTCTAAATCGGGCCATGTCTCAAGACACCGCTTCCGCGATTCCCCAATCTCCTGATGCATTGACGCCTGAGCGTCCGGGGCTGCTCGAACTGTTCGTTGCGTTCGCGAAGATGTCACTGGCCGGCTTTGGCGGGGTCCTCGTGTGGGCGCGGCGCGCCATCGTCGACCAGCACCGCTGGATGACGCCTGACGAATTCAATGAAGCCTTCGCGCTTTGCCATTTCCTGCCGGGCCCGAACATCGTCAATCTGTCCGTGGTGTTCGGCGCGCGCTTTCGCGGCATTCCGGGGAGCATCGCCGCATTTCTCGGGCTGGTCGGCCCGCCGGTGGTGATCGTGACGGTCCTCGCCGCGATCTACGCGCGCTATGGAGAGACCCCTGCGCTGCAACGCACACTGACAGGTGTGTCGTGTGCCGCGGTCGGACTGTTCCTCGCGGTCATCCTGCGCATGATGATGCCGCTCTTGAAGAAGCGCGATCCTGTTGCTCTTGCATTGCTTGCCGCCGTGTTCATTGCCATCGGATTGTTGCGGCTGCCGCTGGTGGCGGTTCTGCTCACGGCGATCCCGCTCAGCATCGTTGTGACCTTCCTGATGAGAAGAAGGGCCGCGTCGTGAATTCGCCCGCGGGAACGCTTCTGACGCTGGCATGGACATTCGGCCTGATGTCGCTGCTTGCGATTGGCGGTGCCAATTCCACGATTCCGGAAATGCATCGGGTCGCTGTCGATGTGCAGCACTGGCTGTCGAACGCGCAGTTCGCAGACATGTTCGCAATCGCGCAATTGTCGCCGGGGCCGAATGTGCTGATCGTGACGCTGATCGGCTATCATGTGGCTGGCATTGCGGGCGCGCTGGTCGCGACATTCGCCATGTGCGGTCCGTCCGCGGTGTTTGCCTATTTCGTCAGCAACATGCTGACGCGGTCTAGCCAATCGATCTGGCCTGCGATCCTGCAGGCTGCGCTGGTTCCAATCTCGATCGGGCTGATGTGCGCCAGCGGGCTCATTCTGGCACTCACGACCGGTGGTACATGGGTTGCGGCGTGCCTTATCGTTGGCGCTGCAGCGCTTGCATTGGCCACCCGGCTCAACCCACTGTGGATGCTGATTGTGGGCGGCATTCTCGGTTTTGCTGGCGTCGTCTGACGAAAATCGATAAGCAAAGTGCGCAGGGGACAGCCTGCCCGACAAGAATAGACCGGGCTCAAGCCCGTGACTTAAGGGGGATGACGATGAGTGAAGCGCCAGATAGCGCTGCGGGAAAACCCGCGCCGGGGCTTATCAAAGGACCACAGGACTTCTACGGCGGCCTGGCGCTGATGGCGATCGCGCTGTTCGCCCTGTGGGCATCGAGCGATCTGGCGGGGATGCGGGGATTTTCATTCGGTCCCGGCACCGCGCCGCGCATGTTCGCTTATCTCCTTCTGGCGCTTGGTGCGGGCGTTGCCCTGACAGGTTTCCTCGTTGAAGGTCCACGGCTGCAGCGCTACGGCATTCGCGGTCCCGTCTTCGTGACGCTGTCGATCCTGGCTTTCGCTGTCGCAATTCGTCCGCTCGGTCTGATTGTTTCTGCATTCGTGAGCTTCCTGATCGCGGCGATGGGAAGCGACGAGACGCGGTGGAAGGAAGCCGTCATCGTCGGGATATTCCTGACGATCGGATGTGCGCTGCTGTTCCCGTATGCGCTCGGGCTTCCGCTCGATCTCTTCCCACGCGTTTTGCGCTGAGGCCGTCATGGATATTTTTGCAAATCTCGCGCTCGGCTTCGGCGTTGCGTTCTCACCCGTCAATCTTGGTCTCTGCCTGATCGGCGCGCTGGTCGGCACGCTGGTCGGCGTGCTGCCCGGAATCGGCACCATTGCCACGGTGGCGATGCTGCTGCCGATCACGTTCGGACTGCCTCCTGTCGGTGCGCTGATCATGCTCGCCGGCATTTATTACGGTGCGCAGTACGGTGGTTCGACCACATCGATTCTGGTGAACATCCCCGGCGAAGCCGGCTCGGTGGTCACCGCGCTCGACGGCTTCCAGATGGCCAAGCAGGGCCGCGCCGGTCCGGCGCTGGCAATCGCCGCGATCGGCTCGTTCTTTGCGGGCTGCGTTGCAACCGTTCTCATCGCGCTGCTCGGCGCACCGCTGACCAAGCTCGCGCTGGCGTTTGGCCCCGCCGAATATTTCTCGCTGATGGTGCTTGGCCTGATCTTCGCTGTCGTGCTGGCGAAGGGTTCGGTGCTCAAGGCCATCGCGATGATTGCATTCGGTGTGTTGCTGTCGATGGTCGGATCCGACATCGAAACCGGCGCCTCGCGCATGTCGTTCAACATTCCTGAACTCGCCGACGGTCTTGGCTTTGCCACCGTGGCGATGGGTCTGTTTGGTTTTGCCGAGATCATCCGCAATCTCGATCCCGGCGCCTCGATGGAACGCAGCCTGGTCCAGCAGAAAATCTCCGGACTGATGCCCACAAAAAAGGATTTGAAGGATTCCGCGCCAGCGGTTCTGCGCGGCACGGTGCTAGGCTCGATCCTCGGCATTCTGCCCGGTGGCGGCGCGGTGATCGCGTCGTTCGCCGCGTACACGTTCGAAAAGAAGATCTCGAAGAATCCGCAGCGCTTCGGCCGCGGTGCGATCGAAGGCGTGGCTGCGCCCGAAAGTGCCAATAACGCAGCGGCGCAGACCTCGTTCATTCCGCTGCTGACCCTCGGCATTCCGCCGAACGCGGTGATGGCGCTGATGGTCGGCGCGATGACCATTCACGGCATCGTTCCCGGTCCTCAGGTGATGCAGAAGCAGCCGGAACTGGTGTGGGGCATGATTGCCTCGATGTGGATCGGCAACCTGATGCTGCTGGTCATCAACCTGCCGCTGGTCGGCATCTGGGTGCGATTGCTGCGGGTGCCTTACCGGCTGCTGTTCCCGTGCATCGTGATCTTCTGCGCGATCGGCATCTACTCGGTGAACAATGCGCCGATGGACGTGGTGCTGACGGCGGCCTTCGGCCTCGTCGGCTACTGGCTGGTGAAGCACGACTTCGAGCCGGCCCCGATGCTGCTCGGCATGGTGCTTGGCCCGCTGATGGAGGAGAACCTGCGCCGTGCGCTGCTGATCTCGCGCGGTGACTGGTCGGTGTTCCTGACCCGCCCGCTCTCCGCCACCCTGATGGCCGTCGCAGCATTCCTGCTGATCCTCTCGCTGCTTCCTGCATTGCGCAAAAAACGCGATGAGGTCTTCGTCGAGTCCGAGAACTGAGAACAGGAGGTGCGGCGTTGCGCCGCGCCTCTTTGCCTCTTCTAGGTATCAAGTTGAATGGACTCATCCAGCCCGGTGATGCTGAGACTGCGGGCAGGACGCATCTATCCATAATCAATAACATTCGGGAGAACGTTATGAATTTGCTTAAACGTATGCTCGCGACGTGCGGTTTCTCGGCACTGGCTGCGGCCGGCCTGGCTGCTGCGCCCGCGCAGGCGCAGGACTATCCGACGCGCAACATCACGATGATCGTTCCGTTCGCGGCCGGTGGTCCGACCGACGTCATCGCCCGCATCGTGACCGGCCATATGCAGCAGACGCTCGGCCAGTCGATCATCATCGAAAACGTGGTTGGCGCCGGCGGCACCACCGCATCGACGCGCGCCTCGAAGGCCGCGCCGGACGGCTACACGCTGATCACCGGCCACATGGGCACGCACGCCGCATCGGTGCCGCTGTATCCGAAGCTGGCCTATCATCCGTCGAAGGACTTCGAGCCCGTCGGTTTGATCGCCGGCACGCCGATCCTGATCCTTGCACGCAAGGATTTCCCGCCGAAGGATCTCAAGGAATTCGTGGCCTACCTGAAGGCCAACACCGACAAGCTCAATGAAGCCCACGCCGGCGTCGGCTCGGTGTCCTATTCGTCGTGCCAGTTGCTGGACTCGGTGCTGAAGATCAGCCCGACCGGCGTTCCGTTCAACGGCACCGGCCCGGCGATGAATGCACTGGTCGGCGGCCAGGTCGATTACATGTGCGACCAGATCGTCAACGCCGTGCCGCAGGTCAAGGGCGGCACCATCAAGGCCTATGCCGTCGCAACGCCGGAGCGCAATCCGTCACTGCCGGACGTCCCGACTACCGCCGAGGCCGGCCTGCCTGAGTATCAGGCACAGGCCTGGAACGCGATTTTCGCGCCGAAGGGCACCCCGGCGCCGATCGTCGCCAAGCTCAACGCCGCGCTGGTGAAGGCGCTGGATGACGAGGGTGTCAAGAAGCGCCTGCTCGAGCTCGGCAGCGTCATTCCGAAGCCGGCCGAGCGCACCCCGGAATCGCTGAAGACCCTGGTCGACAGCGAAATCACCAAGTGGTCGGGCGTGCTGAAGCCGCTTTCGAACTGATATTGTTGAAATCTAACGGGTTTGGCAGGGGCGGGACGCGAGTTCCGCCCCTTGTCTTTGCGCCGCAGGAGGCCATTTTTCGGGGTATAATTACCCGGCGGGAATCAGATCGCCGCAGACGCGAACCGGGTTGCACGGCTAGATAACCCCCATGAACCAGTATCACGACCTGCTCGAACGCATTCTCGCCGACGGTGCGGAAAAGACCGACCGCACCGGGACAGGGACGTTGTCCGTGTTTGGCCATCAGATGCGCTTCAACCTGGCATCCGGCTTCCCGATGCTGACGACCAAGAAGCTCCATCTGAAATCGATCGTCCATGAGCTGCTCTGGTTTCTGGCCGGCGACACCAACATCAAATACCTGAACGACAACGGCGTTCGCATTTGGGACGAGTGGGCGGACGAGAAGGGCGACCTCGGTCCGGTTTATGGATCGCAGTGGCGTTCATGGCCCGCGCCGGACGGCGGCACGATCGACCAGATTTCCAATGTGATCGAGATGATCCGGAAAAATCCGGACTCGCGCCGTCTGATCGTCAGTGCCTGGAATCCGGCTGAAGTGGACAAGATGGCGCTGCCTCCGTGCCATTGCCTGTTTCAGTTCTATGTCGCGAACGGCAAACTGTCGTGCCAGCTTTATCAGCGCTCGGCCGATGTGTTTCTCGGCGTGCCGTTCAACATCGCGTCCTACGCTCTGCTCACGATGATGGTGGCGCAGGTGACGGGGCTGAAGCCGGGTGATTTCGTGCATTCGTTCGGCGATACGCACCTCTATCTGAACCATATCGAGCAGGCGCGGCTGCAACTGACGCGTCCGACGCGAGCGCTGCCGACGATGAAGATCAATCCCGATGTGAAGGATATCTTCTCGTTCCGCTACGAGGACTTCAAACTCGAGAACTACGACCCGCATCCGCACATCAAGGCCGAGGTCGCGGTTTGAACGCGCCGACAGCTTCACGTCCGCATATCGTCTTTGTCGTTGCCGTCGCGGAGAACGGCGTCATCGGCCTCGATAATGCGATGCCGTGGCATCTTAGCTCCGACCTTAAACGTCTCAAGGCGATTACGTTGGGGCACCCTGTCATTATGGGCCGCAAGACATTCGCGTCGATCGGCCGGCCACTGCCGGGGCGGACCAACATTGTCGTGACCCGTGACAAGGACTTTCAGGCGCCGGGTGTTGTCGTTGCGACGTCTCTTGAGGCCGCGCATGACATCGCGCTCGGCGATGCGCTGCGGCGTTTGGTCACTGAGATCATGGTGATCGGCGGCGCCGATATCTTTGCGCAATGGCTGAGCAAGGCGGATCGTCTCGAAATCACCGAGGTTCATGACAAGCCTGAGGGCGACACCTTCCTTCCGCCGGTCGATCCGGCGAAATGGGAAGAAACCGCACGCGCACGTCATTCCAAAGCGGACGGCGATACGGTCGATTTCTCCTATGTCAGCTATCGGCGGCGCGGCTGAACACCGCATTTCACGCAACCGCTATCCTTGGCATTAACTGCAAACAGCATGTTTGCATTGACAAATTCGCCCTGCGCCATAGCTGTCGTGGGCGGGTGTCCTGCGTTGTAAGGACCGGGCGCGTCCCCTATAAGGCCCCAAGAGTTTGCGGAGCGTGAGCTTCGCGCGGAGGAGATCGACGATGCCGTGGAAGAATCAAGGCGGAGGCCCCTGGGGCTCCGGTCCGAAAGGTCCCTGGGGCTCCGGACCGCAATCACCGGGACCGAAGCCGCCCGATCTCGAGGATCTTCTGCGCCGCGGCCAGGACAAATTGCAGACGATGCTGCCCGGAGGAAACTTCAGCGGCATGGGCATCGCGCTGATCCTCGTCGCCGCACTGGCGATCTGGGGATTGTCCGGCTTCTTCCGCGTGCAGTCCGAAGAACTCGGCGTGGTGCTGCGCTTCGGCAAGCACGTGCGCACGGTTCAGCCCGGTCTGAACTATCATCTGCCTTATCCGATCGAGACCGTGCTGCTGCCGAAGGCGCTGCGTGTTTCGACTCTCAGCATCGGCATGCGCGTTGTCGATGACTCGCGCCGCGGCGGTGGCACCACCATCCGCGACGTTCCCGAGGAAAGCCTGATGCTGACCGGCGACGAGAACATCGTCGACGTGGACTTCACTGTGCTCTGGCGCATCAAGCCTGACGGCGTCGGCGACTTCCTGTTCAACATCCAGAATCCGGAAGGCACCGTGAAAGCGGTTGCCGAGAGCGCGATGCGCGACATCATCGGCCGTTCGCAGATCCAGCCGATCCTCACCGGCGCGCGCACGCAGACTGAAGCGGCTGTGCTCGAACTGATGCAGAAGACGCTCGACAGCTACGGCTCAGGCATTCTGATCCAGCAGGTGCAGATGCAGAAGGTCGATCCGCCGTCGCAGGTCATCGACGCATTCCGCGACGTTCAGGCGGCCCGCGCCGACTTCGAGCGTTTGCAGAACGAAGCACAGACCTACGCCAACCGCGTCGTTCCTGATGCACGCGGCCGGGCTGCGCAGATCCTGCAAGTCGCGGAGGGTTACAAGGAGCAGGCGGTGGCGGAAGCCAAGGGCCAGAGCGCGCGCTTCCTGAAGGTCTATGAGGAATACAAGAAGGCGCCGGACGTCACGCGGCAGCGCCTCTATCTTGAAACGATGGAGCGGGTGCTCGGCGGATCCGACAAGCTCGTGCTCGATCAGGGCGCGAACGCATCGGCACCGGGCGTCGTGCCTTATCTGCCATTGAGCGAGATTGGACGCCGCACAACGCCGGCAGCGCCGCAGCAGGGCGGGAGCAACCGATGAAAAACGGCATCGCAGGTATCGTCGCTCTTTTCGTAGTTCTGGTCGCCGTTGTCGTCGGCTACAGCTCGCTGTTCACCGTGAGCGAGACGCAGCAGGTTCTGCTTGTGCGCCTCGGCGAGCCGGTGCGCGTGGTGACCACGCCGGGTCTGAACTTCAAGGTGCCGTTCATCGACACCGTGATCAGCATCGACAAGCGTATTCTCGACCTGGAAAACCCGGCGCAGGAAGTGATCGCGTCGGACCAGAAGCGCCTCGTGGTGGATGCCTTCGCCCGTTATCGCATCAAGGACGCGTTGCGCTTCTATCAGACCCTCGGCTCGATCCAGGCGGCCAACATCCAGCTCACCACGCTGCTGAACGCGGCGATGCGCCGTGTGCTGGGTGAAGTGACCTTCATCACCGTGGTCCGGGATGATCGCGATGCGCTGATGAGCAAGATTCGCACCCAGCTCGACCGCGAAACCACCAGCTACGGCATTTCGGTGGTGGACGTCCGTATTCGCCGCGCCGATCTGCCCGAGCAGAACAGCCAGGCGGTCTATCAGCGCATGCAGACCGAACGTCAGCGTGAAGCGGCCGAGTTCCGCGCGCAGGGCGGCCAGAAGGCGCAGGAAATCCGCTCCAGGGCCGACCGCGAAGCGACGGTGATCATCGCCGACGCCAACTCGCAGGCCGAACAAGTCCGCGGTGAGGGCGACGGCGAGCGCAACCGCCTGTTCGCAGAGGCCTATGGCAAGGACGCGGACTTCTTCGCGTTCTATCGCTCGATGACCGCTTACGAGAACAGCCTGAAGAGCAACGATACGCGCTTCCTGCTGCGGCCGGATTCGGAGTTTTTCCGGTACTTCGCAAATCCGGCGGGCAAGCCTCCCGCCGCTGCGGGTTCCGCGCGTTAATATGCGGCGCGGAGAGCGGGATCAGGCAGGAGCCGTGTTCGGATGAAATCGATCGGGTACGGCGACCTCCTTGTCGGGGTCGGGGTCATGCTGGTTCTGGAGGGCCTGCTGTTCACGGCGCTCCCGAACTGGATGCGTTCGGCGATGAAGAGCGCGCTGTCCTCGCCGGACAACATCCTGCGCGCCGTCGGGCTTGTCTCGGCGGTGGTAGGCTTGCTTTTGATCTGGCTGGTGCGGCACCAGGGCTGACCTAAAGCCGGGTTTTCGCCGTAATCGGCAGGTTGATCGCTGGAATGCCGCGCAATGGTGGTGCTTGCGCACCCGTCGCGTTCAGGCGCAATCTGGATGCAAATGATCCGCCCCTTTCAGGAGACTTTTCGACCATGTCCGATGCGTTTCAAGCATTGAGCCGCCGCCTGTTGCCGCTCGCCGCGGCTGTGGGCTTCGCCATCGTTGCGACGCCTGCGCTGGCCCGCGGACCGGAAGGCATCGCCGACGTCGCGGAGAAGGTGATCGACGCGGTCGTCAACATTTCCACCTCGCAGACCGTCGACGCCAAGAACAACGACAGCGACAGGGGCAGTGACGAGCGCGGCAACAAGCGCGGCGCCAATCCGCAACTGCCGCCGGACTCGCCGTTCAGCGAGTTCTTCGACGAGTTCTTCAAGAACCGCCGGGGCGGTCCGGACTCCAGGGGCAACTCGCCGCGCAAGGTGAACTCGCTCGGCTCCGGCTTCATCATCGATACCGACGGCACCGTGGTGACCAACAATCACGTCATCGCCGATGCCGACGAGATCAACGTCATTCTCAACGACGGTACCAAGATCAAGGCTGAGCTGATTGGCCGGGACAAGAAGAGCGACCTCGCGGTCCTGAAGTTCACGCCGCCCGAGAAGAAGATCACCGCGGTGAAGTTCGGCAATTCCGACAGCCTGCGTCTCGGCGAGTGGGTGATTGCCATCGGCAACCCGTTCAGCCTCGGCGGCACGGTCACCGCCGGCATTGTCTCGGCGCGCAACCGCGACATCAACTCGGGGCCGTATGACAACTACATCCAGACCGACGCGGCGATCAATCGCGGCAACTCCGGCGGCCCGCTGTTCAATCTCGACGGCGAAGTCATTGGCGTGAACACCGCGATCATCTCGCCGTCGGGTGGCTCGATCGGCATCGGCTTCGCCGTGCCGTCGAAGACCGTGATGGCGGTGGTCGATCAGCTCCGCCAGTTCAAGGAAGTCCGCCGCGGCTGGCTCGGCGTCCGCATTCAGCAGGTCACCGACGAAATCGCCGAGAGCCTCAGCATCAAGCCGGCTCGCGGCGCGTTGATCGCGGGCGTCGATGACAAGGGTCCTGCCAAGCCTGCCGGCATTGAACCGGGTGATGTTGTCGTCAAGTTCGACGGCAAGGACATCAAGGAGATGAAGGATCTCCCGCGCGCCGTCGCCGACTCGCCGGTCGGCAAGGCCGTGGACGTCGTCATCATCCGCAAGGGCAAGGAAGAAACCAAGAAGGTGACCCTCGGCCGTCTCGACGATGGCGAGAAGCCGGTCGAAGCCTCCGCCAAGACCACTAGCCCGGTCGAAGCCGAAAAGCCTGTGACGCAAAAGGCGCTGGGCCTCGATCTCGCCGGTCTCAGCAAGGACCTGCGCGCGCGCTACAAGATCAAGGACAGCGTCAAGGGCGTGATCGTGACCGGCGTTGACGATGGGTCGGATGCTGCTGAAAAGCGGCTCAGCGCCGGCGATGTCATTGTCGAGGTCGCGCAGGAGGCGGTGACGAATGCCGCTGACGTCAAGAAGCGGGTCGACCAGCTGAAGAAAGACGGCAAGAAGTCCGTGCTGCTTCTGGTGTCCAACGGCAGCGGTGAGCTGCGCTTTGTGGCGTTGGCGGTGAAGTAACGCGCCAGATCAACATAATAAAAAATGCCCGGCCAATGTGCCGGGCATTTTCGTTTTCGGGCGGCGATCGATATGCGGTTTCAGCCCGCAACGAACTCGCTGCGCTTGTAACCTTGCATGTACAGCAGCGCGGAGAGATCGCCGTGATCGATCCGCGCGCCGGCGGCAGCCGCAACAGTGGGCTTGGCATGATAGGCGACGCCCGTGCCGGCCTGCTCGATCATGGCGAGATCGTTGGCGCCGTCGCCAACCACCATGGTGTCGAGATTGTCGAGATCGAAGGACTCGCGCAGGTCGACCAGCGTCGCGAGCTTCGCTTCGCGTCCCAAAATTGGCTCGGCCACCTGGCCGGTCAGCTTGCCGTCCTCGACCAGCAGCACGTTGGCGCGGTTTTCCTGAAACCCGATCATCTCAGCAACAGCTTTCGTGAACAGCGTGAAGCCGCCCGAGACGAGGCAGGTGTAGGCGCCGTGCGCGCGCATGGTGCCTACGAGGGCGACCGCGCCCGGTGTCAGCGTAATGCGGCTCTTGAGAACTTCATCGACCACGGTGACCGGCAGGCCTTTCAGCAGCGCCACGCGTTCGCGCAGCGCCGGTTCGAACTCGATCTCGCCGCGCATGGCGCGCTCGGTGATCGCGGCGACGTGCTTCTTGAGGCCCGCGAAGTCGGCGAGTTCGTCGATGCATTCCTGGCCGATCATGGTTGAATCCATGTCCGCTAGGAGCAGTTTCTTGCGCCGGTCGATCTGCGGCTGCACCACCACATCGACGCGGATGTCGCTCATCGCCTGGCGCAAACGATCTGAAATTGTGCGAATGTCCTCGGTGCTGCTAAAGCGGATGTCGGCCGCGACGCCTTCGAACAGCCAGTCGCCATGTTCCGGCGAAGTCAGCGCGGAGCGGGCGGCATCGATCGCGGTGGAGTCGAGCTCGGGCTCGGCGGGATTGCAGATCAACGTGGCGACGAGAGACATGACGGCTCGATGTTGAGGGATGACGGAGACGGGAAGGGCGGCACCAAGGCCGTGCTTATCGCAGGGCCGACGGCCAGCGGCAAGTCGGCGCTGGCGCTCGCCCTTGCAGAGGCGACCGGCGGCGTCGTCATCAATACCGATTCCATGCAGGTTTATCGTGACTTGCGGATCATCACGGCGCGGCCCTCACCGGAAGAAGAAGCGCGTGTTCCGCACCGGCTGTATGGATACTGCGATGCTGCGGTGAACTGCTCAGCGGGCACATGGGTTGCGGACGCGGCGGCGGCGCTGGCGGAGGCAAGGGCAGCTAACCTTCTGCCGATCTTCATCGGCGGCACGGGGCTTTATTTCAAGGCGCTGACGCGGGGACTCTCGGCAGTCCCGCCGATCCCGCAGAGGGTGCGTGATGATGTGCGGGCGCGGATGGAGCGCGATGGCGTCGAAGCGTTGCATGCTGAGTTGGTGCAGCGCGATCCGGTGTCCGGCGAAAAACTCAAGCCTCGCGACAGTGCGCGCATCGCGCGTGCGCTGGAGGTGATCGAGGCGACAGGGCGCGCATTGCCGGACTGGCATAGCGAAGGTCTGCCGCCGCTGCTCGAGCCGGACGGCGTTGTCGCGGTGTTTCTCGCGCCGGACCGCAAGGAGCTTTATGCGCGGATCAATGCGCGCTTCGAAAGCATGCTCGAGAAGGGAGCGCTGGACGAAGTCGCGGCGCTGGCCGCGCGCAAGCTCGATCCGATCCTGCCGGCGATGAAGGCGCACGGGGTGCCGGCCCTGATCCGGCATCTTGCGGGTGAGATTACGCTGGAACAGGCGATCTACACCGGCCAGATCGACACCCGTCATTACGCCAAGCGGCAGTTCACCTGGTTCAGGCACCAATTGCCGGAGTTTGAATGGGTGGCCCCCGATGCGGCCCGGGAATGGCTCACCCATGCACTTTCGCTATCGCCAAATGCAATGAAACCGATAAGCTCCGAAACCTGAGTGCGGGCTTGACTTTCGACCTGTGGGTCGTATAACCCGCGCAACCTTTGGAAACGCTTAGACGATCATGCGTAATAAAATTACCAGCCTTCTTATTACCGTCGTACCCTGGCGCACCGCTGGGGGTAGCTGACGGCTACCCACGAGAAGGCGGTGTGCGAAGGGTCCCTCTCGGGCCCTTTTTTGTTTTTGCGCATGACCCCGAGAGTTTGAAGCAGTTTCAAATCAGGTCATGCGGTAAGGAAGCCTCGACCAAATCAGCGCCAGCGGCGCCCCGGAGCGAACCATGAGTGACAGCAAGACACACGACTCCAACCAGATGACCGGCGCGGCGATGATCGTCCGCGCGCTCAAGGACCATGGGGTCAAGCACATCTTCGGTTATCCGGGCGGCGCGGTGCTTCCGATCTATGACGAGATTTTCCAGCAGAGCGATGTCGAGCACATCCTGGTGCGGCACGAGCAGGGCGCGGGCCATGCGGCCGAAGGTTACGCGCGCTCCACCGGTCTGCCCGGCGTTGCGCTGGTGACGTCCGGTCCGGGCGCCACCAACATGGTGACGCCGCTGACCGACGCGCTGATGGACTCGATCCCGCTGGTCTGCATCACCGGACAGGTGCCGACGCACCTGATCGGCAATGACGCGTTCCAGGAATGCGACACCGTCGGCATCACCCGGCCCTGCACCAAGCACAACTGGCTGGTGCGGCGGATCGAGGATCTGCCGAAGGTGCTGCATGAGGCATTCTATGTCGCGACCACCGGCCGTCCCGGCCCGGTGGTGGTGGACGTGCCGAAGGACGTGCAGTTCGCGACCGGCACCTATCATCCGCCGCGCAAGTCCGACGTGCATGTTTCCTACGCCCCGCGCGTGAAGGGCGATGCCGCGCAGATCCGCAAGGCGGTGGCGTTGCTCGCCTCGGCCAAGCGTCCCGTGATCTATTCCGGCGGTGGCGTGATCAATTCCGGCCGGGAAGCCTCGAAGCTGCTGCGTGAGCTCGTCGAGGTCACCGGATTCCCGATCACCTCGACGCTGATGGGCCTCGGCGCCTATCCGGCGTCGGGCAAGAACTGGCTCGGCATGCTCGGCATGCACGGCACCTACGAAGCCAACATGGCGATGCACGACTGTGACGTTATGCTGTGCATCGGCGCGCGTTTCGATGACCGCATCACCGGCCGCACCGACGCGTTCTCGCCGAATTCGAAGAAGATTCACATCGATATCGATCCATCGTCGATCAACAAGAATATCCGCGTCGATGTGCCGATCATCGGCGATGTCGCCAATGTGCTCGGCGACATCCTGACGGTGTTCAAGGCGGAAGCGAAGAAACCGAAGATCGATCCGTGGTGGTTCGAGATCGGGCGCTGGCGCGCGCGCAACTCGCTGGCCTACAAGAAGAACGACGACATCATCCTGCCGCAGTATGCGATCCAGCGGCTGTTCGAACTGACCAAGAAACACGACACCTACATCACGACGGAAGTCGGTCAGCATCAGATGTGGGCTGCGCAATTCTTCGGCTTCGAGGAGCCGCACCGCTGGATGACCTCCGGCGGTCTCGGCACCATGGGTTACGGCCTGCCGGCCGCGCTCGGCGTGCAGGTGGCGCATCCGGACAGCCTCGTGATCGATATTGCCGGTGATGCCTCGGTGCAGATGACGATGCAGGAGATGTCCTCGGCGGTTCAGTATGAACTGCCGATCAAGATCTTCATCCTGAACAACCAGTACATGGGCATGGTGCGCCAGTGGCAGCAGTTGTTGCACGGTAACCGGCTGTCGCATTCGTATTCCGAGGCGCTGCCGGATTTCGTCAAGCTCGCGGATGCATTCGGCTGCGTCGGACTTCAGGTGATGAAGCCCGCCGACCTCGACGGTGCGATCGATGAGATGATCAAGATCAAGAAGCCGGTGCTGTTCGATTGCCGTGTCGCCGCACTGGAAAACTGCTTCCCGATGATTCCGTCGGGCAAGGCCCATAACGAAATGCTGCTTCCGGCAGAAGCAAACGAAGAAGCAACGACCGCGGCGTTCGCCGGCGGCAAGGCGCTGGTGTGACAATGAAAGCAGATACAATGGAACAGCCCGCATCCGCGTACTTCATGGAGGAGCGTCACGATCCGAACGAGACGCACACGTTGTCCGTGCTCGTGCAGAACGAGCCGGGTGTGCTTGCGCGCGTGATCGGACTGTTTTCCGGCCGCGGCTACAACATCGACAGTCTCACGGTGTCGGAGACCGAACACGCCAAGCACATGTCGCTGATCACGATTGTCACGACCGGTACGCCGATGGTGATCCAGCAGATCAAGCATCAGCTCGACCGCATGATTCCCGTCTATCGCGTGGTGGACATGACGCTCACCGGCCGCGCCATCGAGCGCGAACTGGCGATGGTGAAGGTCAAGGGCACCGGCGATCTTCGCATGGAGGCGCTCCGGCTGTCGGAAGCGTTTCGTGCGCGGGTGATCGACGCCACCACCGAGAGCTTCGTGTTCGAGATCACCGGCGGCACCGCCAAGATCGACCAGTTCATCAACCTGATGGTACCGCTCGGGCTTGTCGAAGTGTCGCGCACCGGCGTCGCCGCCATCTCGCGCGGTCCGGAAAAAATGTAATCCCGCGCGCGCATCCTGCCCATGAAACCGATCGACATCGCACTCGCAATCGCGATTGCCGTGATCTGGGGAGTTGGCTTCGTGCTGACCCGGTTCGCGGTCGAAGAGATGTCGGCGACGCTGCTGACGACGCTGCGCTTCGGAATTACGGCGCTGCCATGCCTGTTTCTGCCGCGCCCGAAGCTGTCATGGGGGCTGATCATCGCGATCAGCTGGTTGCTGGTGGCGCAGTTCCTAGCGCAGACCTACGGCCTGGCGCATGGCGTGCCGGCCGGTCTGACTGCGGTGATCGTGCAGAGCCAGGCTCTGTTCACCGTCGCCTTCGCGGCGATTTTCCTGCGTGAGCTACCGACGCGGCTTCAGATGCTCGGCATCGCGATCGCGATGTGCGGGTTGCTGCTGATCTGCTTCACAGTCGGTTACGATTTCAGCGTCTGGGCGTTTTCGGTATCGATGACCGCGCCAATCAGCTTTGCGGTCTCCAACCTGATGCTTCGCCGCGCGCAGGATGTGTCGATGCTCGACCTGTTCGCATGGATTGGTCTCTTGGCAATGCTGCCGCTGCTCGTGGTTCTGTTCACCGTCGATGGGCCGGCCGTCACATGGCATGCACTGACGCACATGTCTCTTCTGGCGGCTTCGTCTGTGCTGGCGCTGGCGCTGCTCGGAACCACACTGGGTTACTGGATCTGGGGCCGGCTGCTGCGGAGGTATTCCGCCGCGCAGGTGGTGCCGTTTGCGCTGCTGGTGCCGTTTTTCGGCGCGGGTGCATCGAGTATCGTTTTCGGCGAGACGTTCGGGACGCTGCGCCTGACCGGTATGATCGTCGTTGTGTTCGGGATTGCGGTGATGCTGCTGTCGCGCCGCCCGCCGCCGCTGGTGGAAGTGGCCTGAACCATGATCTCTCAGCAACTCGCCATCGCCTTCATCGCCTTTGCTGCTGCGGCGCTGTTCACGCCGGGGCCTAACAACATCATGCTGATGGCGTCTGGGCTGAACTACGGATTTCGGCGAACATTGCCGCATGTCGCCGGTGTCACCATTGGATTCTCGTTTCTGGTGGCGGTGATCGGGCTCGGGCTTGGTGCGGTGTTCGCGGCCTACCCGGTGCTGCATACGATCCTGAAATATGCCGGCGCGGCTTATCTGATTTACCTTGCCATCGTGATTGCGATGTCTGGTCCCGCCGATACCGATGGAGCGGGTGAGGGCAAGCCGATGACGTTCCTCGGTGCGGCGATGTTCCAGTGGGTCAACGTCAAGGGCTGGGTGATCGCGGTGGGCGCCATTACCGCCTATGCCGCCATAGCAGCCTATCCGTTGAACATCGCGGCGCTTTCGATCCTGCTGTTCCTGATCGGCCTGGGGTCGTCGCTGACCTGGGTGCTGCTCGGGACCTCGCTGCAGGCGGTGGTGAAATCCCCCCGTGCGGTCCGCATTTTCAACGTCGTCATGGCCCTGCTTTTGCTGGCCTCGCTTTACCCCGTTCTGAAGGAGCCCTGATTTAGTTGCACTGCAGAAATGGGGCTTACGGGCTTGTCTCGTAGCACCAGCCGCCCTACACAACGGCGGCAATTCATCCGGGCCCTGGCCCGATCCCATCCGAAAAACGCACGAACAAGGCCAATCGTGGCCGCCTGAGAAGGAAAACGAAAATGCGTGTTTACTACGATCGCGACGCCGACCTGAACCTGATCAAGGGCAAGAAGGTGGTCATCGTCGGTTACGGCAGCCAGGGCCACGCCCACGCGCTGAACCTGAAGGACTCGGGCGTCAAGGATGTCGCTATTGCGCTGCGCAAGGGCTCTGCCACCGTCAAGAAGGCCGAGAACGCCGGCTTCAAGGTGATGGAAGTTGCCGACGCCGCAAAATGGGCCGACGTTGTGATGATGCTGACGCCTGACGAATTGCAGGGCGACATTTATCGCGATCATCTGCACAACAACATGAAGCAGGGCGCTGCGCTGCTGTTCGCCCACGGCCTCAACGTGCACTTCAACCTGATCGAGCCGCGCGCTGACCTCGACGTGCTGATGGTTGCGCCGAAGGGCCCCGGCCACACCGTCCGCTCCGAGTACCAGCGTGGCGGCGGCGTGCCGACCCTGATCGCGATCCACAAGGATTCGTCGGGCAACGCGCATGACCTCGGCCTGTCCTACGCCTCTGCCATCGGCGGCGGCCGCGCCGGCGTCATCGAAACCACCTTCAAGGAAGAGTGCGAGACCGACCTGTTCGGCGAGCAGGCTGTTCTTTGCGGTGGCACCGTCGAACTGATCCGCGCCGGCTACGAGACGCTGGTGGAAGCAGGTTACGCGCCGGAAATGGCCTACTTCGAGTGCCTGCACGAACTGAAGCTGATCGTGGACCTGATCTATGAAGGCGGCATCGCCAACATGAACTACTCGATCTCCAACACCGCCGAGTACGGCGAGTACGTCACCGGTCCGCGGATCATCACCGCCGAGACCAAGGCTGAGATGAAGCGCGTGCTGACCGACATTCAGTCGGGCAAGTTCACCCGCGACTGGATGCTGGAAAACAAGGTCAACCAGGCGTCGTTCAAGGCGACCCGCGCCCGCGCCAACGCGCACGACATCGAAGCGGTCGGCGCCAAGCTCCGCGACATGATGCCGTGGATCAAGGAAAAGGCGCTGGTCGACAAGACCAAGAACTGATCTCTCCTCCTTTCGGGAGGTCGGGCCGGCTGCCGCGAGGTAGCCGGCCTTTTCTTTTGGGGCAGCTGAACACCGGCTGAATGTCGGCCTTAACCGAACGAAATATGTCGCAGGGTCAGTCCCTTGTGGTTTCATGACGGTTCTATTACGTTTTTGTGACACGTCGCGGTTTCCGGCCGCGCGGTTGGCCTCCTGGTCTTCGCCAGCCAAGGCCTCGGACAGTGCCGGGTTTAGTTCGCGTCGAGGCAATGTTGCCGCTGCTGACACCAGCTTCTCCAGCGATGAATTCGATGGCCGCCCGCCGTCGCGTTCTGCCGTAGCGGAGCGCACCGTGTCCGTGATCACCACATCGACTCCGGCCTGCGGCAGGGTTCAACTTTGGCTGAAACGGCTCGGCGATACCGGGTGGCTCTGGCGTCTGCGTGTTGCGCTGATCGCGGCGATACATCTCACCGCTGTCTATGTTCTGGCGTCGGTCGAGTACGGCCCATTCGCGATGACGCTGGCGTTGCTGACATGGGGGCTGCTGAACTTCCTCTGGCTGGTCGCGTTCCGCCGTCCCGGCGTGTCCGCGGCGTTGTCGCTGGCGCTGGTCGCAGCCCTGATCGTGCTGTCGCAGTTCAAGTACGGGATCACGCAGCTCACGCTGACGTTTCTGGATTTTCTGATCATCGATCGCGACACGGTTTCGTTTCTGCATTCGATCTTTCCGCAGCTTAAGACGCAGTCCGTCCTGCTCGCGGCCATCGCTGTGCCTGTGATTTGGCTGATCTGGCGCGCCGACCCGTTCCGCATTCGCCGCGCGACGGCCGCTGCCGGTGCAGGCGTCTGCATGCTTGGCGTCGTCGGCCTGTCGGTAGCCAATCCCGAACAGCCGTGGGAGCCGTTCCAGGGCGTCAATCACATTTCCAATCTTGCGCGATCCGGGGTCGTCTCTGTGTCGCATCTGACATCGACGACAGGATGGATCGAGGCGGACTCGAAAAGCCTTGTCGGGTCCGCGCAGGCCACACCGCTCACCACCTGCGCGCCGCGCGGGAAGCGTCCGAACATCATCATGGTGCTGGACGAATCCAGCTTCGACATCACGGCTGCTCCCGGCATCAAGGTGCCTGAGGACTATCGGAACTATTTCAAATCCTCCGACGGGCAGAGGCGCTCGTTCGTCACGGAATCCAGCGGCGGACCGACCTGGTACACCGAGTTCAACGTGCTGACCGGCCTGTCGGCGCGGTCGTTCGGCAAGATGAAGTTCTATGTGACGCGAATTACGGCGGGGAAGATTTCACGCGGACTGCCGCAGGCGTTGCAACGCTGCGGCTACCGGACATTCTCGCTGTATCCGACGTACGGGAATTTCCTCAGCGCACGGAATTTCCAGACCTCTGCCGGTGTCGGGAAATTCATCGACATGGCCGACATGGGCGTCAGCGAGGACATGCAGCCCGACAAGTTCTACTTCGATCAGGCGTTGCAACTGATCGCGCGGGAGCGCAAGACCGAGCAGCCGATGTTCGTCTTTGTCTACCTGACCGCCAATCATTTTCCATGGACGTCGACCTATCGCTCCGATCTCACGCCGGCTGGGTGGAAGGCGCCGGGCAATACGGCTGAAGTCGACGAATACATCCGCCGCCAGACCATGACGGCATCGGACTATGCGAGCTTCGTGGCGCGGCTGAAGAGCGAGCATCCGGATGAGCCGTTCCTGCTGGTGCGGTTCGGCGACCATCAACCCGCGATCTCGCAGAAGCTGCTGGAGCCGAAGCTGCCGCAGCCGCTGCTCGCCGATCGCATCATGACGCACGATCCGCGCTACTACAAAACCTACTATGCGATCGACGCACTCAACTACAAGCCGGACATGTCGTCGGCTCTGGAGACGCTTGATGCGGCTTATCTGCCGCTTGCGATTCAGGATGCAGCAGGTATCCCGCTCGATCCGTCGTTCATCGAGCAGAAGAAGATCATGCTCCGCTGCCGGGGCCTGTTCTATTCGTGCAAGGATGGCGCGGAAGCGAGGCGCTTCAACCGCCTGCTGATGGACGCCGGGTTCGTGAAGAATCTCTAGCGCTTTCCAATTTTCTCCCACAGCCACCGCGCCACCGCATCCGGCGAACTCGTACCGTTACCGTTGCTGGCACGCAGGTTGGCCTCGCGCATGGTGGCGATATCGATCTTGCCGAGCAATGGTTGCAGTGCGTCGCGCAGCTTCGTGTCGCCGGCGCGTTTCGGCGCAATCAGCACGACAGCGTCATAGGGCGGGATTGCAGCCTTCGGATCGTTCAGCACGACGAGATCGTATTTCGCGATCAGCCCGTCGCTGGTGTAGCCCGCAATCACATCCACCTCGCCGGATGCAACCGCCGCGTACATGAAGTCGGGCTGCATCTGCCGCTGCTGGCGAAAAGCGAGATTGTAACTCCGGCGCAGCGCCGCCCATTCCGGCCGAGAGAAGAACTCATAATCGCCCGCGATCGAGAGCGAGGATGCGCGCGGCGCGAGATCGGCAATGGTACGGATGCCGAGTTCTTCGGCGCGCTTGCGCGGCATCACCAGCGCATAGGCATTCTCAAATCCAAGTTCGCCGAGCAGGGAAATCCCGTATTTGTCTTTGAGCGTTGTTGCCAGGTCGCTCAGCAATTCCTTGCGGGGCTTGATGTCGATGCGCGTGAGCTGGTTGGCCCACAGCGTGCCGGAATAATCCACATAGACGTCGATGTCACCGGAGGCGAGTGCTTCGAAGATCACATTGGAGCCGAGGCCTTCGCGCGGCGTGGCCGACAGCCCCGCGGCCTGCAAGCGCTGGGCGATCAGCGAGGAGAGAATGTACTGCTCGGTGAAAGTCTTAGCACCGACGACATAGCTCGTTTTGCCGCGAGCCATTGCAGGCACCAGCGTCGCCGCGATCAAGGCGACAAGGCCAAGACAGCCGGCAATGATGCGCGTGCGGCTGTTCAGTTTCACGCCGCCTTCGATCAGCGCCAGCAACTGATCGACTGCGAGGGCCAGCAAAGCCGCGGCGGCGCAGCCGAACAGCACGAATACCCAGTTCTGCGTCTGCAATCCGGCGAAGATGTAGTTGCCAAGGCTTGTCTGGCCGATCGGCGTCGAGAGTGTTGCCGTGCCGATCACCCAGACGGCAGCAGTGCGGATACCGGCCATGATCACCGGCAGCGCCAGCGGAAGCTCAACCATCGTGAGCGATTGCCGCTGTGTCATGCCGACACCTTCCGCGGCTTCCATGATCGCAGGATCGATCCCCTGCAATCCGGTGATGGTGTTCCGTAGCACCGGCAGCATGCTGTAGAGCGCCAGCGCCAGAACCGATGGCAGGAACCCGAAGGCCGAAAAGCCATGGCCGAACCATTGCAGCGACAGTCCGGCCAGCGCTAGTAACAACGGATAGAACAGCGCGAGAAGGGCGAGGCCTGGCACGGTCTGCACGATGCTGGCGACGCCGAGCGCGATGTCACGCGGCAACGGCCGCTTTCGGACGATCAGCGCAAGGGGAAAGCTGATCACGAGCCCGAGCGCCAATGCCGTCAGGCTGACGCGGACGTGACTGCCCAGATAGTCGGGCAGGCGCGTCAGGGCGTCGCTCCAGCGCGGATCGGACCAGAAATTCATGCCCGATCCTTTGGCAATAATTCCTGCAATCGCTCGGCCTGCCGGCGCGGGGCGTTGAGCAGTTCGCCGACATAGGCGTCGCGGCTGTTCGATAACTCCCGCGCCGCGCCTTGCGCGACCAGACGCCCGGCGCACATGACTGCGACGCGGTCCGCGAGCAGCAGCGCTTCCGTCATGTCGTGAGTGATCATCACCGTGGTTAGCCCGAGGCTGCGATGCAGTGCGCGATAATCTTCGCCAAGCGCATCGCGGGTGAGGGGATCGAGCGCGCCAAACGGCTCGTCCATCAAAACGATCCTTGGATTTGCTGCCAACGCGCGCGCCACGCCGACGCGCTGGCGCTGGCCGCCAGAAAGTTCGTGCGGAAACCGGTCTTTGTGCGCCCGCTCCAGTCGGACCAGATCGATCAATTCATCGACGCGCGCGGAAATCTTTTGAGCCGGGGTGCCCAGCAGCCGCGGTGTGATGCCGATATTGTCTGCGACGGTCATGTGCGGAAAAAGTCCGCCGCTCTGGAATACGTACCCGATGCTTCGGCGAAGCGCGATGGGATCGAGTCCGCGCACATCGTCGCCGTGAACGCGCACAGTGCCGCTGTCGGGTGCGATCAGGCGATTGGCCAGCCGCAGCAGCGTGGTTTTGCCGGAGCCGGAGCCGCCGACGACGGCCAGAAATTCTCCGGCCGTCACATCGAGCGAGACGCCGTCGATGGCCTTGATACGGCCTCGCTCGAAGCTCTTGCCGACATTGTCGTAGGCGATGGACGGCGCGGCACTGGTCATGCCGCATGATGGACCATCGGTGCTAGGCTGTCGACGGGCCGAGCGCCGCCGTGTAGCGTGCCGCGATCAATCGGAGAGTTATCGTCATGGCCAGGAACGGCAAGTCCGCGCAACCGAGCGTGAAACAGTTGAAGTCCTATGTGGACCCGTTCCGGGTCGATGGTTCGCAGGAATTTCACCTTAAATCACACAAGCCCGGCGAGAAGGGCGGCCTCGACAAGGACGCGGCGCGCGCGCTCGTCGACGCCAATCGCGGAAGAATGCGCGAGCTGCAGGAGAAGCTTTATGCGCAGGATCGCTGGTCGGTGCTGCTGATCTTCCAGGGCATGGATGCCGCCGGCAAGGACAGCGCTATTGAAAACGTGATGTCGGGCATCAATCCGCAAGGCTGTCAGGTCTATTCGTTCAAGCAGCCATCCACGAAAGAGCTCGATCACGATTTCATGTGGCGGACCTCGAAGTGCGCGCCCGAGCGCGGGCGGATCGGCATCTTCAATCGTTCCTATTACGAAGAGGTGCTGGTGGTTCGTGTGCATCCAGAGATTCTGGCGAAGCAGCGGATTCCGCCTGAACTGGTGACGAAGAATATCTGGCGCGAACGCTTCGAGGATATTACGTCGTACGAAAGATATCTTGCGCGCAACGGCACGCTGATCCTGAAATTCTTTCTCAACATTTCCAAGGAGGAACAGCGCCAGCGTTTTCTCGATCGGCTCGATCAGCCGGCGAAGAACTGGAAGTTCTCGCTCGGCGATGTGGCTGAGCGCAAATTATGGGACAAGTATCAGGCGGCCTATCAGGATCTGATCCATCATACGTCGGCAAAGCATGCGCCATGGATTGTCGTGCCAGCCGACCACAAATGGTTTGCCCGCCTCGTGATCAGCTCAGCCATTGTGACCGCGATTGAAAAACTCAACCTGAAATTTCCTGAAGCCGACAAAGGCGACGCAGGTGAACTGAAAGAGGTGAAGATCGCCCTCGAACGAGAGGGACAAGGCGCGGCCGTTCGTGTGCCGAAAGCAAAGGTTGCGCCCTCGAAAAAGGGAACTGTTTGATAGGATTGCGACCCGTTTCGGTCTGCCCCCATAATTCACAGTTCCCATATTGCGGGTTGCCGAGAGCGCCTGCCGAAAATATTATGCAGATGGGCGAGGATTCCTTCTGTGGCTAACCTGCGTACGCTTGTTTTCTTGTTGCTCTTGATCGGCCTCGGCGCCGCATTGAGTCCGATGGCGCATGCCGAGTGGTGGAAGTTTTACACTCCAAAAGACTTCGAGGAGTGTTCCCAAAGCGCGGGACAGCCAGGACTTTCGAAGGATGCCCAGGAAAAGATCATCTCGGGATGCGATTCAAAATTCGCAGGTCGGCGCAAGGCGGGCGGCGGCTACACGTATTTCGATTTCATGCAAAACCGTCACTTCGACATCGCCGGTCCAAATCCCACACCGCAGGAATTGAAGCGGATGGATCAGGAATATCTGGCCTATCTTGAGGTGAACCCTGAGCCTCCCGTTGAGGTTGCTGACGCAGGTCAGGCCATCGCGGCGATCAATAATCAGATGAGGCCTGTCAGCCAGAACCCGGCGCAGCCCGCGGTTGCCGCAAAGCAGCCTGTTGCCGCTCCTCCGGTGCGGGCTCGCAAAAAGCCGGCCTGCAAGGACGATGCATTGGCCTGCGGGCTGGCAAAAATCACGGCCACCGTGACGGATCTGAAGCACGCCTTGCTGGGCGCGGATGCCAAACGAGAGGCGCCTCAGCCTGCCGCCATCCGCCCGCCCAGGGCGATAGGGCAGCCTTCCTGACCAATCTTTGGCGTTGCGGGACCTCGCCGTTCTCGTCTAGAACGGCCTGACGGAACGCTTCGGCAACCATCCATCAATGATTTTGGGCCGATTATGCGGTTTCGAGGATGAAATCGATGATTCGCTACGGCATTCAGGGACAGCAGGGAACGGTGGCATTCGCCGCCGGGCTCGACGCGATTCCTGCTGCGCCGATTTCGTCCCTTCTTGGCGGGCTTCTGCTTCTTATCTGCCCCTGAGGGCCGTCTGGGCATTTGCGCCTGGGCACTCAGGGGTTCGACGACAGCACCGAAACCCGAGCGCCCTGACGTGGCGCATCTGACCAAAGGATTTTCCCAATGAATACCGCGAACAAGTCCGACAAGGACCGCGTCGTTATCTTCGACACCACCTTGCGTGACGGCGAGCAATGCCCCGGAGCGACAATGACCTTCGAGGAAAAGCTCGAGGTCGCGGATTTGCTCGACTCCATGGGCGTCGACATCATCGAGGCCGGTTTTCCGATCGCCTCCGACGGCGATTTTGAAGCCGTCCGCGAAATCGCCAAGCGCACGAAGAACGCTGTGGTTTGCGGTCTCTCCCGCGCGGCCCACAAGGACATCGACCGCTGCGCCGAGGCAATCCGTCCGGCGCGCCGCGGCCGCATCCACACCTTCCTGTCCACCTCGCCGGTGCACATGAAGTACAAGCTGCAGATGGAGCCGGCGGATGTGCACGAACTGGTGATCTCGCAGGTCACGAGGGCGCGCAATCACACCGATGACGTCGAGTGGTCGTCGGAAGACGGCACCCGCACGGAATTCGACTTCCTGTGCCGCTGCGTGGAATCGGCGATCAAGGCTGGTGCCACCACCATCAATATCCCGGACACCGTCGGCTACAGCGTGCCGGAGGAATACTACGACCTGTTCAAGCGCGTGCGCGAGACGGTGCCGAATGCCGACAAGGCGGTGTTCTCGGTGCATTGTCACAACGATCTCGGCATGGCGGTGGCGAATTCGCTGGCCGGTGTCCGTGCGGGTGCGCGGCAGATCGAATGCACCATCAACGGCATCGGCGAGCGTGCGGGCAATGCCGCGCTCGAGGAAGTCGTGATGGCGATGCGCGTGCGCAACGACAAGTTGCCGTACTGGAACAACATCGACACGACGATGCTGACGCGCGCATCGAAGTCGGTGGCTGCGGCGACGTCGTTCCCGGTGCAGTACAACAAGGCCATCGTCGGTCGTAATGCCTTCGCGCACGAAAGCGGCATCCATCAGGACGGCATGCTCAAGAACGCGCAAACCTACGAGATCATGCTGCCGGAGACGGTCGGCGTGAAGCAGACCTCGCTGGTGATGGGCAAGCATTCCGGCCGCCATGCCTTCATCCACAAACTGGAGGACATGGGCTACAAGCTGGCGCAGAACCAATTGGAAGACGCCTTCGTGCGCTTCAAGGCTTTGGCCGACCGCAAGAAGGACATCTACGACGAAGACATCGAGGCGCTGGTCGATCAGGAGATCGCCCATTCGCACGACCGGATTCATCTCGTGTCCCTGACGGTGATAGCCGGCACGCATGGACCGCAGCGCGCGACCATGAAGCTCGATATCGATGGTCAGGTCAGAATCGAGGAAGCCGAGGGCAACGGTCCGGTGGACGCCACGTTCAACTGCATCAAGTCGCTGGTGCCGAACGAAGCAAAGCTGGAACTCTATCAGGTCCATGCGGTAACTGCCGGCACCGATGCGCAGGCCGAGGTCTCCGTGCGGCTGTCGCAGGACGGGCGTTCCGTCACGGCGCGTGCTGCGGATCCTGACACGCTGGTGGCTTCGGCGAAGGCGTATCTCAGTGCGCTGAACAAGATTGTCATGAAGAAGCAGCGTGACACGTCTGCGGTGGCTGCCGCGGGTCACTGATCGTCTCTTCACCTGCGAATAAACGAAACGCGGTGCATCTTGGTGCACCGCGTTTTGCGTTGCAGCAATCGCGACGGCGCGCCCCCTTCTAACGGGCAATGGTCTTGACCACGCCAGTCTGCGATGATCCGGTTTGGTCCGGAATTAAGCCTCGGAACAACCGCGGCTCAACAATGCCTTTGGGAGGTAACATGAAAAAACTCATTCTGGCTGCGGCTTCAGTCGCCGTGCTTGCGCTCGTTGGACCTGCCACGGCGCAATCGCCGATCGTCATCAAGTTCAGCCATGTCGTCGCGCCGAACACGCCGAAGGGGCAGGGCGCCGAGAAATTCAAGCAGCTTGCCGAGAAGTACACGAACGGCAAGGTGAAGGTTGAGGTCTATCCGAACTCCCAGCTCTACAAGGACAAGGAAGAGGTCGAAGCGCTTCAGCTCGGCGCCGTGCAGATGCTGGCGCCGTCGCTTGCCAAGTTCGGTCCGCTCGGCGTGAAGGAATTCGAGGTGTTCGATCTGCCTTACATCCTTCCGGACAAGGCGGCGCTCGGCCGCATCACCAAGGGTCCGGTGGGGCAGGGGTTGCTCGCCAAGCTTGAGCCGAAGGGCATCAAGGGACTGGCGTACTGGGACAACGGCTTCAAGATCATGACGGCCAACAAGCCGATGCATAAGGTTGCTGATTTCCAGGGCCTGAAGATGCGCATCCAGTCGTCGAAGGTGCTGGAAGCCGAGATGCGCGCGCTCGGCGCCATCCCGCAGGTGCTGGCATTCTCCGAAGTCTATCAGGCGATGCAGACCGGCGTTGTCGACGGCAACGAGAACACGCCGTCGAACGTCTACACCCAGAAGATGCACGAAGTGCAGAAGCACGCCACCATCTCGAACCACGGCTACATCGGCTATGCGGTGATCGTGAACAAGAAGTTCTGGGATGGCCTTCCGGCGGACGTGAAGCCGCAAGTCGAGAAGGCGATGGCGGAGGCGACGGAGTTCGCCAACGACATTTCGCAGAAGGAAAACGACGACGCGCTGGCGGCGATGAAGAAGGCGGGAACCACCACCTTCTACGAATTGACCCCCGCGGAGCGTGCCGAGTGGATGAAGGCCCTCGAGCCGGTCACCAACGATATGGCGTCGCGCGTCGGCAAGGATCTGATCACGGCGTTCCAGAAGGAAGCCAACGCCAAGACGAATTGAGACAGCTTTCGTGACAGGAAAGTGGTCCGGGATCGACCCGGGCCACTTTCGTCTGATAGGATGATGCGGGGCGTCAGCTGAATATCGGACCGCGCGAAGACGCGGCCGCTGCGGGTGGGGACAAACTTGAAATCATTCATGCGCATCCTCGATCGCCTCGAGGAAACCCTGATCGCGACGCTGATCGCGGCCGCAACCATCGTGATCTTTGTGGCCGTTGCGCATCGCTACACCACGGATTTCGTGGTCAGCCATCGCAGCTGGCCCGGCGCGGTGCCCGCTTATGTGTTTCTCAGCAAGATTCATCTGTCCTGGGCGCAGGAGCTTTGCATCTACATGTTCGTGTGGATGGCGAAGTTCGGCGCGGCCTATGGCGTGCGCACCGGCATTCACGTCGGTGTCGACGTTCTGGTTCTGGCGCTGAGTCCGAAGTGGCGGAAGTGGACCATCCTGTTCGGCTTGCTGTGCGGCGCGCTGTTCACCGGCATCATCGGCACCATGGGCGCCAGTTTCGTTTACGGCCTGTCGCACACCGATCAGACCTCGCCCGATCTCGAACTGCCGAGTTGGATCGTTTATCTCTGCATTCCGCTCGGATCGTATCTGATGTGCTTCCGGTTCCTGCAGGTCGCGTTCTCCTACTGGAAGACCGGCGATCTGCCGCATCACGATCATACGCACGTTGAAGGTATTGAAGTCGATACTGCGGTTGGTCCGACGCCGGAGGGCGTCCGATGACAACCGTAATCATTTTCGCGCTTCTCATCGCCTTGATGCTGACGGGTATGCCGATCTCGATCGCGCTCGGCCTGACGGTTCTCACGTTCCTGTTCTTCCTGACCAGCGTGCCGATCGAAGCGGTGGCGCTGAAGCTGTTCACGGGCATCGAGAACTTCGAGATCATGGCGATCCCGTTCTTCATCCTTGCCGGCAACTTCCTCACTCACGGCGGCGTCGCCAAACGCATGATCAATTTCGCGACCTCGATGGTCGGGCATTGGTATGGCGGCCTCGGTCTCGCGGGCGTGATGGCCTGCGCTCTGTTCGCGGCGATTTCCGGATCATCGCCTGCCACTGTGATCGCGATCGGCTCGATTTTGATGCCGGCAATGGTCGCGCAGGGCTTTCCCAAGCGCTTTGGCGCCGGCGTCATCACGACCTCGGGCGCGCTGGGGATTCTGATTCCCCCATCCATCGTGATGGTGATCTACGCGGTCGCGACCGGCGGCAGCGTAGCCTTCGGTCCCGGCGGCGAACGCGTAACATCGGCATCGGTCGGACAGTTGTTCATGGCGGGCGTGATTCCCGGACTGATGCTGGCCTCGCTGCTCGGTCTGACGACGGTCTACCGCGCATGGAAGTTCGATTATCCGCGGCTGCCCCGCGCGACATGGGTCGAACGGTTCAAGGCATTCCGCGAGTGCATCTGGGGCCTGCTGCTGATCGTGATCGTGCTCGGCGGCATTTACGCGGGCCTGTTCACGCCGACGGAAGCGGCGGCCATGAGCGCGGTCTATGCGTTCGTGATCGCGGTGTTCGTCTACAAGGACCTGACGATCAAGGACGTGCCGCGCGTGCTGCTCGGCTCCGCCAGCATGAGCGCGATGATTCTCTACATCATCACCAACGCCGTGCTGTTCTCGTTCCTGATGACCAGTGAGCAGATTCCGCAGCAACTGACCGCATGGATGCTGGAGAAGGGCGTCAACTGGGTCACCTTCCTGATCTTCGTCAATGTCCTGCTGCTGGTGGCAGGCAACGTGATGGAAGCCAGCTCCATCGTGCTGATCACCGCGCCGATCCTGTTCCCGATCGCGGTGAAGCTCGGCATTCATCCGGTGCACCTCGGCATCCTGATGGTGGTCAACATGGAGGTCGGCATGTGCCACCCGCCGGTGGGCCTCAATCTCTATGTCGCGTCCGGCATCGCCAAGATGGGCATCACTGAGCTCACGATCGCGGTGTGGCCGTGGCTGCTGACAATGCTGATGTTCTTGTTGGCCGTGACCTTCGTGCCGGAAATCTCGCTGTGGTTGCCGCGAACGTTGGGGATGCTGAATTAATGCGCGTTCACCTAGCTGTCCAAAGCTTAAGTTGAAAGCGGCGCGGCGGGTGTCATCTTCGGGGGAGTTTCACCCGGAGATGCCCCCATGAAAAAAGCTATCCTCGCCGGCGTCGCGGCAGTTGCGATCATTGGCTCGACCGCCGTTTACGCGCAGCATCGCCATCATCATCACCGCATGAGCATGGAAGATCGGGCGGCCTTCGTCGATGCGAAGATCGCGTCGGTGAAAGCCGGTCTTCAGCTCACGCCGGACCAGGAAAAGCTTTGGCCGCCGGTCGAGGCGGCGGTACGAGATTTCGCCAAGCAGCGCATGGCGCAGGCCAATGCACGCGCCAGCGAACGCGATGCGCGCCGCGCCGAACGCGACCAGAAGGGCACTCAGGACGGCAAGCCGTCAGCCCCCGATCAGACCCGCGATCCGGTCGCCCGGCTCCGTGAGCGCGCCGATCGGATGGCCGAGACCGCTGCCGGTCTGAAGAAGATCGCCGATGCCGCCGACCCGCTCTACAAGACCCTCAACGACGGCCAGAAGCGCCGGCTGGCGGTGCTGACCCGGATGGGCGGCCATCATGGCTGGCGCGGACGGGGCTTCGAGCGCGGGCTGGACGGCGACCGATTCGACCGGGATCGCCGTCCTGACCGTGATCGCGGCGCAGGCGGCTCCGAACGCCTCTGAGAGACCGGCTGAAAGCCTGTCGTTAAGGTAAAAAACCGCCGGTTTTCCGGCGGTTTTTCTCGTTCGGAACCACTCCGATTTTCCCGCCGCCCAAGGCCGGGAAAACCTTGCAACCTTGCTGGACATGGCCGTTTCGCTTTGCTAAACGACGCCGTCCTCAACGGACATCCGGATTGGATCCGGGCGCATAGCTCAGTTGGTAGAGCAGCTGACTCTTAATCAGCGGGTCCCAGGTTCGAGCCCTGGTGCGCCCACCAAACAAATCAAACAGGTTGTTGTTTTGGATTGGTGAGGGCGAGTCGATGTTTCGGCTTAGCCGACCGGTTTGTCCGGGCGGCGGATGCGTCAGAACTGCCCGGCCACCGTCAGGCGAACTGCAAGCGGTTCGACGGGATGCAGAACCCGGTCCATGACTCCATTCGCGCACACAGCCGCTGGCGGTATGCCCGCCTGGCATTGCGCGAACAGCGCGTCGGTCTTCAGCAGCGAGCCATAGGCGTAGGTGATCTGGTCGGACTTGCTGTCGGTCAGATTGTAGGCGTCGAGTTGAATGCGCCATCCGTTCTCAAACCGGTAGCCGACCTGGCCGTTGAGAAGACCTGTCGCCGGTGAAACGAAAGCGCCGTCTTCCGTGAGCGGCCGCGGCCCAAAATAACGATACCGCAATGCGCCAAACCATCCTGTCCGCTCGCCGATTCTGACACCGGCAGATGCGATCATGTTGGGCGCACCTGGAATGTAATTGCCTGGCGCATTTCCGATCTGGGCCGCGGGATAACCCGCCAGTTCGGCATAGGCCGGGGGCTGATCCGGATTGGTGCCGCGGAAGCGCGCATGCGTGACGGCAATGTCGCCGTCGAACGCCAGCCATGAGGCCGGCTGATAGTGATTGGTCCATTCGACGCCATAGCGCCGGCTGGGACGGCTCGGCTCGGTGTCGCCGGCGTCGCCGACGAACAGAATTTCGGATGCGGAATCCAGCACGAACAGACTTAGAGAACTGTCCAGACCGGGAATAAGCTTGGTGCGGATTCCGACCTCAGCTCCGCGCGTCTTGACCAGGAACGGTGATGACGACACGGCTTCGCTTGGGTCGGTTGGTGATACCTTGATGGTCACGCCTCTGGCGTCATTGCTGTGGAAGCCTTCGCCGGCGTTGATGAAGAATTCCGTCTTGGCGAACGGTCCGAACACGATGCTGGCCTTTGGGCTGCCGATTGCGGACGTCGCCTTGCCGGAATTCACCGGATTGAGAAGTGAATTGACATTGGTCGCATAGAAATCGCCGCGATAGCCGACAATGGTTCTCAGCCAGTTGGTCCAGTAAACGGTATTTTGTATGAACAGGCCGGTGCTGCCTTCCTGCACCTTGTCGTCTCGCGTGCCGGACAGGAATTGGCGCTGAACCGTGTTCGAGAGTCCGACCCTGATGGAATCGTAGCGGTTCTGTATGCCGACCTCTGTTTGCATGGGCAGGCCGGCGAAGGTGTGGTTGAACGTATGAGATGCGTTCAGACCGCCGATCACGCGACTGTCGCGCTGATGGAACTGATCCCCATTGAGAGGATCGCCGGGAGGCACCATGGCGTCGTTCAAGAAATAGGTGAAGTTGTTGTAGAGGTCGAGCGAACTCCTGATGACGTAGAAGTTGACCTTCGTGGTTCCCTCCGCCTCGGTCTTCCTGAACTGGCCAGAAATCGAGAAGCGATTGGATCTGCCGCCGTCGGTAGGATCGAGCGCGCCGTAAAGGCCGATCAGTCCTTGCGAGATCGCGCGCAGCGGAATCTGGTCGGTCGAATTCCAGCTGTTGCTGTAAGCCATGCCGGTCAGCGAGAAGCCGTTATCGGGCGTGCCCTGCGTGTAGCGGACAACGCTGTTGAGCTTGCGCACCTTGTCCGGATTGTCCCACGGGCCGTTGTAGGTGCCGGCTTCACCGGCCACGAGCAGCGTGCCGTCTCCAACTTTCCCGGATGTGATTCCGAGCATCCGGCGATACCCGAAGCTGCCGATGGTGGATGACAGCGTCGATTTCGCGATGCTGTCGATGAGATTGATGTGGACCGCACCCACCGAGGAGAAGTCGCCTTCATCGGCGAAGTAGGGGCCCTTCCTGATGTTGACCGAATGGATCAGTTCCGGGATCAGAAAATTCAGATCGGCATAGCCCTGTCCGTGGCCATGGGTGCGCATGTTGACAGGCATCCCGTCGACGGAAATGGCGAGATCCGTCCCGTGGTCGAGATTGAAGCCGCGCAGAAAGTACTGGTTGGCTTTGCCCTCGCCGCTGTGCTGCGTGATCATCAGGCCGGGAACAACCTCAAGGGCCTCAGCGGGGCGCGAGATGGGTCGTGCGTTGACCTCTTCACCACTGACATTCTTTTCGCTGGCCGAGGAAACCGGCTCGCCCATCGATGCGTCAGTGGACGGCGGCGTATTGTTGACTCTCGTTGTTGAAACGTTGCTCCGCCGATTGCCGACCACTTCGATCGAAGGAAGCGTGCTGGCGGCGGGAGCAGACGCCTGCTGAGCCGCAGTTTCGGATGCGAGCATGAGCGAGGAAACGAGGGCGACAAGTCCGGCCTGTGCGGCGTCGGTCTTGATGCGCCGCATCAGAGGCGAGCGGAAGGTTTCTTTGAAAATGGAAGGTTCGATCTCGCCCACGGCCTGTCTGCACTCAGTAATATAAAGTCGCGCCAGCCATGCTGGCGAGTATGACGATATTTCTAAATCATCATACACGAGGAAGGCAATCGAGCGAGCTCATAAAGTCGGCACCGGATGCACTGTCTGGCTCGCTCGAGCTGGGTAACCGCTCCGTTGCGGCAGCATCCGTTAAACTACGGATGCGCTGTCAGTGGCTGCTCATAAGTCGTTCTACGGCTTCGCTTTCTGTGGTGGTGCATGACAGACAACGGATAGGGCGCCAACGGCACGCTTGATATGCGCGCCGCCCGATGTCTAGAGTTGGGGAGTTTTTGAATTTCTGATTTTTCAAATTTTTCAATCAAAAGAGATTTTTCATGCTGGGTCAGATCTATCAGGTCTTTCGCGATTCAAAGTGGATGATCGCGATTACGCTGCTGCTTTGCGGCGCTCTGTTGTTGCCGAACCAGGTCATCGAACTTTATCGCATCGCGGCGATCGAAGGCGGAATTGTCGCGCTCTTTATGTTCGGAGCGGTAGCCCTTATCGGTTTGGCGATCTGGCTGGGCGCGATACAGATTGCTGCGCAAACACAGTCGTCAGGCAGTATAGCAGATCCCTGCGCGGCCAAGCTGAACAACTATCTGCCTGTCGTACTGGGAACGTTCCCGCTTTTATGCGCTGCCATCGCTCTGTTCCGCTCCCGGCCGTCACTGGACAAAGTGTCGGAGGAGGCGCGGCAGGTCGGAAGCGTGCTCCGTGTGCAGTACGACACGCTGGTCGTGGTCAAGGACACGCTCCTGATTTACGGATTCGTGTTTCTCGCGATGGCCTGTCTGATCGCAGCAGCGATGTCCATGCTGAACAGCCGCATACTCGCAGTTTCCATCAAGACAAACCGGGTCTACTTTGCAAGGCGGCGGTTCCTTGCTGCGACGGCGATTATCACCATCCTGCTTGCGGTTCTGTTCGTCCGCTACCCTGTCGGCTTTGCGAGCGCTCTCGGGAGCTTTGGCGTCCTTGCGCTGTTCACGGTCTGCCTGACCGCCGTATGCGTTCATCTCTCGTTGATCACCATCAGGGATCGCATCCCGTACATCCCGCTGATCCTGATTGGCGTGCTGCTCATTTCGCTGTTTGATCTCAACGACAATCATGTGATCAGGACGCTGCCGGCAAAATCGCCTGCGGACGGCGAAACCAGCATGCCGAAGCGCCTGAACGCCAGCGCGGCGTTTGAGACGTGGCTCGCTCAGCGCGGTCTGCCGATTGGAGGGCCCTACAACAAGAGCCCGTATCCGGTGTTCGTCGTCACGGCACAGGGCGGCGGAATTTACGCGGCGTACAACGCCGCCATATTTCTCGCTCGCATGCAGGATCTTTGCCCGACCTTTCACCATCATCTGTTCGCAATCAGCGGGGTATCTGGCGGCAGCATAGGAGCATCCACCTTTGCGGCGGCGCTGGACGCGGCAGGCAAGGCGGGTCCTCAGCCGGGCGATGTTTCGCCGGACCCCTGTCCACGAATGAGGCGCTTTCTGTCGAACGCACATGCCGACAATCTGGACATCATCGGGAACACCGAGGCGAACGTAGACCTCGCCCTGTCTTCCGATTTTCTGTCTCCGCTCCTGGCGTCAACGCTGTTTCCCGATTTCATGCAATCGCTGATTCCAAGACCCGTTGGCTCGCTTGATCGTGCCCGGGCGCTGGAGTTCACGCTCGAGTCGGCGGCGCAACAGATGTATGCGCGCAAGCAATCACCGATCGGGTCCAGTGACAGCAAGACGGTCCTGACATCGGGAAAGCCGCGAAATCTTCTGGAGGACAGTTTTCAGGCTCACTGGAGCCCATCAGGAGCGATTCCGGCCCTTCTGCTGAATGCGACCGACAGTGGTTCCGGCAAGCGCATCGTCATGTCGCCGTTCGACCTCGACAAGGCGAAGTCCGAGGCGTCTGATATTTGCGTTCTAGCGCCGGCGAAGCGCGCCGATGACTTTGCGCTCAGCACAGCGGCCTTCATTAGTGCGCGATTTCCGTGGGTGACGCCCGCGGCGACGACGCGTCTGCTCGACCCCAATCCCTGCATTGCAGACAAGCTCGTCAAGAAGATCAGGCTTGTCGACGGCGGCTACATCGACAACTCGGGCGTCGAGACTGCGCTTGATCTGGTGACCGAGATGAAGAGAGCGGTGAGGGACAAGGGTGGAGACACCGGCGGAGATCCGTTCCCGATTTATCTGATTTCCCTGTCGAGCGGTGATTTCCCGAGCAAGCGCGATTACTCCATGAACGAGTTGATGGAGCCCATCCGTGCATTGCTGAACGGGCGGGAAGCGCGGGCGGCGATCGCTCTCAACAGGGCCCGGACGGAATCCCAGATCGTAAAGGTGAGCGGCCAGCCGGAGCTGCCGCGGTTCAACCGCACCAATTTGCGGAGTTACTTCTATGATCTTCCGCTTGGCTGGGCGATGTCCGACAAGACGCGCGACATCATTGCGCTCGACAGCGGGCGGTTTTGGGATTGCCAGCCCAGTACGAGTTTTGTGCAGACAAACGTCAACCTGAGCAACGCAGATTGCGTCCAGCTTCAGATCTATCACCTGCTCAACGGTTCAGCGACTTCCGCACTGGCCGGCCTTGAACAGGCAAACAAGATAGCAGCCCGCATGGCTGACCTTGCGAAGGCGGAAGGCGACCCGCCGAAGCGTGTCGATCATGAAAATCTGCTGAGTTGCTATGAGCGTGGATGGCAGGACGAAAAGTTCAGGGAATGGGAGAAGGTCAAGGGGACGACGCTGACGCCCTACAAGAAGAATTATCTTTCCCACAATCAGGCGGAGCATGTCAGAGAATTGCTTCGTGAATGGGATCGGCTCAACACTCTCACGGACCCGTCGGTCCTGTCCGGTGTCAAGGATCCGGCCGTCCTCGCATATGTCCTCGGATCACTGTCCTACGACAGCAATGATTTCCGGCGGCTCACCGAGAATGTGACTTTCAAGTCCGCCAGCCAGATCGAGGCAAGCCCATGGTGGTCGCGAATCCAGCGGATAAACAAGATTCGCAAGGATGCGAACCCATCCGCGCAAGACGTTGATGTCAGTACGTTGATTAACAAGCCAGAGGATCTGGCCGAACTGGTTTGGGGATGGGAGAAGAATATCTTCGGCAATAACTTTCAGAGCGGGGTCTATAATTCAGCACTTAAAGAGGGCTGGAAGTACAGGCCTCGCGGCGTCTATCAGATCATCGGACGTGAGCAATACGAATCAGAAGGCCGCCGGTTGAAATTGCTCAACAAGGAGCTTGATGACAAGTTCTTGCTCAATGAGCCGGACGCGCTCTGGGACAAGAGAATTTCCGCCAAGGTTGCTTTTGCGCATTTTCTGAACTGGAGAAGCTCGAAGGTCGCTCAGGGCACGTCTGACGAGCGAGCGAAGAAGCGCAGGGATGCCGGTCTGGAAAGCAAGGCATTGCCTGCTGTTCTTGCCGAACATCCAGACGGATTTGAGCTTGCGCGCCGCAACCAGCACGACATGGGCGACGGAAAGGACGAGGATATCGTTTCCAGGCAGAGCAAGTTGTTCAAGACCTGCATTCAGCAAGCCCGGATCAAGTAGCAGCGGGTCACTCGCCGATTGACCGGTGCCCTGGCAGATGCGAATTCAGGCAACTGCCTGGAGAGATGCTATGCCTCACATCGTCTGCCATTACTCCGCATCGTCCGATATGCCGCCGCTTGGTGATGTGATGCTGGGGCTTCATCGCGCCGCCGCCTCGACCGGCGTGGTTCAGGCCGATGATCTCAAGATCCGGGCGCAGTCGTTCGCGGATTATCTCGTCGCCGGCGAGGAGCGATCGTTCTTCCATGTCGCGCTGTATCTTCTGGCCGGGAGGACCCCAGAACAGAAGGAGCGTCTCAGCATCGCGCTGCGGCAGGAACTCTCGGAGCTTTTGCCGGGCATCACCAGCATCAGCATCGACATCCGCGATATGGATCCGCTGGCTTACAAGAAACGGCTGCTCGACATTCCGTCCCGTTCCGCACGGCAGGCCTAAACCAGCAGCGGTTTGGCCGTCACGGCCATGTCCTTGAGCAGCGGAAGGAAGCGGTCGATCATCTCGCCGGTGGTGATGCGGTCGACATGCGCGCCGATATTTGCCGCCGCGACCACCGTGCCATCGTAGCGATGGATCGGCACCGAGATCGAGCGGAAGCCGGGCTCGGCCTCGCGATCGACCAGCGAATAGCCCTTGCTGCGGTCGCTGATGATGGTGGCGATGACGGTGGATTTGTCCGTGACGGTTTCCGGTGTCTGCGCCGTCAGGGTCATGGCGCCGATGGCCGACGTCAATTCGTCATTGGAGAGGCGGCCGAGCAGAACACGGCCGACCGACGTGCAATAGGCCGGCAGCCGGTAGCCGATGTCGATGCCGGCGGAAAAAACCCGCGCTGGACTGGCTCTGGCAACGAACACGGCTTCCTGTCCATCCAGAATCGCGAGCGAGCAGACTTCCCTCGCTTTCGTGGAAATATCGTCCATCAGCGGCTGCAAGACGGCGACGATCTGGTTGGACGACAGATAGGCCGAAGCCAGCGCCAGCACGCGCGGTGTCAACGAAAACAGCCGCTCGTCGCCTGCGACGAAGCCGGATTTCTGGAGGGTCAGCAGAATTCTGCGGGCGGTGGCGCGCGGCAGATTGGATGCCTTGGCGATATCGCTCAGGGTCATCGGGCGGTGTTCGGTGCCGAACGACTGCAGCACCCGAAGGCCGCGGTCGAGGCTTTCGATGAACTCGCCGCCGTCGCGTCTGGCTTCTTCTTCCTCTGCGGTGCGCTTTACGCGGGGCATGCTCGGTCGGCCGTTCTTTCCGGTCATGAGTCGATCTGCCCAGACGAGACCATAATTCGCCGAATTATGCACCCACCGCTTTGATTGGTGTCAAAAGCGACTTGAAGTCGAAGGAGAGGTCAGCCGCCTGGTCCGGCGTCGGCGAAATGCCGCTGCCAATCAGCCGCCTGGCGGCCATCTGATCGCCGGCGCGGTTGACGCTGTCCACGGCGCACAGCTTGTCCTGGCGATAGTAGAAAACCGAGAATTGCCCGTCTTCCAGCGACCCGCGAATGGCGTACCGGTTGAAATTCCGGGACAGTCCGACGGTCTGCAATTTCGCGTCGTATTGATCCGACCAGAAGCGCGGCACGCTGTCGTAAGGTCCGGTTTTTCCCGCGATGGCGAGTCCGGCCGCCTTCGCTTGATCCTGTGCATTCTGGACGGATTCCAGACGAAGCCAGCCCTGCGCGTGGGCGTTGTAGTGATTGGCGCAGTCGCCGGCTGCAAAGATATCGGGATCGCTGGTCAGGCCGTGGTCGTCGACGACGATCCCGTCGGTGCAGTTCAACTGAGCATCGCGCGCCAGTTGGTCGTTCGGAACGCCGCCGATTCCCACCAGAACGAGATCCGCGCGCAGCCGTGCGCCGCCTTGCGTGGTCACGAAGCCCGCGCGGCCATTGTGCTCTTCGATTCCCGCGACGCTCTCGTTGAGCCGCACATCGACGCCGTGCCGGCTGTGCAAGTCGAGCAGGAATTGCGAGACGACCGGCGAGACGGAACGTTCGAGCAGCCGCGAAGCACTTTCGATGATGGTGACTTTCTTGCCGAGCTTGCTGGCCGATGCCGCGACCTCAAGGCCGATGAAGCCGCCGCCGATGACAACGATCTCGGCTGCATTGCGCAGCCGTTCTTTTAGTTCGATCGCGTCACGGATGGAGCGCAGATAGCATACGCCGTCGAGATTCGCGCCGGGAAGGGCCAGCCGCCGCGCGTGAGAGCCTGTGCCGATGAACAGCTTGTCGAAAGCGAGCGTTGTGCTGCCATTGATCGAAAGCTGCCGCGCATGCCGGTCGATCGCATGCACGCGCGTATCGAGAATGAGATTGATCTGCTTGAGCCTGAAGAATGCGTCGTCGCGAAGAACGAGGCCGTCTTGCGTGACCTTGTCGAGCAGGAAATCCTTGGATAGCGGAGGGCGCTGATAGGGCAGCAGATGATCGTCGGCGACGACCGTGATGCGCTCCGCGTATCCGCTGTCGCGTGCCGACAATGCGGCCTGGATGCCGGCGTACGATGCGCCCACGACAACGAGGCCGCTCATGATTGCGCCCCGGGAATATGGACGGTCAGGGCCGTGATCGATGGCGGGAGTTTCAACTGACAGCTCAACCGGCTGGTGGGTTTGCGGGTGGCGGTGACCGAGCCGAGCAGCTCGAGTTCTTCCGGCTGCGGTGGCGCCAGACCCCCCGAATGACTGACGTCTATGTAGACATGGCACGTGGCGCAGTCGAGGCAGCCGCCGCACTCTCCATCGATTCCAGAAACGCCATTTCGGATGGCGGCGAGCATGACGCTCGTGCCGCTGTCGACGTTCACGACACTCTCTGAACCATCGGGCTGAATGAATGTGATCCGGGCCATGACCATGTCCGTTGCTGAGCGCTGTCCATAAAGTTCATTTAACGAACATATGGGCGTTCAACGAACATATCAAGCGAGCGACGCATGAGATACCTTCTATTGGCTTCGCATTTGCAGCATAAATAGGCGATGACAGTCTGCAGATTGCGCTTGCACGTTTTCCAATTTGGAGACAGTCTAACAAATATCGCACATATGTTCGTTCATCGAACATATCGAAACGGGAGCGCGAACCCGAGAGCCAAAGCAAGGCTCTTGGCTGCGCGGCCAGGTGGGGGGAGTTGCTGCGTAAGGCAATTTTTCATCTGCCTGGGCTCGCGTGTTGCGGTGGAAAGGTTTTCAATCGTTGGAGCTTCACGGCTTCAATCTGGCCCTGCGCGGGTCATCGATGTTTTCGGCAAGAAAAATCGTCTCGGGACCGGAAGGAAGAAACGCCATGATGAGCCAAGAGCAGAACGATCTGATCACCCGCACGGGCCCGGCCGATCCTGCGGGAAAGCTGCTGCGGATGTACTGGCAGCCGGCGGCCCTGGTCGATGAACTCGAGGGCCCGCGGCCGATCAGGGCCGTCAGGTTGCTCGGCGAGAACTTCGTGCTGTTTCGTGACGAGCAGGGCCGTTACGGATTGATGGATCGCGACTGCCCGCATCGCGGCGCGGACCTCGCCTTCGGCCGGCTTGAAAACGGCGGCCTGCGCTGCGCCTTCCATGGCTGGCTGTTCGACGTTCAGGGTAATTGTCTTGAGACCCCGGCCGAGCCGGTCGGTTCGGTCCTGTGCAAGAACATCAAGCAGCGCGCCTATCCCGTCGTCGAGAAGGGCGGCATCCTGTGGGCCTATCTCGGTGAGGGCGAGCCGCCCGCGTTTCCGGAGATCGACTGTTTCGTCGCGCCGGACGCCTACACCTTTGCATTCAAGGGTCTGATCGAGTGCAACTGGCTTCAGGCGCTTGAAGTCGGCATCGATCCGGCGCACGCCTCGTTCCTGCATCGCTTCTTCGAGGATGAAGATCTCGAAAAATCTTACGGCAAGCAGTTTCGCGGCGCGTCCGCAGGCAGCGATCTGCCGATGACCAAGATCCTGCGCGAATACGACCGCCCGATCATCAATGTCGAGAAAACCGAGTACGGTTTGCGGCTCGTGGCGCTGCGCCAGATCGATGACGAGCGCACTCATGTGCGTGTCACCAATCAGCTGTTCCCGCACGGCTTCGTCATTCCGATGAGCCAGGAAATGACGATCACGCAGTGGCACGTGCCGGTCGATGACACCCATTGCTACTGGTACGCGATCTTCACCAGCTACACGACGCCGGTCGACAAGAAGAAGATGCGCGAGCAGCGCCTCGATCTGTATGAACTGCCGGACTACAAGTCGCGCCGCAACAAGACCAACGATTACGGTTTCGATCCGCACGAGCAGGCCACCGAGACCTATACCGGCATGGGCCTCGACATCAACGTGCACGACCAGTGGGCCGTGGAATCCATGGGCGCGATCCAGGATCGCACGCGCGAGCATCTCGGGCAGTCCGACAAGGCGATCGTGCAATATCGCCGGCTTCTGCGTCAGGAGATCGAGAAGGCGGTTTCCGGCGGCAAACCGCTCCTGTTCCTTGACGAGGCGCATGCGCGTAGCATTCAGGGGCCTGCGACGATGGACGGCATCGGACCGACGCGCGGCTGGGAAATCTACTGGATGGAGGTCGATGTGAAGCGGCGGCGCGGTGCGCCGTGGGCTGCGCCGATCCCGACCGAGATCGCCGAGAAGGTGCCGCATCTCACCGCGGCCGAATAAGGATCTGCTGAGCCAATGTCAGGGAAAGCAACGTCATTGAGCTTTGTGGCGCGACATCGTCTTTGGTCGGAGGAGCAGAACGAAGCGGCGGTTCGCCTTCGGCGGATCGTTGAGGAGAAGGGTCTCGACACCATCCGTTTGTCGTTCCCCGATCAGCACGGGATTCTGCGCGGCAAGACGCTGGTCGCGAGCGAAGCTCTGCGCATCCTTGAAAACGGCTGTACGATCACGACGACGATGCTGGCGAAGGACACGTCACACCGAACGGTGTTTCCGGTGTTCACCGCCGGCGGCGGTTTCGGGATGACCGAAATGCAGGGCGCCGCCGACGTCCTGATGATACCCGATCCATCGACCTTCCGGGTGCTGCCCTGGGCGCCGACCACCGGCTGGATTCTGTGCGATGTTCATTTCGCCGACGGACGCGCGGTGCCGTTCGCAACGCGCGGTCTGTATAGGTCCGTGCTGAACAAGCTGTCCGCGCGCGGCTATGATTTCATGGCCGGGCTTGAGGTCGAGTTTCACGTCTTCAAGGTCAACGATCCGAAGATGCAGCCGGCCCATGCGGGCCAGCCCGGCGAGCCCCCGGATGTCAGCCTGCTGTCCCACGGCTATCAGTATCTGACCGAGCAACGCTACGACGAGATGGAGCCGGTGCTCGAACTGATCCGGCGCGACGTGGTGGCGCTCGGACTGCCGCTGCGCTCGATCGAGGTTGAGTTCGGCCCCAGCCAGTGCGAGTTCACCTTCGCTCCGACCGTTGGGCTTGATCCGGCCGATACGATGGTGCTGTTCCGCAGTGCGGTGAAGCAGATCTGTCACCGGCACGGCTATCACGCAACCTTCATGTGCCGCCCGCGCATTCCCAACGTCGTGTCGTCGGGATGGCATCTGCACCAGTCGCTGGTGTCGCGCGCCGATGGCCGCAATGCCTTTATGTCCGATGCTGACGGCGAATTCCTCTCGGACTTGGGCAAGGGTTATCTCGGCGGATTGCTCGAACACGCCCGCGCGGCGACCGTGTTCACGACGCCGACCATCAACGGCTACAAGCGTTACCGGTCCTATTCGCTGGCGCCGGATCGCGCGATCTGGGGACGGGATAACCGCGGCGTGATGATCCGCGTTCTGGGTGGGCCGAGGGACCCGGCCACGCGGTTCGAAAACCGGGTGGGCGAGCCTGCGGCAAACCCGTACCTTTACATGGCGTCGCAAATCCTGTCTGGGCTGGACGGCGTGGACCGCGGCATTGACCCCGGCCCCTCCGCCGATACACCTTATGAGACCAAGGCCAGCCTGCTGCCGAAGTCGCTGCGCGAAGCGGTTTTCGCGCTGAACGACGATCGCTTTTTCAGGAACGCAATGGGCGCGGAACTGGTAGACTATTACGTCCACATCAAGAACGCCGAGATCGAGCGCTTCCAGGCTGAAGTCACCGAATGGGAGCAGCGCGAGTATTTCGGGATGTTTTGATCGCTGGCGCCAAGCGAGATCGAATAAAACAAAAACAGGAGCAGGGGACCACAATGAAAAAGGCATTTAAATACGCGTGTGCGCTGACTGTCGCCGGACTGATGTCGGGAGCAGCCCAGGCGGATACGATCAAGGTTGGCGTCATCGGCACCATGTCGGGTCCCTATGCGCTGTTCGGCCAGAACTTCAAGGCGGGTATCGATGCCTGGGTGGCGGAGAACGGCTCGAAGGTCGCGGGTCACGACGTCGAGTTCATCTACCGCGACGAGGAATCGCCGAATCCTGCGAAGTCCAAGGCGCTGGCGCAGGAACTGATCGTCAAGGACAAGGTGCAGTACATCGCGGGCCTTTATTTCACGCCCGATGCCATGGCCGTCGCGCCGCTGCTTGAAGAAGCCAAGACGCCGATGATCGTCTTCAATGCTGCGACGTCTGCGATTGTCGAGAAGAGCCCGTACATCGTCCGCACCTCCTTCACCATGTGGCAGAACACGGTTCCTGCCGCGAAGGTCGCGAAGGCAAAGGGCGCGAAGAAGGTGGCGATCGCCGTCACCGATTACGGTCCGGGCATCGATGCAGAGGCCGCATTCAAAAAGACGTTTGAAGCCGATGGCGGAACGATCGTCGAAGCCATCCGCATGCCGATCGCCACCACCGATTTCAGCCCGATCATGCAGCGCATCAAGAGCTCGGGCGCCGACACCATCTTTACCTTCCTGCCGGCCGGACCTCCGACGCTTGGCTTCGTGAAGGGCTATATCGACAACGGTCTGAAGGCCGCCGGCGTCAAGCTGATCTCGACCGGTGACGTGGTGACCGAGCCCGACCTGCCGAACATCGGCGACAATGGCCTCGGCATCCTGTCCACCTATCACTATGCGGTGTCGCATGCCTCGCCGGAGAACAAGGCGTTCCTCGAGCGGCTGGCTAAGGTCGGAACGAATGCCGACAACGTCACGATGACGTCGGTGGCGGCCTATGACGGCGCACGCGTGATCTACAAGATGATCGAGGCCACCAAAGGCCAGCGCGATCCGGAGAAGGCCGTTGCCGCGGTCAAGGGCATGAAGTGGGTCAGCCCGCGCGGGCCGGTGTCGATCGACCCGACCACGCGGCACATCACGCAGAACGTTTACCTGCGCGAAGTGGCGAAAGAGAATGGCAAGCTGATCAACAAGGAGCTTCAGACGTTCGAGGCTCAGCCCGACTGGGCCTTGGTCAAGAACTGAGCCACATACTTGCCTCTCAAGGATTGGCGCGAGTTCGCTCGCGCCAATCTTTTAACTAACGGACATATTGGCCGAGCAATGCCGCACAGCCCGGACTCCCTGCGATTCATCAATGCGCGGATCTACCGATCCGCCGATGACACGCGGCCGGTCAATGCTCTTGTCACCCGAAAGGGGGCAATCCATTGGGCTGGGGATAGAGAGGACGCGCCGGAGGCGGCCCGCACCATCGACATGCAGGGCGCGACGATCATTCCGGGCCTGACCGATGCGCATGTCCATCTGTTCGCCATCGCCAATGAGCGGCAACAGATTTCGCTGAATGGACCGGACGTGCACAGCATTGCCAACGTCCTCCATCGCATTTCAGGAGCCGTGCGAAGTTCCGCACCCGCGCAATGGATCAGGGCGGTCGGGTTCGATGAGAACAATCTCGCCGAACATCGCTATCCCACACGCGATGAGATCGACGCGGTTGCACCCGATCATCCGGTCATTATTCGCCGCTTTTGCGGGCACACTGCGATCCTCAACAGCGCTGCGCTGAGGCTGCTTCAGATCGGCGATGGTGTTTCCGATCCGTCCAGTGGATCGTTCGGGCGCGATGCGCGCGGCCGGTTGGACGGCAGCGCCAAGGAAAGTGCTGCGGAAGCGGTGTTTCGCGCGATCCCGGCCGTTGATCCAGCCGCGATGGCTGCTTCCTTGCGTGAAACCATCGAAGACAGCATCCGCATGGGTCTGACCGCCGCTGTCGAGGCCGCCGTTGGCTTCACAAGCGGGTTCGACGATGAATTTGCGGTATGGAAGTTGCTTCGTCAGGAGGTCTCGTTTTCGCCGATCCGTCTTGGGTTCATGTATCAGCTCGATCCGAAAGATGCCGCCATGCGCGGTTTCACGCCGCGCCGCGATCCGGATTGGCAGGCGATGACGTTGAAGTTTTTCGCGGACGGTATTGTCGGCGCGCGCACTGCGGCAGTCAGCAAACCGTTCGCAGATACGAGCTCAACGGGTTTCTTCATGCGCGATGAAGATGATCTTGAACGGGTGATTGTCCAGGCGCATCTCGATGGCTGGCAGACGGCGATCCATTGCGTGGGCGACCGCGCATCCGCGCGGGTGATCTCCGCGTTTGAACGCGCCGAAAGGGCGCTGCCCGGACAACAGCCGCGTCACCGAATCGAGCACTATTTCGTTCCGCCGGACGGTGGCCTTGCACGCATGAAGGCGCTCGGCGCCTTGATCGTGACGCAGCCGAGCTTCCTGACGCGGATGCGACGCTCGATCCTGGAAGCATTCGGCCCGGATGCCCACAGCAAATATCCTGCACGATCGGTGATCGATGCCGGTGTCACCTATGTCGGAAGCTCCGACGCGCCGACCGGGCACGTCTCGCCATGGATCGGCATGGCGAATGCCGTGGACCGCGGAGTGTCGCTCGGTTCTCCGATTGGAGCGGATGAGGCTCTGACTCGCCGGCAGGCCGTCGGCAGTTACATCCATGGCGGCGCTGTCGCCATGAAGCAGGAAGACTGGCGCGGCGCGCTGATGCCGGGAATGGCCGCGGACTTCATCGCCATCGACCGTGATCCTTTCGATACATCCACCGATCTCGCCACCATCAACGTATTGATGACGGTGCTGCGCGGCGCTGTGCGTCACGATGCGCTGTCGGCCGTTGCCGAGATGCCGGCGGAGGTGCACTGATGCTGACCGTGGTGAGCATCCTGCTGGACGCGATTTCCTACGGAATGGTGCTGTTCACCATTTCCATAGGCCTGTCGATCATGATGGGACTGATGCGCGTGGTGAATCTCGCCCATGGCGCGTTCGCCATGATCGGCGGCTATCTCGCGTCGTATGCGCTCAAGACGATGGGCGTCAGCTATCCGATTGCTATCGTACTGGCTGTGATCGGCACGATCCTGATCTCGATTCCGTTCGAGGTTCTGCTGTATCGCCGCATCTATCGTCATTCGGATGCATTGACCCAGCTTCTCCTCACCATCGGAATTACTTTTGTCATCATTGGGCTGGCGAATTTCACGCTCGGCCCGACCTCGAAGCCGATTCCGCTACCGGCGGCGCTGAGCGGTCCGTTCGATCTTGGCTTCCGCATGATCTCGACGCACCGGTTACTGGTGATCGCCTGCGGGCTCGTGACGGCTTTGGCGCTATGGCTGCTGATCGACAAGACGGAGTTCGGTGTGCGCATGCGCGCTGCGGTCGATAATGGCGATATGGCGGAATCGCTCGGCATTCGGACACAGTGGATTTATTCGGCGACCTTTGCGCTGGCGGTGGGCCTCGCCGCATTCGGTGGTGTGCTGGGCGCAGAAATGCTGCCGATCGAACCGTTCTATGCGCTCCGCTACATGGTCACGTTTCTCGTGGTCGTGTCGGTGGGCGGCGCGGGGTCGATCCTTGGCGCACTGGCGGCATCGTTGTTTCTCGGGCTCGCGGATACCACCGGCAAATATCTGGCGCCGGAGTTCGGCGAGTTCTTCTTCTATCTTGCGGTGATCCTGACGGTGTTCCTGTTCCCGCGCGGTCTTCTCGGACGGGCGCACTGACATGACCGAGCAGGCCATCAAATACGACATGCCGCGGCCGGGATTTCCGCTCCAGCAGGAGATCCTTGGCCTTCTCACAGTCGCGGTCGTTGGCGCGATCGGCTATTTCGCGTTTCCCGATGATCTCGCATTCTTGACGCGGCTGATCAGCATCACGTTTCTGGTGCTTTCGCTCGATCTCGTGACGGGCTATTGCGGAGTTGCCACGCTGGGGCAAGCGGCGCTGTTCGGTGTTAGCGCCTATGCGGTCGGCAACGCTTGTATCGCCGGCATCACAAATCCGCTGATCCTGCTCGCCATTGGCGCCTTCACCGGCTCGGTGATGGGTCTGATCTCCGGCGCGCTGATCACGCGCTTTCATGGTTTGCCGCAGCTCGTGTTGTCGATTGCGATCGGCCAGCTCGTCAGTTCGCTTGCCAACAAGCTCTCCTCGCTGACCGGCGGCAGCGATGGCCTGTCCGGCATCACGCCGGGGAAAATCTTTGGCGTGTTCGCGTTCGATATGTACAGCCGGACGTCGTACATCTTCTCACTGGTAACGCTCGCCGTCGTGATGGCGCTGTTGCTGAGGTTTGTGCGCTCGCCCTTCGGCCTGCTGTGTCGCGGCATCAAGGACGACAGCCTCCGTGCGCTGATGATCGGGGCATCGGCTTATCCGCGGCTTGTCGTGATGTACGGCGTGTCCGGAATCGTTGCAGGAATCGGCGGAGCGCTGATGGCGATCAACACCGGCGTGGTCGGGCTGGACAGCGTCAGCTTCGAGCGGTCCGCCGAGGTGCTGGTGATGCTGGTGCTGGGCGGGGCAGGCAATCTGTGGGGCGCGCTCGCAGGTGCGGTGATCTTCCAGATTTTCGAACACATTGTGTCTGCGGCCAATCCGTTCCACTGGATGACACTGGTCGGACTTCTTCTCATCGTCATCGTAATCTTCGCGCCGGGCGGCCTCGGGCACAGCGTCGCCTCACTCTGGGCGTCGTTGTCACAGCGGAGGGCCGGATCATGAGTCCGCTGCTCGAACTGCGGAACGTCTCCAAGTCGTTCGGCGGTCTGCATGTCAACCGTGACATCTCTTTCAGTCTGGGCAAGGGTGATCGCGTCGCGCTGATCGGCCCGAACGGCGCGGGCAAGACGACGTTGGTCAACGTGATTTCCGGTGACCTCTCGCCATCCGACGGGAATATCTTCTTCGAGGGCAATGACCTGACGGCGGTGTCGATTCCCGGCCGCGTCCGGCAGGGGCTGGCGCGGACATTCCAGATCACCCGGCTGTTCACCAGTCTCTCGGTCGCCGAAAACGTCGCGCTGGCCGTCATGCAGCGCAAGGGTCTCACGCGCCGGTTCTTCTCGGTGGAGACGTTCGCGCCGCCGGTTCGCGACGAATGGATGCACATTCTGGGCATGCTCGGCATCGCGCATCTGGCGCAGCTTCCCGTCGCGAAACTGGCCTATGGCCAGCAGCGTCTGCTTGATCTCGCCATCGGTCTCGCGTTAACGCCGAAGGTGCTGATGCTGGACGAGCCGGCGGCGGGCGTTCCGCACGACGAAGCGCCGAAGATTCTCGACGCGATCAATCGCCTGCCGTCCGACATCGCCGTTCTGATGATCGAGCATGACATGGACCTTGTGTTCAGGTTCGCGAAACGCGTGCTCGTGCTGGCCAACGGCCGTCTGATTTTCGAAGGCAGTCCGCAGGACGTCACGAAGGATGATGAAGTCCGCCGCGCCTATCTGGGGAGCTACGCCGATGCCAGCCGCACGGCTTGAGGTCGAACGTCTGAGCGCGGGCTACGGCCCGACGCAGATCGTCTCGGATATGTCATTCGAGGTGCCGGCCGGCGGCCGTCTCGCGATCCTCGGACGCAACGGCGTCGGCAAGACGACGTTGCTGGCGACACTGATGGGACTGTCGACGCGGCATCGGGGACGCATTGTCGCGGACGGGCAGGACATCAGCGCCATGAGAACCTCCGCGCGTGCGCTGTGCGGCCTGGGTTATGTGCCGCAGACTCGCGATATTTTCGGTTCGCTTACCGTGGAAGAAAACCTCTCGACAGGATTCAAGACGCGCGAGCGGGACGGCCTTGCCGGGATTTATGAGATGTTTCCGCGTCTGGCGGAACGCCGCCGTCATCTCGGGCTGCAACTGTCCGGCGGCGAGCAGCAGATGCTGTCGATGGCGCGAACGTTGCTTGGAAAGCCGTCGATCCTGCTGCTGGATGAGCCGCTGGAAGGGCTTGCGCCGGTGATCTGCGACCAGTTGATGGAAACCATCTCCCGGCTCGCGACCAGCGGCGACATGACGATCATCCTAGTCGAGCAGCAGATCGAGCGAGCGCTCAACTTCGCGGATCGCGTCATGGTGGTCGAGCGCGGCCGCGCGGTCTGGGAAGGCCTGTCCGAGGAACTGAAATCGGACCGGGCGCTGGTGAACCGGTTGCTCGGTGTGGGCATCCACTGACTGAATTGATATGCTGGCGGGAACAACGAAAAGAAGACGCCCATGACTCTGATCTATCCGCGGGAAAGCAACGCCGCCCACGCGCCGCGACTGTCGCCGGCCTACAAGAGCACGGTGCTGCGTTCGCCGACGAAGCCGCTTGTCATTGTCCCGCATACGCTGTCGGAACTGACCGGGCCGGTCTACGGCCATGAGACGGTGCGCGAGAATGACAACGATCTCACCATTCAGCACAAGGGCGAGCCGCTCGGCGAGCGCATCATTGTCCACGGCCATGTGCGGGATGAGGATGGCCGCGGTGTGCCGAATACATTGCTCGAAGTGTGGCAGGCCAACGCCTGTGGACGCTACATCCACGTTGTCGATCAGCATCCCGCGCCGCTCGATCCGAACTTCACAGGCGCAGGCCGCGCGCAGACCGATGCTGACGGCTACTACAGGTTCATCACTATCAAGCCCGGCGCGTATCCGTGGGGCAATCATCCCAATGCATGGCGGCCCGCCCATATTCATTTCTCGGTGTTCGGGCATTCGTTCATCTCGCGCATCGTGACCCAGATGTATTTTCCGGGCGATCCACTGTTCGCTTACGATCCGATCTTCAATTCAGTGACCGACGAGAAGGCGCGGATGCGGATGGTGTCGAGCTTCGACCTTGAACACACCAAGCCCGACTGGGCGCTCTGCTACCGTTTCGACATTGTATTGCGCGGGCGCAACGCCACACCGCTGGATAACGACTGATGAGCAACATCACGCCTTCACAGACCGTCGGTCCTTATTTCAAGTACGGCCTGACGCCCGGCAACGATTACGCGTGGAATGACGCGTTCAGCAACGATCTGGTCACGCCGGATGTGTCCGGCGAACGCATCCGTGTTGTCGGGCAGGTGTTCGACGGCGAGGGAAAGGTCATCCCGGACTCCATGCTGGAGATCTGGCAGGCGGATGCGCAGGGGCGCTTCGCCGATCCGCAGGATGAACGCGCCGCTCCGAACGCCCCGTTCAAGGGCTTTGGCCGCTGCGGAGCCGATGCGAACGGCGGGTTTGAATTCCGCACCATCAAGCCCGGTCCGGTGCCGGATCCGGGCGGCAAACAGCAAGCTCCGCACATCCTTCTGGCGGTGTTCGCGCGTGGCATGACGCAGCAGGCGATCACGCGGATTTATTTCGAAGACGAGGCCGCCAACGCCGCCGATCCGATCCTTGCGCTTGTGCCGGCGGAGCGGCGCGCAACGCTGATTGCGAAACGCGAGCGGGGTGACGTCGCGACCTACCGGCTTGACGTCCATCTGCAGGGCGACAGGGAAACCGTGTTCTTCGATCTCTAGCGCGGCGTCAGACTGGCAGCGCGATCGAGTATTTCACCTGACTGAGCGCGAAGCTGGACTCGATCGAGGCGATGCCGTCGAGCCGTGTCAGTTTGGTCTTGAGGAACGCTTCATAGGACGGAAGGTCGGCGGTGACGACACGCAGCAGGTAATCGCGATTGCCGGTCATCAAGTAGCATTCCAGCACTTCTTCCCATTTCGAGATCGCCTTGGCGAAGCGGTTGAGATCCTCTTCCTTCTGCCGCTCAAGCTTGATCGAAATGAAGACGCTGACTGGAAGCCCGACCGACTTCTGGTCCACCATCGCGATGTAGCGCGAGATCACGCCGCGCTCCTCGAGCAGTTTCACCCGGCGGTGGCAGGGCGATACTGACAGTCCGACCCGATCGGCAAGGTCCTGCATGGTGACGCGGCTATCGGACTGAAGAATCGCCAGGATCTTGCGGTCGATTGCGTCGAGGTCTGTCATTGGTGCAAAATCTCAATAATTTGCGAAATATTGGTATGATATACCAATATTTCGATACCAGTCGAGATGATTTGAGATTTTTCAGCGCCCGGTGAGGACTAGCATTGGCGCCGGACCCCTTCATTCCGGTGAACGCCATGCCCATCGACCCCTCTCGTCTTGAAATCCTGTCCGCGCTCGCCCGCAAGGCGCTGTGGCTGTCGTCGTGGACCATCCATCATGCCAATCACATCCGTCCGGATTCCGATGGGTTGAAAGTCGGCGGCCATCAGGCCTCATCGGCGTCGCTGGCGACCATCATGTCGGCGCTCTATTTCGGCGTGCTCAAGCCTGAGGACCGCGTCGCGGTGAAGCCCCACGCCAGCCCCGTGTTTCATGCGATCCAGTATCTGCTCGGGCAGCAGACCCGCGAGAAGCTGGAGAATTTCCGCGGCTTCAAGGGCGCGCAGTCCTATCCCTCGCGCACCAAGGACATCGACGACGTCGACTTCTCCACCGGCTCGGTTGGCCTCGGCGTGGCGCAGACGCTGTTCTCGTCGCTGGTACAGGACTACGTGAAGTCCCATGGCTGGATGAAGGACCGGCCCGAAGGCCGCATGATCGCGCTGGTCGGCGACGCCGAGCTCGATGAAGGCAACATTTTCGAGGCGTTGCTGGAGGGCTGGAAGCAGGGCCTGCGCAATACCTGGTGGATCATCGACTACAACCGCCAGAGTCTCGACGCGGTGATCCACGAAGGATTGTGGGAAAAACTGGAGACCATGTTCCGCAATTTCGGCTGGGATGTGGTGATCGTGAAATACGGCAAGCTGATGCAGGCTGCGTTCGCGGAGCCGGGCGGGGAGGCGCTGCGCAAGTGGATCGATAGCTGCCCGAACCAGATGTATGCGGCTCTGTGCTTCCAGGGCGGTGCTGCATTTCGCAAACACCTGCTCGACGACATAGGCGATCAGGGCGCGGTGACGAAACTGATCGAGAAGCGCAGCGATGACGAACTGCTGGCGCTGATGTCCAATCTCGGCGGCCACGACATGGCGAGCATGCTGGAAGCCTTCGAGGCGATCGATCACGATCGGCCGGTGTGCTTCATCGCCTACACCATCAAGGGGGTCGGCCTGCCGTTCCAGGGCCACAAGGACAATCATGCCGGGCTGATGACGGTTTCTCAGATGGAAACCTTCCGCGCGGCGCAAAACATCCGTCCGGGTCACGAATGGGATCGGCTGGAAGGCTTGTCGCTCGATCATGCGCGCATCGAAAAATTCCTGAAGAATGTGACCTTCGCGCGGGATGGCGCACGGCGATTCGATGCACCGAAGATCGAGGTGCCTGCACAACTCAATGTGACGCTGACGCCGCGCATGGCGACGCAGCAGGGCTTTGGCCTGATCCTCAATGAACTGGCGCGCGGCGACACAAAACTCGCAGAGCGCATTGTCACCACGTCGCCAGACGTCACGGTTTCGACCAATCTCGGCCCGTGGGTGAACCGGCGCGGTCTGTTTGCGATGGCCGAGAACACCGACCTGTTCCGCAAGGAGAAGATCCCCTCGACCTTCGCATGGGACTATTCACCGAAGGGCCAGCACATGGAGCTTGGCATCGCTGAGATGAATCTCTTCATCATGCTGTCCGCGCTCGGCCTGTCCCATTCCATCAATGGCGAACGGCTCCTGCCGGTCGGCACGCTGTACGATCCGTTCATCGAGCGCGGCCTCGATGCGCTGAACTATGCCTGTTATCAGGATGCGCGTTTCATGGTGGCGGCGACGCCGTCGGGGATTACGCTGGCGCCGGAAGGCGGCGCGCACCAGTCGATTGCGACGCCCTTGATCGGCATGGCGCAGGATGGGCTCTCGTCATTTGAGCCTGCCTTTGTGGACGAACTTGCAGTCATCATGCGCTGGGGCTTCGAACACATGCAGCGCGACGAGGACGGAGGCTCGGTTTATCTTCGGCTGTCGACACGCACGCTGGATCAGCCGCAGCGAACGATGACGCCGGAACTTGCGAGCGACATTGCCGCGGGCGCTTACTGGCTGCGCAAGCCGGGGCCGAATGCCGAATTGGTGATCGCTTACACCGGCGCCGTTGCGCCGGAAGCCATCGAGGCGACGGGATTGCTTGGCGAGTCACGCCGGGACATCGGCCTGCTTGCGATTACGTCTGCGGATCGGTTGCACTCCGGCTGGAGCGCATCGCGGAAACTTCGCCGCAACGGAGGTCCGCGTGAACCGAGCCATATCGAGCGGTTGCTTGCGCCGCTGCCGCGCGACTGCGGGCTGATCACTGTGATTGACGGTCACCCGGCGACGCTGGCGTGGCTTGGCAGTGTGCATGGCCATCGCGTGGAGGCGCTTGGTGTCGAGAAGTTCGGCCAGACCGGCACTGTCGGTGACCTCTATGCGCACTACGGCCTCGATGCCAACACCATCATCGATGCGGCGGCGGGGCTCACGTTCGGTTCGCCGATCCGGCATCGCAAGATGGCGGTGTGATAGGCGCTCGGCGCGGCTTTTAACCACGCGAGGCATCCGCGAGGTGACCGGTGAAATGCCGAGTTGACCCGACGCGGCAACCGCAGCACCATTGGCCCATACGGGTTAAGGTGCTGAATGACCGAGCTTTCCAACCGCCAGTCCGACATCCTGAACATTGCGCGCGCCTCCGGCCGGGTGACGGTGGAGGACCTGGCGCGGCGTTTTGAAGTCTCGGCGCAGACCATTCGCAAGGACCTGAACGATCTGTGCGACCGCCGTTCGATGACGCGGGTTCATGGCGGCGCGATCATCGCCTCGGGCGTCGAAAACCTGGCCTACGAGGCGAGACGGTTCGTCGCGGCGGAGGAAAAGAAGGCCATCGGTGCGGCGGCGGCAGCGCAGATTCCCAATGGCTGCTCGCTGTTCATCAATATCGGCACCACGACGGAAGAGGTCGCCAGCGCGCTGACGGCGCATGAAGACCTGCTGGTCATTACCAACAACCTGAACGTGGCGATGCTGCTCTATCGCCATCCGCGCATCGAGGTGATTGTCGCCGGCGGCACGGTGCGCCGTGCGGACGGTGCGGTGATCGGCTCGACGGCGAACAATTTGATCACGCAGTTCAAGGTCGATTACGCCATCATCGGCGCATCGGCGATCGACGAGGAGGGCGCGTTGCTCGACTTCGACTATCGCGAGGTGCAGGCGGCGCAGGCCATCATCGCCAATGCGCGTAGCGTGATGCTGGTGGCCGACAGCACCAAGCTCAGCCGCAACGCGCCGGTTCGCATCGCGCATCTCAGCCAGATCCATACCTTCGTCACCGACCTGCCGTTGCCCGCCAGCCTCCAGGCCATTTGCAGCAGCCGGGGCATCGAAGTCATCGCGGCGATGCCCGACAAGCCCGCTGACGTGGCCTGACGGCCTTCAGCCGATTCCGCCGCGTGCTGGTTCGGCTTGTGGACAGTTGGCACTCGCTTCTTGCTTGTCTGGGGTTCTTGGAGCCGTAACTCCCTCACATATCTTCACTTTTCCCGAGTGCTGGCGCCTCTGCCTGCACATTCATCACGCTGCTTGCTTTCGTTTTAAGTTGTGATTTAATCCAATACGAAAGCGAAATCGCTATAAGTGAAAATAGCGAGCGCCGGGGAGAGACGTTGGACAAGGTTTTCGACCTCGCAATCATCGGCGGAGGCATTAACGGCTGCGGCATCGCCCGCGACGCCGCAGGCAGGGGCAATTCCGTGTTCCTGTGCGAGATGAACGATCTCGCCAGCGGCACCTCATCCTGGTCGAGCAAGCTCATCCATGGCGGCCTTCGCTATCTCGAGTATTACGAATTCCGCCTGGTCCGCGAGGCGCTGCTCGAGCGCGAGGTGCTTTGGCAGATTGCCCCGCACATCATTCGCCCGCTGCGTTTCGTGTTGCCGCATCACGCGGGACTGCGTCCGGCGTGGCTGCTGCGGCTCGGCCTCTTCATGTACGACTATCTCGGCGGACGGCGTTTGCTGCCGGCGACGCGCACCGTCAATCTGGCGCGCGATCCGGTCGGTCAGCCTCTCGCCCCCGGCCGATTCACCAAAGGCTTCGAATACTCCGACTGCTTCGTCGATGACGCGCGCCTTGTGGTTCTCAACGCGCGCGACGCGGCGGATCGCGGCGCAGTGATCCGCACGCGAACCCGCGCAGTCGAGGCGCGGCGGCTGGATGACTGCTGGCAGGTGATGCTCGCAGACACCGTCACCGGGGCACAGAGCAGCATCAAGGCGCGGGCGCTGGTCAATGCCGGCGGTCCATGGGTCGAGGATGTACTGAGCCGGCGTGCCGGTATCAACGCCAAGGCCAAGGTGCGTCTGGTGCAGGGCTCGCACATTGTCGTGCCGCGCCTGTACGACCACGATAACGCCTACACGTTCCAGAATGCCGATGGCCGCGTTGTGTTCGTCATTCCGTTCCAGAACGATTTCACGCTGATCGGCACCACCGATCGCGACTACGACGGCGATCCATCCAAGGTGAAAGCCTCGCCTGAGGAAATCGCCTATCTGTGCCAGTCGGTGAACGACTATCTCGCCAAACAGGTGACGCCCGCCGATGTCGTGTGGGCCTATGCGGGCGTGCGTCCGCTGTACGATGACGGCGCCAGCGAAGCGAAGGCTGCGACGCGCGATTATGTGTTCGAGTTCGATGCCCCGGGCGGGTTGCCGTTGCTGTCGATCTTCGGTGGCAAGATCACGACCTATCGCCGCCTGTCCGAAGAGGCGCTGGAACGGCTGGAGCAATATCTGCCCGGCGAGGCCAAACCCGCCGGCTGGACCGCCACCGCGCCGCTGCCCGGCGGCGATCTCGATGTGTCCGCGATCCCGGCACTGGCGGATGAATTGATCCGCGACAATTCGTTCCTGTCGCGCTCCCTCGCGCTTCGTCTCGCGCACGCCTATGGTACGCGCGCCAGCAAGGTTCTCGATAAGGCGTCGTCGGCGGCGGATCTCGGGCAGTTGTTCGGCGACACGCTGACGGAACGCGAAGTCCGCTATCTCATTGCGCATGAATTTGCGCGCACCGCCGAGGACATTGTCTGGCGACGGTCCAAGCTGGGCCTGCGTCTGTCCGCCGATCAAGTGAAGGCGCTCGACGACTGGATCGACACGCATCGCAGCGGCCTCGACCGGCCGCTGAAGGAAGCGGGAGGCCGTGCATGAGCGTCACCCTCGATAAGGTTTCGCGCGAGGTCAACGGGGTTCCCTGGATTCGGGATGTCTCGCTGACACTTGAGCGCGGAACATTGAGCGTGCTGCTTGGCCCGACGCTGGCGGGCAAGACATCGATCATGCGGCTGCTCGCCGGGCTCGACAAGCCGACATCCGGCCGCGTGCTGGTCGACGGCAACGACGTCACCGGCTTCGATGTGCGCAAGCGCTCGGTGGCGATGGTCTACCAGCAGTTCATCAACTATCCGACGCTGACGGTTTACGAAAACATCGCGTCCCCGCTGCGCGCGCAAGGCGTCGCGCGTGACGAGATCGAAACCCGCGTCAGGAGCGCAGCGAAGCTGCTGAAGCTCGAGCCCTATCTCAACCGGACGCCATTGCAGTTATCGGGCGGTCAGCAGCAGCGCACCGCCATCGCCCGCGCGCTGGTGAAAGGCGCGGACCTCGTGCTGCTCGATGAACCGCTCGCCAATCTCGACTACAAGTTGCGCGAGGAGCTGCGCACCGAACTGCCGCGCATCTTCGAGGAGTCCGGCGCGATCTTTGTCTATGCGACGACCGAACCCTCGGAAGCCCTGTTGCTGGGGGGCCGGACCATCTGCATGGGGGAAGGACGGGTGCTGCAGGCCGGTGCGACGCCGCAAGTCTACCGGCGTCCTAACACAGTAGAAGTGGCGGAGGTTTTTTCCGATCCGCCGCTCAACACCGTCGGCATCGAGAAGAAGAACGGATCAATCTTCTATTCCGGCGGCGAACGCGCGTCGGTGGCGGGTCTCTATGAGGGCTTGAGCGACGGCGCCTACAATGTCGGATTCCGCGCGCATCAGCTTGAAGTGGCGGCCCCATCCAACGGTCGCCATGCATTCGTCACCACCGTCAGCGTGACCGAGATCACCGGCTCCGAAAGTTTCGTGCATCTCAAGCGTGAAGGTTACAACTGGGTCGCGGTGCTGTCGGGCATCCACGAATTTCTGCCGGGGCAGGAACTCGATGCCGTGCTCGATCCGAACGACCTGTTCATTTTCGATCAATCCGGCCGGCTCGTCGCCGCGCCGGCGGCGCGGTGAGGGCATACCATGGCTCGCATCGATCTTGTCGATCTGGCGCATTCCTACGGCGGCAACGCTGCGGACCGGGCGTCCTATGCGCTGAAGCCGATGACCATGACCTGGCGGCAGGGCGGCGCCTATGCGCTGCTGGGTCCGTCCGGCTGCGGCAAGACCACGCTGCTGAATATTATCTCCGGGATCGTGACGCCGTCGCACGGCAAGGTGCTGTTTGACGGCAAGGACATTACTCACGCCACCACACGCGAGCGCAACATCGCGCAGGTGTTCCAGTTTCCGGTGATCTACGACACGATGACCGTGGGCGAGAACCTCGCGTTTCCGCTCAAGAATCGCGGGCTGCCGCGAAACGAGATCGATGCACGGGTGACAGAGATCGCCACGCTGCTCGACCTCAAGCCGTATGTGAACCGCAAGGCCGTGCGGCTCAGTCCCGACGCCAAGCAGAAGATTTCGCTGGGACGAGGCCTGGTCCGCTCCGACGTGGCGGCGGTGCTGTTCGATGAGCCACTGACGGTGATCGATCCGCATCTGAAATGGGAGCTGCGCTCGAAGCTCAAGGCGCTGCACCAGGCGCTCGATCTGACGATGATCTACGTCACTCACGATCAGACCGAGGCATTGACTTTTGCCGACACCGTCGTGGTGATGCACGACGGCAGCGTGGTGCAGAGCGGGACGCCGGAAGAACTCTTCGCAAAGCCCGCGCATACCTTCGTCGGCTATTTCATCGGGTCGCCCGGCATGAATATCGTGCCCGCCGAGGTGAAGGGCAATGAGGCGAGGATCGACGGTCACACCATCCGGCTGAACCGGACCTACGACAGCCTGCCGCTTGGCGCGAAAATCGAGATTGGCGTCCGGCCCGAATTCGTTCATGTCGCGGCGCCTGCGCCCGGTCTGCTGTCGGCGCAGATTGAGCGGATCGACGATCTTGGCCGCGTGCGTTTCGCGCGTGTGCGCATCGGCGATGTGAAATTCGCTGCCCGCGTGCCGAACGGTTTCTCCTTACCCGACAACACCGCCGGACTGGTGTTCGATCCAGCCCATATTCACGTCTATGCCGACAGTCGTCTGGTTGAAGGGCGCGCGTGATGGACAAGACGATCAACAACAAGGCCTGGTTCCTGGTACTGCCGGTATTCCTGATCGTGGCGTTCTCCGCGATCCTGCCGCTGATGACCGTTGTCAACTATTCGGTGCAGGACACTTTCGGGAACAATCAGTTCTTCTGGAATGGAGTCGGCTGGTTCAAGGAACTGCTCGATCCCTCGACCGACCTTGGGGACCGCTTCCTCGCGTCGCTCGGGCGCAACCTGCTGTTCTCGGCGATCATCCTCGCCATCGAGGTGCCACTCGGCATTCTGGTCGCGCTGTCGATGCCGCGCGAAGGCTGGCGGGTTGCGGCGTGCCTTGTGATCCTGGCGTTGCCGTTGCTCATTCCATGGAACGTGGTCGGCACTATCTGGCAGATCTTCGGCCGTCCCGACATCGGCCTGATGGGCTACGTGCTGAACAAGATGGGATTCGACTACAACTACGTGTCAAACAGCTTCGACGCGTGGTGCACCATCATCGTCATGGACGTCTGGCACTGGACCAGTCTCGTCGCGTTGCTGTGCTACGCAGGTCTGAAATCCATTCCCGATGCGTACTATCAGGCCGCGCAGATCGACGGCGCGTCGCGCTGGGCGGTGTTCACCGCGATCCAGATGCCGAAGATGAAGCGCGTGCTGCTGATCGCGGTGTTGCTGCGCTTCATGGACAGCTTCATGATCTACACCGAGCCGTTCGTCGTCACCGGCGGCGGTCCCGGAAATTCAACGACCTTTGTGTCCATCGAGCTGGTCAAGATCGCGCTCGGGCAATTCGACCTCGGCAAGGCGGCCGCGCTGTCGATCGTCTACAACCTCGTCATCCTGATCGTGTGCTGGGTGTTCTACACGGTGATGACGAACGCCGACAATGAACGCGCGCAACCGGCGGGAGGTGCATGATGCATACGATTCCCGGACGCCGCATCATTCTCGGACTGTTCCTGATTTTTCTACTGTTGCCGATCTACTGGCTCGTCAACATGAGCTTCAAGACCAACACGGAAATCGTCACAACCATGACGTTGTGGCCGAACAATCCGACGCTGGTTCACTACAAGCGCATCTTCACGGATTCGAGCTGGTACTCCGGCTACATCAATTCGCTGAAATACGTCCTCATCAACACCATTCTGTCGATCTCCTTCGCGCTGCCCGCGGCCTATGCCTTCTCGCGTTACCGCTTCCTCGGCGACAAGCATCTGTTCTTCTGGCTTCTGTCGAATCGTATGGCGCCGCCGGCGGTGTTCGCGCTGCCGTTCTTCAACCTGTACTCGGCGATCAATCTGTTCGATACGCCCTGGGCGGTCGCGCTGGCGCACTGCCTGTTCAATGTGCCGCTGGCGGTCTGGATTCTCGAAGGTTTCGTGTCGGGCGTTCCGAAAGAGATCGACGAAACCGCATTCCTCGACGGCTATTCGTTTCCGCGCTTTTTCGTGAAGATCCTGATGCCGCTGATCGCGAGCGGCATCGGCGTCGCGGCGTTCTTCTGCTTCATGTTCTCGTGGGTCGAACTGCTGCTGGCGCGCACGCTCACATCGGTGAACGCCAAGCCGATCGCCGCGACCATGACGCGCACGATCTCGGCATCCGGCATGGACTGGGGGTTGCTGGCCGCCGCCGGCGTCCTGACCATCATTCCCGGCGCACTGGTGATCTGGTTTGTCCGCAATTATATCGCGCGCGGCTTCGCGCTGGGACGGGTGTAACCATGGAACATATCGCATGGATGGCCTGGACGGCACCAACGGCGATCTTCTTCTGCCTGCTGGCGGGAACGCTTGGAGCCATGACCTGGCTCGCGGTGCGCTACCCCGAGGCCGAGCGCGTCGGAATCCTGCATATTCCGACCACGCGCGGCGACAGGCTGTTCATTTCGCTGATTGCCACGGCGGTCATTCATCTTTTGTGGATTGCATTTGCGGGCACGAACCCGATTGCGACGCTCCCGATCGGCGAGGGCGTCGAGGTCTCGAGTTTGTGGATCGCTACCGTAATTTCCATCGTGTCGGCCGTTGTCATATTTCGCAACGTCTAGCGGGTGGAGAAAAGGCAGATCCGTGGATCAACCCGGACCTGAAGTTGTGTTTTCAACGGAGGAAACCATGCGACACGTTACAAAAAGGAATCGTCTTTTGACGATGACAAGCGCGGTGGCACTGATTGCGGCGTCGGCCGCGATCAGCGCGCCGGCTTTCGCAGACGAAGCTGCGGCGAAGAAGTGGATCGATGCCGAGTTCCAGCCTTCGACGCTGTCGAAGGAAGACCAGATGAAGGAGATGCAGTGGTTCATCAAGGCCGCTGAGCCTTTCAAGGGCATGGACATCAATGTCGTCTCGGAAACGATCACGACGCATGAGTATGAAGCCGGTACGCTGGCGAAGGCGTTCACCGAAATCACCGGCATCAAGGTCAAGCACGACCTGATCCAGGAAGGCGACGTCGTCGAGAAGCTGCAAACGCAGATGCAGTCGGGCAAGAACGTCTATGACGGCTGGATCAACGACTCCGATCTGATCGGCACCCACTTCCGCTACAACCAGACCGTGGTTCTGTCGGATTACATGACGGGCGAGGGCAAGGACGTCACCGATCCGATGCTCGACGTCGATGATTTCATCGGCAAGTCGTTCACCACCGGACCGGACGGCAAGCTTTATCAGTTGCCGGATCAGCAGTTCGCGAACCTGTACTGGTTCCGGTACGACTGGTTCACCAATCCGGACTACAAGGCGAAGTTCAAGGCCAAGTATGGCTACGAGCTCGGCGTGCCGGTGAACTGGTCCGCCTATGAAGACATCGCCGAGTTCTTCACCAACGACATCAAGGAGATCAACGGCGTCAAGGTCTATGGCCACATGGACTACGGCAAGAAGGATCCGTCGCTCGGCTGGCGGTTCACCGACGCCTGGCTGTCGATGGCGGGCAACGGCGACAAGGGCATCCCGAACGGCAAGCCTGTCGACGAATGGGGCATCCGCATGGAAGGCTGCCGTCCGGTCGGTTCATCCGTCGAGCGCGGCGGCGACACCAATGGACCGGCGGCGGTCTACTCGATCGTCAAGTATCTCGACTGGCTGAAGAAGTATGCCCCGCCGCAGGCGCAGGGCATGACCTTCTCCGAAGCCGGCCCGGTTCCTGCGCAGGGCAATATCGCCCAGCAGATCTTCTGGTACACCGCCTTCACCGCTGACATGGTCAAGCCCGGTCTGCCGGTGGTGAATGCCGACGGCACGCCGAAGTGGCGCATGGCTCCGTCGCCGCATGGATCGTACTGGAAGGAAGGCATGAAGCTCGGCTATCAGGACGCCGGCTCCGTGACCTTGCTCAAGTCGACCCCGGCAGACCGCCGCAAGGCTGCCTGGCTCTACCTCCAGTTCATCAACTCCAAGTCGGTGAGCCTGAAGAAGAGCCACGTCGGTCTCACGTTCACCCGCGAGTCTGACATCTGGGACAAGTCGTTCACCGAGCGTGCGCCGAAGCTCGGTGGTCTGGTCGAATTCTACCGCTCGCCCGCGCGCGTGCAATGGACCCCGACCGGCAACAACGTGCCTGACTATCCGAAGCTGGCTCAGCTCTGGTGGCAGAACATCGGCGATGCGTCGTCCGGTGCGAAGACCGCGCAGGCTGCGATGGACTCGCTGGCGGCGGCCCAGGACTCGGTGCTTGAACGCCTCGAGAAGTCGGGCGTACAGGGCGCCTGCGGACCGAAGCTCAACAAGAAGGAAACCGCCGAGTTCTGGTTCGCCAAGTCGGAGAAGGACGGCAACATCGCTCCGCAGCGCAAGCTCGCAAACGAGAAGCCGAAGGGCGAGACCGTCGACTACGACACCCTGATCAAGTCTTGGCCGGCCACCCCGCCGAAGCGGGCCGAAGCGAAGTAAGCTCAACCAACCTCCCTGCGCTTAACAATTGCGCACAACTTGAAGGCCGGGAGAAATCCCGGCCTTTTTCCTTTTGATGCAGCGCACTCTTGCGGGTGTTGTTGACACGCCGTCACCGTTTGGGGTCTGATTGCTGAAAATGCTCGTGCAAAAACGCATAGCAAGTCGACACAAGAACTAAACAAGGCGATCGATAGGATCGCGGCGTGACCAAATGCGATCGCTAGAATCGCGGCACGTGGGGGAGGGTGACCAAGAATGCTGGACTTTGTTCAGCAGTTGGTGAGCGGTATTGCGCTCGGCTGTGTCTATGGCCTGATCGCGCTTGGCTTTGTTCTTGTTTACAAGGCCACCGAAGTCGTCAACTTCGCGCAGGGCGACCTGATGATGCTGGGCGGGTTCTTCGCCTTCACCTTCATCAGCCTTTTGGGTTTCAATTACTGGCTTGGCTTTGTCGCCGCTGTCGCGGCGATGGCACTGTTCGGCATGCTGGCCGAACGCCTCGTGGTGCGGCCGATCCTCGGCTATCCGCAGTTCTCCATCATCATGGCCACCATCGGTCTTGGTTTCTTCCTGCGTTCGGTCGCGGGCATGATCTGGGGAACCGACGATCTCAAGATCGAAACGCCGTTCAGCCATGGGGTGCTGCGGCTTGGCAGCCTGGTGCTGGCCCACGACAAGCTGTCTGTGATCGCTGCCACGGTCATTCTTTGCGGCGTGCTCTATCTCTTCTTCAACAAGACCACCCTCGGCACTGCGATGCGTGCAAGCTCCGAGAACATGCTCGCCGCCTATTACATGGGCATTCCGGTCAAGCGCGTGGTGTCGATCGTCTGGGCGATCAGCGCTGCGGTGGCGACCTGCGCGGGCGTGCTGCTTGCGCCCATCACCTTCATTCACTCGAATGTCGGGCTTGTACTCGGATTGAAAGCATTTCCGGCGGCCGTGCTCGGCGGATTCGGATCAATTCCAGGCGCAGTGGTCGGCGGAATCCTGATCGGCGTGATCGAGAGCATGGCCGGATTTTATCTGCCGCAGGGATGGAAGGACGTCGCCCCGTACATCGTGCTGCTCGCGGTCCTGCTGTTGAAGCCGGAAGGCATCTTCGGGATTCACGTGCGGAAGAAAGTCTGAGGGGCGCCGCATGCGGTTTTTGTTCAAGACCGATTACAACGACGATATCCGGCTGGTGCCGCATAGCGGTTACCTCTGGTCCTATGGGGCATTGCTGATCCTGCTGGTGATCGCGCCGTTCACGCTCTCAAGCTATCTGATGAGCCAGCTTGTGTTTGTCTGCATTTACGCCACCGTTGGCGTCGGATTGATGATCCTCACGGGTTTCACCGGGCAGGCGTCACTGGGGCATGCGGCGTTCCTCGCCATTGGCGCCTACACGACCGGGTATCTGCAACAGCTCGGCGTGTCGTTTCCGGTGTATTTCCTCGCCGCCGGCATCCTGACCGGGATCATCGGCGCGATGGTCGGATTTCCGGCGCTGCGGCTGCAGGGCATCTATCTCGTGATAGCCACGATTTCCTTCGCGTTGATCGTGGAAGAAGTGCTCGCGCGGTGGGAAAGCGTCACTCATGGCAATGACGGCATGCGGATCAAGACCATCCAGCTACTCGGCAACAGCGTGCCGCGCGACAGCCCGACATTCTACTACCTTTGCCTCGGGCTTCTGATCCTTGTCATAGTCGGCACGCTGAACCTGATGCGTTCGCCAACAGGCCGCGCGTTCGTCGCGATCCGGGACAGCGAAACCGCCGCCAAGAGCATGGGCATCAACGTTTCGCGCTACAAGGTGAAATCGTTCGCGCTGAGTGCGGCGATCACGGGTTTTGCGGGCTGTCTGTTCGCCCACAAGATGTCGTTCATCAGCCCGGAAATGTTCACGCTGCAGCTCTCCATCGAATTCATCATGGTGATTATCATCGGCGGCGTGCTCAGCCTGCATGGCGCCGTACTCGGCGCGATTTTCATCGTGATGGTCGATCCGTTCCTGACCTTCCTGAAGGACGATATCCCCGGCGTCATCGCGGGACTTGCGGCGACGTTCGGTGCGGGAGCCGAGCAGGCGGCGCATATCAAGGCGAACATCTCGGCGATTGCCTCGGCGAACGGCCTGAAGGGCGCGATCTACGGCCTGATCATCATGCTGTTTATTCTGTTCGAACCCTACGGCATCTATGGCCGTTGGCTGAAGATCAAGCTCTTCTTCCAGCTTTTCCCGCTCTACAAGCGCGCGACCTTCAAGCGGCAGAAGATCTACGTGAAGTCGGAGCGGAACCGATGAGCTGTTTCCGTGCCGAAAATCTCTCGCTGCACTTCGGTGGCCTGAAAGCGGTGGACTCGGTCAGTTTCGCCGTTGAGAAAGGTGAAGTCCTTTCCATCATCGGGCCGAACGGGGCGGGCAAAAGCTCGATCTTCAACCTGATTTCGCGGCTTTATCAGCCAACCTCGGGGAAGCTGTATTTCGAGGATCAGGACATCACCGCCGCACCGCCCTATGACATTGCGAAACTTGGCATTGCGCGCACCTTCCAGAACATTGAATTGTTCGAGAACGCCACTGTTCTGAGCAACCTTCTGGTCGGGCGGCACCGGCACTCGACCACGACCCTATGGCAGGAGCTGCTGTTCCTGCCGAATGTCCGCCGCGACGAAAAAGCGCATCGGCGCCGCGTAGAACAGGTGATCGATTTTCTTGACCTTGCCGCCCATCGGGACAAGCTCATCTCCGGGCTGCCGTATGGCGTGCGCAAGGTGATCGAACTGGCCCGCGCGCTGTGCACGGAGCCGAAGCTGATCCTGCTGGATGAGCCATCATCCGGGCTGAATGTGGAGGAGACCGACGACATGTCGTTCTGGATCCGCGACATGAAAACCGAACTCGGCATCACCGTGCTGATGGTCGAGCACGACATGACGCTGGTCAATCGCGTCTCCGACCGGGTGATCGCGCTGAACTACGGCCGTGTGCTGGCGATGGGCGCGCCCGCCGAGGTGCAGGCGCATCCCGATGTCGTCGCCGCGTATCTGGGCACATGAGGATTGAGCTCAGATGGTAAAGCGTAAACTATCGATTTTTTGCTTCACCTCTCCCCGGCGGGGAGAGGTCGGCGCGCAGCGCCGGGTGAGGGGGATCGATATTTCCGTTCTAGCATTGAACCCCCTCACCCCAACCCTCTCCCCCAAGGGGAGAGGGAGTACATTACGCCGCGTTCGTGTTGCGAGGACGATGTCATGAGCAGCCACGACATCATTCTCAAGCTGAGCAACATCGAAAGTTACTATGGGCCGATCATGGCCATCCGCGGCATCAGCCTTGAAGTGCCGCGCGGCAAGATCGTCACGCTGCTCGGCGCCAACGGTGCGGGCAAGACCACGGTGCTCAAGACCATCTCCGGCATTCTCGATCCGCAAAAAGGCTCCATCGAATTCAAGGGCCAGCCGATCCAGCGCATGGAAGCCGACAGGATCGTGCGCCTCGGCCTCAGCCATGTGCCGGAAGGCCGCGAGGTGTTTCCATTTCTCAGCGTGCGCGAAAACCTGATGATGGGTGCCTATCCGCGCAAGGATCGGGATGGCGTCGCCGCCGACCTTGAACGGGTCTACGGCTATTTCCCGCGCCTGCGCGAGCGCATCAATCAGCCCGCAGGACAACTCTCCGGCGGCGAGCAGCAGATGCTGGCCATCGGCCGCGCGCTGATGAATCGCCCGGCCTTGCTGCTGCTGGACGAGCCGTCGCTCGGCCTGTCGCCGCTGTTGGTGAAGGAGATCTTCACCATCATCAAGCGTGTCAACGAAGAGCAGGGCATGTCGATCCTGCTGGTGGAGCAGAATGCGAAGGTTGCGCTGGAAACGGCGCATTATGGCTATGTGCTGGAAATCGGCCGCGTGGTGATGAACGACACCTGCGAGCGGCTGATGCAGTCGCAGGACATTCAGGAATTCTATCTCGGCGCCAAGGAAGATGGCGCGCGTGGCGAGCGGCGCTGGAAGAAGAAAAAGACCTGGCGATAAAGACTGGCGATAAGGCTTGGCGATAAGCCAGGCGCGACGAGCTGAAGTCCGGCGACAAGACCGGATGGAAAAAAGACGGGAGAGAACGAGCGCCGCCTGATCCGCGGCGAAGACAGGGAGCGAGCTATGGCGAGACCCGCAGTGATCACCGTCGCGGACACCATCGCGAAGAGTTTTCTGCTGGCGGTTGAAACGCGCGGCGACAAGCCGGCGATCCGGGAAAAGCATCTCGGCGTCTGGCAGTCGACGAGCTGGCGGCAATGGCTGCAGACAGCGAAGGAAATCGCCTATGCGCTCCATGCGTCCGGCTTCAAGCCCGGCGACGTCGCATCCATCATCGCCAACGCCACGCCCGAATGGGTGTTCGCCGATATGGGCGTGCTCTGTGCGGGCGGCGTGTCATCCGGCATCTATCCCACGGACTCGGCCTCGCAGGTCGAATACCTGATCAACGATTCGCGAACCAAGGTGATCTTCGCCGAGGACGACGAGCAACTCGACAAGATTCTGGCCTGCCGCGCGCGCTGCCCGACGCTTGAAAAGATCGTCGTGTTCGACATGGAAGGCCTGAGCGGGTTCACCGATCCGATGGTGATGTCGCTGGACGAGTTCATGGCGCTCGGCCGCAATCACATGCAGGGCCGCGAGGCGCTGTGGAACGAGATGATCGACAGCCGCGGCCCGAACGATCTGGCCATCCTCGTCTACACGTCCGGCACCACGGGGCCGCCGAAAGGCGCGATGCATTCCAACCGCAGCGTCGTGCATCAGATGCGCCATGCCGATCATTTGCTGGTGCCGACCGATCATGAGGAGCGGCTGGTGTTCCTGCCGCTGTGCCATGTCGCCGAGCGGATCGGCGGCTACTATCTCTCCATCGCTGTCGGCTCGATCATGAATTTCGCCGAAAGCCCGGAAACCGTGCCGGACAATCTGCGCGAGGTGCAGCCGACGGCGTTCCTCGCGGTGCCACGAATCTGGGAGAAGTTCTATTCGGCGATCACCATTGCCCTGAAGGATGCGACCCCATTCCAGCAATGGATGTACCGCCATGCGCTCACCATCGGACAGCGCCTGACCGATTACAGGCTGGAAGGAGAGACGCCGCCGCTGCATTTGCGGTTGGCGGGGAAGGCAGCCTACTGGCTGGTGTTCCGCAACATCCGCCGGATGCTCGGGCTCGACCGCGTCCGCATCGCGTTTACCGGCGCTGCGCCGATCTCGCCCGATCTAATCCGCTGGTATCTCGCCATCGGCCTCGATATGAGGGAGGTCTATGGCCAGACCGAGAACTGCGGCGTCGCGACGCTGATGCCGAACGAGCGCATCAAGCTCGGCTCGGTCGGCAAGGCCGCGCCATGGGGTGAAGTGATGATCTGCCCGAAGGGAGAAATCCTTATCAAGGGCGATTATCTGTTCATGGGTTATCTGAATCAGCCCGAAAAGACCGCCGAAACCATCGACGAGAATGGCTGGTTGCACACCGGCGATGTCGGCACCATCGACAACGAAGGCTTCGTCAAGATCACGGACCGGATGAAGGATATTATCATCACGTCCGGCGGAAAGAACATCACGCCGTCGGAGATCGAGAACCAGTTGAAGTTCTCGCCCTATATTTCGGACGCGGTGGTGATCGGCGACAAGCGGCCGTACCTCACTTGCCTGGTCATGATCGACCACGAGAACGTGGAGAAGTTCGCGCAGGACTACGACATTCCGTTCACGAACTACGCAAGCCTGTGCCGCGCCCCGGAGATTCAGGATCTCATCAGAAAGGAAATCGAGGCGGTCAACGCGAACTTTGCCCGGGTTGAAACCATCAAGAAATTCCATCTGATCGAGCGGCAACTGACGCCTGAGGATGAGGAGCTAACGCCGACCATGAAGCTGAAGCGCAGCTTCGTGAACAGGTCCTATGCGGCCGAAATCGAGGCAATGTACCGGGCTGGGGCGATGGCGTAAGCTCCTCCGATCATTACGGCAACCAAGGAAAAGGATTCCGCGGCCTGCAAGGGCCGTTCAACGGCGAAGATAACAAGGCCCGGCCTTCGCTGAAAATGGGCCAACAGAGAGGAGACCGCTATGTCGAAATCGTTCAAGGCGTTGGGCCTTGCGGTGGGTGCGCTCGCGCTGACCCAGTCGCCGGCCTTCGCGCAGACCAAGGTGACAAACGAGGGCATTTCGCCGACCGAGATCGTGGTGGGTTCGCATCAGGATTTGTCCGGCCCGATCAAGGGCTGGGGCGTGCCGGTTGCCAACGGCCTGAAAATGGCGGCCGATGAGATCAATGCCGCCGGCGGCATCAACGGCCGCAAGATCAAGCTGATCGTGGAAGACTCTGGCTACGATCCGAAGCGCGCGGTGCTCGCCTCGCAGAAGCTGATCGAGAAGGACAAGATCTTCGCCATGGTCGGACCGATGGGCTCGCCCACCGTGCTCGCTGCGCAGGACATTTTGTTCGACGCGGGCGTGTTGCAGCTTTTCCCGCTGACCGCGGCCGAATTCACCTTCAAGTTCGATCCGGCGAAACCGCAGGAACGGCTGAAGTTCAACAACATTCTTCCTTATGTTGAAAGTACGCGTGCCGCGCTCAAGCACATGATCGAATGGAAGAAATTCGCCAAGCCCTGCATCATGCATCAGGATGACGAATACGGCAAAAGCGTGCTCGACGGCTTCAACCAGCAGACGGCTGCGATGAAGCTGACACCGGCTTCCGTCACCAGCTACAAGCGGGGCGCATCCGACTTCAGCGCGCAGGTTGCGAAGATGAAATCTGACGGTTGCGATCTCGTGGTGCTTGGAACCGTGATCCGCGAAACCATCGGCGCGATGGGTGAAGCCAAGAAGCTCGGCTGGGATGTGACGTTCCTCGGCGCAACACCGACCAACGTCCTCGAAGTTCCGGCGCTCGGCAAAGAGGCTGTCGAGGGTCTGTATGCCGCCGCCGGTTTCGAGATTCCCTATCCGGACACGGCGAAGGGCAAGGCCAAGGACTGGCTGGACAACTACAAGAAGGCGTTCGGCACTGACGCGAACACGCAGGCGATCATCGGCTACAATGCGATGATGACCTTCGCGCATTACGTTAACAAGGCGGGCAAGGATCTGACCGGCCAGAAGGTGCTCGATGCGATGGAATCCGGCGATGTGTTCCAGGATATCTTCGCTTCGCCGCCGACCAAGTTCTCCAAGACCAACCATCTGGCCAGCACGGTGACGCAGGTTCAGCAGGTCAAGGGTGGCCGCTGGGTTCTGGTGAAGGACGGCCTGATGTTCTGAGCAGGCCGCTCTGAAACGACATCGCGTGCGCGGTTGCCCGTGCACGCGATTTTATTTACGGTCCGGCTCCAGCAAGAGAGCCAACAAGCCCCGAAATCCAGATGACGATTGAAAGCGCGGTCAAGACCAGTGTCACGCGCTGGTTTCCGGGAGCCACAGGCATCGATCGTCTGGCTCAGCTCTCCGGCGGGGCAAGCCAGGAAACCTGGTCGTTCGACGTTCTGCATCCTGAACGAGACATCGCCGTCATTCTTCGCCGCGCGCCGTCGGGTTACGGCGCGGCTCCGGGCCGTGCAGCCGGGCTTGAGGCGGAAGCGGTGCTGATGCAGCAGGCTTATGAGGCGGGGATCCCGTCGCCGCGCGTGCGCCACGTTTTGCAAGCGGAGGACGGTCTCGGCAGCGGATTCATCATGGACCGCGTCCAAGGCGAAACCATTCCACGCAAGATCCTCCGCGATGCGGAGTTCGCCAATGCGCGCAAGGTTCTGGCGAGCCAGCTTGGCAGGGTGGTTGCGGACATTCACGCGCTGGACAAAGAGCGTCTCCCGAAGCTGCGGCTGATGACGGTGGCGGGCGAACTCGACGATCTGACCGCCGAATACAAATCCTTCGACTGGCCGCGCCCGGTATTCGATCTGGCGCTGCGCTGGCTGCGCGACCATGCGCCTGCCACGTCCGATACAATAACGCTGGTGCACGGCGATTTCCGCCACGGCAATCTCATCATCGGCCCCGAAGGTGTTCGCGCGGTACTCGACTGGGAACTGGCGCACTTCGGCGATCCGATGGAAGACCTTGGCTGGATCTGCGTGAACTCGTGGCGGTTCGGTGAGATCGACAAGCCGGTCGGGGGATTTGGGTCGCGTGAAGACTTGTTTGCGGCCTATGAAGCCGCATCCGGCCGTCCGGTGGATGTGGCGCGGGTGATGTTCTGGGAAACGCTCGGCACGCTGCGGTGGGGCATCATGTGCGGCGGCATGATGCAGCGGTTCCGCGCCGGTCCCGACCATTCGATGGAGCGCGCCATGATCGGCCGCCGCGCTTCAGAAACCGAAATCGATCTGTTGCGGCTGCTGGCGCCGCGACGCGCATAACGGAGGGGTGTGAGATGCAGGATCAACCCACACCGGTCGAACTGATCAACGCGGTCGCGGAGTTTCTTCGCGCCGATGTCGCGCCGCAGTTGTCCGGCCACGCCGCGTTCAAGCTGCGCGTCGGGCTGAACGCGCTCGATCTTGTCGTGCGTCAACTTACGCTTGAGACATGCGGCGACGCCGCCGAGCTTGAGCGGCTGTCAAAGCTGCTCGGCGCGTCCGGTTCGCTGGAGGACCTCAACCGTCTCTTGTCGGCGCGCATCGCGAGTGGCGAGATCGGATTCGATACGCCGGGACTGACCGAACATGTCTGGCAGACCACGCTGGACAAGCTCGCCATCGACCAGCCGAATTATGCGTCCTATCGCCGCGAGCGGGAGAGCGAGATTTGATGTGGATTCTTCCTTCACCTCTCCCGTGGGGAGAGGTCGGCACGCGAAGCGTGCCCGGTGAGGGCGTAGAATCTCTCGATAGATTTAGGGCCCTCACCCCAACCCTCTCCCCACCGGGGAGAGGGAGTCGACTTGCATTGCGTAAACTTACCGACCCTTCCACTGCGGCGGGCGCTTTTCCGCGAACGCCTTGGGGCCTTCGATGTAATCCTCGGATGCGGCCAGCGCCTTGACCGCCGGATAATCAAACTGTTCGGCCAGCGCCTGTTCCAGCGACACGCCGAGACCGCGATGCATGGTCTGCTTCGAGGCGCGGATCGACATCGGGCCGTTCTGCAGGATGAGATTGGCCCAGCGCTCGGCGCCAGCGAGTGCTTCGCCCTTCGGCACCACTTCGTTGACGAACCCAAGCTCCATGCCTTCCTTTGCGGAGACATGACGCCCGGTGAGGATCATGCCCATGGCGCGCTTGAGGCCGATCAGGCGGGGCAGGCGATGCAGTCCGCCGGCCAGCGCGGCGAGGCCGACGCGGGGCTCGGGCAGGGCGAAGGTTGCGTTTTCCGAGGCGATGATGAGGTCGCAGGCCAGCGCGATTTCAAAGCCGCCGCCCATGGCGACGCCGTTGACCGCGGCGATGATCGGCTTGTCGCAGTCGAAACGGTGGGTCAGCCCGGCAAAGCCGCTGGTGTCCCAGCCTCGCTGACCGCCCTGGGCCTGCCACTTCAGATCGTTGCCTGCGGAAAACGCCCGGTCGCCTGCGCCTGTGACGATCGCGATCCACTGATCGGGGTCCTTGTTGAATTCGTCAAAAACGCGATGCATTTCAAAGTGCATCGGCGAATGCACGGCGTTCATCACCTCGGGGCGATTGAGCGTGATGATGGTCAGCGGACCTTTGCGGTCCACTTTGGCGAATTCATAGGCCATGAGCGATTTCCTTACGCTGCGTTGCAACATTTGAGCGATGTTGTCGTGCCCGGAATAGACCAGCAAAGAAGCCGCTTCACAAATTAATTAAGCGCTTGACTAACGCCGTGGCCCTTATCTTAATTCGCCATCCGTCGCGGGCTCTCTCAAGCAGCGCGGCGCAATGAAAAAACCAGGTCCGGGATGGACGTTCGGGAGTCGCGCGTTGGATTTCTCGCTGCCTGACGATCTGACAGCGTACCTGTCCGAGCTCGATCGTTTCATCGATCAGACCATCAAGCCGCTTGAGCAGCGCGACGACAACATTCGTTTCTTCGATCACCGTCGCGAATGGGCGCGCACAGATTTCGACAAGGGCGGCCTGCCGCGCCATGAATGGGAAGACCTGCTGCGTCAGGCGAAGACTCTCGCCGACCAGGCCGGGCATCTGCGCTTCGCAATTCCTAAGCGCTATGGCGGCAAGGACGGCTCCAATCTCTGGATGGCGGTTATCCGCGAGCATTTCGCCGCCAAGGGCCTCGGCCTGCACAACGATTTGCAGAACGAGCATTCGATCGTCGGAAATTTTCCGCTGGTGACGATGTTCGATCGCTATGGCCGCGACGACCAGAAGGCGATGATCGAAGGCGCGCTCACCGGCAACTACCGCATTACCTTTGGTTTGACCGAGCCCGATCACGGCTCGGACGCGACCCACATGGAAACGAGCGCGGTGCGGGCCACGCGCGACGGCGTCAGCGGCTGGGTCATCAACGGCGAAAAGATGTGGACCACCGGCATGCATGTCGCCACCCACTGCGCGACCTTCGCACGCACATCGGGCAACGATGGCGATGCGCGCGGCATTACCTGTTTTCTCGTTCCGGCGAATACGAAGGGCGTGAAGGTCGAGGAATATCTCTGGACCTTCAATATGCCGACCGATCACCCGCGCGTTAGCTTCACGGACGTGTTCGTGCCGGATGATGCATTGTTCGGCGAGGTGGGACGTGGCCTGTCGCTGGCGCAGTGTTTCGTGCACGAGAACCGGATTCGTCAGGCCGCCAGTTCTCTTGGAGCAGCCGTCTATTGCATCAATGAGAGCGTGCGCTATGCGCGCGAGCGCAAGCCGTTCGGTCACGCGCTGTCGGAAAATCAGGCGATCCAGTTTCCGCTGGTGGAGCTTGCGACGCAGGCCGAGATGCTGCGTCTTCTAATCCGCAAGACAGCGTGGGAAATGGACCGCATGACCCAGGCCGATGTCGAGCATCAGCTCTCCGACAAGGTGTCGATGTGTAATTTCTGGGCGAACCGGCTGTGCTGCGAGGCGGCGGATCGCGCGATGCAGGTGCATGGCGGCATGGGATATTCGCGGCACAAGCCGTTCGAGCACATCTATCGCCATCACCGGCGTTACCGCATCACCGAGGGCAGCGAGGAAATCCAGAAGCGCAAGGTCGCCGGGTTTCTGTTCGGCTACATGGGTGCGGGAAAATTCGAGACGACGGAGAAAAGCCGTTAGTTCAGGTTTCACAAGAGGCGAACAATCGCCCGTGACGAATGTTTCTGGAGGAAACGATGCGCAGATCTACGTCCGGCCGGTCCGACCGGTTCATGCTGATCAGTTCGGAGCGGGTGTTCTACGCCGGGCTGCACGGCAAGCCCTCGGTGCGCACGCTCGGCGCACTGGCGATTTGCGTGCCACTGCATGGTACCGCATGCCTTGAGGTCGCTGATCAGCCGCCGCGCGTTGGCGAAATCCTTGCCGTGCCGGCATATCTGCCGCACAAGATCACCTCTGGGTCCCGTGAAATTCTCGGACTTCTGATCGAACCGGAGTCCGTTTGCGACGAGGATCTGGCCGAAATTATCCGTCAGTGCGACGATCCGGCGGCGGCAAGCCACCTTGCAGCCCGCTTCCGCGAAATCTACGCGACCATGGCGCTCAGCGGCACCAGCGGTTTCACGTCCGCCGATTTCGACCAGATCTTTCTCCAGCGCCGCCTGAAGCAGCGGGACTTGGATACGCGCATATCGACCGTCGTGTCGCGGTTTCAGGCGAAGCCGTCCAGCAGCATTTCGGGCGACGATTGCGCGAGCGGCGTCAAGCTCTCGCTGTCGCGCTTCCTGCATCTGTTCAAGGACGAGACCAGCATGAACTTCAAGACCTTTCGCGCCTGGAAGCGGGCGCGGAATATCCTGCATCATGTCAATGTCGAGCGAAACCTCGCGCATTTCGCGCTCGATGCCGGTTATCCGGATTCGACTCATTTCAGCCACTCGCTGCGCCGCATTTACGGACTTCAGCCGAGCGCGCTGTTTTCCGGATCGCGCCGCCTGCAGATTATCAACGGCAGGGATGTGGCGAGCGACGCAATCGGAATGCGTGCCTAGGTCCCAGCGGGGACTCTTGTCGCGACGCCTTGCTCGGCGCTGGCGCGATCCTGCGCGGCGATAGCCCTGCGGAATCCCTCACGCTGCTTCAGCCGCTCCCAATAGGCGGCGACGGCGGGCGTGAACTGCGCGGACAGTCCGTTGGACTGCGCGAACATCAACGCGTAGCCGACCGAAATATCGGCGGCTGTGAAGCGCCCGGCGCAGACCGTCTCGGAATTGGTGACCGCTGTCTCCAGCGCGCGCAGCCGGGCGAGAAACCATCGCGCATAGTCGGCGGCGGCCTGCGGGTTCTTCTTCTCGTCAGGCTCGAGCTGCGAATAGCGGAAGTAGATCGTCTGCGGGAAAGTCAGCGTCGCTTCGCCGAAGAACAGCCAGTTCAGATAAGCGCCATAGGCGGGTTCATCGACCGCGACATTGATCGGCGTCGGACCATACTTTGTTGCGAGATAGAGACAAATCGCGGATGACTCGGTCATCCGCGTGTCGCCGTCGATCAGGAACGGAATGGTGCCCAGCGGATTGAGTTCGAGATACTCACGCTTCAGGAACCGTGGCGGGAACGGCAGCATCTTCAGCTCGTACGGAATGCCGATTTCTTCCAGCGTCCAGAGCGGACGGAAGGAGCGGGCACTCGAACAGTGAAACAGCGTGAGCATATCGGCTTGTCCTGCGAAGATGTTCGGCGTTATACAGCGCGGAAAATGCTGGAACGCAAGCACTTACTGCTCCGGTAGCGTCCCCATGTATTTGCACAGGATGCTGAGCATCACTTCGTCCGCGCCGCCGCCGATGGAGGTTAAGCGGCGGTCGCGATAGGCGCGGCTGACGCGGGTTTCGTTCATGAAGCCCATGCCGCCCCAGTATTGCAGGCAGGCGTCCGGAATTTCGCGGCCCAGGCGCCCGGCCTTCAGCTTGCCCATGGTCGCCAGCGGCGTCACGTCGTTGCCGCCGATGTACTCCTCACAGGCGCGATAGAGCAGGGAGCGCAGCAGTTCGACCTCGGTCTTCAACTCGGCAAGACGGAAGTGAATCACCTGATTGTCGAGCAGCGGTTTTCCGAACGCCTTGCGCTGACGTGTGTAGTCGATGGTCTCATCGATGGTTTTTTCGTGGGACTTCAGGCAGGCGGCAATCGCCCACATCCGTTCTTCCTGAAACTGCATCATTTGGTAGGTGAAGCCCTTACCTTCCTCGCCGATGCGGTTGCGCTTGGGAATGCGCACATCGGTAAACTTGATTTCGGCGGTGTCCGAGCAATGCATCCCCATCTTGTCGAGCTTGCGCAGCACCTCGACACCCTTGGTCTTCATCGGCAGGCAGATCAGCGACTTGTTGCGGTGGACCGGACCATCGCCGGTATTGGCAAGCAGGCACATCCAGTCCGCCTGCGTGCCGTTGGTGATCCACATCTTGCCGCCGTTGATGATGTAGTCGTCGCCGTCGGACCGGGCCGTTGTCTTGATCGAGGCCACGTCGGAGCCCGCGCCGGGTTCGGACACGCCGATGCAGGCCACCATGTCGCCTGCAATGGACGGCGAAAGAAACTCGCGCTTCATCTCACCAGAGCCGAACCGCGCGAGTGCAGGCGTCGCCATGTCGGTCTGCACACCGATCGACATGCCGACGCCGCCTGCGTTGATGGCGCCGAGTTCTTCTGCCATCACCATGCCATAGCTGTAGTCGAGGCCAGCGCCGCCATATTCCACCGGCTTGCACAGGCCGAGCAGGCCAAGGTCGCCCATCTTCTTGAACACCTGATGGGCCGGATAGATTCCCGCGCGCTCCCAATCATCAACGAACGGGTTGATCTCGTTCTTGATGAACTGCTGCATGGTGCGGCGGATGCCGTCGTGTTCCTGCGTGAACTGCATTGCGTTTCCTGATGTTTTCTTTTGTTTTCCGGTATTCGGCTTTGGCTCAGTCGATTTGCTCGGATGTTGCTGCAAACGTGATCAACTCCCTCTCCCGTGGGGAGAGGGGCGGGGTGAGGGCGTAGAATCTATCGAGAGAGCGAACGCCCTCACCCGATGCACGTCGTGCATCGACCTCTCCCACGGGAGAGGTGAAGAAAGGTCTATGCTCTTGCATTCAATCCTCATGGCCGCGCGCTAAAGCCCCATCTGGCGGCTCGCCAGATCCTTCATGATTTCCTCGGTCCCGCCGCCGATGGCGTTGACCTTGACCTCGCGGTAGATGCGCTCGACCTTCGGCCCACGCATGAAGCCCGCGCCGCCGAAAATCTGCACCGCTTCGGAGGCGCAGAACGCCATCGTCTGCGTCGCCTGGTTCTTGCACATGCAGACTTCCGCGACCGGATTCTGACCCTGCTCCAGCCGCCAGATCAACATTTCCAGCATCGCCTGCGTCGCCGCCACACGCTGCGCCATGTCAACGATCTTGTGGCGGATCACCTGATGATCTGCGAGGCGCTTGCCGAAAGTCTTGCGCTCGCGCGCATAGGCAATGGCTTCCTCGACACAGACGCGCGCGAAGCCGGTGCAGCCGGCCGCAAGGCCGAGCCGCTCGCTGTTGAAGTTCTTCATGATCAGCTTGAAGCCGGCATTCTCGGTGCCGATCAGGTTGGCCACGGGGACGCGGCAATCATCGAAATAGAGCGTCGCGGTGTCGGAGGCCCACCAGCCCATCTTCTTCAACGACGTGCGCGAGAAACCCGGCGTGTCGCGCTCAATGAGCAATAGACTGACGCCGCCGGCACCTTCGCCGCCGGTGCGCACCGCGACGGTGTAATAATCGGCGCGCATGCCGGAGGTGATGAAGGTTTTCTCGCCCTTGACCACATAGTGGCCGCCGTCCCGTTTTGCAGTTGTGCGCAGGTTGGCCACGTCCGAACCGCCGCCGGGTTCAGTAATCGCGAGCGCGGAGATTTTCCGGCCCGCCAGAATATCCGGCAGCACGCGGGCCTTCAGTTCATCGGAGCCGCCATACACGATAGGCGGCGCGCCGATGGTGTGGCTTTTCAGGCTGGCACTGACGCCTCCGGCTCCGGCGCGGGCCAGCTCCTGCGCAGCGATCATGGACATGAAGCGGTCGCAGGGGACGCCGCCATACTCTTCAGGGAAGCCAAGCTGCAGCAGGCCGATGGAGGCGGCTTTCAGATAAAGCTCGCGGGGGAATTCCCCGGCCTCGTCCCATTGCGCTGCAAAAGGCTCGATCTCGGTCGCCACAAAGCGCCGCAGCATATCGCGGAACGCCAGATGTTCCGGGGTCAGAAAGGGGCTGGCCGAAGTCTCGGCAAACCGCTCGGGGGCATCCATTCTCATCCTCCATGTCGGAGATTTATGGCCCGTTCCCGCAGCGCAGACTTGCGTTAAGCCGCCATGTCTTCTGAAATTATGTGCCCGAAAATTGTGGCAAGCCCAGCTAGTTTTCACAAGACGCTGGCGGCCCCGGCCTCCTACCGTTTTGGAGCAACGTCGCGATCGAACCTGAGGACCCGGAATGGATAAAGCTGTCGTTACCTGCGCGCTCAATGGCGTGCTGACCAATCCGAAGCAGCATCATGTTCCGGTCACGCCCGAGGAAATGGCGCGGGAAGCGAAAGCGGCCTTCGATGCCGGCGCGTCGGTGATGCACATGCATCTGCGGCGGCAGGAGCCGGATCAGGGGCACATTCCGTCCTGGGACGTCAACCTGTCGAAGGAAGTGCAGCAGGCGATCCGCGAGGCGTGCCCCGGCGTCATCATCAATCATACCACCGGTGTCAGCGGCCCGAACTATCAGGGCGCGCTCGACTGCGTGCGCGAGACGGCGCCGGAAATGGCCGCGTGTAATGCCGGCTCGCTGAACTATCTCAAGGTGAAGGCCGACGGGTCCTGGGCCTGGCCGCCGCATGTGTTCGACAATCCGCCGGACAAGATCCAGAAATATCTCGACGTGATGAAGATCACGAAGACCTTGCCGGAGTTCGAGTGCTTCGACGTCGGCATCGTGCGCAGCGTCGCGATGTACAAGCAGAACGACATGTATTCCGGCCCGCTCGAATACAACTTCGTCATGGGCGTGGCCTCCGGCATGCCGGCCGATCCGGATCTGCTGCCGATCCTGCTCAAGCTGAAGCTGGCCGACTCCAACTGGAGCGTCACGGCGATCGGCCGCGAGGAAATCTGGCCGCTGCACCAGCGCTGCGCCGAACTCGGCGGTCATCTGCGCACCGGCCTTGAAGACACGTTCTATCTCGGCGACGGCACCAAGGTGACGTCGAACGGGCAGTTGATCGAAGGCATCGTCAAATGCGCGCGTAAAGCTGGCCGCGAAATCGCGTCACCAGCCGAGGCGCGGAAGATTCTCAAGCTGATGCATTGAGCCGAAGCGGCAAGAAAGCGCCGCAGGCTGACACGGGGAGATAACGTCATGAGCGATCTGACTGCAACGGGCGGCGTGCCCGGTCCCGGACGTATCGGGCGGGTGGCTGTCGGCGACATTTTGCGCCGCGCAGCTAAACGATTTCCCGATCGCATCGCGCTGACCGACGGTGCGCGGCAGGTAACGTTTACGGAGATCGATCACGACGCTAACCGTTTCGCCAACTATCTCCTCGCTCGCGGTCTAAAACCCGGCGACAAGATTTCGACCATCTGCAACAACTCGGTCGAATTCGTCAAAGCACTGTTCGGCATTCATCGCGCGGGCCTTGTCTGGGTGCCGATCAACACCATGCTCGGGCCGGGAGATATGGATTATATCCTCGGCCATGCCGAGGTGCGTTTCGCGCTGATCGACGACAATCTGCATGCACAGCCGGAGCGGCGTGCGGCGCTGGAGAAACGCGGCGTCGACCTCATTGCGGTGGACCTCACTGGCAAGGCGAAAGAGCAGGGTCTCGGAAGTTTCACCGATCTGATCAAGGCGCACTCCGACGTCGAGCCTGAGATCGCCTTCGACGACCGAGATCTGGCGATGATCATCTACACATCGGGAACGACCTCGCGGCCGAAGGGCGCGATGCATTGCCATCTCGCGGTGGTGATGGCGGCGATGAGCAACGCCATCGAAATGCATCTCGACCGCAATGACGGCATCACGGGACAGTTCCCGCTGTTCCATTGTGCCGCCCATGTCCTGCTGCTGACCTATCTGTCGGTTGGCGGGAAGATGGCCATCATGCGCGGGTTCGATCCCGTCGCCTGCATGGAAGCGATCCAGCGCGACAGGCTGACCATCTTCATCGGTCTGCCGGCGATGTATCAGGCGATCCTCGATCATCCGCGCCGCAAGGAATTCGATCTCTCGACCCTGCGCACCTGCGTTTACACCATGGCGCCGATGCCGCGTCCGTTGCTGGAACGGTGCATCGCAGAGCTTTGCCCGACATTTGTGCAGCCGAGCGGCCAAACGGAAATGTATCCGGCGACCACCATGTCGCAGCCAGACCGGCAGCTTGCGCGCTTCGGTAACTACTGGGGCGAGTCGATGATCGTCAACGAGACCGCCATCATGGACGACGAGGGCAATCTGCTGCCGCCCGGACAGATCGGCGAGATCGTGCATCGCGGGCCGAATGTGATGATGGGCTACTACAAGGACCCGGAAGCCACCGCCGCCGCTCGAAAGTTCGGCTGGCATCATACCGGCGATCTGGCGCTGATCGACGAGCACGGCGAGGTGCTGTTCATCGACCGCAAGAAGGACATGATCAAGTCCGGCGGCGAGAACGTCGCTTCGGTGAAGATCGAGGAAACGCTGCTGGCGCATCCTGCGGTGCTGAACGCCGCGGTGGTCGGCCTGCCGCATCCGCAATGGGGCGAGGCGGTCTCCGCCTTCGTCAAGCTCAAGCCGGGCACACAGACGGGCGAAGCCGAGATCATCGAGCATTGCCGCAAGTCGCTTGGCGGTTTCCAGATCCCGAAGCTGGTGCGGATTCTGGAGGAGATGCCGATGACCGCCACCGGCAAGCTGCGCAAGGTCGAACTGCGCCAGCAGTTCGTCGACCATTTCAACACGACATCGGCGGCCTGAAAGTCAATTATCCATGGCGGTGATCGAGAATTCCATTTCGCCTACGAGCGAGAGCTATCAGGCCAATCGTGCGGGGATGCTGGCGCAGATTGCGCGGGTCAATGCCGTGGTGGGGCGGACGGTTGCCGCGTCTGAATTGTCCAAAAAGCGCTTTCATGAGCGCGGGCAATTGCTGCCGCGTGAGCGCCTCGCGCTGTTGCTCGATGCCGGTGCACCGTTTCTCGAACTCTCGGCCCTTGCCGGATACTGTCTCGATACGCCGGACCCGGACAAGAGCATTCCCGGCGGCGGCACCATTGCGGGCATCGGTTTTGTCTCCGGCGTGCGCTGCATGGTGACGGCGAGCGATTCCGGCATCGAAGCGGGATCGCTGCAGCCGATGGGTCTCGACAAGCGGCTGCGCTCGCAGGAGATCGCGCTGGAGAACAAGCTGCCGTCAGTGCAACTCGTCGAGAGCGCCGGCGCCAACCTGATGCGCTATCGCGTCGAGGATTTCATTCGCGGCGGCACGACATTCCGCAATCTCGCGTTGCTCTCTGCGGCGGGCCTGCCGGTCATCACCGTGACCCATGGCTCGTCTACCGCAGGCGGTGCGTATCAGACCGGCCTGTCCGACTACATCGTGATGGTGCGTGGACGCACCCGCGCCTTTCTCGCAGGTCCTCCGCTGTTGAAAGCGGCAACCGGCGAGATCGCCACCGAGGAAGAGCTTGGCGGCGCGGAAATGCACACCAGCATTTCCGGTCTTGGCGATTATCTGGCGGAAGATGACCGCGAGGCGCTCGGAATCGCGCGCCAGATCATGGCCGATCTCAACTGGGACCGTGCGTCGCCTACGAGCGGTGAGCCGCCGCGTGCACCATTGTACGACACTGAAGAGTTGCTCGGCATCATGCCGATGGACCACAAGCGGCCCGTCGACATGAAGCAGATCATTGGGCGCATTCTTGACGGCTCGGATTTTCTTGAAATCGGCGCGAACTATGGCCCCGCGACGGTCTGCGGCCATGGCCGCATCGGCGGTCATGCCATCGGCATCATCACCAACAACGGCCCGCTGGACCCGAGCGGCGCCAACAAGGCGACGCATTTCATTCAGGCCTGCTGCCAGTCGCGCACGCCGATCCTCTATCTCAACAACACCACGGGCTACATGGTCGGCAAGGCCTATGAAGAAGCCGGCATGATCAAGCACGGCTCCAAGATGATCCAGGCCGTGACCAACGCCACTGTGCCGCAGATCACCATTTACTGCGGAGCATCGTTCGGTGCGGGCAATTACGGCATGTGCGGGCGCGGCTTTCATCCACGCTTCTGTTTTTCGTGGCCGAATGCCAAGACGGCGGTGATGGGCGGCGAGCAGGCGGCGGAGACCATGGCCATCGTTGCCGAAGCGGGTGCTGCGCGGAAGGGCAAGCCGATGGACCCCGCGAAACTTCAGGAGATGAAGTCGCGGATCATCACCGTATTCGACAGCCAGATGGATGTGTTCGCCACCAGCGGGCGGCTGCTCGATGATGGCGTGATTGATCCGCGCGAC
>Ga0208242_100049_pt1 | contig 178568 bp, 191 predicted proteins | sample SubbioAug_CSW13A_FD_184825 | JGI IMG/M metagenome (GOLD analysis project Ga0208242, IMG submission 184825) | Serpentinite rock and fluid subsurface biosphere microbial communities from McLaughlin Reserve, California, USA - CR12Aug_CSW13A (SPAdes) | ecosystem: Environmental > Terrestrial > Deep... | reverse complement strand
AAGAAAAAATGTTGAAGAAATGGTGACTCAAATAAAAAGAGCAGAGACTGAGGGGTAACCTAACAATCTTTGCTCTTTTGCGTATAAGATAAATGAAGGGTTTAGTTCATCACACATGGCACCAATGACACGTCGAATAACCGATACTCAGAAATATCGGTTTATCCTCCTGCCGCGCCTTCTCAAACGCTTCTTCACCCCAGGGATACCAGTCCACAGGGTTATAGGCATGCTGTAAGAGATAAGGCGATTTCTCAGCAGCCAGTCGGTTCGCTTTTTTATTTACATCATGAATGCATTTTTTCTACAATTTGAGCTGTGGTAAGATTGCCTAAATTGCTTACTATAGTGTCAATCGATGTAATTTCATTATCATTAAGCTTTTGGATGGTAAACCCTGGAGTTGTTTTAAACCGATATGCAATATCATCATATAAGACAGTATCAAAACTAACTCCTTCTAGTAACACTATCTGTTCATAACCCTCTGGTACAGCTCCCATTGGTAATGCACTATATGCAAGGCCAGTAATAGATCTTCCATACCTTGTACTTAGCACTTCTGATACAGCAACAAAAGCAGGAGAGATACATTCTGACCAGGATTGTATCAAAGATTAACCCTGACACAAAAAAGCTCTGCCTCAATTTCGGTTGCTACAAATACAGGAAATGGATGGAAGCTTAGTGGTGGAGTTACACGAGATGTCGAAACTAGTCTTTCTAATACTTTTACTCCAGCTTCTGGTTACCGTCAAAAATACCTGCGTCAATTTTACCGATATGAACATAGACAATGGTATACTGATGGTGTACCAATATATCAAGAGGTAATTGCAATACGAAATACAGGCTCTGCCTCACCTACAGAAACTACCAACTCAAGAAATGGTGCATCTTGGAGCTTAGTAGATTCAGCACAGCGGGGGAATCTACATTGGGTAGGTCCTGGTCAAGAAATAACGATAAGCAGAACAAATACAACTTTTGCTGGAGCGGTGGTTCCTTTTTCCGGGGTTAGCCTTAATCTAACTACCGCCTATGCTAACAGGACTGAAAATAAAGTAGGGAGTACTGGTTCGCAAATTGCCTATTTCTATGACTGGGATTGGTCAAAGAATATTTGGTATGTTACAACGCCGTAGTTGTATTTATATGAAACTATGACAGTAAGCCTCGGCATCATAGGTATATATTTTGACTAGATGCCGAGGCACCTTCGTTCTAAATATGATACAATTACCTTAAAAACTGTTCTACTGTCCAATTCTAATTCTGCCGCACTCCCCACCTCTCCTATATTAAAGCTGGATATGGAAAGACCCCAAGCGCCGTGACCGGCTGACCAGGCTTTACAACGACCGCTTCAACGCCGTCCGCCCACGCGAGTACGACGGCAGCCATATCCGCTTTACGGGCATGAACCCGGAAATTGCCCTGCGCAAGCATCAGGTTGACGCTGTGGCCCACATCCTTTACGGCGGCAATACATTATTAGCGCACTGTGTCGGTGCGGGGAAGACCTACGAGATGACGGCTGCAGCGATGGAAAGCAAGCATCTGGGGCTGTGCAGCAAAAGCCTGTTCGTCGTGCCCAACCACTTGACTGAGCAGTGGGCCGGAGAGTTTTTGCAGCTCTATCCATCTGCCAATATCCTTGTAGCTACCAAAAAAGACTTTGAGACCAAAAACCGTAAGAAATTCTGTGCCCGCATTGCCACCGGCGACTACGACGCCGTAATCATCGGGCACAGTCAGTTTGAGAAAATTCCCATATCACAGGAACGCCAAAGGATGCAGTGTGAGCAACAGATTGCGGAAATCACCAGCGGCATCCGGGAAATGAAGGAGGAACGGGGCGAGCGTTACGCCATCAAGCAGCTCGAAAAGACAAAAAAGACCCTGGAGCTTAAGCTAAAAAAGCTTAACGACACCAGCCGCAAGGATGATGTCGTTACTTTCGAGGAACTTGGCGTTGACCGGTTGTTTGTTGACGGGGCAGATTGAGGTGCCGGAGGGTGGGAAGGATGTAAATGATTGTTTAAAAGTTGTACTGAGAATGCGACAGAAGATTAGCGTGGAAAGATAATTATTTGTTCTAATCACGACATTAATAAAAAACCCCCTTGAACTTAGTTATCGTATATGATAACATGATAATGAGGAGTTGGAGGTGTATCATGGATTGGCAAGTGGAATATTATAAAAAGGAAAACGGGAAAATTCCAGTCCTTGAGTATTTACTTTCGCTAGATGCAAAAATACGAGCAAAAGCCTTTCATGAAATAGAACTGCTTGAAAAGCATGGTTCTGAACTAAGAGAACCTTATGTAAAGCCTATCAAGGGCGCAAAATACAAAGGGCTTTTTGAAATGAGAGTAAAGTTTGCGTCGGACATTATCAGGATATTCTATTTCAAATACTGCCAGAAGACCTTTGTGCTGCTTCATGGTTTTACGAAAAAGGCTGAAAAGACGCCACAAGGAGAGCTTGAAAGGGCGCTGCGCTATAAAAAAGATTATGAAAGAAGGTGTGATGATGAGTAAAGCAGGTGCAAAGTTTTCCGAAGTGAAAGAACTTTTGTTGAAGGATGAAGAATTCAAAACAGAGTACAAAAAGCTAAAACCGCGTTATGATGTAATTTCACAAATTATTGAAGCAAGAACAAGCCAGAATATTACACAGGAAGAATTGGCGCTCCGGGTTGGAACTCAAAAATCCAATATCAGCCGCCTGGAAAGCGGAACGTATAATCCATCCCTTGACTTCCTGGCTAAAGTTGCCCGCTGCCTTGGGAAAGAGGTACAGGTCACCTTAGAATAAAGTATTGAGAAGTCATAAAGATTAATATAAGCAATGTTTAGAATTTATTGGGAAAAATTAAATGCCGGGCACGGAGAAAAAAGATGCATGGCATGTAACCGTATTCGCACAAAAAAGGAGGTTGGCACACTATAGGCACCATTGGAAAAACAAAAAGGGCTATGGCGACTGTTTCCAGTTCCATAAGCCCTTTAAATTCAATGGTGCCGAAGGCCGGACTCGAACCGGCACAGTCAGAGACCGCTTGATTTTGAGTCAAGTGCGTCTGCCAATTCCGCCACTTCGGCAATAAACCCTTTAATCTTCTCATTCTTAAATCATCTATAGTTGCACATTCTGAATACCAAATGTCTTACCGTGAGACTCGCTGACGCAAAATTGATCCCCTTCGCGTTGGCGATTCTTTTTTTTGCAAATTCCGAAATGAGCTAAAAATATCCATGAGGTTTAAATTTGAACTCTCATGGTTATTTTTTATATATGGTGCCGGGCACGTTTTTAACCCCGTTATTTAACTAGAGGGACGGCACTTAGTTCTGTTCGAATACCCGTATAAGGTGTGAAGTACCGATATCCTCCAGCTGTACTACCAACATGTAAGCCATAATAAGTAGTGTGCCATTGACCGAAAAGGTACTCACGATAATATACCGGACCACCGCTATCGCCAGCCCCAGCGTTGTAATCAACTTCTACCTGATTATACAGCGTCCCAAAGGCCGCACTATATTTTGACTTCTTTGTTGCTATTACTGTTCCAAATGTTACAAGAGTAGTTCTACCTGATTTATATACTGTTTGACCAACAGTAGGGTCATAATAATCGTTTACATCAATAATTGTACCGCTCCCAGTATGGATACCCTGTCGAACGCTTGAGAAAGCAATGCGGGCAGCATCGGCATTCCCATTTGATGGTGCTGTAAGGTTATTGGTTCCCGCAGGACGTGATCCATCTGGCTGGTACATTTGTGTACCACTCGGTAGACGAGTTGGAAGACCATTAACAAAAGGCCCCAAGTGTCCAGCAACTATATAGTACAGAGCCCCCTGTGCTAACATTACGTGCGGCAATGTTTGTGGTGCCTCCTTGCCAACTTGATGCACAACTAACACCACCAGGTATGTTTGTGTAAATGCTATCGTATGAATGCAACTCAGTCTCGGTTGCACTCCACCTAAATAGCATAGGAAGCTCATCTATTCCCGTACTTGTCGCCTCTTTTTTAAGCTGATTGTACAGCTTATTAAGAAAAGTATCATCTACCATTTCTTTTTTATCTTCAGCGAGTTCAATGACAAAGTAGCCCGTGATTTCTACTCCGTGCGAAAATATCGGGCCATTGGGGTAGTATAATTCGCTATTAAGTCTGATGGGTTCAGCAAAATCCTCTAATTTTTTATACCAACTTCCTTTTCCAGTCTCTGTATTAAATGAGGATGGAATTCTCCCCATTGTTTTAAATGAATTGTCTGTTAGTTGTTTAATAAGTAATCCTCGAACATCATTTAATGCCTCTTTTGTTTCTTCCTTGTTCATGTTCGTTGGCAAAATACGTTCTGGCAATTTTTCAATAAGATATTCTCTAATTGCACGCCGTTCTTGTATTTCCAAAATTGGATTTTGAAACATTGTATTAGGAGATATTTCTTTAGAGCTTGCTTTATCAATCTCGTACCAATAATTTGACAGCCTGTCAAGCAAAGTATCCCGGACATTACGGTCTAAGCTACTAAGTAAGTCTTCATACTCTGCCATGGTTAAATTCATGATGTCAATATCAAGACTCTGTTCGTTAACAAACTGCTCAACAATTGTTTTTATACTTTCTTGATGCCCATCTATAATTTCTTCCCACCAATTAGCCGATACATTGCTGTCCCTAGCAAGTGCTAAAGGCAATCCCATACTAAAAATCACAAGAATTAATAAAAAGGATACGCATTTAAATAGATTTGCTTTCAATTTTCTTACCCCCCAGATTATTTGGTTCTCATCATAACATTTCCGTCGTATATCAGCAAGGATATATGACGAGAGAAGAGAGGAAGAGTGCCGATGTTTCGGGCATTCTTTGAAGCTCTGAACGATGTCGTACTTGAATCAACGTTGACCCACGATAAAAAATAAGGAAGAGAGATCCACGCTCAAACGAAGCTATCGAAAGAAACGATTATCTCTCTATTTATTAGGTGAGCTGCCATAGATAATAACAAGCAGTATTCATCCCTGATTTTACTCTCGGTCGTATGGGCAAATTTTGACTCCGAGTTGTTTGCTGTAGAGTTGAGTATACTGTCTATTAGACGGGTATAAATAAAACCAAACAATTCAAACTGAGATGAATAATGCTCTTCCTCACAGGGTAAACTCATACCCTAAAAAACTTGTTGCAATATTTAAAATATTAAGATATAATTCAATTAAATTAAATAAAAATATTACACAGTGGAGTGTAATAGGTTATGCGATGTGGCTACTGAGGGGTGTGGAGCACCCTGAGGTTGCCTTTTGTGTATTGGAAGAATATTTGTAATTTTTCCCTCTATGTGAGCATAGATGTTAGCATAAATAAATTATAATAGACATTTCGGACTCTTTTCTCCCTGGCTATTATTAGTTATCGGACAAGCGCCTTGTTTGTAACAATATTTACTGGGTGAAAGTACGTGATACTGAAGCTAGGAGTGTATGCTTAGCGCCTGAAAGCTAACCTAAATACAATCAACTGAGCAAAGAAGCTCAGTACGGTTGCTTATTAAGGAGGGAGAAAAATGATCTTAAGGGTAGTAATAGCCGATGACGAACCTATTACTAGAATGGACCTAAGCGAAATTTTCAGGGAAATGGGTTACGACGTTGTAGGAGAAGCATCCGATGGATTTGACGCTGTTGAACTCTGTCGGAATTTAAAGCCTGACCTAGTGTTGATGGATATAAAAATGCCTCTTCTCGATGGTTTAAATGCATCAAAAATGATTATCAATGAAGAGTTGGCTACATCTGTGGTATTGTTGACCGCCTACAGTAGTAATGAATTTATAGAGCGTGCAAAAGAAGCCGGTGTTATGGGATATATTGTGAAACCTGTTGATGGTAAATACTTAATGCCTTCTATTGAAGTGGCTGTGTGTAAGGGGCGGGAAATACAGGAAATAAAGAGCAAAATGAAAACAATGAAGGATCAGTTAGATGCACGAAAGATAATCGAGAAAGCAAAAGGGATCCTCATGGTTAAACAGGAGATGACAGAGGAAGAAGCTTATAATGAAATTAGAAAAATAAGTATGAATAAACGGTGCCCTATGAAACAGGTTGCCTCAGCTATTGTTACAAATGGATAAGCCCGAGGTGAGTCGGAATGCATAAATTAAGAGAACTATGTAATGCACACACCAGTTTATCAGAGCCTGATATAGCGCAGCTGGAGAGTATTGCAGTGAACCTGCCGATTATTGCTGAACTGGTAAAGGCAGATGTATTTATAGACTGTATTACACGAGACAGAAATGCGGCTATTGTTGTTGCAGAAGCGAAGCCTCCGGGACATCCGTCTATGTATAAGCATTCGGTGGTAGGGGAGCTGGCCTTACGAGAAAATGAACCGGCTGCGTTAAGAACTTTGGAAATTGGTATGCCGACAAGAGATTTAAAAGCAATTACTCAGGAAAATATGACAGTGAAACAAAATGTCGTTGCAATAAAGAATAAGCAGGAAAAGACAATTGCAGTGTTAATTATGGAAGAGGATGTTACAGAACGGGTAATTCAGAATAAACAAATGGAGGTTCTGGCAGAAACAGCTGAGCAATTGAGTGAAACCTTGTTAACTTTTATGGAAGATGAAAGAACGATTACTAATTATGTTAACGATGCTATTGTCATATTTGATCGCTATGGGAGAGCAACTTATTCTAATCCTGTAGCCTATGAATTATATAAAAAGTTAGGGTATAAAGATCATATTATCGGTATGCATTTTAATAACCTTGTTTTGGACGGGACGATATTCAAGAATAATATCTTAGAACAGGACTATCATATGAAGGATGTTGATATAGGAGATTTATCACTACAAGTAAAATACGCAGTAATGAAGCATAAAAAAATATTAAGTGGCATGATTATGTTAATTAAAGATATTACAGATGTGAAAGAAAAAGAAAAAGAGTTGATTCTAAAATCGGTAGCAATTCGAGAGATTCATCATCGTGTCAAAAATAACCTTCAAACTATTGCCAGCCTTCTAAGGCTACAGTCCCGAAGAATTGATAATGAAACTGTAAAAAAATATTTTCAAGAAAGCATTAACAGGATACTAAGCATTGCCATAACCCATGAAATTTTAGCGCAAAAAGGTGTTGACAATGTTGATATTAAAACTATCATCTCCAGAATTAAAGAAAGTGCGTTGGACTATGAGCTTATCTTAAACAAAAATATTACTCTGAACATTATCGGTGATAATTTGATTATTGACTCGGACAAAGCTACTTCGATTGCATTAGTAGTAAATGAGCTACTGCAAAATTGTTTTCAATATGCCTTTAAGGAAAAAAGCGTAGGTTCGATAGAAGTGTGGATTCAAAAAGGCAGTATGTATTCCAGTATTTTTATTATAGATAATGGCGGCGGTTTTGATATCAATAATATCCGCAAAGGGAGCCTGGGACTCAAAATAGTCGAACAAATCGTAAAGGAAAAACTTAAGGGTGAGTTCAGCATTGATTCATCCGATAGAGGAACAAAAATCATATTTGATTTTAAAAACGAATAGAATATAAATGTAAAGGCACAAAGCAGTGCCTGGTTTAAAGCAACGAAGCTAATGAGGAATACGAATATTCCTTGTTAGCTTTTTTTGTTTTCTTTAGAAGGGCGGAGTTCATTTGAGGGAGTCAATTTTGAGTGTAGGAATTGATATTGGCACATCCACAACGCAGTTAATATTTAGCAGAATTATCCTGGAAAATAAAGCCTCAGGTGCATCTGTTCCTAGAATTCAAATTGTAGGCAAAGAAATTATATATAGAAGTCGTATTTATTTTACACCTTTATTGTCGCAGTCGGAGATTGATACCGACGGAGTTATGCGCATTATAAAACAGGAATATAAAAGCGCAGGATTACTCCCTGAAGAAATTGGAACCGGTGCAGTTATTATTACGGGAGAAACGGCCAGAAAAGAGAATGCTGCTCAGTTACTTCAGAAGCTTAGCGGTTTTGCGGGCGACTTTGTTGTTGCCACGGCAGGCCCGGATCTGGAGGCTATCTTGGCAGGAAAGGGTGCCGGAGCAGAACAGATTTCCAAAGATAAAAACTGTACGGTTATGAATTTAGATATTGGTGGGGGAACTACAAACATCGCTGTATTTAATAACGGAGAAGTTATTGATACAACATGCCTTGATATTGGAGGGCGGCTGATTCGCTTTAATCGGCACACTGGTAAAACAGATTATGTCTCACCAAAAATAAAAAAACTTGCTGATGAAATGGAGCTTAATATTGGGTCTGACAGGAAGGCAGAAATCACACATCTAAAAACGATAACTCGAAGAATGTCAGCTATCCTGGAAGAGGCTGTTGGTCTTAGGGAGAAGACTCCGGAGTTTAGGATGATTCTTACAACACGGGAACTCAGGCGTAATTACTCTGTTGATTTCGTTACCTTTTCCGGCGGGGTTGCAGACTATATTTATGATAAGAATGAGTATGATCTATTTAGGTACGGCGACATTGGTATATTGCTGGCTCAGGCTGTTAAGGAATCCAGGCTGATGACAATGTTTACAATAACAAAACCACTAGAAACCTTGAATGCCACTGTAGTAGGAGCAGGGTCATACAGCATGGAAATTAGTGGAAGCACAATTACCTTCACACAGGACGTCTTTCCCCTGAAAAATATACCTATTATTAAAATGACTCCCAGTGAGGAACAGTTGGATGGCGGCAGCTTCGTAGGAAAAATCAGAGAAAAAGTTCGTTGGTTTTATTTGGATGATAAAAGTGTACAACTGGTTGCAATTGCCATAAAAGGAATAGAGAACCCTACATTTCTTAGAGTAAGGCAGATAGCTGAAAGAATAATTAGCGGAATGGAAGTGATTACACAACAACATCCCTTATTAATAGTTGTCGTAGAACATGATATGGCAAAAGTTTTGGGGCAAACCCTTTATAGGCTATTGGAGTATAAAAAGGAAGTGGTGTGTATTGACGACATCAAGGTAGATAACGGGGATTATATTGACATTGGCAAACCGCTGGCAAATAACCGTGTGGTTCCGGTTGTCGTGAAGACCTTAGTTTTTAATTCCTGATGAGAGGTGTTTATTTATGAGGCTTAAAACCAAACTATTCAAACAGGTTTATCAGTTTAACTCAGTAAAAGAAGTTCTGGCAAAAGCAAACGAACAAAAATCCGGAGATAGCTTAGCGGAGATTGGTGCTGCTTCTGTTACTGAGAGGGTGGCAGCAAAGGAAGTGTTGAGTAATTTAATTTTAAGCGATTTAAGAAATTATCCGGTAGTCCCTTATGAAGATGACGAAGTAACCAGGGTTATTCAGGATAGTGTGAATGAAAAAATTTACACACAGATTGAAAACTGGACAGTGTCTGAACTGAGGGAATGGATTCTTGCTCATGACACAACAGGTGAAGATATTAAGAGAATAAGCAGGGGGTTAACCAGTGAAATGATAGCAGGCGTGACAAAGATTATGTCAAATCTGGACCTGCTTTATGGTGCAAATAAAATAAGAGTCAGCGCCCACTGTAATACGACTGTCGGATTACCAGGTACTCTTTCGGCAAGGCTTCAGCCCAATCACCCAACAGATAATATAAATGGAATTATGGCATCAGTGATGGAGGGCTTAAGCTATGGAGTAGGGGATGCAGTTATTGGCCTCAACCCTGTGGAAGATACATCGGAAAATCTGGCAACTGTACTAAAAACTTTTCAGGAATTCAAGGAAAAATGGAAAATACCAACTCAAATTTGTGTTTTGGGCCATGTAACAACCCAGATGGAAGCAATTCGACGGGGAGCACCAAGTGACCTGATATTTCAGAGTATTGCAGGCTCTCAAAAAGGGAATGAAGCCTTTGGTATCTCTGTGGCACTTTTGGACGAGGCTAAGGATTTAGTCATGCGAGAAGGAACTGCAACTGGGCCAAATGTTATGTATTTTGAGACAGGTCAGGGATCAGAGCTTTCTTCCGATTCACATTACAATGCAGATCAAGTTACCATGGAGGCCCGCTGCTACGGACTTGCTAAGAGGTATAGTCCTTTTCTGGTAAATACGGTCGTCGGTTTTATCGGGCCGGAATATCTTTATGACAGTAAACAGGTTATCCGTGCCGGACTTGAAGATCACTTTATGGGTAAGCTGACCGGCGTATCTATGGGGGTAGATGTCTGCTACACAAATCATATGAAAGCTGATCAAAACGATGTTGAAAATTTATCTGTTCTGTTAACCAGTGCAGGGTGCAATTATTTCATGGGTGTGCCCGCCGGGGATGATGTTATGCTTAACTACCAATGCACAGGATATCACGAGACTCCTTCGCTAAGAGAATTGTTAAAGTTGCGGCCTATCAGAGAGTTTGAACTCTGGTTGGAGACCATGAACCTAATGAAAGACGGCAGGTTAACCGAAAGGGCTGGTGACGCTTCCATTTTTATGTAGTAAAGGGAGTGGTAAGATGAACTTCAGAAATGTCTTTAGGTACCGAATTTCTTAAATAATGAAGAGGGGGGACGATAATGATTTCTGAAAAAGAGCTTAAGAGTGTTATAGAACAGGTTTTAGAAGAGTTAGGGATGGCATCAGAAAAAAATAAACTAAATAATTCTCAGGATTTAGCAAGTCAGAAAGACGAAGAATCACAGGTTTCTGATGAAGGCTTGTTAGATATTACTGAAGTCGATTTAAAAAAACAGGTACTGGTTCCTGACCCTGAAAATTTAGAGGGGTTATTAAAGATCAAGGAAACAACACCTGCCAGAATAGGCGTTTGGAGGGCAGGACCCCGGTATAAGACGGAAACGTTACTACGGTTTCGAGCTGATCATGCAGTAGCAATGGATGCTGTTTTTACAGATGTATCAGAAGAACTGTTAAGTGAAATGGATTTATTTTCTATCCAAACTATGTGTAATAACAAGGATGAATATCTTACAAGGCCGGATTTAGGAAGAAAATTTGGTGAAGAAGCATTGCAAGTAGTCAAAAACAGCTGTGTTAAGAACCCTCAAGTACAGATTTATGTGTCTGATGGATTGAGTTCTACCGCAATTGATGCAAATATCAGAGACATCTTACCAGCTATTATGCAAGGGTTAGAAGGATATGGAGTAAAAGCAGGGACACCTTTTTTTGTTAAATACGGCAGAGTTCCCGCAATGGATGTTATATCAGAGACAACAGGTGCAGAAGTAACATGTGTCTTAATTGGCGAAAGGCCGGGTCTTGCTACCGGCGAGAGTATGAGTGCTTATATGGCATATAAAGCTACTGTAAATATGCCGGAAGCACGACGAACAGTTGTTTCAAATATTCATAAGGGTGGTACCGCTGCAGTGGAAGCCGGTGCCCACATAGCTCATGTTTTAAAGCAAATGCTTGACAAAAAGGCAAGCGGACTGGATCTGAAAATGTAATAAATCGATGAATGGGGGGATAACTGTGAGGAATGATCCAATCAGAGCAAAAGTTTTAAGTGTCAAACTGATTCCGAATGTCAGCCCGGATTTGGCAAAAGAGCTAAAACTTGAGTCAAACCAAAAAAGTATTGGGTTGATTACTACAGATATTGATGATGTTTCTTATACGGCACTGGACGAAGCGACAAAAAAAGCAGATGTAATTGTTGTTTATGCCCGTTCTTTCTATGGTGGTGCCGCAAATGCCAACACTAAGCTGGCAGGTGAATTTATTGGAATACTGGCCGGGCCTGATCCCGCAGAAGTAAAGAGTGGAATAAATGCAGCTATTGAGTTTATCGAAAATGACGCGTGTTTTTACAGTGCCAACGAAGATGATTCGATTGCTTATTTTGCCCACTGTATCTCCAGAACCGGGTCTTACCTGTCGAAAGGTGCAGGGATTGAGCAGGGCGAGGCGATAGCTTACCTGATTGCTCCTCCAATAGAAGCTATGTATGCACTTGATGCTGCTCTTAAAGCAGCTGATGTAAGAATGGTAGCATTTTACGGGCCTCCATCTGAAACTAACTTTGGCGGTGGGTTACTTACTGGAAGCCAGTCAGCTTGTAAGGCTGCCTGTGAGGCTTTCGCAGATGCAGTGCTGTATGTAGCTGATAATCCTACGAAAATTTAGGTGAAGATCAGGTTGTTTAGATAGTAGGGTGGTGAATTATTTGAATCAGCAAGCTATTGGACTGGTGGAAACATACGGGTTTCTGACAGCAGTGGAAGCAGCCGATACCTGTCTAAAAGCGGCAAAAGTGTCTTTTCTTTGTTGCCAGAAGATAGGCGGTGGAATGGTAACTATCAAGATAGCGGGGGATGTAGGTGCTGTCCAGGCTGCGATTAAGGCTGCCGGTGCTGCCGCAAATAAAGTGGGAAAGCTCATCGGTACTCACGTAATTCCAAGGCCTGTTCCTAATATTGAAAATTTATTCTTCCCGGAAGTGAATATGAAAAGTCCATTCTCTATTTCAGGAACCACTGCCAAAGCAACAGAACAGGTTGAGACTCCTTGTCTATATAAAACGGAGCAGGAATTGAAAGAAATGAAAACTGTAGAACTGCGGGCATTGGCAAGGAAGTTACCCGGTATAGGTATTGAAAGACGTGCAATTAAATTCGCCAGAAAAGAAGAACTTATAGAAGCCATACTCATCGTTTATAAAGATCAGTACCCCGGCTAAATTGAAAGGAGAGAAAAAATGTCAGCTACAAGCGCACTTGGCATGATTGAGACAAAAGGACTGGTCGGATCAATTGAAGCGGCAGATGCTATGGTAAAGGCAGCTAATGTAACACTGGTTGGAAAAGTCCTTGTTGGAGGCGGTTTAGTATCGGTTATGGTTCGTGGTGATGTGGGTGCCGTTAAGGCTGCAACAGATGCTGGCGCTGCTGCAGCTCAGAGAGTAGGTGAATTGATTTCAGTACATGTTATTCCGAGACCTCATGGTGAAGTTGAATTAATACTACCACAGCAGGAAAGCTGATTTATGTAAAAAAGTATACTATGGAAAAAGTAAAAAAGATTAGGAGGAAGGATTATGAGTACAACTGTTGCTTTAGGAATGATTGAAACAAAGGGGCTTGTAGGGTCCATAGAGGCAGCCGATGCTATGGTAAAGGCAGCAAATGTAACATTAATAGGCAAGGTTCTTGTCGGGGGCGGTTTGGTAACAGTTATGGTCCGTGGTGACGTAGGTGCTGTAAAGGCTGCTACTGACGCCGGAGCTGCTGCAGCTGAGAGAGTGGGAGAATTACTTTCTGTCCATGTTATTCCACGTCCCCATAATGAGGTAGAATTCATTCTTCCCACCATATCAGAAAAATAAGAATGAACAACACTTATGTCCCTTGCCTGATTTGAAAGGCCGAAGCCAGAGCAGAAATCTGTGATTAATATTTACATGCAAGGAAATGGGGTACAGTGCATGTTGGGAAATGAGATGGTCAGAAAACTGGAAGAAGTTATTGAAAAACCCCTTAAACAATCTCCAGGCACACAACTTTACACAGGAGTGGATCTGGGGACAGCTTATATTGTCATTGTGGTACTTGATTCCATGCTTCGGCCGGTAGCAGGTGCAATGCAGTTTGCCCAGGTAGTAAGAGACGGCTTGGTTGTAGAGTACATGGAGGCAATAAAAATTGTCCAAAATCTAAAAGCCCTCCTTGAAGAGCAATTAGGAGTGGAGCTCTCAGTAGCAGCTACAGCTTTTCCACCTGGTGTATCTATCGGTGACAGACAAAGCATTAAGTATGTGGTGGAAGCTGCCGGATTTGAAGTTGTTAAAATGGATGATGAGCCTTCGGTGGCAAATAGAGTTTTAGGTATAACAGACGGTGCAATTGTTGACATCGGAGGAGGCACCACTGGAATTGCTATTGTTAAGAACGGAGAGGTGGTGTATGTCGCCGATGAACCAACGGGAGGAACCCATTTTACTCTGGTTTTAGCCGGAGCACGGCGGATTCCGTTTACAGATGCTGAAGCCATTAAAGCAGACCCACGTAACTACAAGGAGATTCAACCTCTACTTATACCTGTTATGGAAAAAGTTGCGGCTATCATTAAAAGGCATATTCAGGGACATAAGGTAAGGGATATTTACCTTGTAGGTGGAACCAGTTGCTTGCCCGGCATTGAAACTGTGGTGGAGAAGCATACAGGTGTTAAGACCACAAAACCATCAAACCCCTTGCTTGTAACGCCTCTCGGTATTGCTATGAGCTGCCTGAACAATGTAGACCAGTGACTTTGTTGTAAAAATAGGAGTGATCGCATGTTACTGGGAAGAGTTGTTGGAAATGTTTGGTCAACACGCAAAGATGATTCATTAATAGGAATAAAATTAATGGTTGTACAGCTTCTGGATACTCCAGAAGAGAAGCCGGTTAAAACAATTGTAGCTGCTGACTTAATTGGTGCGGGAGTAGGAGAAATGGTAATCTTAACAATCGGTAGTTCAGCCCGTAAAGTAGATGGCCTCGATAATTCACCTATTGATGCAACGATTGTTGGCATTGTTGATGAAAATGAGCTGGAGGAATCTGGTGATGACCAGAGAGCAGCAGGTCGAATTACTGGAAAAAATTAAATCTGCCGGTGTTGTTGGTGCAGGAGGGGCTGGCTTTCCTACTCATACAAAACTACTTGCCACTGCTGAGTATTTGGTAATCAACGGTGCTGAATGTGAGCCTCTCCTGCAAACCGATCAACGGTTAATGCAACTAAAGGCCAGTGAGCTGTTATATGCTCTTGAGGTTCTTATTGACGCAATAGGAGTAACCAAGGCAATTATAGCAGTTAAAATGAAGTACGAACAAGCTTGGCAATCTCTTCTTCAATTTAAAAAGGACCCCAGGATAGAGTTATTTCCTCTTCAAGACTTTTACCCGGCTGGTGATGAGCAGGTATTAGTCTATGAAGTACTTGGTCGCATTGTTCCGCAGGGAGGAATTCCAATTAAAGTCGGCTGCATCGTTACCAATGTGGAGACTTTACTAAATGTATCTGCAGCCATCGATGGTTACCCTGTGCTTGATAAATATGTCTGCATTACCGGGGCTGTAAGTACTCCTTTAACAGCTAAGCTCCCTCTGGGAACAACCATAAGGGATGCTGTTTCACTATCACAACCATATGTAACAGATACCCTGCAGGTTATTGAAGGCGGTCCTGTAATGGGTAAAATTGTTACAGATTTGGACGCTCCAATAACTAAGACTACGAAAGGATTAATAGTGTTATCCCAAGAGCATGTACTTGTCAGTCAGAAACAATTACCGTTATCCAGAATATTAAAGAGAGCACAGTCGGTCTGTGTGCAGTGCATGAGATGTACTGATCTTTGTCCAAGAGCACTATTGGGCCATGACATAAAACCACACAAGATTATGCGTTCTATTAGCTATGGAATAAGCGACACTGAAGTGTTAAGCGGGTCGTTGCTATGTTCAGAATGTGGTGTATGTGAGTTCGCTTGTCTGATGCAGTTGTCTCCCAGAAAAGTAAACAGCATCTTAAAGGTTAAATTGGGTAAAGCGGGGATAAAGGCTTCAATAAAGGGTGCCGGGCCTGTTGCCCCGGAAAGAGAGTTCAGGAAGCTGAGTTCGGATAGATTGATTGCCAGTATTGGTTTATCACAGTTTCATTATGCTGCCCCGATACAAGATGTGCAATTTGAACCACAAAAAGTAATTATTCCGCTCAAACAGCACCTGGGAGCACCGTCTTATCCAGTAGTTAAGGTAGGACAAAAGGTTCAGCGTGGAGACTTGCTAGGCGAGATTCCTGAAGAAGCATTGGGTGCCAGAATACATGCCAGTATTTCTGGTACTGTAACGGATATAGCTGACCGGATAACCATTTTGTCGGATTAATTGGGGGTAGTGCATGTGTATAAATCAATTGGACTGGTGGAATTCGGGAGCATTGCTTTGGGAATAATCGGCGCTGATGTCATGCTCAAGACAGCAGAGGTTGAACTAATTACAGCTGGTACTGTATGTCCCGGCAAATATACGGTAATGGTAGGCGGAGGTGTTGCTGCCGTCGAAAGCTCTGTCAGGGCGGGAGTTAAGCAAAATGAAACATCCGTTATAGATGAATTTATCATTCCCAATGTACATCCTGAGGTTTTCCCTGCTATTGCCGGTGTAAACAATATATCGCAAATAGATTCCCTTGGAGTTATTGAGACTTTTTCTGTTGCATCCTTAATTATCGCTGCCGATGCTGCAGTGAAAGCAGGTGCAGTCCGGTTAGTAGAAATACGATTGGCTATTGGAATGGGAGGTAAATCGTTTGTCACTTTAACCGGGGATGTGGCGGCCGTTAAGTCCGCCGTTCAGGCCGGCAGTGACGTTGCGGCCGTAAGTGGAATGCTAGCTAACAAGGTTATTATACCCTCACCCCACTCGCGGCTAAAAGAAGTCATAATCTAAGTGGAAGCGAGGTGATATTATGAAGAAGCTTATATCGACAGAAACAATAAAGCAATATCAAAAAAATGGTGAGAGTCAGATAGCTGTAGACGCGAACACGATTATCACCTGCGCTGCACGAGATCTGGCCTCGGAGTTGGATATATGTTTTGTCAGTTCGGTGCATAGGGAAGAAAGCCCGGCACCAGAACCTTGTATGGCGCCCAAACCCGAGCAGGAAAACACTGACCTTACATTAGTATCTCTAATCTTGCAAAAAGTACTCGAACAGTTAAATATCTCCCAGGCATGTAACCCGGTAATTGAAGCCGATATCTCGGGGTTTCGTCTGGTGCACTCAAATGCCGATAATGAAGCGGTTTGCAAAGAAAGCTCAAATAGCGACAAGGTAACAAATAAAGACATCATTACAGTCAGAGATGGTATAAAAGCTGGTTTTATATCAATAAATTCCACAAACTACACACGGCTTTTAAATTGTCAGGAGGTCAATTACGTAATTGAAGGTAATCTTGAAGTTATAATCGGAGATAAAACTTTTAGTTGCAGGGCGGGAGATGTTTTAATTCTTCCGCAGGATAAAGAACTGATATTTTCAAGCTCAGACTGCGTTAAGATGTTCTATGTAACCTGTTAGCTGAATAGTTGTCAAGGTTGGCTAGAGGAGGCTGATTCCGGATGCTTGATTACGACCTAGCTTCAGTGCAAGAGGCAAGAAATTTGGCAAGGATTGCTTCGGAAGCACAAAAATGGCTCGACGAAATTTCTCAGCAAGAAGCAGACAGACTTGTTTATGCCCTCGTTCAGGCGGCCGATGTCAATGCTAAACGTTTAGCACGTATGGCTGTGGAAGAAACAGGATTTGGTATCTATCAAGATAAAGTTATAAAAAACCAGTTTGCCTCGAGGAACGTCTGGTCATCTGTTAAAGATGTGAAGACTGTCGGAGTTATCTATGAGGACAGAGATAAGAAAATAGTAGAAATAGCCGTCCCGGTCGGGGTGATTATGGGGTTAGTTCCATCAACTAATCCTACTTCAACAGTAATTTATAAAGCGATAATTTCCCTAAAGTCAAGGAACGCCATTATTTTTTCACCTCATCCCTCAGCGGCTAAATGTACTTTTGCTGCGGCACAGGTTATGCAGGAAGCTGCTGTTAATGCCGGTGCGCCAGGAGGGGTAATAGGATGCCTTAGTAAGGTCACAATGGAAGCAACCGAATCTTTGATGCGCGATCAAAATGTTTCATTGATACTGGCGACAGGCGGTAGCGGCATGGTAAAAGCGGCCTACAGTGTCGGAAAACCTGCTCTGGGTGTTGGACCCGGTAACGTACCTGCTTTTATTGAGCGTAGTGCCGATATTAAACAGTCTGTTGCTAATATTTTGAGAGGAAAATGTTTTGACAATGGAACCATTTGTGCTTCAGAGCAGGCAGTAGTAACTGAAGAGTGTATTAAAGAGCAGGTAATGGATGAGTTCAGGGCTCAGGGTGGATATTTCCTAAGCCAAAAAGAAGTAAAGCAGGTTTGTGGTTTTTTGTTTGATGACCGGGGCGGAATGAATGCTGCCTCTGTGGGAAAGAGCCCGGAGGTAATTGCGCAACAGGCAGGTATCGAGATACCTGCGGGTACAAAAGTACTTATTGGCGAACAGGAAGGCGTAGGCGTAGCATACCCTCTATCCAGGGAAAAACTTACTACAGTTCTGGCGTTCTATACAGAAAAAGACTGGCATGCTGCCTGTACACGTTGTATCGAGTTGTTGAATGAGGGGGGTATAGGGCATACCCTGGTAATCCATTCTCAGAACGAGGATGTTATCAGAGAATTTGCCCTAAAGAAACCAGTGTTTCGTATTCTTGTAAATACGCCTTCATCCTTAGGTGGAATTGGTTATACTACCGGCCTGGTTCCTGCATTAACGTTAGGAAGTGGTACTTGGGGCGGAAGTGCCACATCTGACAATGTCTCACCTCTAAACCTTATTAATCGTAAACGGTTAGCGTATCACCTTGAAAATAGTATGGAGCAGGTGTCATCATCTCATGGCCAAGCGGTACTCTCTGTGTCAAACCATGAATTAGAGACAATTATAAAGAGAGTTATATCCCGTCTGGCATAGTAAAGTTACTGCAGAAGAGCATTACAAAAATGTATTATAGGGGATGATTTATTAATGGCGGAACTTAGGGCGTATGTTTATATTGATAGAATGCAAGCCCAATATGCAGCTTATGTAGGAACTGTAATTCGTGGGGATACGCCTGTTGAGGGCATGGCGGAACTGTATATAGAAATAGCACCGGGCATTGAAATATTTAGGACAATAGATGTAGCACTTAAAGCAGCTGAGGTAAGGCCGGCTTCTCTGGTTATTGAAAGAGAGTTCGGTATGATGGAAATTCATGGGTGGGAACAATCGGCTGTTCTTACCGCAGGCCAGGCCGTTTTACAATATCTGGGACTGCAGGAAAGTGATCGTCTTAAACCTAATGTGGTCTCTGCCCAGATTATTAGCAATATTGACCCGTATCAGGCTCAGTTAATTAACAGGTTTAAAAATGGAAGCATGATGCTTGGTGGCCAGGCACTTTATATTCTGGAAGTCTTTCCGGCTGCTTATGCAGTACTTGCCGCAAACGAAGCTGAGAAAGCAGTTGGTATAAATATTGTCGATATAAGAAATGTCGGTCGTTTTGGCAGGCTATTTATATCGGGTACGGAGGCAGAGGTATTGGCCGCTAAAGAAGCATCCATTATTGCAATTGAATCTTTGACCGGAGCGGAAGGGAAATAAGAAAGAAAGGGTGGATGGTATGGAAGTATTAACAGAAGGTGCGCTGCGTACTGCATTAAAAAATACAAAACTTAGTAAATACAAGGTAAGAAAAGGTACTATTATAACTCCGTCTGCCCGACAATTTTTAAAAGAAAAAAATATAGAATTGATTATTGGTGAAGAAAATCATATTAATCAACAAATTTATAATCAAAACGATTCTGAAAAATCAGTTTCTAAACCCAGTTATTTATGTGCCTATTGTGGTGATTATTACGAACAAAAGTTAGAGCATATGACACACTTACAGGGAAACAAGCTGGTATATAAAGACCATCCTCGGATTAAGTTCAGGGGAAAACTGGATAGTTTGCAGGCAAAAATACTGGAAGTTCAATTTATGGCTTCCAGGATAAAGGCTGAGAAACTTGTAACTGATTTGGAAGAAGTCTTACAATTTGTACGAAACATGGTTCGGGCAGAAGTTCTGGAAGAAAACTTGTCACAAACAAAGTTGTTCGGACTTGAGGAGCAAGAGCTAAGAACTTTGTCCCATAATCCAAGTCTCTATTTTAAAATAGCTCATATTACACCAACCTATGATATGGGTGAAATACTTGTTGGGTTAAATTCTTTAAGAACAGCTGTCAGAGAAACAGAAATAGGAGGTATAAAAACTTTTCGTAAGCATGAAGTAATTGAAAGGCAGGATATTATTCAGGCTCTAAACCGCCTAAGCAGTGCTGTATACATAATGATGTTGCGATGGCAAACACGATTTTATAAATGAGATGGGGTGACTACCAGTGCAATAGAATTATTCTTAACAGAAAGGAGTTGTTTGCCAAGGAAAGAATGAGGCAGAAAGCCGGGAATCGTTTAATCATCATTCTTAACTCTCTATTAAGGGCGACCACGAAATCGCTTGATTAATTTCTACGAGGAGGAAGAATATGAATATCAATGATATAATTGTTTACATCATGGTGTTCTTTATGATTGTGGGAGCACTTGACAAAATTATGGATAATAAGTATGGCTACGGAGAAAAATTTGACGAAGGCTTTATGGCTTTGGGTTCGCTTGCTATTGCAATGGTAGGAGTTGTTTCTCTTGCACCAGTACTTGCAAATATCCTGAAGCCTGTTGTTGTCCCTATCTATACTGCGCTAGGTGCAGACCCCGCCATGTTTGCTACCACACTATTGGCTAATGACATGGGTGGTTATCCACTTGCTATGGAACTTGCACTTACTCCGGAGGCAGGTTTATTTGCAGGATTAATTTTGGGAGCTATGATGGGACCGACAATCGTTTTTTCTATTCCGGTTGCCCTTGGGATAATTAAAAAAAATGATCATAAATATCTGGCAAAAGGTATTCTGGCAGGAATGATTACCATCCCTATTGGTTGTTTTGCAGGGGGGTTGGTAGCCGGGTTTAGTATTCCCATGATCTTAAGTAATTTAGTGCCAATAATAATCGTGTCTTTACTTATAGCATTAGGCCTTTGGAAAATTCCCGACAAGATGATTAATGGATTTACTAAGTTTGGAAGAGGTGTAGTAATTGTTATAACAATAGGGACTGCTGCTATTGTTTTTGAGACTTTAACGGGAATTGTAATTATTCCTGGAATGGCACCTGTCTGGGATGGTATTGAGATTATAGGGGCTATCGCCATAATGTTAATCGGGGCTTTTCCAATGGTTCATTTTATTACACAAGCCTTTAAGAACCCACTAATGAAAATGGGTAGAATGCTGGGAATGGGTGATATTGCAGCTGCAGGTATGGTGGCTACTCTCGCAAATAATATTCCGATGTTTGGCATGATGAAAGATATGGATGAAAGAGGTAAAGTAATTAATGTCGCCTTTGCTGTCAGTGCTGCTTTTGTATTTGGAGACCACTTGGGCTTTACAGCAGGTGTGAATAGGGATTTGATATTTGCTATGGTTGTGGGGAAGCTGGTGGCCGGAGTTACAGCCGTTGCTCTGGCTGCCATGATTACACCTAAGGTTTCAATTATGACAACCGAAAGCAAGGCACAAAATTTAGCAACCAGCTAAACCTTGTATCATCGTAGTCGACTGTTACGACATATTAAATTTTGGTCAGATTAACAGACTTCCTGATGCAATTAAAGATCAGATAATTAATGAGGCAATATAGCTATGAAAGCCTTGACGAAGAGTTCGTCAGGGCTTTATTTTGAATACTATGTAAATATCTGCACAGGCTAATGATAGTTGAGATGAATAACCGTTTAATTAATGTCTTCATCGCTGAATTGTTGGTGGAGTGTCGCTATGATATGCTGAATCAGTTTGTCTATACTTAAGTTACCCACAAGTCAACAACGTAGAGAAAGGATTTGAAAAAATGGTATTTGGTACTCGTAGAAAAACAGAAACAGCCCAACAAATACTTAATGTTCAGGAAGTATATGCTCTCTGGGATTTACTTAAGGCAAAGTATAACCAGTCAGAACACATGAATATTTATACCAATTTAGCTCACGACACAGAGTTTAAAGCTCTATTGACAAAAATGCTAAAAACTGAACGTAATGAAACTATGGAACTAGAGAACCAGTTTCGCAAATATAAAATAGAGTCACCAAGTCCAGTACGCAAGGACGTAAAAACATCTGTTAATACAGAGATTCTTACAGATGAATTTATGGCTGGTATAATCCTGTTCCTTAATCAGGAATTGCTTGAATTAGGACTTCGGGGTTTTCGTTCATCAACTACTAACGACTCTATTCGTGACTATTTCCTGAACTTCACAAAAAAAATCATTTTTCTTCATGATGATTTAATAAAATATCTTAAATTAAAAGGGTGGGTGGATCCAGCCCCTTCTTATCCAAATATACCGTCAACTTCGTCCGAAAAAATCAACGTGGGGGAAGTGTTTAATCTGTGGGATCATCTTACATACCGCTACACTACCGTTGAAATAACTGAAATTTATAATGTTTTAGCACAAGATGGCGATTTCAAACTGTTATTGACAAGGGGCATTCAAGGTATTTTGAATAAAGAAATAGTAAGACTAGAGGGTGAATTAACATCCTTTGGCATCCCTTTTCCCAAACAATCTAAACGGATATATGAACATTTGGGTACAGTAGAAATTTCTGATGAATCTATGTTCAAGCAACTCCATTCAGGGATACAATCTGCGACGGGTGTTCATGCTCAATCCTTAAAGCAAAGTTCAACGAATGACCGGGTAAGAAAGATATTTAATGATTTGTTACTATCTGAAATGAATGTTTTGGACAATATTATAAAGTATGGCAAGGTAAAAGGTTGGATTCAACCAATACCATCCTTTAATGCTGTAAAGTAAAATCACACTCTTGTGTGCAGACGGAGCATTATTTTATAAATTATCCGATAGTCCCTCTGACGCACACGGTATCGCTCCTGGGCCGAGAATTTTTCACAACTGGCAGGTCGCGGGTCGTTGCGCAACGCTTCAATACGCTCAAGGATTCTTTTGACATCTTTATTCGGCAAGTGCTGGAAATCCTTGGCTACGGACTCCTTAAAGAGAATCTCAAAGCTTGCCATCGGCTCTGAGTTCTTAAGCAGCACTTCGTAACTTAGGGTAGGTTCGGCAATCCGTTCTTCGAAAGCGGCCAAATCCTCCTGGTCCTCACGGAGGGCATGCGGCACAGCCTCATTTACCAGATCAGATAAAGAGCGGTTCGTCACAGCCGCTTTCAAACGCAAAGCTCTGTAGATTTCCGGCTTGAAATACACTGTGGAACGCTTGGTGGCTTCACTCATTAAGAAATCACCTCTTGGCTTCCATTATAGCATTATGACGTCAAAACATTACTTCTTACTTTGTGTTTAAACTGTGATAACGTGAATTGCAAAAGTAAATTCCACCCATCTATTAGCAAACCAAGAGGTAAAATGAAGCTCCTATCAGTGTCAGTGAGACTTGTAGTTCTAAGGTTATTATGATATAGTAAATTATGGGAGTTTATCTGAGTGTGGTCTCTATAGGCTGAGTTGGCACACAAAAATGCACACAATAAATGAACCACAAGTTTACCTATTAGAAAATAATTCTGGGGGGTGCCTCTAGTGGATAGTTTTGATAGAGGAGTTTCATACTGGGTCGATATAGCCGAGTATGATTTGGAAACCGCAGAAGCGATGTTGATAACTAAAAGATATCTGTATGTGGGGTTTATGTGTCATCAGACGATAGAAAAGCTCCTTAAAGGATATTTTGTAAATGCTCTAAATGATACACCACCATATACTCACAACCTGTCTCGCTTGGCTATCCAGGCTAAAATTTATGACATATTAAATGAGGAGCAGAAGGATTTTTTAGATACATTGGAGCCTCTAAATATTGAAGCGCGGTATCCTACGGTTAAGGATACGGTACTTAAGTCTTTAAATCAAGCAAGATGCGAGGAATTGATTAGAAAGACAAAGGAGCTATCGCAATGGATAAAGACTCAGTTATAACCTTAGCGAAAAAGTACTCTGAATTGGTTAGTAAACATATGCCTGTAAAGCAGGTAGTGTTGTATGGATCGTATGCAAAAAATTCAGCAGGCCCGAACTCAGATATTGACATAGCCGTTATCGTAGAAAAGTTAGAAGGTGATTATTTAGATACACATGCCAGATTATTTAAACTTCGCCGTACAATCGATTTCCGTATCGAACCTGTACTAATCGAACAAGGTGAAGATATCAGTGGATTTCTCAAGGATATTTTGGACAAGGGTCATATTGTATACTCATCAGCTATGTAGCAAATAATTGCATTACAATTGAAAGCTAACAAAAAGGCTCTTTCGCCACTTAATGTTCTAGTGCGACCCTTGGTATTGAGCTGTCACCGTCTTGGATAGTTACAGTGCCAATGTATTGAGTCAAATAGGTGAAGGCATGTTGTAAATTTTTTGTGTAATGTAATATGTTGCCTTATTTCATAACTTTTTGCATTTTTCTTTAAAAATAGGTATATTTTGTTATTGCAATGCGCTACTGTTAGAGGCTCAAGTCCTTTCGCTAACACCCCGGATTGCTATCCCCTATAAGATAATAAGCGTACTGACTCTTTCCTTTTGGAGAGAGCCATTTTCTAAAAGCCCGTACCGCTCTGTTAACAACAAAAATACCGCCAGCATCATTATCTTAGCTGAGCGGTGTTTTTATGTTAGCATAACCTACCCACTAGAATGCACTTTGTGTACTTCAGATTGGAAGATAGTTAATTTGAACAGAATTCAAGAAAATTGATCTCCGCGTCGTGTTCTATTCTATTCTATTACGTACTTTACGGAGGACTGCAATTATCAGCAGAAGTATAGCTATGATAAGGGGTAGGGCGTTATTTGTAGAAGTAGAGACAATAGGTTTACTATCAATATCACTGGATGTGCCCAATATCTCTATTTCATCGAAGTTGCTTTCTATTGTATCTTCTGGAATGTTTTCCGTAAAAGTACTTTTATCATCGTTCACTGTATCATCGCTTTTTACAATCTCATCTTCGCTCGCTGGAGGATCATGTCTGACTACAATCTCTTCAACCTTAACTTTATTACCAGCAATAGTTTCCTCACGATCTGTACCAGTATTCGGTTGTATATCAGAGACTTTTTCCTCAATGGGTGATGGTTCAGTAACGGGCATTTTAGGTGCGGAAATAACTTCGCTGTCAGAGTCCGGAGGCAAAGTACGAATAGTTTCTACAGTTTCCTGTGCATACCGGCGCGCTCCCCAATAGTTACTTGCATAGTTTCCTTCGGTAATCGAATCGAATTTTATCTCAGAACTGCTATTGGGTGCGTGAATCATTGTCCCATCACCAATATACAAGCCAACATGGTAAATCCTACTTCCATTATGAAAAAAGACCAAATCTCCAGGTAACAAGTCATTTTTATTGACTGGCATACCCTCGTTAAATTGTTCGCTAGCATCCCGTGATATATTAATTCCCTGTGATTGATAGAGCCGTAAAGTGAACCCAGAGCAGTCATATCCATAGGCAGCGGTTCCTCCCCAGATATAGCCCAGGCCTTGAAACTTCAAAGATTCTTCTACGATTCCAGTCTTGGAAAATGACAGTTCTTGAATTTTCTTCACATCACTGCGAGATATATAACCTACATTACCATCTGGAAGGCTGACGGTAACAATATTATTATTTTCCGCAATGAGGGGCAATGTCACCATATAACTTGTTTCTTGGATTTTTTTCGTTAAAGCCATATCTGAATATATGAAAGAGAAAGGTTTATGAACCGCCACAAGCGGTGCACTACGCATATTTTTTATGTATGCGTCATTCGTTATAACATGATGACTAGGAACCCATCCAGGATAGCCATATGAATTTTTTACTGTTCTATGATTAACAGCCGCTATTTTAATCCAGTCACCCCGTTGCTCAAGGATAATAACCTGTTCTCCAAACAGGAGCATGGTCTCAACTTTACCAACTAACCACTGCCGCATTGCAGAGTTCATTCCATTCGCCCATGCTCTGGGGTTATTATTCTCAGATAAAATTAGGGAGTCATAATCCCTTAATTGCCCGGGTTGAACCCAAACCATGGTTGCGGGAACTTTAATAGCACCAAAACTTATTTCGCTAGCCATCGAATCTCCTACTTGAAGGTCTAAAAGAAAAGTTGTAACGAGAACCAGGATACCAAGTACGATAATAATTTTTTTATACATAATACACCTCTTGACCTAGGACTATCTTGTTGCTAACTTAGAGACACATTTATTGTGAATAGCATTATTCAACCAACCAACCTGTTTCACCTGTAAAATACATCTTGGAAAGTTCTGTCTTTATGGCCAGAACCCTGAAACTAAAGGCTCTCTGTCATCTTTTTTGATTGTAAGGACGGTATTCGATTCGGTTATCGAGTACCGTCCTTATTGGTGCGCCCATGGGTACAGTCTAATGGGTGGCAGTCCCGAACAAGCCCGTTAGTGGGAAGTGTATAGCCAAGGCTAAGCGCGTCCATCGTGAAGTCGAGTATAAAGGAAGGCGGAGGCAAATCTTTGAAAAAGTGAGACAGCAGAGAACCGTCCCCGGTTGTCTCACTTTGTTCCAGTAAAAGTAAATTAGGCCATTCCATTTCCATGAGGGTCTAAGTTCTCATTAGGTGCAGCATTATTTACTAGTTATAAGGTATTGATTAAAGTTGGCTTTTAAGCATCAAATAAGGCCCTTATAGTAGATTGATTAAACGTTATCCACCCTATTATAATCTAGTAGACATAAAACTATAAGGCAAAAAGGATGCGTAGAATATTCTTGTTTGCTGAAAAGGAGGAATTATTCTAACCGTAAGGTTAATCTCAGTATGCAAATAAATAGATAGCTCTTAACAGCGACTATCATTGTTGTGATGTCAAACATGGTTTCATTAGCGAAAGTATCGAATGAATTTGCAATTTTAATATGTAATGAACAAAACAGTTGATGAAAAGGATGGATGATATGTTAAGAAAAGTTGCGGCTTACATAGTTATGATAACGTTACTATGTAGTATTGTCTTTACCGGGTTGCCGGTAGCTGCTTCTCAATTTCCTCAGATAAATACAACGGTTTCTAATCTTAACTTCCGTATCGGTCCCGGAACGCCGTTTCTTTCTCTGGAAAGACTGGGGCAGGGAACTAGGTTATCGGTACTTACTGTTGAAAACGGTTGGTTTCTCGTAAGGAAAACTGACGGTACTACAGGTTGGGTTTCAGGACAGTTTTCTTCCAATCCCGGGGCTATTGGCCCGATATCTTTAACCGGTAGGGGTACTGTGTTGGTTACTACCAATGGTCTCAATATCCGTACCGGTCCTGGTACTTCATACCAGAGTATTGACAGGTTAGCTTCAGGTACTCAGCTCAGAGTTTTGACAGAAGAGAGAGGATGGTTTCTGGTTCGCCTTTCTTCCGGCTCGACAGGCTGGGTGTCCGAGAATCATGTTAGCAGTCTTAGCGGAGGCAGTGGAGGAGACACCTCAGGAAACAGTGTGACAGTAAATACTGCCGACCTTAGTTTTCGTGTTGGACCGGGGACGCATTTCTGGTCTCATGAACGGCTGGCTCGGGGAACAGGGTTAACCGTACTTGCAGCAGAAAACGGTTGGCTCCTTTCCCGTAAATCCAATGGTGCAACCGGTTGGGTGGCCGGCAGCCATACATCCAATCCCGGGGCCAGGGGTTCTGTCTCTCTCCAGGGGACGGGCACTGTCTGGACTACGGTAGAGGGCCTGAACATCCGTACCGGCCCGGGAACAGGTTTTTTCAGAATAGATACCCTGGTCAGGGGCACGCATCTGCGGGTGCTGATGGAGGAAAACGGATGGCTGTTGGTAAGGTTTAATGGCTCTACCGGTTGGGTGTCTGCGAGATTTACAGCACCTGATGACGGGGAAAAAATGGTCGGGTATTATCCTTCCTGGGCAGCATACGGGGAGTTTACCCCGGATAAAATGGATGCTGGCAAGCTGACCCATATAAATTATGCTTTTGCCAACATCGACAGCAATCTCAGAATCACTATGGGAGATCCGCAGATAGATCCAGTTAACTTCACAAAACTTAATGAACTGAAGCAAAAATATCCCGGTCTTAAAACGTTGATATCCGTTGGAGGATGGACCTGGTCGGGCAGGTTTTCCGACGTGGCTCTGACTGATGCATCCAGAACCGCGTTTGCCAAAAGTGCTGTGGATTTCATTTTAAGGCATGGGTTCGATGGTGTTGACCTGGATTGGGAGTATCCCGTGAGTGGGGGATTGCCCTCAAATATCAGAAGAGCGGCAGACAAACAAAACTTTACCCTGCTGCTGCAAAAAATTCGGGAACGTCTTGATGCCCAGAGCGCCATTGATGGAAATACATACCTTCTGACCATCGCCGGCGGAGCTCATTCCAGTTTTGTAAACAATACGGAACTTGGCAAACTTCATCGTTACCTGGACTTTGCCAATATCATGACCTATGATATTTATGGGAGCTGGGACAGTTTCACCGGTTTTAATGCTCCGTTATATGCTACAAGCGAGTCTTTGCCTCATCACAGGTGGAGCGTGGATCAGGGTGTTAACGCCTGGATAAACGCCGGTTTTCCCAAAGAAAAACTGGTCATGGGGGTGCCTTTCTATGGGCGCAGATATGACGGAGTAACGAACGCTAATCGTGGACTGTATCAGCTTTTTTCAGGCGGATCACCCGTCAGTTATGCTGATATCAACGCTAACTTCCTGAACAGAAATGGTTTTGTTCGGTACTTTCATTCAGAAGCAATGGTCCCATGGCTCTTTAACGGTTCAACATTCATCAGCTATGAGGATGAACATTCTATGAGACTGAAAGCGGAATATATCAGAAACAACGGCCTGGCCGGCGCGATGATGTGGGAATTAAGCCATGACCCAAACAGCGTCCTGCTTAACTCACTTTATAATGTATTGAAATAACGTATTGATTAAGATTAGTGTAATAAAAACGAATTGTGCATCTTCTTATTCCCGCCTTGTACTCAAAAATACAGGATGATTTTAGAAAAGACGCTAAAACACAATAAGTCTTAAGAGTCTCTATATCATAACACTTTACAGACCTTAAACACCCATAATAATACTCGCTTATTGTAACTGGGGTCAAGAGGTCGCAGGTACAAATCCTGTCGCTCCGACCATAAAAAGCCAATAACATGTATTTGAGCGGGTTATTATTTTTGAGTATGAGCGAGGAATTCGCTATCAAAAAGGAAAATTTACCGGCATCCTGCAGTCCGGAGTACATTGGTTTACACGCCACAATAACCATATCTTTAAAGCTGATACACGTCCCATATCGTAATCAGCATGTTAGGGGTTCAAGCCTTTTTGCCGAAAACAACCTGAATTCTCAGCAGTGCAGAATAACTTTGCTCGTTGATCCGTCCGTGGTGGGTTCAATTCCCCACTTACTCGATGCATGCCTTAAGTAGGTACTGGTGAGGCTAAAGCAGCTACGGGCAAAAAGGGATCATTGCAATTTAATGCTATACCGTTCTATGTGATAACAGGGGAATATACACCATTGATTGAAGTATTTTAGTCAAAATTTTAGTCAAAATGTACTCCGCAGTGATTTTAGTCAAGGTATAAAAAAGTAACCACAGGCCATAAACGCCTGTGGTTACTGTGTTTATAAGATGGTGCCGAAGGCCGGACTCGAACCGGCACAATCAGAGATCGCTTGATTTTGAGTCAAGTGCGTCTGCCAATTCCGCCACTTCGGCATGTTATTTAGGCAAAGAGTATCATACCATATTCTAATGTGGTTTTCAAGAGTTGGATTTTGGATAAAAGCGTTCTCCGGGTATGCTGCTCTCACAGGGGACGTTGCTTTGGCATTTGCCGCAGGCACTGTACGGGTAGCCGAATTCTTTGTTTGTGTCTTGTAGAGGATTATCCGTAAATAAATAGTAGTGGCATTTGGCTTTATCCTTGCCTTCTTTGGTTATGGCGTTTACGGGGCAGCGTTGAATACAAGCGCCGCATTTGCCATCATTGGTTTGTGGGCAGTGGGCAAAGGGGTGAGAGTAACTGCGGGGGGTCGGGTCAAACTTGAGGTTTGTAATAACACTGCCGAAACGGCCTGACATGCCTTTCTCGGTAATTAGGGCGGCGTTTAGGCTGAAGGTGCCGAGTCCGGCGATGTAGGCGGCGTGGCGCTCAGACCAGTTGCTGGCATAAATATTATAGTCGATAACCATTTCTGGCTCAAGCATGGGGGCCAGGGCTTTGCCGCCGGCGTTTTCCAGTTCTTTGATGACGATTCTACGCATTTGATTGTTGAATTCTTCGCCGGGAAACCGAGCGTGGAGCCACTCAATGGATGCGAGTCCAGGTTCGTGATTGGAGTGTCTTACTTCAGTAGTAAAGGGAAGGAAGTAGGAAATTACGGTTGTGGCTTCCGGCAACCACTCTTTGGGTAGCCGGTAGATGTCTCCGATAATTTCATCTTTTTTCATTTCCTGAAACAGCTGGTCATCGGCGTCGGCAAAGCCAATGATGGGCGGATCATAAAAACGATATGTGTTTTTAAAGGTATTTCCTGTGGAGGTTAATGCTGTTTCAGTCATTATCTGCAGTAACTTTTTTTTATTCATGATGACCTCCTAAGGGGCAAGAGGCCATGCACTTGAAGCAAAAGTACTGAAAGCCGATGAAACCGGATTGGTAGAGTTTCCAGTATTCTTCGCCGGAGAGCATCTTTTTTTGTTCTTCAGGAGGGCTGTCGACAAGTTTTGTCCAAAAGCCGATATTGCTACCGATGCCGTACGGCTGGCTATTTTTGAGGCAGCGTCCCAGATGTGTTTTGCCTTCTGCTTCTAGTGCGTTACCGGGACAGTTATCGACGCACAGGTTGCAATCTGCACATAAATGTTCTGCCGGGTGGTCTGAGGGTAAGTCCATATCTGTCATGACAGCGGAGAAAACAACGCGGCTTCCCAGCTTGGGATGAATTATGAGGTTGTGCCGTCCGAAGCTGCCTAGTCCTGCGGCACTGGCCGCATGGCGGAGGGAGACATCGCCGATACATCCTTTTGTCTTATAGCTCATCTCCAGAGGATAGGAAAGGGGTACAGTCATGACTTTGGCATTGAATTCTTTTTTTAAAAAACGGGCCAGTTTGTAGTTGCATGAGCGGGCAAACTCCATAATGTCCAGGCGGCCGTTAAAGGCAATTTGCGGGTTGTTGCTTTCACAGTTATCTAACTCATTGTAGGCCATGACAACCAGGGAACGGACATCGGGAAACAAGCTCTGCAATTGTGGTGAATTGGGACTGTTGTAGTCTTCGATGGAGGCAATTCCCGCATCATCAACCCCCATGTCCAGGATGAACTTTTTGATTTTCTCTTGCATTCGTTTCTCCTCCGTTTCTATATATTTTTGACTCTATAGCTCTGAGTCGTAAAGATCATCGAGCACCTTTAAAAAAGTGATAAATTCTGCTTCAGGTATCTGTTGACGAACATCATCATCGAAGCCATCGGCCAGGCGAACCATTTCCTGCCCCTGGCTTTTTGATTTTGCTGTTAAGTAAACCAGCAGCGAACGGCGGTCTTCCGGATCATCTTGTCGTTTCACAAAGCCGGAACGTTCCATTCGATCAAGGATGCCGGTCAGAGTAGCTCCGTCCATATTAACTTTTTCTGCAAGCTCTTTAAACTTTAAACCGTCCTTTTCCCAGAGGACATTAAATACGTAAAATTGGACAGGTGTGATGCCGAATGCAACCAGCCTGTTCTCATAATACTTCTGTACCTTGCGCATCACTTTGCTGAGTTTAAAGCAAATATATTTAGCTGGGCCAGTTGTGTTTAACTCCATGTGATAACTCCTTTTTATGGTTGCGTGCGAATTGTTTGTATACAAATATATTATCTGACAAGCTCGTTGACGTCAATAAGATTGTTCTGGAGTGGTTTTTTTGTGTGATTAAATGGGGCAGGATAATGGAGTGAAATGTTAAATATATAGTTGGAAAGAAATGAGAGTATGTTTGAAATGATAAACCTTGGAGGTGTAAATATTGGTTAATAAAGAGCGCTTGGTGAATGGGTTTATGGATATTGTGCGGGTGGACAGCGGGACATTGAAAGAACGGAAAATGGCGGATTATTTGAAAGGGAAGCTGGGTGAGTTGGGACTTAGTGTGACAGAGGATCGGGCCGGGGAGGCGCATGGCGGGGAAGCGGGGAATGTAATTGGTGTGTTAGAAGGGTCAGAGGATAAAGAAACGCTGATGTTTCTGGCTCATATGGACCGGGTAACGCCTGGGACGGGGATTCAGCCGGTATGGGAAGGCGATATTGTTAAGAGTGATGGCAAGACGATTTTAGGAGCCGATGACGGTTCGGGGTTAGCTGCTATTTTAGAGATGCTGACAGTTGTTAAGGATAATAATGTGCCGCATGGGAGGGTGGAAGTTGTTTTCACCATAGCAGAGGAGGGCGGCTTATACGGCGCAAAAGGTTTTGATGAGCAGGCTTTGCAGGCAAAAAAGGCGATTGTTCTGGATAGCAACGGCAGAGCCGGGACGGTGATTAACCAGGCGCCGGCCCAGGATGAGATTATTGCCAGATTTTATGGCAAGGCAGCCCATGCCGGAGTGGCCCCGGAGAAAGGCGTTAATGCTATTGTTGCAGCGTCAAAGGCAATTAGCCGGATGAAAATTGGACGTCTAGATGAAGAAACAACTGCGAACATTGGGGTAATACAAGGCGGGAAAGCGACAAACATTGTGCCGGATTTTGTGGAAGTTCGTGGTGAATCGAGAAGTTTGGTTGAAGAAAAACTGATACGGGTTACTGAAGAAATGTCCGGAGAATTCATTCGTGCGGCGGCGGAGGAAAATAGTCGTGTGGAATTGGACGTAAAACGTCTTTATCCTGCATATCATGTAGCGGAGGACCATGACTTGCTTCGTTTGGTGAAGAAGGCGGGAGAAGAAGTCGGTCTTACCGTAAAGATTCAGTCTACCGGAGGTGGTAGTGACGCCAATATTATTAACGGTAAAGGTATTGCAGCGGTAAATCTGGCTGTGGGAAATGAGGAAGTGCATACGCTGGATGAGTTTCAGCGGGTGGATGATTTGGTCCGGGCTGTAGAGTTTTGTTTAAAAATCCTGGAGTTGGCTTAATTTGCACCAAACCGGCAGAGTGTGCATATACTGGAATGTAATTGTACATAGGAAGGGGTGATGATTTGCGGTCGTACAGAGTAATGGCTCTGCTCCGCAGATTTATCGGCCTGGCTCTGGCGGTGGCAGGCATTGCCATCGTCATCGATTCCCTGCCGGGATACTTATGGGTCTTGTTGTTAGGCTTTGGTCTGATTTGGGCAGGCTGGGCGATGTTTCGCATGCAGCGGATTTATTAAGGGGGGAAGAAGAATGCGCTTTTATACCGTACGCGTACCGAAGGTTATCGGTAAAATATTAAAAGGCTTTTTTGGAATATGGCAAAAATAAAAAAAGCGCACTGCGCTTTTTTTGTTGTGTATAAAATAGATTGTATTATACGACCCGTTTAACTTTGCCTGCTTTCAGGCAACGGGTACACACGGCGACCCTGCGGGGTGCACCGTCCACGAGAGCTTTGATTTTCTGGACATTGGCTTTCCAGGTTCTTCTTGTTTTGATATTAGAGTGACTGACGGCATTTCCTGTTTCCGTTCCTTTGCCGCATATAGTACATCTTCTGGCCAAACTTTACACCTCCTCGATAAGCCGCTGTATTAAGCGGGATACATGAGCATAACATAAAAAAATCACTTTTTAAATTCTAACATACAGAACATGTCGTTGCAAGTAAATAATTTGGCTTAAGCAGGAATTCCTTATAGTTTTATGGAATAAATATTCACAGGAAAATCCCGATTTAAGGGGGAACAGGAATGAGAATCACTAAAGAACTGACAATTTTCGAAACGATTCGATCTCACCCGAAGGCGATGGGTGTCTTAAAATTGTATGATATGAGCTGCGGTGGTTGCATGGCTGTAATGGATGAAAGTATTGAACAAGGGGCTCGCAGGCACGGCGCAGACCTTGAGGGCCTCCTCAGGGATTTAAATGCATTGTTCAATGACGACTGCGGGGGGGAAAACTGATGACAAATGAAATGGACAATGAACTTGGTAAAGTTGTCATATCAGATGAGTTAATTGCTACCCTCGCCGGTGTGGCTGCCGTGGAGTGTTATGGCCTTGTAGGGATGTCCTCGCGTAAGCTTAAGGACGGTATTGCAGAACTGTTGGGGCGGGATAATTTAAGCCGGGGTGTGGAAGTGCACTTAACAGATGATACTGTGACTGTAGATTTACATATCATCGTGTCTTACGGTACGAAGATACCGGAAGTGGCTGTTAATGTTATGGAAAAGGTGAAGTATACACTAGAGAAACTGACAGGTCTGGCCGTTACCCAGGTGAATATTCACGTGCAGGGAGTACGCGTGGCCGATAATTAGGAGGGCGACATGGAGCAACTGGAAGGTATTCAACTTGAAAAAATGTTAATTGCCGGCGCCCACCTCCTTAATAACAATAAAGAAGTTATTAACGCGATGAACACCTTTCCTGTGCCTGACGGTGATACAGGAACCAATATGAGTCTTACAATGCGATCCGCTCTTAACGAGATGCAGAAGGCAAATAAAGACTCGGTATCATCGGTTGCCGGTGCGTTAGCGACAGGTTCTCTGCTCGGTGCAAGGGGAAACTCCGGGGTAATACTATCCCAGTTATTCCGCGGATTTGCTAAAGGGTTGGAGGGCAAGGATCATGTCAGGCCAAAAGAATTTGCTGCAGCAATGCAGGATGGGGTAAATACTGCTTACAGGGCAGTGATGAAGCCGGTGGAAGGGACGATGCTGACCATCGGTAAAGAGAGTGCTAAAGCTGCGGCAATCTCAGTGAGCAAGGGTGCCGGCTTTGTCGCGATGATGGAAGATGTAGTCCGACATGCTGCTATTGTGCTTGAAAAAACACCGGACATGCTTCCTGTGTTAAAGGAAGCGGGCGTTGTCGACGCTGGTGGTAAAGGGTTGCTACATATATACGAAGGATTTTTACTTGTTCTGAGGGGAGAAGAAATCCCGGCACAAATAGCTGAAGTGGTCGAAGAACATGTTGTTAAACCGATAGAAGCTTTCCGGACCGAGGATATTTTGTATGCATATTGTACAGAGTTAATGGTCCGCGGAGAATCTTTGGATGCGGACCGTATCCGGGATAAGATTGGTGATATGGGAGATTCAGTCTTGGCCGTCGGTGATGAGAAAATGGTTAAGATTCATATTCATACGAACCATCCCGGACAGATTCTGGAATTGTGTGTTGAATACGGCAGCCTGCATAATATTAAGATTGACAATATGAAGGAACAGCACGCAGAATTGCTATTTGAGGTGCCACAACCGATTGGGGCGTCGCGTGGGCAGGCTGTTGTAGCCGTTGCAGCGGGTGAAGGTCTGGGAAAAATTTTCGAGAGCCTGGGAACGGCAAAAGTGATCCAAGGCGGACAGACAATGAATCCCAGTACGGAAGATATCTTGCTGGCTGTGAATGAAGTGCCGCAAAAAGAAGTGATCATTCTTCCTAATAATAAAAACATCGTTCTGGCGGCTAAGCAAGTACAGGAACTAAGTGATAAAGAGGTTCGGGTCATCAAGACCCGTTCGGTTCCGCAGGGCATTGCAGCTATGCTGGCATTTAACACAGACGTTCCTTTAGATGAAAATGTGGACAGTATGAAGAGGGCCCGTAAAAAAATTAAATCGGGACAAGTGACGTTTGCTGTTTGCGACAGTAAGTATAACGGCAAGAAAATTAAGATTAATGATATTATCGGTATTAGTGAGGATGATATTGTTGTCGTTACCAATGATGTGAATAAAGCGGTTAAGGATTTGCTGTTTTCCATGGTTAAAGATGAAGATGAGATTATTACTTTATATTACGGGGAGGCTGTGGATAAAGAAACCGCCGGTCGCCTGCAGGAAGAGCTATTCCTGCTTTTCAATGGTAAAGACGTGGAAATGTATGAAGGGGGACAGCCCTTTTATTACTATATCGTTTCAGTAGAATAATAGAGAGGAAGTGAATAAGTGACAGTTAAAATTGTTACTGACAGTACTGCGGACTTACCGCAAGGATTGGTGGAAGAACTGGATATTGCGGTAGTGCCCCTGAAGGTACATTTCGGAGAAGAGGAGTTTTTGGACTGGATTGAACTGGACTCGGACAGTTTTTTTGAAAAGTTAAAGAAAAGCGACATCATGCCCCGTACTTCTCAGCCGTCACCGGCTGACTTTGAAGCAGTTTACAAGCGGGTAGGGGAATACGGCGACAGTATAATATCACTACATATTTCCGCACATCTTAGTGGAACATATCAGTCAGCTACGATTGCCAAATCCATGCTGGAAGGCCAGGATATTGAGATTGTGGATTCAAAAGTAACTTCTATGGCACTGGGTCTTGTCGTTATTGAAGCGGCCCGGGCTGCTAAAGAAGGGAAGACAAAGGAAGAAATTATGGCTCAGGTTTATAATCAACTGAGCAAGTGCAGAGTCTTTTTTGGTGTAGACACGCTGGAATATCTGCAAAAAAACGGTCGCATAGGGAAGGCAGCAGCGTTGCTTGGTGGGATGTTACATGTTAAACCGCTCTTGACGTTGAAGGACGGAGCAATTGTTCCCAAGGAAAAAGTTCGGGGAAGCTCTAAATTAATGCAGCGTTTTGTGGAGATACTAGGAGAAGAGGCTGGCGGAGAGGTTAACGGCAAAGTCGTTATTTTGCATGGTAATGCGTTGGACGAAGCCATTAAGTTAAAAGAAAAAGTCGATGAAAAATATAATTTTAAAGAGAGCGTAGTTGCGCAAATTGGTGCGGTAATCGGTACGCATACCGGTCCTGGAGTTTTGGGCGTTGCAGTTTTATATGAATAGAAAGTGAAAAAAATAAATGTAAAAAAGTACCTGAATATCTCAGGTATTTTTTTCTTTTTCCTGAGAATTATATATTCTTCAGGAAATCAATACTAAGTATATAAGCACTGTTAAGAGAAATAATAAAGACACCAAGTTAAAAAGGAGGTGAGTTACTTGGCAACGAACAAAGTTAATCAAACTGGACGTAACAGAATCCTGGTTTCCGGGGCTGAACAGGCTCTGAACCAATTTAAAAATGAAGTAGCCAGTGAATTAGGCCTTGATTACAATGGTGATAAAGGTAACCTGACCTCTCGTCAGAACGGTTATGTGGGCGGATTGATGGTTAGAAAGATGATCGCCCAGGCTGAAAGTCAAATGGCCGGTGGAACAATGACCAAGTAACATAATACCATATAAAAAGCGGAAGTTTACATATCTTCCGCTTTTTCTTTTTTTTGTATTCACTGAGTTGTTGTTTTTCATTTTGAGCAGAAAAAGGAAATAACTTTATAAAAGCGAAAAGGGAATACTAATTTATAATTGTAATCCTATTGTGGTCGGGAATTGCAACCCGGGGACCTTCCCCGAGTTGCAGTAAAAAAAGCCCTTCGGGCGGGGAGTCCCGAAGGGTTGGGAGAGGAGAAACCGGAGGAAGAGCTTATGGGGAATATGTTGTAATCCTATTATGGACAGCTTTGCTCTGGTTCATACATCAAAAAAAGAGGAAATTATTGGTATATGCTAGAGATTGCAACATGAGAACCGTCCCCGATTTGCAGAGTTGCAACATGAGAACCGTCCCCGATTTGCAGAGTTGCAACATGAGAACCGTCCCCGGGTTGCAGTTGATTGGTGAGGTGATGATGAATGCGGGTTATTGGCGGGAGTGCGCGAGGTCGGGCATTGAAAACACGGAAAGGAAATGAAACAAGGCCTACGGCGGACCGCGTTAAGGAGTCGCTGTTTAATATTTTGGCAGGGTTACTGCCCGGTGCTCATTTTCTCGATGTATTTGCCGGAAACGGCGGTATTGGGATAGAGGCGCTGAGCAGAGGGGCGGCTACATGTGTTTTTATTGAAAAAAACAGCCATTGTGTTAAAATAATTAAGGAGAATCTTCGGTTGACCGGATTGGAAGCACGGGGCAGGGTTTTCCAACGGGAAGTGGATATTTCATTAGTGGGATTGGGTAAGGATGAAGAGAGATTTAATATCATATTCCTTGACCCGCCCTACCACAGTCCAGACCTTGGGACGGCTCTGTGCCGCATAGCCTCAGGCAACCTTCTTGTTCCAAAAGGGTTGCTGGTGGTAGAACATCACCGGCAGGACAAGGAGTGGTGTACTCAAGACTGGGTAATAAACAGAGAAAAAAAATATGGTGATACCGTGCTATCATTTTTAGTGCCCGCCGCTGCTGGCGTGTGCGTGTCACCGGAAGACGGAGGAGCAAAAGATGAAGATAGCAATCTATCCGGGAAGCTTTGACCCGGTAACCAATGGGCACAAAGACATTATTGACCGGGCAAGCCGAGTGTTTGACAAGGTGATTGTTTCCGTACTGGAGAATCCAAGAAAGCAACCGCTTTTCTCTATTGGGGAACGGGTAGAAATGTTGAAGATGATTGTGACAAGTTACCCTAATGTGGAAGTAGACTCATTTGAGGGACTCTTAATTGATTATGCAAAGCAAAAAAACTCCAGCATTGTCGTCAAGGGATTGCGCGCCATGAGCGACTTTGAATTTGAGTTCCAAATGGCGTTGATTAACCGCAAGCTTGACTCAAGGCTGGAGACGATGTTTATGATGACAAATAACCGTTTTTCTTTTTTATCAAGCAGTATTGTCAAGGAAATCGGTATTTACGGTGGAGATATATCAGAACTGGTCCCTTGCGAAGTCTATAATATAATTATGCGTAAGTTAAGGGAAGAGTCCTAGCGACGAAAACCAGCAATTTTGATTTTGCTGAACATTGCTACAGTCAGTCCAATAGCGATCAGTGTGGTACATAGGATCAGAAACAGGGAACTCATTTGCATCGTCCGTGCCCAAAATGTAAGTTCTGTTCCCGGATGCAGATGTTGGAATACCGGAATACTGTAGCGGGACATCGCGGGCGCCAGAGGGCCCATTAAAAGGTATGTATACGCCGCGGCCAACACTGCGTGAACAAAGCGGGCGGCGATAAAAGGCGTTATTTTCATATCTGTGTCACTGATGATACTGGCGACCTGAGCGTGGACGGAGAGACCGCTCCAGGCAATGACAGCACCGGCCACCATAACCTTCTGTATCATGGGGACGGCCTCAGCGGCCTGCCCTGCCAACTGACTGCCAAGGGTTACTTCGAAAAAGCCGCTAATCAGTGATGGTGTAAGAGCCGGATCAAGTCCAAGAGGCCCCAGCAGGATCATAATTCCCTTGGCAAAGAATGCAACAACGCCTACCACTGTGAGAATGCGGATGATGACGGCAAATAATATAATAAATCCGCCGATTAATAACAGTGTGTTTACTGACTTGGTTACCGCGTCACCCATCAGTTGTCCCATGGGCCGTCCGTCTTTTTTTCTGGCTATGTATAGGGCGTCTAAGGCTCTGACGAAAATATGAGTACGGGATGATGTCCCTGGGGTATTAGGCTGACTTCTGCCGTAGAAGCGAAGCAGAATCCCGGTAGAAACACTGGAGAGGTAGTGCGCCACGGCAATGGTTGCTCCTATCTGCGCATTGCCGAACATTCCTACGGCAACAGCGCCGAACATAAACAGCGGGTCGGCCGTGTTGGTGAAACTCATTAACCGTTCCCCTTCCACCTTGGTACACATACCTTCACGGCGTAGACGGGCGGTTAATATGGATCCAATAGGAAAACCGGAAGCCAGGCCCATCGACATTACAAAGGAGCCTTCGCCGGGCACATTAAAGATCGGCCTCATCAGCGGCTCCAGCAGAACACCCATGAAGTGCACCACGCCAAGTCCCATGAGGAGCTCAGAACCGATAAAGAAGGGGAGCAGGGCGGGAAAAACGATATTCCACCAGACATCCAGGCCTTTAACAGCAGCGGCGAACGCATCCTCGGGAAAAAAAACCATGGACACAGTCAGCGATACGGCAAGTATCGCCAGGAAATATACGGGAATTGTGTCTTTTACGACAGTTTTCGTCCTCATTTTGCCTCCCCAGCGGTATAAAATGTGTCACAACAGTAATATATATAGTTAAAGTCCGGGGATTATACCGGTTAGGAGTGTCTGACAGTGAACCAGAGACAGAAAAAAGTGGCATTGGCTCTGGGTGGCGGCGCTGCCCGGGGCTTTGCCCATATTGGCGTTCTGAAGGTACTGGAGCAAGCAGGCGTTCCGGTTGATATGATTGTCGGGACCAGCATGGGGGGTGTAGTCGGTGCTTTTTATTGTTCCGGCATGAGCCTGCGGATGATGGAGCGATTAGCCTGTCATACTCAGCGAAACAACTGGGTTGACTTGACCTTTCCGCGTTTAGGCTTATTCTCAGGTGACAAGCTTGAACAGTTTATGATAGTGCTTACCCGTGGCGCTACATTTAAAGAATTAAAAATACCGCTGGCCGTAGTAGCCACTGACCTGAACAGCGGGGAAAAAGTAGTAATACAGGACGGCCCTGTTGCCAGGGCCGTACGTGCTACATCGGCAATACCAGGTGTTTTCTGCCCGGTGGAGTATAGGGGGAGAACGTTAGTTGACGGAGCGGTGGTCGAGAGGGTGCCAGTACAAAGTGCCCGTGAGTTGGGTGCTGATGTGGTTATTGCTGTCGATGTGGGTATTTACCTTGACGGTGGGAAAGCGAATCATATCCTTGATGTCATTACACAGTGCCTGGACATTATGTCCAGGGATTTGTGCAAAACCTACACATTGCAAGCAGATATGATTATTTATCCTCAATTACGCAATGTGGCCCCGGGTCATTTCCATCGTGCCGCAGAAGCTATTCGTGCCGGAGAGGACGCTGCTTTAGCCATGCTTCCACAGGTTATGGAACTACTACGAAAAGAGGGCTGTTATGAGCCGAATGCGTCAGATTCGTAAATTATTTATAGCAGTTTTGATTGGCGGCGGTCTTGTTGCCATTTTATTTGCCAGAACCGGGTACTTATTGGTGAGGCCCGGCTCCGCCGAGGATTTGTCTAAATTTGTTACTGTGCAAAACGGGGATGTTGATGATAACGGTACGTTTTACCTGGTCACAGTAACACAGCAGCATGCGTCTCCTGTGCTTATGTTGTACGCGGTTCTGGCGCCAAATGTGGATTTGCAGCAACGGCGCCAGGTGATTCCACCCGGCATGGATCCAGAAGAATACCAGCAGTTGATGCAGCGATGGATGGAGGAGAGTCAAAATCTGGCCAGGGTTATTGCATTGCGCCGGCAGGGTTTTGAAGTTCCCATTGAAAGTGACGGAGTGGAAGTGGTGGAAGTGGGGGATGATAGTCCCGCCAAAGGGATTTTGCAAGCCGGTGACATCATCAGAGGCGTAGACGGAGAACCGGTGTTTCTGGCTGAAGAATTGATCAGGATGGTGCAACTCAGGCCTATCGGTAATCCGGTGACACTGCGTATTATCCGTGACAGCCAGGACGAGACGGTTATTGTGGACACAACCAGTCATACGGAACAGCCTGATAAAGCGGCCATTCGTGTGCTGATACATACGTTGAACTGGCAGCCCAGGCTTCCCAAAGAGATTGAGATAGAAACCGGTGAGATTACCGGCCCTTCAGCGGGATTGATGTTTGTCCTGGAGATCCTCAATCAGTTAGATCCTACAGATATCGCAGGGGGCCGGAAAATTGCCGGTACGGGGACAATCAATTTACAGGAAGAAGTAGGATCAATCGGAGGAGTTCGTCAGAAAGTGGCGGCAGCGGAAAAAGCGGGGGCGGAGTTCTTCTTTGTACCGCTGGATAACTTTGCGGATGCCCAACCTGCAGCACGGCGGATTACTCTTGTGCCAGTCGGAACACTTGATGAAGCACTGCAGTTCCTGCAGAATTTATAAGAAAACAAGAGAAATCGGGAGTAAATGCAAGAAAGTAAAGGGTGCCTTAAAATGTTGACAAAAAAGTTAATCCTCTATATAATAAAGTTTAGCGCAAGCGAGGTGCTATTCTTTTCCAATGCATATTTCTGTTGAAGACTTAAAAAACATGCCCGGTGAAACGTTAACATATACGTTCACTGCGGCTGCCGAGCAACTTGATCTGACTGATGAGGAAGTAGAGTTTCTTGAACCCCTCACTGTTGAGTTGTTGGCAACATACAGCAATGGAAAGATCAATGTGGAAGGTAGCCTGCACTCCAAGGTAGCTCTTGGATGTAGCCGCTGTTTACGAACATTTGTATTTCCGCTGGCTGAGACGTTTGCGGACGAAGTACAGGCTGGCGATATGGCAACGCTGGATATAGACGACTGGGTAAGGGAAGCATACTTTATCGGGTTACCGTTAAAACCATTGTGCCATGAAGCCTGTAAAGGACTCTGCCCCCGCTGCGGGAGTGATATGAATGAAAAACAGTGCGATTGCCTGATTGATGAAGTGGATCATCGTTTGTCTGTACTCAAGAAGTTGCTTGAAGAGAAGTAAATTAGCCTGAAAGTAGTACGAGGAGGTGTAAATATGGCGGTTCCTAAGCGGAAAACGTCCAAGCAGAGAAAGCATAAACGGAGAACTCATTGGAAATTGGCCGTCCCTGGCTTGGTTTCCTGCCCGCAGTGTCATGAAGCTAAATTACCCCATCGGGTATGTGTTCATTGCGGTTATTACAAAGGAAGAGAAGCAGTAGAAACAGAATAGCTTTTAAATTGAGTGTTTATCATACATTACTCTCCTGAGAAGGAGGGTTTTTGTTATCCGGGTAAATCTTGCCACAGGAAACACTTGCCTGTGGCAAAAAAACGGTGAGGTGATCCTTGTGATCCGCATAGCGCTTGATACCATGGGGGGTGACCATGCTCCCGATGAGGTCGTTAAGGGTGGGCTATCCGCCGTTGCTGAAGTCGCTGACTTGGAGATGCTATTGGTCGGTCCTAAGGAAATTCTAGAGAAGTCCCTTGCCGGCCGTTCCTTTCCAAAGGGCAGGGTTAGAATTATTCATGCCCCCGACATCATAACGGCAGATGAAGCACCTGTACTTGCGGTACGACGCAAGAAAGATTCATCGATGATTACAGCGGTCCGAATGGTTAAAGACGGTGAAGCTGATGCGGTTGTATCGGCTGGAAACACCGGAGCTCTCATGGCAGGCAGTTTACTCATGTTTGGCAGAATTTCGGGAATAGAGCGTCCCGCTTTAACGATTGTAATTCCCACCTTTAATGGTAGTAATGTAGTACTTTTGGATGTGGGTGCCAATATGGACGCCAAAGCAGAGCAACTCGTTCAGTACGCATTGATGGGTAGCATATATGCCAGGGAAGTGTTAGCAAAGCCCCGGCCTTTTGTAGGCCTGCTCAATGTAGGTACTGAGGACAATAAAGGTAACGAACAGACAAAAAAGGCATTTGAACGGTTAAAGGACACCATGGATGGCTTTACCGGAAATGTGGAGGCCAGGGATATTTTCGCTGGCGTGGCGGATGTTGTTGTTTGCGACGGATTTGTAGGTAATATTCTTTTAAAGTCGGTGGAAGGGATGTCTCTGGGTATTTTTGCCGCTTTACAGGAAGCGTTTACTGCCAACACACGGAGTAAACTGGGTGCAGCTTTGCTTTTACCACAACTTCGGGCATTAAAGACGAAGCTGGATTATGCTGAATATGGCGGTGCTCCTTTGTTGGGAGTGGATGGCATCTGTATTAAGAGCCATGGGTCATCAAAAGCCCGTGCTATACATACTGCCATTGTCCGGCAAGCGTATCCTTACGCACGGCAGAATGTTAATGAGCAAATTCGCAGCCAACTTACTGCGGAAGAAGTCAATTAGCAACGGTTTAACATCATGCCGAACAGAAAGGATGTTCCCGTATGAACCTGCATGGAGTCGGTATACTGGGTGTTGGGTCTGCCCTGCCAGCCAATATAGTAACAAATTTGGATCTGGAGAAAACTGTGGATACCAACGACGAGTGGATTCGCACCAGGACAGGTATTTGTGAGCGACGCGTTGCAGAAGAAGGTATTACCACATCGGATTTGGCTACTAAAGCTGCCCAGGCTGCAATGGCCGATGCCGGAGTTGGGGTTGAAGAAATCGACCTGATTGTTGTTGCTACCGTTACCCCCGACGTTCCCTTGCCGGCCACGGCATGCTACGTTCAGGCGAAGCTGGGGGCAGTGAATGCGGCAGCATTTGATATCAATGCAGGTTGCACCGGCTTTATCTACGGCTTGTCTGTCGGCAGCCAATTCGTAAAAGCATGCGTTTACCGACGTGTATTAATCATTGGTGCAGAAGTTCTCTCCCGGATTTTAGACTGGAGTGACCGCAGTACGTGTATTCTCTTTGGTGACGGTGCCGGCGCCGTGGTACTCGGACCTGTGGCTGAAGGACAAGGGATATTAAACTGCAAGCTGGGTTCAGACGGTAGTTTAGCTCATACGTTGTACATTCCAGCAGGCGGTGCAAAGATACCGACCTGTCAGGAATCGGTGGAAGCACGCCAACACTATGTAAAAATGTCAGGTAATGAAATATTTAAGTTTGCGGTCCGCGCCATGGGAGAAGTGACAGCAGAAGCGCTGGAGGGAATTGGTCTGGGTAAAGAGGATATAGACTTCTTAGTTCCCCATCAGGCGAACCATAGAATTATTGACGCGGCGCGCAAGCGCTTTGATCTCCCCGAGGACAAAGTTATCGTTAATATTGACCGGTATGGTAACATGTCGGCTGCTTCTATCCCAGTAGCGCTAGATGAAGCCATACGTTCCGGACGGATAAAACGTGGTGACTTACTGGGATTGGTAGGGTTTGGTGCAGGGTTGACCTGGGGCGCGGCTATTGTAAGGTTTTAGCACAAGGAGGACTAACTAGATGGCATTAAAAACCAGCCTTTGTGAAATACTGGGAATAGAGGTGCCCATTCTTCAGGGGGGCATGGCTTGGGTAGCTACCGGGGAACTGGCGGCTGCCGTGTCGGAAGCGGGAGGCCTTGGCATTATCGGCTCAGGTAACGCGCCGGCCGCAGTGCTGGAAGTGGAAATCAAGAAAGCAAAGCAACTTACCAAGAAACCTTTTGGCGTAAATATTATGCTACTATCACCTTTTGTTGATGAGGTGGTAGACCTGCTTTGCCGTGAAGAAGTTCGTGTGGTTACCACAGGAGCTGGCAACCCGGGTAAATACGTAGACCGGTTTAAAGCAGTAGGGACTAAGGTTATCCCGGTGGTATCGTCTGTAGCACTGGCTAAGCGCCTGGAAAGATTGGGTGTTGATGCAATGATCGCGGAAGGTATGGAAGCGGGAGGGCATATCGGTGATTTGACGACGATGGTGCTGGTGCCGCAGATTGTGGACGCCGTCTCAGTGCCGGTGATTGCTGCCGGCGGAATTGCTGACGGTCGTGGCGCCGCGGCGGCCTTTTGTCTGGGAGCACAGGGAATTCAGTTGGGTACCCGGTTTATTTGTGCCGATGAATGTACTGTACATGATAACTATAAAAAACAGGTTATTAAAGCAAAGGACAGAGATACTGCCGTTACCGGCAGGTCCACCGGCCACCCCGTCCGTGTTCTGTATAATAAACTGGCCCGGGAGTATGAACGTTTTGAAAAAGAAGGCGCCACCCCGGAGCAATTGGAGCAGTTTGGTGCCGGCAAATTAGCCGCTGCCGTCCGTGAGGGCGATGTTGTGAACGGTTCAGTCATGGCAGGGCAATCTGCGGCCATGGTAAGAAAAGAAGAACCTGCCGCAGCAATTATAGCTGATATTATTGAGGGGACAAAACAGGTTATCAGTAAGTTAAAAGAAAAATTTTGTTAATGCAGAGGTGAGCGCTATGGGCAAAATCGTCTTTATTTTCCCTGGTCAGGGTTCCCAATACATCGGCATGGGCCAAGAGATGTCAGCCAACTATGAAGTGGCCCGTCAGGTATTTGCTATGGCCGACGATGTGCTCGGGATGCCTTTGACTGAAATTATGTTTACAGGCAGTGAGGATCAGTTAAAGATGACGGAAGTAACGCAGCCTGCCATTCTTGCTACCAGTATCGCCTGTCTTAAAGTTTTAGAACAGCACGGCTTGGAACCAGATGTGGTAGCAGGGTTGAGCTTGGGTGAGTATTCTGCTTTAATTTCAGCCGGAGCTATGTCATTCACCGATGCGTTGCCGTTGGTACAAAAACGCGGGCGCTTCATGCAGGAAGCTGTACCCCCGGGAGTGGGCGGTATGGCAGCTATCATGGGCCTTGCCCGGGAATTAGTCATCGAAGCCTGTCGGCGAGCATCTTCTACTGGGGTGGTGGAACCTGCTAACTATAATTCACCCCACCAAATTGTGATTGCTGGAGAAATTCCGGCCATCCGTAAAGCGTGTGAGATTGCTAAAGAGTTGGGAGCAAAGCGAACGATTGAGCTCCCCGTCAGTGTTTCCTTCCACTGCAGTTTATTAAGAGGCGTAGAGCCTCTCCTTGCTGCAGAACTGGAAAAGGTGACCCTTTCCCGGGCAGCCGTTCCGGTAGTGGCTAACGTTACCGCACAATACATTCATTCTCCTGAAGACATTCGTAACGCGTTAATCCGTCAGGTTAGCAATGCAGTTTTATGGCAGGACTCTATGGAGAAACTAATCGCTGACGGTTTTGACACGTTTATTGAAGTAGGACCGGGAAAATCACTGACCGGCTTAATGAAGAAGATTAATCCTGACGTTTGGGTTGCACAGGTTGAAGATATGAAAACATTGGAAAAAGTGGTTTCAGCGCTGCGGGAGCAGGGAGGGGAATAATTTGTTTTTAAAAGATAAAACAGCAGTGGTAACCGGTGCTTCCCGGGGAATAGGACGGGCTGTGGCGGTGGAGCTGGCGAAAAACGGTGCAAACGTAGTTATTAACTATGCTGCAAATGAAGCGGCTGCTAAGGAAACGTTGTTTGCGGTAGAAGCGGCAGGCGGTCGGGGTATCCTTGTCCAGGCTGACGTGGCTGAACTACAGTCCTGCGAATGTTTAATTAAGGCTGCTATTGATAATTTCGGAAAAATTGATATACTAATTAATAATGCGGGCATAACCCGCGACAATATTGTGGCACGGATGAAAGCAGAAGAATGGCAGTCTGTGTTGGATACCAATCTCACAGGTGCGTTTAACTGCATAAAAGCAGCCATGCGTCCGCTTCTTAAGCAGAAGTCCGGCGGACGGATTGTCAATATTTCTTCGGTGATTGGCCTTGTCGGCGGCAGCGGACAGGCAAATTACGCGGCAGCCAAGGCAGGGATAATCGGATTAACAAAATCCCTGGCCAGGGAATTGGCTGGCAGAAATATCACTGTGAATGCTATTGCTCCCGGTTATATTGATACGGAAATGACTGCTGTACTTCCCCCCGATTTGAAAGAAGCTATGTTGTCCCAAATTCCGCTGGGTCGGACAGGGACTCCGGAAGATATCGCCGAAACAGTCGTTTTTCTCTGCGTCGGTGCAAATTATATCACCGGGCAAGTTATCGCAGTCGACGGCGGGTTAGTCATGCACTGATAAATTTAATTTGACATTTCGCCCTGTTTTACTTAGTATATTCTAAGGGAGGAGGTGAATCATGAGTGGATGTTTTTTCTAAAATTAAAGGACTTATCAGTGAACAACTAGGTGCTGAAGAAGCCAATATTGCTTTGGAAACCTCTTTTGAGGATCTGGACGCAGACTCTTTGGATATTGTGGAACTGGTTATGTCTCTTGAAGAAGAATTTAACCTGGAAATCTCCGATGAGGAAGTTGAAAATATTAAAACCGTGGGAGATGTGGTACGGTACATAGAAGCCCATGTTTAAAAAAAACGCGAAATAAGCCCTGCATGCTGCAGGGCTTATTTAAAAGCCGGGCTTGATATGATAGGCAAATGAGGTGAGAGAATGAAACGACGCGTGGTGGTAACAGGCTTGGGAATGGTAACGCCAGTTGGAACCGGCAAGGAAAGTTTTTGGACCAATCTGTGCGCGGGTAAATCGGGAATCGTTCCGGTGTCTCATTTTAATGTAGATGATTACCCCACACAAATTGGCGCCGAAGTGCAGGACTTCGACCCACTGGACTATATAGATAAAAAAGAAGTCCGTCGCATGGATCGCTTTTGTCATTTTGCCGTTGCAGCGGCTCGTCTGGCCCTGGATGATGCCAAGATGGATTTGACAGCTTTAGACAGCGAGAGGGCCGGTGTTTCTGTAGGATCTGGCATCGGCGGTATTAAGACGATTGAAGACCAAATTGCGGTCCTTAAAGAAAAAGGCCCGCGCCGTGTCAGCCCTTTTTTTGTAACCATGCTGATTGCCAATATGGCATCCGGCTATATTTCGATTGAATTTGGTCTCAAAGGCCCCAATACTACCATCGTTACGGCTTGTGCCACAGGTACCCACTCCATTGGAGAAGCCGTAAAAGCAATAGAACGGGGCGATGCTGACGTGATGCTGGCAGGAGGAAGTGAAGCCTCTTTTACCCCGGTGGCATTTGCTGGTTTTTGCGCGATGCGTGCTATGTCAACCCGTAATGATGACCCGGATCATGCTTCCCGGCCTTTTGACCGGGACCGTGACGGATTCGTGATGGGGGAAGGGGCAGGGGTGGTTGTCCTGGAACTGTTAGAGCATGCATTAGCCCGTAATGCCAAAATATATGCAGAGGTAATCGGTTACGGCCTTTCCGCCGACGCTTACCATGTAACAGCTCCGGATCCTGACGGGTCAGGGGCGCGTCGTTGCATGGAATCTGCGCTACGGGATGCCGGAATCGAGCTGGGAGAAATGGACTATATCAATGCTCACGGTACATCCACCGAATTAAATGATAAGACGGAAACAAGCGCCATTAAAAAGGTTTTCGGTGACCATGCGTATAAGCTTGCTGTCGGTTCGACTAAATCAATGACAGGCCACTTACTGGGTGCAGCCGGTGGTATGGAGGCTATTGTTTGTGCATTGACTATTGAAACTGGCATTATTCCGCCGACAATTAACTATGAAAACCCTGATCCGGAATGCGATCTTGACTATGTGCCAAACAAGGCTAGGGAGCGGGCTGTCACCGTGGCCATGTCTAACTCGTTTGGTTTCGGCGGCACAAACGCATCCATCATCTTAAAAAAATATACTGCGTAAACGCATAGGGTGATTTATGGGTAAAAAGGATATTATGCAGGTTATGGAAAAATTAAATATTACTCCACAGTCAACTGAACTGTACCAACTGGCCCTCACCCATTCATCCTATGCCCATGAGCATGGACTGGGCAATCATGCACATAATGAACGGCTGGAGTTTCTAGGAGACGCAGTACTGGAACTTGCAGTTTCAGAAGAGCTGTATCTTCGTTTTCCTGATTTACCCGAGGGCAAGCTGACCCGGTTCCGGGCAGGTTTAGTCTGCGAAGATTCCCTCTTCAATCTGGCGATTCAGTTAGACTTGGGTGCATACCTGCGCCTTGGTAAGGGGGAAGCCGCCAGCGGTGGCCGGAAGCGTCCATCCTTACTGGCAGATGCTTTTGAAGCTCTGCTGGGTGCTGTGTATCTCGATCTGGGTTTTGAAACAGTTAAACGTGTAACAAATAAGCTGTTTGCATACATGCTTTCGGATATAGCTAATGGTTGCCTGCGCCATGACTATAAGACGTTGATGCAGGAGTATACCCAAGCGAAGCTCTCTACTACACCGGAATACCAAATTGTGTCCGAGCTGGGACCGGATCACTCCAAAGAGTTCGTCTCACAGTTTATTTTAAACGGCGAGGTTTTAGGCCAGGGAAAAGGCCGGTCTAAAAAAGAAGCGGAGCAGGAGGCGGCAAGGGTAGCATATGAGCGTTTAATAAAAAACAAATAATTTTACCAATAGCAGGATTTTCTTCCCCTATCACGAATACATATGAAAAATAGCCTACAGTTTACCAACGCAGCTCTATATGAACTTTTTGAAGGGGGAGAAGTATCATGGAAGTCCTGAAGGTATCTTCACGCTCCAACCCCAAGTCTGTAGCAGGTGCATTGGCAGCAGTTCTCCGGGAAAAGGGAAAGGCAGAAGTGCAGGCCGTCGGTGCCGGTGCAGTTAACCAGTCTGTAAAGGCTATTGCCATTTGCCGTGGCTTTGTCGCGCCCAATGGTATTGACTTAATCACAATCCCTGCATTTGCCGAAATCATCATCGATTCAGAAGAAAGAACAGCTATCCGGTTTATTGTCGAACCACGATAAAGTTGATATCTTAAACCTGCTTGGATGCAAGCAGGTATTTTTGCGGCTTTTTTTATTCTGTCGTTATATAGGGGGACTCGGTTTTGTTTGTCAAACGTTTGGATATGCACGGATTTAAATCATTTGCGGATAAGACATCACTGCAGTTGACGGAAGGCATTACTGTAGTCGTTGGTCCAAACGGCTGCGGCAAAAGTAATATTACGGACGCAATCCGGTGGGTCTTTGGTGAACAGAGTGCCCGTCATCTCCGGGGAACACGAATGGACGACATTATCTTCGGGGGAACGTCAAGCCGGAAACCGCTGAGTTTCGCGGAAGTTTCTGTTACTCTGGACCACAGTGACGGTATGCTTGGCATCGATTACAGCGAGATTACAGTGACCCGCCGAATTTACCGTAACGGAGAAAGCGAGTACTTACTGAATAAACGGCCATGCCGACTGAAAGATATCGTCGAACTTTTTCTGGATACCGGTATTGGCAAAGAAGCGTATTCTTTTATGGGACAAGGTCGGGTGGACGAGTTGTTAAATGCCCGTCCCGAGGAAAGACGTCAGATCTTTGAAGAAGCAGCAGGCATTCTTAAATATAAAAGCCGTAAGCGGGAAGCCGAGCGGCGATTGGCTGAAACGGCGGAAAACCTGCTTCGCGTCGGTGATATTATCCACGAACTGTCTGCTCAGTTAGAACCCCTATCCGGACAGGCAAAGACGGCACAGCGGTTTCTTACCCTGCGGGGAGACTTAAAGAAACAGGAAGTGGATCTGTCTGTACATGATGCTTCTAAGCTGCGGGAACGCTGGTACGACTTAGACCAACAGGCCCTGAAAGCAGCCGATGAGCTCTTAGAGCGCCAAACAGCTATTGGTAAACTTGAAAATCAACTCACTGATAAACAGTTATTTTTAGATGAAGAGCAATCGGCGGTAACCCTTGTACAAAGGGACGCTCAGCAATGTACGGCAGAGCTGGAGAAGTTGCAGGGGAAAATGGCTGTAACCAGAGAGAAAATAATCGGAACAGAACGTCAGGCTGCCAACGCGAATCTGGCACTTGCAGAACTGGATACGGGGGATGAAGCGCTAGAAGCAGAATGCAGGCGAATTACAGAGTTACTCAAAGAGCTGGAAATAAATCTAGATAAGGCCAGAGATAACCTGAACACTGCTGAACGGGAACTGGCGGCTATGGATACCTCGCCGGAAGCACTTCGCTCCCATGCATGTACTGAGGAACTGGAAGCTCTGCTGCCCGAGACTCGGCGTCTGCAGAATGACTTGGACAGATTGGAGATAGAAACGGAACAATTTACTGCACGACTGCTCCGCCTGCAAACAGAAGAAGCAGGGAAAGCAGAAGCTCGTCTGGTTCTTGGTGAGAAGACGGAACGACTTTACGCAGAAGAACAGGACTTTGCAAAGCTTTTGACCGGTATCGTCCAACAGCAAGTCGAACTCAGGGAGCAGCGTAACCGTTTCATTCAGACTCAGTCCGCATTAGCCGCCAAGCGAGATGCCGGGGAAAAAAAACTCAGTGATATTCTAAGCCGTATTCGGCTTCTCAGTGAGTTAGACGAGGCCATGTCCGGTTATTTTCACGGCGTAAAAACTGTGTTAGCCGCCAAAAAGCAGGATAACAATATTTTCCCCGGTGTTTTGGGAACAGTGGCTGACATGGTAGATGTTCCGCCAGAATATGTGAGTGCAGTAGAGGCAGCCCTTGGGCCGGCTCTGCAAAATTTAATAGCTGTGGATGACAGTGTGGCCAAAGAGGCTATTACATATTTAAAAAAGATAAAGGGAGGGCGGGCCACCTTTTTACCATTGAATTTAATTGATTCACCTCCCAGAAGAAACGTACCACCTGAATTAAGCTCACAACCGGGCTATATCGGTGTTGCTGCCGATTTAATCAATACCTCTGCGCGCTTCCGACCCATTGTGGAATCACTCCTTTCCAGGGTGCATGTTGTCCGTGATCTAAACGCTACTGTTCCGGCAGCTAAGTCTTTGCAGTTCCGGGAGCGGGTCGTTTCCCTGGAAGGGGACGTTATTCTTCCAGGAGGCGCTATCACAGGTGGTACGGAGAAAAAGCCGGCCGGTGTTCTCTCCCGGCGTAAAGAAGCCGATTCGTTAAAGAAAGAAGAAAGCCAACAAAGGGAACGGCTTATTTCTTTCGAGAAAGAGCAAACTGAAATTAACACCGAACTGGCTGCAATAGACAAAGAACTGACCGAATACGAAGAAAAAGCACGCAGTCTTGAAGTCACACAAAGCGTAAAACAGAATGAATATAGATTCTTACAAGAACAGGCTGTAGTTTTAGACAAGGAGTTAGCTGCGTTTTCACGTGAGGCCGGAGAACTGTCCAAAGCGGAAGAAATCCGTTCCGCTGCAATGCTTACGGTTAAAGATAAATGGGAACGTAACCAGGAACAGGAACGAAACCTCCGTTATGAACAAGCCAAATTATCCGGCGTACTCTCTGCCAGAGAGCAGGAAAAGCGAAGCCTGCGGGAGCGTTACACAGATTACAGGGTGCGTCTTGCCTCGCTACAGCAACAACGACGCCATCTTGAGGAAGAAATGGAGCGGCTGCGTAATGAGCAGACAGCGCTAAAAGGGCGGCGACACGGAAAAGAGACGGAAATTAAAGAGCTGCAAACTGCGCTCCTGGTGTTACAGGGAACTCTGGAAGAAGGAAAAGAAGAAGTATCTGCTGTGGAAGAAAAACGCAGCATTATGCTGGCAGGGCTGCTGGAGCGGGAAAAAGCGCTGCGGGAAGCAACGACTGCGTTTCGCGAGGAAACGGAAGAATTGCGGCAACAGGAAAAAACACTGACTTCACTGGAACGGCGAATGGCCCGGCAGGAAGTGGACCGTGGTAAAGTGGAAACGGAATTAGATGCAGTGCTTACCCGGCTCCGTGAGAGCTGGGAGCTGGAGTTCGAAGACGCCCAAAAAATTGCTGCGCCCCTCACTGACAGAGAAGCAGTACGTGCAAGCATCTCAACTTTAAAAGAAGAAATGCAGGCATTAGGAACTGTTAACCTTGGCGCCATCGACGAATATAAACGTGTTGCTGAGCGGGTGGAATTTTTAACGGTACAGCGGGCAGACTTGCAGGAAGGGGAAAAAGACCTGCAGCGGATTATCCAGGAAATTGACGGTCGCATGGGAGAAAAGTTTTCTACTTCCTTTGCTGTGATTAACGAAAGCTTTGGTGTGGTGTTTAAGGAGTTGTTCGGCGGCGGGCGTGCATATCTGCGCCTTACCGACCCGGAAAACCCCCTCGAGTCAGGGATTGAAATGATTGCCCAGCCTCCCGGGAAAAAGCTGCAGCACCTGTCACTTCTCTCGGGCGGAGAGAAGGCGCTGACGGCAATCGCCTTGCTTTTTGCCTTTCTAAAAGTGAAACCAACACCGTTTTGTGTCCTTGATGAAATTGAAGCCGCCCTTGATGAAACAAATCTGGCTAAATTTAATAAATTCCTGCAAAGCTTGCGGGGTCAGACCCAGTTTATTATTATCTCGCATCGTAAAAAAACGATGGAGCAGGCTGATATCCTCTATGGGGTTACGATGGAGGAGTCAGGCATATCTAAGCTTATTTCCGTGAAACTCCGTGATGAAAAAGAACCATCTGAGGCTGCCGGATAACTGTATAGAAAGGCAGATAAAGACAAGCCTATGGAATAAACGCCCCTATCAAAGAAAGGAATGACAGCAATGGGTTTCTTCAGTCGGATTAAGGAAGGACTGAAAAAAACACGGACAGGGATTATGGGTCGAATGGACGGCCTGTTTGCCCGTAATATGTTTGATGATCAGTTCTATGAGGAATTGGAAGAGATATTGATATCAGCTGACATAGGTGTAGAGACAACCCTGGAACTGGTGGAGAATCTGCGCCAGAAGGTTAAGGAAACAAAGGCCAAAGAAGGGGACCAGGTAGTTACACTACTAAAAGAGTTAATTCTGGACATTATCGGTACCGAAATATATGGGCTGGCAGAAGTGGAAGAAAAACCTGCTGTGATCCTTGTTCTCGGCGTTAACGGTGTGGGCAAGACCACGACAATTGGCAAACTGGCCGCCCGCTACCAGCGGGAAAAGAAAAAAGTTATCCTGGCTGCCGGAGATACGTTCCGCGCCGCAGCATGTGAACAACTGGAAATCTGGGCCGACCGGGCCGGCTGCGAAATGATTAAGCACCAGGGAGGCGCCGATCCGTCTGCCGTGCTTTTTGATGCCATTTCCGCCGCCAAAGCCCGCGGCGTCGATGCGGTCCTTTGTGACACTGCAGGCAGGCTCCATAACAAAACGAATCTGATGAATGAACTAAAAAAAGTTCATCGGGTGGTGGAGAAAGCAATGCCCGGCGCACCCCACGAGGTGTTGCTTGTTCTGGACGCCACCACTGGCCAGAACGCACTGGCCCAGGCTAAAGTCTTTAACGAGGCTGCACCGCTAACCGGCGTTGTACTCACCAAATTGGACGGCACGGCCAAAGGCGGCATCGTAATCGCCGTCGCCCGGGCTCTGAAAGTGCCGGTAAAATTCATCGGCGTCGGAGAAAAATCCGACGACCTCCAACCCTTCGACCCCCGGGAATACGTAGACGGCCTCTTCACCCAAGACTAACCCGGGGTCAGTTTAACAATTGATCTTTAGCTTAGGGGTCAGGTTTGCTTTGATCTAACTGTCAGCAAAAGGTGAAGGCCGGAGTTAGATCAATTGCAAACCTGACCCCAAGACTTTACTTGCGTGGGGAGATATTTTAAGGTAAAATAGGGACTGTAAAGTAAATTTGCTTTACAGTCTTTTTTGGATGTGATACAATGCTTGAGGATACCACGCGAATTAATTTACTCTATGATTTTTACGGCAGTTTGCTTACGCAAAAACAGCGGGAGTATCTGGAACTGTACTACCAAAATGACTTGAGTCTGGCAGAGATTGCTGAACAGAGTGGTATTTCCAGGCAGGGAGTCCATGACCTGCTCAAGCGGGCTGTGCGCACATTGGAGCGGGCTGAGAGCCGTTTGGGACTGGTTGGACGCTTCGCCGCCCAGGAGATAGTGCTGCAACGGTTAAGGGATATCCTCGTTGATGATCACATTTCAGATATAGGTCGTCGTGAAGCACTGGCGCTGGTGGAACAACTGTTAGACTAACCTCTGTGGAGGGAAAAACATGGTTTTTGAAAACCTTTCTAATAAGCTGCAGGAAACGCTGCGTAAGCTAAAAGGAAAAGGAAAACTTACGGAAAAAGATGTGGATGCCGCGCTGCGCGAAGTCCGGCTTGCTCTTTTGGAAGCTGACGTCAACTTTAAAGTTGTGAAAGACTTTGTTGCCAAAGTAAAAGAGCGCTGTCTTGGCAAAGAAGTGCTGGAGAGTTTGACGCCTGGTCAGCAGGTTATTAAGATTGTTAATGATGAGCTAACCAGACTGATGGGTGAATCGGTGGCCAAGCTGAACCAGGCTTCCAGCCCACCAACCATTGTAATGATGGTAGGCTTGCAGGGATCAGGTAAAACGACGTCTTCTGCCAAACTGGCCCACTTGTTAAAGAAGAAGAATCATACACCGCTTTTGGTGGCTGCTGATATCTATCGCCCCGCGGCGATTAAACAGTTGCAGGTGTTGGGAGAGCAACTGGATGTACCCGTCTTTCAGATGGGGGAACAGGACCCGGCATCCACGGCAAAAGCAGCACTGGAACTGGCAAAAAAGAACAGGCATGATTACCTCATTATTGATACAGCCGGCCGCCTGCATATTGACGAAGAACTGATGAATGAACTGGGGCGGATGGAAAAAGCCGTATCCCCCCATGAGATACTTCTTGTGGTTGATGCGATGACAGGCCAGGATGCCGTTAATGTGGCTCAATCCTTCCGTGATAAGTTGGGGCTGACCGGTGTGGTGTTGACTAAGCTGGACGGTGACACCCGCGGCGGCGCGGCTCTCTCCGTACGGGCGGTGACCGGCTGTCCCGTAAAATTTGCCGGACTTGGTGAAAATACCGATGCGTTTGAGCCGTTTCACCCGGATCGCATGTCCTCACGGATTCTGGGAATGGGTGACGTTCTTACACTGATTGAAAAAGCGCAGTCTTCTTTTGATCAGAAGCAGGCGCAGGAGATGGAAAGAAAGCTTCGCACCCAGCAGTTTACTCTGGATGATTTTCTTGAGCAACTGCAGCAGATTAAAAAGATGGGCCCGCTAAATCAGATTATGGAAATGATGCCCGGCATGGGCGGCCTTGGCAAAAAGCTCAAAGGTATGTCGGTAGACGAACAGCAATTCGTAAGAGTAGAAGCAATTATTAAATCCATGACAAAAAAAGAGCGGCAGGAACCGGTGATTATTAACAGCAGTCGTCGCAAACGAATAGCTGCCGGCAGCGGCACGAAAGTACAGGATGTTAACAATCTGCTGAAGCAGTTTGATATGATGCAAAAAATGATGAAACAACTTGGTAAGATGGAAAAAGGCAAGTTTAAAGGAAAAGGGAAATTTCCATTTATGTAAAGGAGGTGAAAGAGCATGGCAGTAAGAATTCGTTTAAAAAGGGTTGGAGCCAAGAAGCGCCCGTTCTATCGTATTGTGGTGGCGGACTCCCGCTCACCCCGTGATGGTGCTTTTATTGAGGAAATCGGTTACTATAACCCCACTACCGATCCCACTACGTTGAAGATTGACGGTGAGAAGGCAGTAGAGTGGATTCAGAAAGGCGCACAGCCCTCTGATAGAGTGAAGTCACTGATGGTCAAGGCAGGTATCAGCAAATAGTTAACGGACGGTGATGAAAGTTGAAGGATTTGGTTGAATTCATCGCTAAAGCCCTGGTAGATCAGCCGGAGCAGGTATCTGTGGAGCGGCTTGAAGATAACTATGCAATTACCCTTGAGCTTCGGGTAGCTCCTGAGGATATGGGCAAGGTTATCGGTAAGCAGGGTCGGATTGCCAAAGCAATTCGCACTGTAGTTAACGCTGCCGCAGTGAACGAAAAGAAACGGGTTTTGGTTGATATCGTTCAGTAGAGGTGATCTTGTGGACCAGATGGCCACCATTGGGAAGGTAATCAATACCCACGGAATCCGGGGCGGGTTAAAGGTTCTCCCTTTTAGTGATTTCCCGGACCGGGTAAAGGATCTTCGCCGTCTCTTTGTTCAGATAAAGGGCCAGCGGACGCCGTATCCGGTTGTCGATGCCTTTGTTAATGGCCGTTATTGGGTGGTTTTCCTAAACGGCGTGAGTACAGTGGAAGCTGCAGAAGAACTGATTGGTTCACTACTTGAGATTCCTCTGTCGGAACGGGTAACTCTGCCGGAAAATGCATTTTATCTCGATGAGATCATCGGATTGAAAGTGTTTACAGTCGATGGAGACTACCTTGGCCCGATAAAAGACGTGCTGCAGACAGGGGCGAATGACGTCTATGTCATTGAGCGCGAAGGCAATGAGTCTCAAAATACCGACATTCTCATCCCGGCACTGAAGTCTGTCGTTCTTAATATAGACATTAAGAACGAACGAATGGATGTGCAACTACCCGATGGTTTGTTGTGAGGTGATTTGCTGTGCGCATTGATATTATTACAATTTTTCCCGGAATGTTCGCAGCATTGGGCGAAAGCATTGTACGACGTGCCGAAGACGCCGGGCTTGCGCAAATCCATATCACCGATTTGCGAGAGCACTCAACGAATAAACATCGTAATGTGGACGACTACCCTTATGGGGGCGGTCCTGGAATGGTTATGCAGTCCGAACCTTTTTTTCGGGCTGTGGATGCGTTACGCAAGGAAGATACGCGTAGAGGTAGGGTAATCCTGCTCGGTCCGAGAGGGAAACCTTTCAACCAGCGCAAGGCACAGGGATTGGCTTCGCTCGATCGGGTTTTTCTGTTGTGTGGCCATTACGAAGGGATAGATGAAAGGGTCCGTGATTATTTAGCGGACGAGGAAATATCCCTTGGTGATTTCGTGCTGACAGGTGGAGAAATTCCGGCTATGGCCGTGGCTGATGCTGTGATTCGACTCTTGCCCGGAGTTCTACCCCGGGAGTCGGTTGAACAGGAGTCATTCTCCGATGAATTACTGGAATTCCCGCAGTATACGCGGCCCGCAGAGTTCCGTGGCATGTCGGTACCGGATATCTTACTATCCGGCGATCATGAAAAAATACGGCGGTGGCGCAGGGAACAGTCCCTGCTGCAGACGTTGATCAGTCGCCCGGATCTTTTAAAAAATGCTGACCTAACTAAGGAAGAACGGCATATGCTAAGGTCGGAAGCACAACGCTTGGGATTTTCCCCGGAGTTGTAAAGCAGTTACCTGTATGGTATAATTTTTCTGGTTTGTTGAACAGTTTGTTTGGACGAAAGGAGGCAATCACAATGGATATTATTAGTCAGATTGAATCTGAGCAGATGAAAAAAGATCTGCCATTGGTTTCACCGGGAGATACAGTGCGTGTGCACGTTAAAGTTGTGGAAGGTACCCGTGAACGGACCCAGGTTTTTGAGGGTGTTGTCATCAAGCGGCAAGGTTCCGGTCTGCGCGAAACGTTTACTGTTCGCCGCATCAGCTATAATGTCGGGGTGGAGAGAACATTTCCGCTTCATTCTCCAAAAATCGATAAGCTTGAAGTGATGCGGCACGGTGTTGTAAGACGTGCCAAACTGTATTACTTGCGTAAACTTACAGGCAAGGCAGCCCGCATCAAAGAAAGACGCTAGTAAAAAAGTGGACTGTCCGTACAGTCCCTTTTTTTCATTTATTGTGTTATGGTTGGTGAGAGGAAGGACAGTGACGTTAATGATTGGTGCGGAGACAAAAGAACTGTGGGAATGGATAAAGTCAATTATTATTGCCATTCTTCTGGCCTTAATAATCCGGGCTTTTCTTGTCGAAGTCTTCCTGGTGCAGGGACAGTCTATGTTGCCGACACTGCATGACAGGGAAAGGCTTATAGTCAGCAAGGTCCAGTTCTATTACCGCGAGCCGTTGAATGGTGAAATAGTTGTTTTTAAGGCTACTGATGACCGGGACTTTATAAAGCGGGTCATTGGTGTGGCCGGTGACGAGGTACGGGTTGATATTGACGGTGTCTACGTTAACGGTCAGCGCTTAAAGGAGCCGTATATTCTTGAAAAAGCACGGGAGACTTTCGGCCCGGTTATTGTACCTGAGGGGACGATTTTCGCCATGGGTGATAACCGCAATAACAGCATGGACAGCCGCCATCCCAGTGTTGGCTTTGTTTCATTGGAGCGATTGAAAGGTAAAGCGATGCTTGTCTTTTGGCCCATGGACAGTATTCGCCTGATTAGCCATCCGTAACGCTTAGGCGCATAAGGAGTGCTTATATGGAAGTACAGTGGTACCCCGGCCAAATGGCCAAGGCGAAGAGATTGCTGCGCGAGAATTTAAAGCTGGTAGATGCTATTATTGAGGTCCTGGATGCACGTATTCCCAAAAGTAGCCGCAACCCGGATATCCGGGATATTTTAGTTGCTAAGCCGGTAGTTGCTGTTTTAACAAGGATGGATTTAGCCGATCCGTCGACTACAGCCCGGTGGCAAGATGCTCTGCGAAAAGATTACTGGGGTGTGGCCGCCGTTAACGCGAATACCGGTGACGGGGTGCAAAAATTACTTCAACTCCTGACAGAATTACCAAAAGGGACAAAAAGCGGTAAACGCCCTGTACGTCTTTTGGTGGTGGGGGTTCCCAATGTAGGCAAGTCTTCGTTAATCAACAGGCTTACCGGCAGGAGTCCGACAATCACCGGAGATAAACCGGGAGTTACGAAGAATAAACAGTGGGTACGTGTTCATGAATTCCTGGAAATTCTGGACACTCCGGGAATGCTCTGGCCAAAAATCACCTCAGCTAAGCAGGCATTCGGCCTGGCAGCTGTAGGTTCGGTTAAAGATGAAATCTTGGATCCTGTTCAATTGGGTTCCGAATTGGTAGGATATTTATCTGAACACAATCCAGACTCTTTGCAAGAGCGGTATAAGCTGGAAACACTTTCAACCGATGTCAGGGAAGTGTTGGCCCAGATCGGCAAAAAAAGGGGCTGCCTTGTTAAAGGCGGCGGCGTAGACATGGATACAGCGGCCCGATTATTTATTAAGGACTACCGTGAAGGCCGCCTTGGCAGGATTACACTGGAGGCACCGGGGGAGGTTGAGTAGAATGGATGTAACCAGTATGACAGTAGAGCAAGTTAGCCGCTTTCTTAATGATGATAGCAACCCTACGGAGCAGCAGTTGGAAATCCTGGCCAGGGATAATCGCGCCGGGGTTAAGCGCTCCCTGGCACGTTATTTTGCCGCCAGGGAAGCAAAACGTTGTGAACTAGACCGGCTGCAAGCGATGCTCAAGTATGAAACATCACTCAGGCAGCAGGGATATACATATATTGCGGGCGTAGATGAAGCAGGCCGCGGTCCCCTGGCAGGACCTGTAGTGGCTGCTGCTGTGATTCTGCCGGAAGGCCTGATTATACCGGGATTAAATGACTCTAAAAAGCTTCTGCCGTCAAAGCGGGAAGCACTCTACAGAGTGATTACGACCCAGGCCGTAGCCTGGTCTGTCGGCATCGGTGAAGTTTTTGAAATTGATACTGTCAATATCTTAGAGGCTAGTAAGCTGGCCATGCGCAGATCAATTGCCGGTCTGTCTGTCAAACCCCAGTATGTCTTAATCGATGCTCTGGAACTGGATGATTTGGATTGTCCGCAAAAGGGCATTATCGGCGGGGACGGAGTGTCCCAGTCAATTGCGGCCGGCTCCATTGTAGCCAAAGTAACCCGCGACAGATGGATGTGCGAAATGGATAAAGTCTATCCCGGTTACGGCTTTGCTGTACATAAGGGATACCCGACAAATGAGCATCGCCGTGCTCTCAGTGCTATGGGAGCATGTCCAATGCATCGGCGTTCCTTTACTCTCTTGCCCGGAGATAAATAAATGGTGTCACTGGGACGGCAGGGTGAGGAGTTGGCTGCTGCATATCTGGTGGATAAAGGTTATCAGATATTGGTTCGTAACTGGCGTTGTCGGCATGGTGAAATTGACCTTGTCGCTATGGATGGTAAAACAATGGTATTTATTGAAGTGAAGACGAGGCGAACAGTGCGCCTTGGACTGCCGGCAGAGGCGGTAGATATCCGTAAGCAGGAACGTCTGCGTTCCCTGGCAAGAAGGTATATTTACGAAACCGGCCAAACTGCAGGGGCCTATCGCTTTGACGTTGTCGCTGTCACAACCACGGATAATTCGATCACGCTCATTCAAAATGCATTCTGAAGGCAGCGAAAGCTGTCTTTTTTCTTGTTATCCATTTCCAATACCATGGAAATGGCAATTATAGCGAGTATATATATAGGATGTTAAAGAGGTATGCATTAAGGTATAGTGTTGCGGTATGTACTGCGGTATAGCCTGATATGCTCCTTTGCCCTAGTTAACATAATACGTTATAATGTTCACATGTGCTAAAACATACTAGACAGCCGAGTCCCCCTGGAAGCAGGGGGTACGGGGGACCCACTTATGTGGGGTGAAACCTTTTCCTAGGTCGGGCACTCCAGCCCAAACCCGTCAGCTAACCCCGGAGGCGACAAAGGAGGGCTATGTATGAAAAAAAAGTTTTCTGTACAGGTATTGGTATTGCTAATGGTCGTATTATTGGTGGCGGCAGGAGTCGCAGAAGCTGCAGTATTTGGCAGCCGCATGTTGCAACAAGGTGTTCGCGGTGATGATGTTGCTGAACTACAGTTATTTTTAAATGAACAGGGTTACCGTGTGGGTAATATAGACGGAGTTTTTGGTCCTCTCACATATGGAGGCGTCATCGGGTTTCAAGAGGAACATGGCCTGCTTGTTGATGGAATCGTTGGCAATCAGACTTTCGGCATGATTATCAGTTTAAATGATGGGAACATCTCGATTGCTGCATCCGCTCCCATTGAACTGCAGGCAGTTGACAACGACTCCGATGAATTTAACTTCTCCGCTGCTGATTTAGACCTGTTTGCGCGTATCGTTCATGCAGAAGCTGCAGGGGAGACTTTCCAGGGACAAGTCGCCGTGGCAGCCTCAATTATTAACAGAATTCGCAGCACACGTTATCCGAACACTATGCCCGGAGTTGTTAATCAAAAAGTCAGCGGATACTTCCAGTACAGTCCGGTACTGGACGGGAGAATTAACCGTCCCGCAGGAGAAAGCGCAAAAAAAGCAATACAAGAAGCTCTAAATGGCAACGATCCTTCAAATGGTGCGCTAGGTTTTTATAACCCGGCTAAAACAAGTAACCAATGGGTTCGCTCCCAGCCTGTAACCACAACAATCGGCCGTCATGTATTCTTTAAGTAAAAACAGAGGATTGTAAACAAAAGGAGCCTTCATAAAAGGCTCCTTTGTTGTACATCATTAATTTGACACGAGTGTGCAGGCAGATTATAATCAAGATAAATGGACATATGTTCATAATAAAGTTCGTAGTACGGCCGATTACTTAGAGAGGAGAGCTGTATGCCCAGACCAACGAAATGCAGAAGGGTAGAGCTTGAACCGAAGTTTACTTATTTTAAGCCTGCAGGGATTCCCAAACATCTTTTGACAGAGTTAGAACTGAGTGTGGAAGAGTTAGAGGCCATCCGGCTGAAAGATCTTGCGGGGCTGGAACAGGAAGAATGCGCAACCAGGATGAACGTGTCCCGGCCCACATTTCAGCGGATACTTTCCGCGGCACGGGGTAAGCTGGCTGAGGCAGTTGTAGAGGGAAAGGCAATAAAAATAACAGGTGGCCACTATCGGGTTGAACGGAGAACGGCAGACTGTGATTCCTGTGACCACAGCTTTGAAATACAGGAGACCCGGGACTGCCGCCAGGAAGTCTGTTGTCCCCGCTGCGGAAAACATATGGAGAAAAAAGAGAAGGGCCCGGAATCTTGTTCATGATCCGGCCCTTCTTTGTTTTTTATTTTACTTTAGTGATAATAACTTTCCCGCTTGCTATAATCTCATCAACGTCAAACACGTAGTAAGCGTCCACTTTGCTTAAGGTTCCGCTGACCTGCAAACTTTCTCCTTCGGCAGGCAGTGTCCCGGTATAAAGGGAAGCGGTTTCCAGTATGGTTTGCTGTTCTGTAGTAAAAGGAACGAGCAAGGGAATTGTGCAGCAACCGCCACCATCAACAATTATGATTACACTTTCTTCTTCATAGATCGCTCCGGCATCACCGGTGATTGTTAGCTTGCCAAGATAGTCATTGGGGGCGGCCGAGACTTCTGAAACGCCAATAACACCTCTGGAATTACCCGCACTGCTCTGGGATAGACGCGGATAAATGGCCAAGCCGGCAACTATTAGGATTAAGGCTACAATAAGCAGTGTCTTTTTTTGCATTTGTTATCCTCCTTCACATAGTTCTATTATACGGGGGGAGGGTTCTTACGTCTAGTAGTAGATTGTGAATTTTTTGTGAACATTAACAAATTGCCTTCCGCTTTGACGGAAAGCAATTCTTTTAAGAGAGATTTTTCTTAACAGCAGCCTTGACACGGGTTCCGTCTGCTTTCCCCTTAACCAGGGGCATCAATTTTCCCATGACTTTGCCGAACTCCTGAGGGGTGGCATTCAGTTCAGTAATAACCTGGCGTACCAGTGTATCCAATTCTTCATCACTTAGTTGAGCGGGCAGATAGGCTTCCAGCCATGCAATTTCGGTTTCAGATTCAGTGACCAGATCTTCACGGTTACCTTTTTTAAACTCTTCAATCGCGTTTCGCCGCTGCTTGATTTCCCGTTGAATAACAGTCAAAATCTCTTCATCAGTCAGTTCTTTTCGCTTTTCAATCGCTTCGTTTTTTATTGCTGACAGCAGCATGCGAATCGTGCTGAGCTTTTGTTTTTCACCTGCTTTTAGTGCCAGTTTCATATCATTTTGTAATTGTGCAAGCATCGGCTTAACCTCCGGAAAAATTATGTTTTTCTTCCATTATATTTACTGACAGCATGAAAAGCAAATACGCAAGAAAAAATACTCCCTGTTGTCACCGGTGTATAACGATAGCAATATACTAGGTATTATCCGGAGAACCGGAGGACAATGGCGTCCTGCCTTTTTGGGACGTCTTTAGAGTATGTTTGGAATATTCCCTGGTCGATGAAGCATTTTGAGGAACGGGAAAAAGCAGTATTGCGCCTGGCGATGCGGGGTATCGTTCCTGACGAAGTTATCGACAGAAAGAAAAGCCCCTATCCTAAGACACAGAGAATATAAAGTCGATCTGGAATTTTAACATTACAGTAAGTTAAGGCTTATAAAGGCGTTTTAGTTCAATACCAGGGTAATAATGGGTGATAATTTCCGTGTAAGAATTGCCGTTGTCCGCGAGCCCTTTGGCTCCCCACTGGCTCATACCCACACCGTGTCCGTTTCCGCCTCCGTTAAAATGGATAGATGTAATGTTCCCGGTGTTATCACGGCGGATGTCAAAGGTAAGAAATGTACTGGGTAAAATTGTATAATTATTAAGACGGGAACCGTCATGGCGGAGCAGTATGATATCCCGCCCGGTGCCCACCTTAGTCGGCCGAACGGTAAAACGGATTGTATATTCTTTGACAAGCATGTAAGTTCCATTCTCCCCGACAATTTCCAGTTCCATGATATTGCCGCCTTCACCGCGGCGGATAACCCGGAAGTCCAGAAGTTTACCCAACGGGTTGTCTGGAATTTCCATAGAGATAAAGCCGGAATCTGTTTTCGTCAGAACAAAATCAGGCTGTGCTTTTTGCCTTGCCGCAAGATTTTTCTTAATAGTGGCCTCCAGTTCTTCCCTGGTCATTTCCACTTGCCAGCGAAACCAAGGGGAGTTGTAGTCGTAGGCATTCCAGTGCAGATCGGCAATAAATTGTTTTGCACCATTCTCCGTAGTAACATCAGGCAACGTATCATTCCATACCTGACGCCTTGCCTGCAGATAAGGAATGGGCTGTGCCGGAAATTCTCCGGAGGCGGGGTCATGCCAAACCTCATGAAAATTTGCTGTCATCCCTGCTGAGGTCGAAAAGAAACGGGCATCCACAACATCACTGCCGTATGCCGCAATTATACCGGCCGTTTCGTTAACGGCACGATTGCTGATGGCTTGTTCCTGCATATTATTGTAGACCTGAGAAGCTATGCTGTCATCAACATGGGCCGCAATACGCCGGAAACCACTGCGGTATATTGAGGCCACGGCATAGGAACGGGCAGCTATGGACTGAACTTTCAGGGGTTCAAGGCCAAAAGAAACTGGCATTTCACTGGGAACAACGGAATACAGATACTCTTCTAATGTTGTTTCATTAACGATATACAACTGGCCATTTACCGCTCTGATTTCCATATGGCCCCGGTAAGACGGGGTAAATGCCGGGTCTCCCCTACGCAGGGTCTGAATCGTTATATAACCGCTTTCTTCTGTATAAAGATAGAGGCGGTTATGAAAACTTTTCTTTGTACCGTCGGCAAAGGTAACGATAATTAAATCACCGTCAGGAGAAAAGGTAAGCGGTCGTCCGGCCCTGATGTTAACACGTTCGCCTGTAACTTTTTCTTCCAGGAAATAATCGTTATCCGAACTGACGCGCGCCGTGCTATGTGCAGTGCCACCAAAACCTGTCGTATTCAGCGCGATACGGATGGTACGGGGTATGAATTCTTCAGGGAGAAGGACTGCCCTTATTTCATTTTCCCAAACATAAAAAGTAATGCCGTTCATACCAACGATCATTTCCCTCGCTTCAACCAGCTTCATCCCGTCAGGACCGGGCCGAAAATATACGGAATCTGAGGAGAAGGGGAGAAATCCAGTTTTTTCTCCTTCGAGGACTTCGTCTGTAATTATTAAGACTCTATTGTCCGGCAACATCGTGAAAGCCTGAAAGTATACAAGCTGGTCGTTGATGCCAATGACCATGCCGATATCTCCCGAACGGATCGGTTCGGGGTGAATCTCAGGCTTCAGATGCACAATCTCGCCATTGTCTGTCAGCAGGGAAACTTGGTTATCTTTGCTTTCCATCACATATGCCACGGGTAACCAAAGAAGCCGGGGAAATGCACTGATCTTCCAGACCCCAAGTTCTCTTTCAAGCTCAATGGACAGTGTATACGTACTCCCACCGATTTGCGCCTCGGCTTCAACTACACCGTTCTGCAGTCCGACCAGGCGGGATTCTGTAGGATCGGCGCGCTCAAAGACTTTCGGATTTGCAAGCACTTTGAGCAGTTCTGTCTCCGCCATAATATCATTGGTCGCGAACTCTGCTGCAGCGACAAAATCACCTGCTACGGTATATGCGAAGAACTCATCAACGACAGTAAGCATGGCAATATTTGCTTCTTTAATAGCATTTAGAGAAAAAACAATGAGGATGGTAATGACGGCTATGGCAATAAGCAACTTTTTCATGGTATACCTCCCGCAGCGTACACATTCATTTTTATCATCAGCATATCACTAAACCTGGTCATTCATATACTGGTATTTATAGCTATCAAATATATAATAGAACGCCTTGACGCGAACAAATGTTTGCTATATAATGGGATAAAATGGATTGTGTTGGAGGTGCTCTATGTTAGCCAGAGTCAGTGGCTGTACTGTGGTCGGTATTGAGGGAAGAACTGTGGACGTGGAAGTCTTTTTGTCTTCTCAGTTGCCCAGTTTTGATATCGTTGGTCTTCCTGATGCTGCAGTCCGGGAAGCCAAAGACAGAGTCCGCGCCGCAGTTAAAAACAGTGCTTTGGATTTTCCGCAGCAACGAATTGTTGTGAACCTGGCACCCGCTGATTTAAAAAAGGAAGGGCCGCAGTTGGATTTAGCACTTGCTATTGGAATATTGCAGGCCAGCGGCCAGTTGGAGGCAAGTGGAAAGCAGACAGCTATCTTGGGCGAGTTGGCCCTTGACGGATCGCTGCGTCCGGTACGTGGAGTTTTACCCATGGTATTGGCCGCGCGGGATGCAGGGATTCGTTCTGTTCTCCTGCCTGTGGAAAACGGAACAGAAGCTTCTCTGGTAGGTGAGATGGAGATAAATTGTGCAGCCTCTTTGGGAGAATCGGTCGCAGTTTTAAGCGGCAGAGCGAAAGCTCGTCCCGTTCCGCCGAAGGCGTATGCAGTAAATATGACAGAAGCGGATTTAGCTCAGGTCAAAGGACAGGAAGGAGCAAAGCGTGCGCTGGAAGTGGCGGCAGCCGGCGGGCACAGTTTGCTGATGACTGGTCCCCCGGGTAGCGGGAAAACCATGCTTGCCCGTTGCATGCCTGGCATACTGCCCCCTCTGAATGAAGAGGAAAGCCTGGAGACGACAAAGATCTACAGTGCTGCCGGGTATCTCAAAAACACCGGGGCATTGCTTAACCATAGACCGTTCCGCAGCCCGCATCATACTATTTCCAGCCCTGCCCTATGCGGAGGCGGGAAGCATCCCCGTCCCGGTGAAGTAAGTTTAAGCCATAACGGTGTTTTGTTTCTTGACGAATTGCCTGAGTTTCGCCGTGAAACACTGGAGGTACTGCGTCAACCGTTGGAAGAAGGGACGGTTACAGTGGCCCGGCTTCAGGGAACGTACACATATCCTGCCCGTTTTATGCTGCTGGCGTCCATGAACCCCTGCCCTTGCGGACTGTTGTCAGATCCAGCCGTGCAGTGTGTTTGCAGTTCCTGGCAGGTCCAGCGCTACCGGCATAAAATATCAGGCCCACTGCTTGACCGGATGGATCTGTTTATTGAAGTTCCGCGACTCCGTTATGAGGAAGTAACGTGCGGTAGGTCCAGTGAGCCGTCCTCTGCGGTAGCCGCTCGTGTACAGGGGGCCCGTGAGCTGCAAAGACTGCGCTTTGAAGAAGATGTAATATCACACAACGCCCAGATGGGCCCGCAGCATGTACGGCAGTACTGCTTGCTGGATGCGGCAGGGCGGGATCTCATGCGTCACGCGTTTCAAAGGCTGCATTTAAGCGCCCGTGCCTATGACAGAATTCTTAAAGTAGCAAGAACAATTGCCGACCTTGACGGAGAGAAAAAAATTGCCACCCGGCACCTGGCTGAGGCGGTCGGCTACCGGGGCAATAACTTTCACTCCTCGTCACCTGCGTTAGCATTAAGCTAATCTACCCTAACCCCATTTCCCTTATAAACGTATCAACAACAGTTTCCTTGGAAAACTGTTTAATCGTGTGATGGCGTTTAGGTCTCATTTCCGCCAATGCGATGATTTCTCTCAGGTCATATGGAGCGTATAAATTATCGTAGTGAACGAATTCAGGAAAACAGAATGCCCGAGGTGCGATAGGGATAGCACCAAGATAAATGGCTTCAATTAAGGATGCCGGAAGCATATCTGCAATGGCCGTGGTAATCACCACCGACGCCTTGGCCAAATTCCTGTGGTATTGATCTTTTGTAGCATTGTGAATAAAATTCAGGCCTATTTGTTCTGCTTCACATAGTAGTGACACCATAGACGGACTTTGTTGTTTCATGATTTCGCAATCTGTCCCTGTCAAATGCTGAACCCGAAAACCGCATTTGATCAGCATCCTGGCTATTTCCAATTCCAATACTGGAAGACGTTCTAAGGCAAAGCGCTGGTTAAAAACGATTAAGTCAGGTTCCTTTGCAATCTGTTTGTAAGGCTCATAGATGTCAAAATCGTGGGGGAAGCCTGTATGAACCACTTTCTTTTTTAGAAAGGGATATGCTCTGAGGACACACCTTTTGCACCAATGGGAAACGGTGAAAATTTTATCGTAGAGTGACAGCCGGTGACTTTCACGAATATCATTCTCACCCTGTACAAAGATAAGCGGATCAAAATGAAACGTTGTTACCCCAACGACAAGGCCGTATTTACGGCCTTTTTTGTGAGCAAGTAATTCAATCAGCGGGCTGTGCGCCCAGCTGAAAAACCATTGGTCATCATCACGGCTCTCTATCCGTAAATATTCCCTTAAAGGCATGGATGGACCACGCCAGTTGTAAGGGGGAAGTAGGCGAAAGGGAATGCTCCGTCGTACCAGTTCTTCCTGAACAGCCTCTGTAAAATTCCCGGTCCAGTTATCCTGGCTTTCTTCATAACCGATAAAATATAGCATTATTCATCATCCAATGCGGCGAGAATTCTCTGCCAGCAGTTTTCCGGCAGGAAGCGCTCCATAATATCAGGAACAGCAGGCGGGGAAGACGCTAACAGTAAAATATGATTCAGATTAAACGGACGGTACAGGTTTTCTTTAGGCAAAAATTCCGGAAAATCTCCGAAGCAAGGTGCCAAAGTAGTCACACCGAGGGAGGTTGCCTGCAGAAATGAAACGGCGTTGCCCGAGGGTGCAGTCATTATCATGACAGTCGCTTCCGCAAATCGGCAAAAATATTCGTCTCTTGTCTCACAGGATATGAATTCCATTCCTCTTTTTTCGCCCTCACGAATGAGCCCGCGTGTATCTGCTGTTATGCCCGGTTGGTTTTTAATTTCAGTTAAAAAAAGGTGAACGGCCTTATAACCGGTCTGTATTAACAGATCAGCCAGATATACCTCGAATATATGCAGATTCTCTTGGGTAAAGGCCTGCGTAAAGACAACCCTGTTTTCAGTTTTATTATTTTTACAGAAGGGCAGTAAACCTGATGGATCAAAAGGAGAGGGAGTGACGTAAAGACGGGATGCAATCTCCGGATGAAGTTGGCTCAACCGCTTTTGAGCCCACAGAGTTTCAACAAATAAGCCGTCGTACAAACAGGGATCAAAGGAAAATCTGGTTGCCTGTTGAACGACACCATATATTCTTCCCTGCTTAGATGACAAGGTTTTGACAATGGGCAGATGGGCATCAACCAGCACAAAGATATCGTCCCGGCCAGACTCGACGGTCTCAATCTCATTCATCGTTGTCTGTGAAAGAGAAATGACGACGGTATCTCTGCCGGCAGCTTCAAAAATCTTCGTATACCCTTCACCAAGCCCAGGTACTGGTTGAAGAACATAGATCATTTTGTCCTCCACAAGGCTTAAGCCTTTTTAACATACTTATGAAGAACAGGAAACATGAATTCCACTCAGTTAAAATGAAGTATCATTAGATGACAGTCAGGATTGATTCTTCATGCAGGTAATTCCGGACAAAAGCGCGAATTCAAAGCCTAACTACTAAAAAAGAGGTGTTCCAGATGATTAACTGTGCGTCTTGTAAAGTGTACATATGTCGTGACGGCGGTGACGATGCGCCGGCATTTTGTCCCGGTACCAGCGAAGATGAAATCATTAAGCAGGCTGTTTGCTGTTATCAGGGAGAAGATAACGCCACAGCCCGAACGGCGGCAGTGGTGGAATCCACAGGCTACGGTCAGTGGCCTCGTGTCCGGGAGATTATGGAATTTGCCAGACGGCTGGACTATCAAAAAATCGGACTGGCTTTTTGTTTGGGGCTACGCGAGGAAGCCCGGATGTTTGCAAAAATATTAGAGAGCAACGGGTTTGAGGTCGTCTCTGCTATCTGTAAAACCGGTGCGGTGGACAAGGAAGAAATCGGTATCCTGCCCGGGGAAAAACTAAACCCGGATAAGTTTGAAGCTATATGCAATCCTGCTGCCCAGGCACTGCTTCTTGAAAAAGGGGGAAGTCAGCTTAATGTATTACTCGGTCTCTGTGTGGGACATGACACCCTTTTTATAAAACACTCTAAGGCTCCTGTCACCGTCCTGGCCGTTAAGGATCGAGTTCTTGCTCATAACCCTCTGGGGGCCCTTTATGCAGGACATTATTATCAGAAGAAGCTGATTGGAATTCTCAATACAAAGAAGGAGACCGATTAATCGGTCTCCTTCTTTCAGATACATCTAACAGGCCGTTCAAAAAGGATGCAGGACGCGAAGCAAGGAACCCCGGCACCGCAGACGTATTTAATATACGTTGAGGATGCCGGGGTTCTGCGGCGACAAAGTCATGCACCTTTTTCAACGGCCTGAAGGAGACCGATTAATCGGTCTCCTTCTTTGTCAGCTGATTATGTAATTTATCTAATGTTTCGCGGTTATTTTCCCAAAAAAGTGTTTTCCTGGCTTCTTCATATGACAGCCAGCAGTGCTCAGTATGTTCAAATGAGATTTGAATATCCGGCGGGTTTGCTACCTCGACGGCTAAGACAGAGACACTGCACTTGGTGCCATTCATATCAATATAGAAAAAGTGCTTGGGATCGGTCACCCGTTCATAGAGTTCTACACCTGTTTCCTCGCCCAATTCACGCAACGCCGCCTCACGGTTGGTTTCCGGTTCCTCAATAAAGCCGGTCACCGGTTGCCAGTATCCACCTAATTCCTGATTTCTTTTTAGCAACAGATAGCAAGGCTCACCGTTTTGCCATTGGTATAAAAAAACCATAATACAGCGACGCGTCATAATGACCACTCCTTACATATTACTATAACCGGAAAAACGCTTACCGGCAACATTGAATCTAGCTTTTATCCAGTGCCGGAAGCATACAATTCACACCCAACGTTAACATACTTGCGGAAAAAGGCGTATTCTCCAAGCACTATTCGCAGAAACTAGCGGTGAGATGGGGTGAAAATATGACATATTATGATGCAATTGTTGTCGGTGCCGGTCCTGCCGGTGCGTCAGCGGCGCTTCATATGGCAGTTAACGGTATGCATGTGGCACTGCTGGAACGTGGTGACTTTCCCGGTAGCAAAAATATGTTCGGCGGTGTGGTATATACCGATCCCACCGCCGAGATTGTCCCTGAGTTTTGGCAGGAGGCACCGCTTGAACGGGTCATTACCCGGGACAACCTTTGGATGTTAGATAAAGACTCTGCTGTGGAAGTAGGATTTACAGGACTCCGTTTTGCAAAATCGCCGACGAATAAGAGCTCAGCGCTACGACCCCGCTTTGACCGTTGGTTGGCCGATAAAGCAGTTCAGGCAGGCGCTGTATTGCAAACACAGGCTGTCGTCAGCGATGTACTCCGCGAAAAGAAAACGTTAGGCCGCGGTGCGGTAAATGGTGTGGTGTTAGAGGACGGGTCTAAAATTCAGGCCGACGTTGTCGTTATTTCGGAAGGAGTCCGGGCTTCACTGACAAAAAAAACGGGACTTGGCAAAAAAGTTCAGACAAAGGACTTAAGTCTTTGGATTAGGGAAGTTATTTACCTGCCAACAGAAAAAATAGAGGACCGGTTTTTGCTGGAGAAGGATGAAGGCGCAGTACTGGCTATTATAGGGTACCCTACAGCACAGATTATAGGCCTGGCCGGAGTAGTTACTAATCGTGAATCTATTGCTTTATCACTGGGAATGTCGCTGAATAAAATTGTGGACAATCACATAAAATTGCCGGATTTACTGACCCGACTGAAAGAGCATCCATATGTGAGGCGTTTGGTTCAGGGAGGTAAAACGGAAGGATATTCTGCTCATATGATTCCTATGGGAGGCCCGGCACTCATGCCAAAATTTTACGATGACGGAATCATGGTAACCGGAGACGCCGCTATTATGATTAGCGGGCGCCGTGGGAGTGACCTGGCAATGCTTACCGGTAAAATGGCAGCGGATACCGCAGTTCAGGCTCGGGCAAAACGTGATTTTTCAGCATGTATACTTAAAAATTATGAAATCAAATTAAAAAATAGTTTCTTTATGAAAAATATTCAGGGTGCTGCAGATACACGTACTTACTTTAATAAGTACGGTGACGCCGACTATTTAATAAATACCGTGGCCAACGAAATGACCTACGAATTTTTCCGAGTCGGTACGGAAACGGATGCAGAAAAAATTAAGAAAATGGCCAGCATCGTCAAAGATAAACAGTCTCCTGCAAAAACGCTGAGCGACTTTCTGGCGGGAATGCGTAATTGGGGGGTACTCTGATGTGTGGTGAAGACTATCTGCGATTTGTGAAAATAGCAGTGGATGAAATTAGCCATATTCATATTCGTGATTCATACCGGTGCAATATATGCGACGTAAAGCCTTGCACATATGTTTGTCCCTCAGGTGTGTTCTTCTGGAATACAGAGCAGGAACTACTTGATGTAATGTGGCGGCGCTGCGTAGAATGCGGTGCATGTGAACCGTGCTGTCCCGGCAATATTGAATTGCACCATCCCCGGGGTGGTTTTGGCGTCAGCTATCATGCATAAGGAGAAGACTGAGTTTATGCGGATATAGACAACGCCCGATCCGGCGCGGCGGTAAAACAACAGAACTATAATAATGGAGACCGTGGTCACCCACGGTCTCCATTATTTTACTGTTGCTGTCCCTGATTCATAGGGTTGTTTTCCATAAGGTAATTGAGGCGTCCGTTAAGTTGCTGTATATGACCGTCCATATCCTGGGCCATCTGCTGAAACATAGTTTTAGCCATCTGATCTTCTGTGGCCTCAGCATAGGTGGCATAATCGCCCCGGGCACTTTCCGCTGCGGCAATTGCTTTCTTTAAGTCAGAATGCACTGTCATAAAATAATCCTCCTTTGTTTATGATCTACAACAATAGGTTTTACGTAGCAAGCCTATGTTACTAGTTCCAGTTTCATCCAAGAGAAACCTCAACAAAAATGGTAAATATGTCTTGACAGGGGATTTTGTCCCATGTTACGCTTAGTATACATACTATGACCGGGAAGAGTAAACGGAACGGAAATTTTTCAGAGAGCCGGGTTAGGTGTAATTCCGGTAAAAGGACCGCCGTTGAATGGGCCCGTGAGTTGCGGACTGAACAATAATAGTAGGCTCCGCCGGATGTTCCACCGTAACGGGAACAGGGTATCGGATGATTGTTTCTGCCTTCACATCCTGTACCTGATAATTTGGTCTGTGTATACTTGCAAACTGCCTGAAGGTGACACCGCCATCAATGCCTTTCGCTCTAACTGAGCCGGAAGGCATTTTTTATACTGTAGGAAATTATAACGATTTGCATTTGCAAACCGGCAGCGGAATACAGTACTGCAAAAGCGCGTCTTTTTTGTTCTCCAATAAAAATGAGGGCCATCCTGAAAACAGGGCAGCCCTAGCTCGTCTTCTCAGTCAAATATCTTATTGTAAATTTCAATGATACGCGCAGTGTGCGCTTCGTTGTCAAATTCTCTCTTCACCAATTCCCTGCCAAATTTCTGAAGTTGCCGGATATAATTTGTATTTTGCAACAGTTTTGTCAGGTCAAAAAAAATATCCCGATAACACGGGTCGCTTCCTGAGAGACCACTAACATCAAGAAAACGCTGTTTAGCAGCTTTCTCAGGTGTAAGAATACCCTGATACGTTCGTCCCAGAATCATAGCTGCGTTACCGGCAGCCATGCCTTCGAGAATTGCCCGACCTGTACCTGCAACGATATCTGTCTGGGACAGCAATGGGGCTATCTCATTGGTCCACCCCAGATACTCTGCTGTTTGACTGTTAGGGTTTTTGTTGGCAGCAACATAAAACTCCACATCCTCGAGGAGGTCTACGGCCTTGCAAAATTGATTGTACCCTTTTTGTTTTGTATGATCCATTCGTGCAATAAAAGCAATTTTTACCGGCTTTTCTTTTACCCCGGGTTTAAACTCATTCAGGTCTACTCCGTTTGGGATTATATAGACCTTGTGCGCATATTCGCGCATCGTATCAGCCACCCGTGGTGAAATACAGATTATGAATCTGGCATTGCGGAAAAACGGCCGGTATTCCTGCTTGTTTAGGCCCAACCCGTGGCAGGTAACCACATATGGTATACGCAGCTTCTCCGCCAGACTGTTTGCAACAGGATATGTCAGTGAAGAGTGAGCATGAATTAAGTGAATTTGCTTTCCCTCAATGTGGCGTACGAGCGCGGTGCTGTCTCCAGGCTTAATAATGGCAGCACCCAGTTCATTCATTGTACCCTTATACATTGCCATGGCCTGATTCGACGGATAACCGTCCATAATCAAAAATGCGTTTATGCCTTGTTTCTTTTGCTCACAGACCAGTGAAAAGACATGAGTGGTCTGGCCGGAATAAAAAAATCGGTTTAGATGGAGAACGTTCACGGCTTCACCCCTTTCTTCCATAGTTTATGAGGCAGAGGTAAAAGAGGTGAAAAAAAAATGGAACAGGATGTCCTGTTCCATTTTACTTATTGAAAACCAATAAACATCTGAGTCACGTAAAACTGGCGCCCTATTCGCACGATACCGATTCCAGTCTGGCTGTACCGCGGATTTAGCAGCGTGCTTCTGTGGGTACTGCTGCCCATAAATAACACAACTGCGTTTTCCACTGACGAAGTTCTGGCCAAATTTTCTCCGGCATAATTATAACGGATACCAGCAGCTCGCATCATATCATATGCACTGCCATATACCGGCGAACGGTGTGCAAAGTAACCGTTGTCAACCATATCCTGACTTTTTTGACGAGCCAGTTCTACAAGGGCGGGGTTAATGGTCAAAGGCTTTAACCCGCGCAGGGCACGTTCCCTGTTAATCCCGTCAAACACAACCTGCTCTTCTGCGGTGAGCACATTGTTTTGGGTAGTGGCTTGTCCTGTAGGCGGTTGGACGACAGGCTGTGTGGTCGGTTGGGATGCGGGCTGCACGTAAAATTGTGCAAACCAAGCTGGCTCGGGCCAACGGGGAGGCCGAACAGTCGATGCCGAAGCTGTGCTGCCCAAGAGGAGGAAAGCAAAAATTACACAGAGGGAGAGTACTGATAGTTTTTTCACATTGTAACCTCCTGCGATTATGTTAATTATAGTACAAGCTTATCAGCGATACGGGCAAAGGTCAAACAGTAAGAGAGCAGGTATCCCCTGTTGTTTCCCAGGGAACCTGCTCTTGCCCCATTTTATTTAAAATGGATACTATTTCTCCTCATATGTCTTTTTATGGAAAATATCCCCGATTGTCTCCCAGACACTTTTCTTTTGCGCCAGTTCATCCTGAAGCCCCTTTATTTCGGTGAGAAGTTCGCTCTCTTTGTTTTCTGCACCCGCTAGTTGCTCCTGCAGCAAGGCGACTTTTGCCTGGCTCTCTTTGTATAAACCAGTATAGCTTTCCAGTTGTTTTTTAACTTCTAGACAGCAGTCATGTGCATCTTTAATTTCTTCATCTTTTATCGCGAGTATTTTATTTTTCGTCTTTACCTCGTCTCTCAGTTCTCGCACTTTTCTATCAAGAAGAGTTACTTGCTCATGCAGAACTGCTGACTGCTTATTTTTGTTTTCCTGCGCCTGCTCCAGCATCTGGCGAAACTGTGAAAGTGAGGATTCTTTTTTGTAAAGTTCCGTCTCTAGTTGTTTTTTCTCTGCCATTAAGCGGCGGGCGTGGATCAACAGTTGATGGTCCTGCTCATCCTGAGACAGGGTTATAACCGACTTGGAAGTGGCGGGAACAGGGCTATCCAAAACATACCATTTGTCTGGTGTGCCTTCATTGGAAAAATTAATGCTGACTTGCCCGGCCGTACCTACACGTACCGGCTGAGTCAATTCCGCAGGAAGTTGGATCGACTGACCAATAGCGCTGGAGATATCATGGACGAAGAGATGATCTTTATTATGTTTTGCCCAGAGCGACAAATTTTCTCCACTGCTAAGAAATGACAAGAGGCAGGGAGATTCGTTCAAAGAGAAGTCTCTCACCGATTGCCAACCGCCTGCAGGCCACCCTCCGGCGATTTTTACTCTGTAGCAAATCCGTCCCTCATTATGCCATGCGATGTGGACGTTTTGTTTCGCATCGAGCCACAGAGCCGGTTGATGAGGCATTTCCAGAAGTATGTCCAGGATAAATGAGGAGCGCACTGTGGCAAAGCCGCTGTCACATAAGATATACGATAGCGTACGTTCGCTTCTGTCAAAGACGATCATGTGGACACCACTCACCGTATCACCGGCAAGAGCAAGAGGAACAGTTCCAATGTCATTGGACAGGCTACTCTGACTCCACCCGTGCTGTGGTGTGAAAAATGCTGTACTAAGATTATTTCCATCTGTGGCACTGACGAAATACCCGTCACCGGAAGCGGAGAAGGCTAAGAAGAATGGCGCAGCGGCATGGTCAATGAAAAACGAAGCCTGGCGGGTCATGTTATCCTCAAGCAGTAAATAAGAAAGTCGCGAATCACTGTCCTGTGCAATGACCTGAAGCATGCCATTATTATCCGGCGCAGCACAGAAATGTCTGCAGCCTTCTAACAATATAGCTTCGTTTTCCCAAGGATTTGGGGCGATGCGGCGGCTGAGGGCCAACGCTCCCTGTTTGTTTAGGTGCAGGAAAAACTCTGTGTTACCTGTTTGACAGTAATACGGCAGACAAGAGTTCACAGGAAAACCTCCTTTCGCGCAACACATATTCCACTATTATGTATATCGCCTTCCGACTATGAACATGACAAAAATTATTTTAGTCCAGTTCTTTCACACTCCATTTAAACTATGCATATATTGTGATTAAACTTGGTAATAAAAAAATGCACTTCAGTCTACATACCCTGATAGAAAGGAGGTTGTTAACAGAGAGATGAAAAAAGGCGGTGTTAAATTGAGCGGACTTAGTTTTAGGCAGGTGGCTGAAGTTCAGCCCGGTCAGTGTGATCCTGTATATGGATGTCCTCCCCCCACTGAAGTTGTCTGTATTGTAGTTAACAAAGTGTATGACGAGTGTAAAAATGTCCAGGTTGATGAGATTGAGTTCATTTATGAAGCTGACCCGGATAACCCTGTGACGGATGTAATTTGTTTTGGTGTAGAAATTTTAGAAGGTCCCATCTGCGATGTTCTTAATGGTAGGGTACGGGTAACTACTACATTCCGTACCACAGTGCGCCTGATTCTGGAAGACGACTCGATTCAGGATCTCACTGAAGATACAACAGTCATTAAAACCTTTAACATTCCCCGTGCAGGGGAAAATGGCTTGTTTGTCATCTGTGAAATTCCCTTTATTGAGTGTCTGCAAGCTTTTGTAAGAAGTGAGGAACTTGAGTATGAAGTGCTACGTACCACAATTATCGCCTGTGTCGGCAAGTATCTGCTCCTAAAACTGCTGGCCAATGTTCAGTTAATGATTCCGGCGTACGGATTCTGTCCTGAACCGCCCGATTGTGACCAGGTAATAGGCGAATGTCCGGACTTTGCTCCGGAATGGCCTCCATATCCGGAGCAAACCAGGTAACACGGCAAAAAGCCTCTCCACTGGGAGAGGCTTTTTTCTTGAGTAATGTAACTTCCTATGACACTCCATATACCCGGAACATCATCAGAGCAGTAATAGTTTTTCTCCGGACAAAGGGGAACTTTGTGTAAGGATTTAATATATATTGCAATATATATTAATAGGCACTATTTACTGCGCCATGGAATATATAATAAAGTAAACGAAAGCAACCCATTAACTATTCGAGGTGAAGTTTCTTGCGAGTTCTTTTAACAACGTATTTACTCCGCGGTGGTGTGCTTACCCATGTCTGGGACCTTGTCAATCACCTTGGTGAGGCAGGCATCTCCGTTAGTGTAGCTATTCTGAGAAAACACCCGGACACTGCAACAGCGCGTGTGATACATCGTGCCAAAACGCTGCCTTCACTGATTGGCCCTATAGAGAAAGTCCCCTTTATGTACTATCAAACTCCGCAGGAATTATTTGATTTTTGTCAACGACAACAGATTCAGTTGATTCACTCCCATTCCCGCTTGGCTTTTTCGTCATCATTACAGGTTGCGATAAGAAAAAAAATACCACTGATCGTTACACTGCATGGTGTTTTTCCCTGGCATCGCCACTATCCTTCCACGCTCAAGTATGCAAAAAAGATAATCGCCATAGGTCCGGCACAAACAAAAGGAGCAGAACAGTATCAGGATAAAATCTCAATTATTCCAAACGGCATTGATACAAAGCACTTCTGTTCTAATATTAGTCGTTCACGGCAAACATCGAGTGCCCTCAAAGTTATCTGGTTTGGCAGAACTAACGGTGCATCATCTAAAGGAATAACAATCCTTGATGAAGCAATAAAAATTTTGCGTAAGCGCGGTGTAAAAGTAGCTGCCTGGCTGATTGGCATCCCAACAGGTGTAACAGTGGAACAATTCAAAGTATTTGGCTGGTGTGATAATCCTGTGCCAATCCTACAAAACGGGCATATAGCTTTCGGGCATGGCAGGGCATTAAGAGAAGCGATGGCTTGCGGCAATGTTGGGTTCTTGCTGGGGCACGGCTACGGTGGCCAGGTAGATAAAACATGGTTTAAGGACGATAACATTATTCCTATCAGTGCTATACCAGAATACAGGCTACCTAAACCAAACGCAGAACAAATTGCAAATGATATATGCCGTTATGCAAAAAACAGTGCTTTATTGTATCAAGAACGCCTTAAAGCCCGGGATATTGCAGTAAAACATTTTGATGTAAGGCAAATGATTGCAGAAGTTGTAAATGTTTATCAAGGGAGTGCCCCCTATAATTCAAATAACATGCGGCTTAACCTTGGCAGGTCAGGGCCGCGAACTCAGTGGTGGATACCGAATGATAAATCATGAGAGGGAGAAAGCATTAATCCGTAGTAAGCGTATATATGATTGTTATAAACGTGCACCTATTGATGCAGAAGCTGTGAATACGATAATCGAGAGTTCAATAAACAACGGACAGGGGTGCTCAGTCATACGCCTAGGCGACGCCATGGCCCGATTGCTGACAGATCATAATATAAAATCTCTGGCAAACGTGTCCGATTTCCTGGGCATTCCTTTTCCGCCTGGAAAAAAAATCAGAATAGAATTACAAGCCGCAGCAATGTCGGCGACAGTTATCGGTGTTTCCCATTTCCAGGGTAGCTGCAAACTTCTAAAAAAATTTATGCGTCAAAATAAATGGCGTCCGACAAATATCACAGACTCTTTTATTAATGATCAACTTTATTATGAAGGATATTTGTATAAGTATTTAAACAACTATCGTACCTGCCTAATTGGCCGTGCTGCTGACAGAGCAACATATCGTTTGCAGGAACAGGGCTATTCGCCAGCCTTAACATTATCTCTGGAAAACTATCAGCAAATCAACTCTGTCTTTCACACCCTAAAGCAAAACAGCACAAGTTTTGAACTTGCACTGGTTGGTGCCGGCGTTCCCGGTCGTATCCTCTGTGTTAAAATAGCAAAGGAACTGCAAAAACCAGCCATTGAAATCGGCCACATGATGGATGCTATGGCCAATCCGGAAGATTGGAATAAACCGGGCAACCGTCTGCGCTTTAAACGTCGCTGGGTTAACGAACAGAGGCAAAAACCCTGCACTGAGTAATGAGACTCAGTGCAGGGTTTTATATTAATATTCACTGTATATTTTCTGCTTAAGCTGTAAGATCTTCTCTAAGCTATTGGTAATCAGTTTATCTATTTTATTTTTCGTGTGACTGTCCAAATCAAGCTGAATGCAGCCTTTGTTGATATTTGCTATTTCCCGATTGCTGTCTAGATAGTCTATTACATGGTATAAATTCGGCACGCCGTCGGGTGAAATACTTGCATAAATACGATTTAAAACCAAATAATCTTCTTCATAGTCTAAAGTCAGTCGAAGGTCAGGCCTGTTTAGCTTACCGCTTGCCTGTAAGATTTTGCCATTGAAGATCTCTGAGTAATTAAAAAAATACCCCCAGATTTCTGTCTGAGTATTATTTTTAACCTGGCATACCAGTTGTATTGCTTTTTGCCTGATTCCTGTTACTGCAGTACCAAGGGGAAGTCCGTTCACTTTAACATAATCCGCAGAATCTCCTGCCCGCATTTTATCCACAACCTGGTTGGCATGATAAATTGAAAACAACGGATTATCAGCAGTTATGTTGATAATATTGTCCAGTCCATAGAATTTGCCAGCCATAAACAATCTTTGCAAGACATCGTCTTCTTCCCCGGTAAAATAAAAAATATGATTGTGTGCAGCAATATCGACCAACGGTCTGTCCTGCGGATTAAACGACGTGCAAAGAATAATTTCATCAATCCCATTTACTTGCTTAGCGCGCTCAATCACCCTTTCCAACACTGTTTTCCCGTTTAAATCTTTAAGTGCTTTCAGGGGTAGCCGGGTTGATTTTAGCCGCGCTGTAATCAAAATCCCTGTTTTCATCTCTTTTTCACTGCCTTTGCTTTGCTGAAGTCAATTGTTTCGTCCTGCTCAATATCCCTTAGAGCCACTCTGCCCAGTAACTCCGTAAACAGCAGTTGCTTTAAATTACCTTCTTCCTCAGTCCTTTTAAAAGCCAGATTATCAATTTGAATTACTTCTCCCTTTTGAATACGCTTCTTGGCAACAATCTTTTTTTTTGCATCTCTGTCCGGGAACGACGTAACATCCGGGCAACCGCTGCCGTAAACAGTTAATGCCAGATTCATTAGCCTTCCAATCTCCGCAAGTATATCTTTACCTACAGCTGCATGATAGTCAGTTCTCTTTTCACCCGGGGCAAGTGTAATATGCTTTTCGAGAATGTTTATACCCATGGCGGCGGCAAAAGAACTAATGATGGCATTATACGGATTGCTATAGTCAGTATGGTCAGCATAACCTACAGGCAGATGAAAAAACTTCTTCAGCATTGGTATGGTAGATAATTGTATGTCTTTATGATGTGTAGGGAAGTTCTGAAAGCCATACATTAATACGATATCTTCTGTGCCACTGTTACGTAGGCTTTCTATGGCAAATCTTATTTCATCCAGTGTGCATCCACCTACATACAGGATAATTATACCCTTGAACTTAGCAACGGCTTGTAAAAGAAAATAGTCATTAATTGCTGAAGAATGAATTTCTACAGCAGTAATGGAGGAGCCCGCACTCAATATATAGTCGATGCTTTTTTCATCGTTGCAGAGTGCGATAATATCCAAGCCTTTGCCTGCCGCATAGGCCAGTATTTTGTCCCATTGACAGGGTGAAAACAGCCAGGATTCCAACTTTTTTCTTAGTGAATGATCCTTATGCATATAACTGTCAATATCTAATAAAAGGTGGAACTTTACTGCATTTAAGCAGGTACTCGCTGCCAAATCAATCAGTTTTAAGAGACACCGCATATCCCCTTCATGATGATAGGCGGTTTCACCAATAATATATGACTTACATGGTTGAAACATAATTTCACCCTCCGGAAATGGGAATAATCCTACGTACGGTTTTCGCAGGCACACCTACCACAAAGCTGTAGTCTTCAATGTCAGTAATAATTACAGAACCTGCACCTACAATACAGTACCTGCCGACTTTTACATTGGGTATAATTACTGTCCCTATTCCCAGTTGTGTCATTTCCCCCACAGTAACCCCACCTGCCAGGTTGCAACCCGGGCCGATATTAACAAAATCACCTATCTGACAGTCGTGGTCTATGCTGGCTGCAGTATTGACGATGCACCCTTTACCGACTTTCGTGCCGGGATTAATAATAGTACCTGCCATCAATGCGCTACCCTCGCCAATACTGGTATTCTCAGCCACCACACTATATCTGTGAATGGCCGGGAGGATTTGTTTCCCGTGGTCACTTAGAAACTCCATTTTCTTTCTGCGTGCCTGCTGATTACCAATGGCCACATGCCATTGATCTATAAGTGAGAAATATTCATGAAGAATATCATGATTATCAAGGTAAACCTGTTCACCATAAAATTTCCCTTGCTCAGGCAAAACGGCAGAAAAAAACACTAATTTCCATTTCTTATTTATGCCACGAAACAAATCCCTGATAACTTTCGCATGCCCCCCGGCTCCAATAATTCCCAGCATTATTTCCCTTTGATGTTTCATTGCAATCCACCTTACCCTTAAAGTAACTGCCTTATGAGAGCCTCGGTCAGTTCAGGAGCACGGCGGTTATTATCCTGAAGAGTATTCTGCAAAAATAAACGGGATTGTCTGTATAGTCTATTACGGTAAGCACGGTTGCTGACTATTTTTCGCAGGCGAATTTTTAATTGCTGACTGTTGTATATAACAGGGCCTGCCTGTGCACTGGCCAGATGCGCGTTGTGTTCATCATGGTGTAAAACGTAATGATACGGGATCTTCGGCTGCAACACAATAATTCCTTTCCCTAATAAGGATGCCTCAATGGCGGTGTTGGAAGAAACGGTCATTACAAAATCGGAATTATACAGGATATCATAAAGTTTCAATGTTCTCGGTGTCAGTTTAATCTGTGTGTTGAGAAAAGGTCGGTAATTTGTTTTGTCTCGAGGATGTTTCCTGATCATAACTGTAATGGGCAAGGATCTGACAGCATCATTTATCCACTGCATAATACGTAAATTTACTCTGCCATGAAAAGGTTGGGAAGTATACGTTATAATTATATTCTTATTATCAATGTTTAGTTGGCGAGTAAAATATATTTTATCAAGATAGCTTTTCTTTTGTGAATAATAAAAACGTAAGCTGCCTATTGGCATTATTTTACCGCCGGGAATTCCCCTTTCAAGCAGCCAGTCCTTATAATGTTTACCCCATAGGCAATGATAAGTGGCACTGGCGGGAAGATAGGTCCTGTCTTTCGTCAGGCAATGCTGTACGTTTAAAAATGGAAGATTGTACTTTAAGGCGAGCAGTGATAAAGTCGCTTCAGGATTGGCTATTTCAGTGTAGCTTACAATCACTTTAATAGGTTGTTGACAAATAAGTCTATCCAGCAAAATCACCGTTCTAATAGCCCCCGGCAGATGTTTCAGTAACCAGGCTTTAAAACAAGGCCGGGAAAAGACCGGATGGCCTGCCTGTTTTTTAATTAATTCCTCTGCCCTCTGCAACAAATCTCCAATTAAATTTGCAGAAACCTTTGTTTCCCTTAACTCTTTTTTATAAAAAAAAGTGCTGAAATTTTTTGGCAGTACCTTTTGATTTATACTTCTTTTGTTAACAACATTAACAATAACCCGGGAAGAGGAGAGTTTATCCAATGCAAAGGCAATATAATTTGCACTGATAAGAATTCCATCTCTGCCCGGATCGGCACGCAAATCTTTTACACATTGAGTGTTAATTGCCAAAGCATCCTGAATATCCTTAATGGAATTAAACTTGTGTTTTTCTTTCAATTCTCCGACATATCCCTTGTCATGGATTCGGGAGTTGACTATAGGTTTAATAGAATTTTGAAACTTAAGCATAAGTGTATACGGCAAACAAATATCCAGTACCTGCAGGGAAGAAAATGTCTCGAAAAACTCTTTAGTATATGCATAACGCAGAATGCAATTACTGCTTAATTCATTCCCTCCATACACATCTAACAGCTCCAATCCTTTATTGCATATGCTAGCAGATTTATCATTTCTTTTTCACTAAATTTGCTTGCTTTTTCTGAATTGTACTCCTGAAGGACGGTATGCTTAAAATGATAAAATCCTTCTTCGCCGGAAGGCAAGATAACATATAGCTCCTCATCTTCCCAGATAATCCTTTTTTCATATTCGAAAATTAACTCTTCTGACATCTTTTCTCCGGGCCTAATGCCAATTATTTCAATCTCAAATGCTTTGTGCCCCAAACGGTCGCAATGCGCAATCACAGCATTTAGCAAGTTTTCCATGCGAATACTGTTCATCTTTAATATAAATACTTCTCCACCCAGGCAATAATAGGATGCTTTCAGAATTAAGTTTACAGCTTCTGGAATTGTCATTAAAAAACGTGTCATTTTTGGCTCAGTGACCGTAATGTTTTTTCCTTTTCTTATTTGATCCATCCATAAAAGAATCACCGAACCTCTGGTATTAATTACATTGCCAAACCTAACTGAGCAAAAGGCAGTTTTTTTGTTATGCGGAAGATAATTCGCCTGAGCAATCAGCTTTTCAGTCAAAAGCTTAGTAATGCCCATAATGTTGATTGGGTTAACAACTTTATCGGTACTGATATTAACCACTTTTTCAACTTCGCCTGCTATACAGGCTCTAATCAAATTATTAACACCAATTACATTTGTTTTTATTGCCTCCAGCGGGTTTTCCTCGCAGACCGGTATCTGTTTTAAAGCGGCTGCGTGAAATACAAGATCAATATTGCGGCAAGCGTCAATTATACTTTTGGAGTCACGTATATCGCCGAGAATAAAGTTCAGATTAGCTGCACCGTACTTTCTTCTCATTAAATATTGCTTGCTGTCATCTTTGCTAAATACGGTAACATGTTTCACATCGTAATCCAATAATGCTGAAACAAGGCTCGTTCCAATGGAGCCGGTACCCCCGGTAACTAAGATTCTTTTATCTTTAAAAAACTGGCTTAGTTCTTGTGTTGCCACGGTCATGTTAGTTCTACATCTCCCGTCACATGCTGGTCATATATCATTAATATATGATGTGATATACATATCTGTGATATATTTCTCCTTACATTAAAATCTGCCTAATAAATTTTTCCAAAAACACGTTAGGAGAAGCATTTTTTTCTTCCAGTATGTTTCTCAGAAAACCCTGTGCTTTTTTGATAAGTGCCCTACGCATTTTCTTGCCGGCAGTTAACCGCGCAATTAATCCCTTAAGTTCTGCAGCAGAGTGTACCGCAGGGCCAGCCGAAGCTTTTTTTAGAAAAGAATTGAAATTATTATATCCGAAGTTATAGTGATAAGGCATCTCCGGTTGTAGCACAATGATTCCTTTTCCAAACAGAGCCGCTTCTATGGCGGCTGTGGAAGACACTGTCATAACCAGATCCGTACCGTTTAAGACATCGTACAGCGGCAAATTCTTTGGTGCATGATACATATTTCCATCACCATCTATTCCGTAACTTTTTTTATCTAACGGATGGTATTTTACTATAACCGATACGTGGAGGCCTCGGACCGCATGCTGTATCCATGCAAAAAGCCTTTTGTTAACAGTACCAGGATAAGGTTGCATTAAAAATGTGATAATCAGGCTATCGTCTGGAATCTCTAGTTTCCTACAAAGCTCACTCCTTGATAGAAATCTTCCTTTTGTGGCATCGGTTAGGCGTATACTGCCAACAGGAATAATTCTGTCTGCAGGAATACCCCTTTGTTCTAACCAATTTTTGTGAATTTTTCCCCACACACAATGATAAGCGGCACGTGTAGGAATAACAGAACAGTCACTGAGCAGGTAGTACGGTACATTAACAAACGGTAAATTATATTTTATAGCCAACAGAGACAGCGCTGTACCCGGATTTGTCACTTCCGTATGGTCTATAATCACTCTGACCGGACTACTGACAATAAGTTCATCTAAAGCCATGATTGTTTTTACAGCACTAATAAGTCTGCTCAGAAGCCATTTCCGGAAACCCGGGCGACCAAATAATACATGCTCCCGCTGTTGGCTGATAATTATATCTGTTTGCTTAGCCAGTTGCTGTAATGCCTCGTGAGGAACAACAGCCCTCCGCAGTTGCATCCGATAATCATATACTGAGAAGTTACGAGGCATTTTTGTTATGGAACTATGATTAGGCTTGCGTGTTGTAATTAATATGACATTATTGTGCGGGAACTGTTTTCTTACAAAAGGGTAATGCTTCGTTGTGGTTAGTATGGCGTTTCTTGTAGACACAACAGAAAAATCTTCTTTCAGTATTGGTTTCCTGGCCAGCGCATTCTGAATATCCTTCACAATGGTAAAACAGTGCCTGTTTTGTAATTCCTCTAATAGCCTTTTATCATTGAGATGACTGTCCACAACCGGACGGATATAATTATGAAAACTTCGGATTAATAGCAGTGGAAGTTCGATATTTTTATACTGCAATGAGCTGAAACTCTCGAAAAAGTCTTTTGTCAGCCCATATCTGAGAAGATAATGATTGTTTATCTCGTCTCCTCCGAGCATTTATTTCTCCACCTTTATGATTTATTATTTATCAGTGTGGCGGCCAGAAGGAAATCCAATTGGTCATCAATGTCTACCGACCTTTCTTCAGGCATCACGCAAGCACGCGGCTTTCTGTGGTCATTTCCTCAAATCCTCTGCAATGTATTATAAACACACTGGGATTTATACTGTAATATATGAAAATATCTTTACGCATGTTAATGCTAAAAAGCTAACCCTTCTGCTTTCTTCTGTGCAAGCTTTCTTTGCTTCCTTCTTAGCATATTTAACAAATAGCAATATGATATATTTTCTGTAATTTTCAGTATAAAAATTATGTTGCTCTCCGCTCCCGGGGGAGCATTTTTCATTTGCTGCAATACAATATATAAAAGCTTTTACCAAAAATATTGAATGAGGAATGATTATTAGTGTTTATTCCACTGTCCAAGCCTGATTTATCAGATTTGGAAAAAAAATATGTACAGGATGTGCTGAATTCTGGATTGTTAAGCGGGGGGCCTAAACAAAAGCAGTTTGAAGACATGATTTGCCAATATACAGGCAGGAAATATGCCGTAGCTATGAACAGTGGTACCAGCGCACTGCATGTAGCTGTAAAAGCGTTGGGCCTTAAAGCCGGAGATGAGGTCATAACAACGCCCTATAGTTTTATTGCATCAAGTAACTGCCTGCTATATGAAGGCGTCAAACCAGTGTTTGTTGATATAGATTACCAAACGCTAAATATAGACACGACCTTAATCGAAATGAAAGTAACTGCCCGGACGAAAGCCATTTTACCTGTTCACGTCTTCGGTCAGACTTGTGATATGGATGCTGTTCGTATGATTGCTGAGAAATATAACCTTTTTGTTATTGAAGATGCCTGTGAAGCTCTTGGAGCCGACTGGGGAAAAGATAAAGCTGGTGCCATGGGTGACGTGGGTGTATACGCCTTTTATCCAAATAAGCAAATAACCACCGGCGAGGGTGGTGTACTGGTAACGAACAGCAAACAAATCTACCAATATGCCCTCAGTATGCGTAACCAGGGCAGGTCAGATAACAATGATGAGCTGCAGCATCTTTATATTGGTTATAATTACAGAATGTCCGAAATGCAGGCAGCCATTGGTGTTGGGCAGATGGAACGGCTCACTGAGATACTCTCTAAACGAGAGCAGGCAGCCATTAGATATCTCTCATTGATTAAAGAATACAAGCTACCTGTGCAGACACCTTTCATCCATCCAATGTGCAATATGAGCTGGTTCGTTTTTATCGTTACACTGCCCGTAGGGACAGATCGTACGGAAACAATGTTGACACTCCAAAAAAATGGTATCCAAACAAAGCCATATTTTCCCGTAATTCACCTGCAAAAATGTTACCGAGATATCTTTGCTTATAGTAAAGGAGATTTCCCTGTCAGCGAACAAATCTCCTTGCGGACTCTGGCCATACCGTTTCATAGCAATATTACTTTATTGGAACAACAATACGTTATTCGGCACTTGGCCGATGCGCTGGAGGACGCAGCATGCTGACAATTAATAATAAAATCATTTCTGATAACCATTCTGTTTTTATTATCGCAGAAGCAGGCGTTAACCATAACGGGTCACTGAAAAATGCCCGGCTTCTTGTAGATGCCGCACTGGACGCCGGAGCAGACGCTATAAAGTTCCAGCTTTTTAATACATGTAAGCTGGCCGCAAACAACAACACATTATTGAAACGCCTGGAATTTTCCAAGGAGCAAATTACGGCTATAAAAAAATACTGTGACCACGAAGGTATTCTTTTTCTGTGCACACCTTTTGATGAGGAAAGTGCTTTTACATTAGAGAGTATAAATGTGGAAGCCTTTAAAGTCGGTAGTGGAGACCTAACCAATTACCCCCTGCTGGATTGCGTGGCATCTTTTCAAAAACCGATTATTCTTTCGACGGGCATGTCCAGCTTACGTGACATAGAAGCCGTCCTTAATTTTCTTCCCCGCACTGCACAGGTAGCCTTATTGCATTGTACATCTGCCTATCCCGCTCCATATACGGAGCTGAACCTAAACGTGATTCATACCCTGAAGGCGGCTTTTGGAAAAATCGTAGGCTACTCCGACCATTCGCAGGGCCTTGCGGTCCCTTTTGCTGCAGCCACCCTGGGTTACAAAATCATTGAGAAGCATATTACCCTCGATAAAAACCTGCCTGGTCCTGACCATATGGCATCCATAGAGCCTGCAGAGTTTAAAGATATGGTCTGTGGTATCCGCAGTATCGAGAAAGCCTTGGGAAATTCAATCAAACAGGTAACTCCCTCAGAGCAAAAAACAAAAAAAGCCGCTCGCAGAGGTATTTACCTGAGGAGCGACTTACCCGCAAATCATAAACTGACAGCAGAAGATTTATTGTTTTTACGCCCCCTGTCTGCCATTGAAGCCTGCCATTACCAGAGTGTAACCGGCAAGACTCTTGCTCGACCTAAAACCAAAGGCACATCCCTTGAGTGGCAAGATTTGTTGCCGGATGATTGCGCATGAAAATACTTTGTATAACAGGAACCAGAGCCGATTACGGCATATACCGGCCCCTCCTGCAAGCAATAGAAAAAGACAATGAACTGAATCTAAGTATGGTTGTCACAGGAATGCACCTGTTAAGTGAGTATGGTATGTCTATTCAAGAAATACAAAAAGACGGCCATCATATTGTAGCCACACCAAATATATTGCCAAAAGGAGATACAACAGCAGCAATGTCTCAGGCGACAGGCCTCTTTCTCCTCTATTGCGCCGACATCTTTGCCTGTCAACAACCTGATTTTATCCTGCTGCTTGGTGACAGACTGGAAATGCTAGCCGCTGCCATTGCGGCGCACTATCAAAATATTGGCATCATTCATCTGCACGGAGGTGAAATAAGCGGATCCGCCGATGACCTGACAAGGCATGCTTTATCCCGTTTTGCCCACCTGCACTTCGTTTCCACCCTACGTGCCCAAGAAAGGCTGCAAACATGGGGAGAAGAGGCCTGGCGTATCAAAGCTGTCGGTTCACTACGGAAGACAGATATAGACCGTATAATGATCCTCGAAGAATCTCTGAGGGAAACATACAAAGAAAAGTATCTTAGTCACCTGTTTAAAAAAACAATAGTTTTTCTGATACATCCTGATTCCAAAGAGGTCGTTCCTTTCCACACACAAATAAACACTGTTCTTAGCGCACTAAACAACCTCGATGCGATGATTATAATCATTGGCTCCAACAGCGATGCGGGCGGAAGCATCTTCACACAATGTATTAAGCAATTTATCAAAAAAAATAAATTTGCACAGTTTTTTCCGACAATCCCTCACGATGAGTATCTCTATCTTTTGCAACATGCGGATGTTATAATCGGCAACAGCAGCAGTGGAATCATCGAAGCTCCTTTTTTCAACTTACCCTGTATCAACATTGGCTTACGCCAGAATGGCCGTGAAAAGGCGGCTAATGTTACCGACGTTGGCTACGACACGACAATGATCCGAGACGCTTTGCGAAACATCCTGAAAAGCACAAGCCGGTCAATACTATCTAATCCGTATAACCTTAACAAGTCACCGGAAACAGAAATAATAAAGACAATAAAAAAACTATCCCGGCATCCCGGACTTTTAATGAAACAGTATAGTAACTTCCAATAAGCTATTCTAGGAGGAGGTGAGAGCATGAGTTCCAAAGATTTTGTCTGTGCCAAATGCAGGTATACGTTTAATATTCGGTTTGATCCGGCAGTGAAGGGCAGAAAACTGAAGTGCCCTAACTGTCAGAGCAGAAACATTCTATGGGGAAAGTCGGCTCCAGTACCGCATACAAGAACCAGACGCCGCCCTTGCTGTGGCTAGAAAACTCCAGATTACAATACTTACCCCTCATGTAGACCTACTGTCTGCCTGGGGGGATTTATATAGAAAAAAGAGCAGGTTAAACACATAGATTCTTCCATCTACTTCCATTTGCTGGGTTTTTTCTGGACACGTAACCGGGCGTGTAGTATAATAGTTCTATTATTTTCCGGTTGGTTGTAATCTAGAGAGCAGAAGCGAGTGGAGGGGAACACATGAATAGGCTTACCATTTACGATACGACCCTGCGTGATGGGGCGCAGCGGGAAGGAGTATCGTTTTCCGTCAGCGATAAGCTAAAGATAACTCAGCGTCTGGATGCGTTTGGTATAGATTATATCGAGGGCGGCTGGCCCGGTTCCAATCCAAAAGATATTGAATTCTTTCGCAAAGTGCGCCAGTTGGATTTGCAACATGCTAAAATATCGGCATTTAGCAGCACTAGGCGTGCGGGCATCCACATTAAGGACGACTTGAATATCCAGGCGTTACTGGCCGCTGAAACAAAGGTAGTGACCATCTTCGGCAAGTCCTGGGATTTTCATGTTACGGAAGCGCTTGGCACAACCCTTGAAGAGAATCTGGCGATGATTTCAGATACCGTCGCCTATCTTAAAGAAACGGGGCGGGAAGTCATCTATGACGCGGAACACTTCTTTGACGGTTACCGTTATAATCCCGACTATGCTATGGCTACTGTGAGAGCAGCCCAGGATGCCGGGGCCGACCTGATAGCACTTTGTGATACAAATGGAGGCTTAATGCCGTTTACTTTGCAAGATGTTCTGCGCTACGTCCAATCTGAAATCCACACCCCTTTGGGTATACATCTCCATGACGATGCAGGTATGGCAGTGGCAAACTCAATCATTGCTGCGGAGATGGGAATCAGCCAAATCCAGGGCACTATTAACGGTTACGGCGAGCGCTGCGGCAATGCCAACCTCTGTACGATTATTCCAAATCTACAGTTAAAGATGGGTATAGCGATTCTTCAACCAGAACAAATGGATGATTTAACCTGCATGTCCCGCTATGTGGCTGAGTTGGCAAACCTCAATCCCCAGGATCAGGTGCCTTATGTGGGAGATAACGCTTTCGCCCATAAAGGTGGCATTCATGTTGATGCCGTTTTAAAACATGCCCATACGTATGAACATATTGAACCGGCCCTCGTTGGCAATAAACGCCGTGTGCTGGTTTCCGAACTCTCCGGCAAAAGTAACGTGCTGTATAAAGCGCAGGAAAACGATATCGATCTTTCCAAAGACACACCGGAAACAAAAATGGTGCTTGATACACTGAAAGAGATGGAATATCAGGGTTATCAGTTTGAGGGAGCGGAAGCATCTTTTGAATTGCTGATTTGGAAAGCGTTGCAGGTTCACCAGCGCCTTTTTGATCTGATCGGCGTCCGCACCATTGTGGAAAAACGAGGTAATAACGGAGAAATTATTTCCGAAGCTACTGTGAAGGTTAGAATCGGTAAACAGGAATATCTTACAGCCGGTGAAGGAAACGGTCCGGTTCATGCTTTGGACCAAGCGTTGCGCAGGGCACTGGGAGAGGTTTATCCGGAACTGAAACATATTCAACTCGTGGATTATAAAGTTCGGGTCCTTGACGGTAAAGATGGCACAGGCGCCCGCGTCCGCGTCCTGATCGAGTCCAGGGACGAGCGGAAGAAAAAGTCGTGGGGCACGGTAGGCGTTTCTCCCAATATCATTGAAGCCAGCTGGATTGCCCTGGTAGACAGTGTGGAGTACGGCTTGATGTGTGCCAACAAAACAAAGATGAAAGAACTGCGTAAAGCGGTAAGGCAGTTCAGGATGGAAGGGTAAAATGGATAAGAAACTATTTGGTCTGGCAACAGGCATTGGTAGCATGCCCCACCAACAGACGGATCCGGCATTACGCCTTATCTTCAAAAGCCTGACTGAAATTCCCCATTGGCCCCAGCTGCCATCAACTGGTGAGGAAGAAGGCTTTATCCGTCAATACTTATCCCCGCTTATTGAGCGGGGATTGGTGATGGAGACCGCCGGACGTTCCCCATTTTTTCAAACGGATGCAGCCGATTGGCTGGAGAGACTGACTCAGTTTTACACCGATGTGCTGGCAGGTCAGGATGACCAATCCGTGGCCCGTTTTGCGTTTCCGCTTTCTGCCGCTGCCGGGTTTTATTCCTTTATGGAACGGTTGCGTCAGGAAGGAACGGGCGATGCGCTCTATCTTAAAGGACAACTGAGTGGTCCGGTCACCATGGGCTTCCAGGTAACAGATGAGAAGATGCAGCCTGCTTTTTATCATGATGAACTTCGTGATATACTGGTAAGGAGCCTTGCTCTGCAGGTACGCTGGCAGGCAAGAACACTGGTCTCATGTGGTCTCCCTGTCATTCTCTTTATCGATGATCCCGGTATCTACGGTTACGGTCAGTCCACCTTTGTCGGCCTGTCCCGGGAAGCAATCCAACAAAGCCTGATTCCATTAATAGAAGCTGCGAAAGAGGAGGGCGTCCTCATCGGGGTGCACGCTTGTGCCGGTGTCGATTGGTCCCTCTTGTTTGAACTGCCCTTTGATGTTGTTAATATTGATGTATACCATTACTTTACATCGCTTTTAGTGTATACCCGTGAGCTCGACAGTTATCTGGCCCGTGGCGGCTCCCTTGCCTGGGGTATCGTGCCCACATCTGCTGAAATTGAGTCCGAATCAGCCGAATCTCTTCTTGCGAAACTGGAAGAACAAATGCTGATCTTAGAAAAGAAAGGTGTAGACAGCGGTCGCTTACGCAGCCAGTTAATATTCACGCCAAGCTGCGGCACCGGTTCTCTGTCTGTTGCTCATGCGGAACACGTATACCGAATATTGCCCCAGATCAGCCAACGATACCGAAAACGATAGTAACAGCCTTAAAGGTGTGTGGTAAACTTTGCGGATTAAACTTTTGCTTGTCAAACTTATTCCTTACTGGCTCTGGGTTGCGGCAGCCGCAATCTCTGTCCTAATAGTCATGATTTTGAACCTGGTGATTCCCCAGCTTTTTCGGGTTGTTATCGATGAAGCCATCCTGGGGGGACAGGTTTTTTATTTGCCCTATGCCGGAATCGCGATTATTCTCATTACCCTGGTCAAAGGGGTGTTTTCGTTTACTCAGCGTTACTTCATGGAACGGGTAGCGCAGAAAGTAATCTACAACCTGCGAAACCGCCTGTATGAGCATTTGCAGCAGCTTTCATTTTCTTATTACGAAAAAACCCAGACCGGGCAGCTGATGAGCCGTGCCACCTCCGATGTGGAAATGCTCAAGCGCTTTTACGGCTTTGGCTTGATCCATCTTTTCCAGGGAATTGTGATGTTTATCGGGGTTGTTATTGTTATTTTCTCCATGCACTGGCAATTAGCTTTGCTGACAATGCTTTCACTGCCCATTACCCTGGTGACAATCCTGCGTTTCGGCAAAAAAGTTGGACCTGCCTATCAGGCAATCCAGGAAGAGTTGGCCGACCTGACGTCAGTCCTCCAGGAAAATCTGACCGGCATCCGGGTTGTCAAAGCATTCGGCCAGGAAAATTTTGAGGAAAACAAGTTTGACCAATATAATACAGGTCTGCTAAGGAAAAATCTGCATGCTGTACGGATCTGGGCTTATTACTTTCCTTTTCTCAGCTTTCTCACCGGTTTGGCCGCCGCAGCCATTCTATGGTACGGCGGCCGTGAAGTCATTCTCGGCAACCTGCGTTTGGGTGAACTGGTGGCGTTTAACAGTTATCTGTTGATGCTTGTAATGCCCATGCGTATGCTGGGTTGGGTCGTCAATCTGTCTCAGCGGGCCCTGACATCGGCAGACAGGGTTTATGAAATCCTGGATACCAAGCCGGAAGTCGGTGATCTTCCCAATGCCCGTCATTTACAGATTGTAAAAGGGGAAGTATCGTTTCAGGATGTGTCTTTCTCATACAGGGAAGACGTAGAAGCCCTCAAAGGAATTACCTTTACCGTCCAACCCGGTCAGCGGGTGGCTATTGTCGGCACCACCGGTTCCGGTAAAACAACGCTGGTTAATCTGATTCCCCGATTTTACGATCCGACGGCCGGCCAAATTGTGCTGGACGGAGCAGATATTAAACAGTTTACCCTCCAGTCGTTGCGCCGGCAAATCGGTTTTGTTTCTCAGGACACCTTTCTTTTCTCCACATCTATCGCAGAAAACATTGGTTACGGGAACCCTGCAGCCGACAGGAATGCTGTGGTTGAAGCGGCGAAATCAGCGCAAATCCATGATTTTATTAATACACTGCCTGAGGGTTATGATACGGTGGTCGGTGAACGGGGCATCGGTCTTTCCGGCGGCCAGAAACAACGCATCGCTATCGCCCGGGCCCTGTTAAAAGATCCGAAAATCCTTATTCTTGATGATTATACGTCCAGCGTTGATGCCCATACAGAATACTTAATCCGCGAGGCATTGGAATTATTGATGGTAAACCGAACATCATTTGTTATTGCCCAGCGGATCTCCACCGTACTATCCGCCGATCTCATATTGGTTATGGATGACGGGGAAATTGTGGACCGTGGCACCCACAGTGAACTTCTAAACACAAGCTCCCTTTATGCTGAAATCTATAACATACAGCTTGCCGGTAGGGCCGCCTTATGTGAAGGGGGTGGGGCGTAATGGATCACATGATTCATCAGTCCCAGATGCTGGACGAAGCAGCGCCCATAGATCCCAAGGTTATGCGCCGGCTTTTCTCCTACATCTGGCCGTTCCGCTGGAAAGCGTCGGCAGCCTTGTTATTGATGGTGCTCAGTTCCGTAACTACCCTGGCCGGCCCATATATCGTGAAAGTTGCCATTGATACAGCCATCGGCGCCGGAGATTTATCCCGGCTTAACTTGCTGGTTACGCTCTTTTTACTAACCCATCTGCTAAACTGGCTAACATCCTTCGGCCAGCAATACCTGATGGCCGTCGTCGGTCACAGCGCCATATATACACTACGTCGCCAGTTGTTTCAACATTTACAGAAACTGCCGTTTCGTTTCTATGACAAGCAGCCCACAGGGAAAATCATGTCCCGGGTCACCAATGACACCGAAGCGTTAACGGAAATGATCTCAGGCGGAGTATCCCATATCGTCGGAGACTCGCTGATCCTGGTCGGCATCATCATAATTATGCTACGGGAACACTGGCAACTGGCATTACTGACATTTACCACATTACCTTTTCTTTTCTTCGCAGCCACCTACTTTCGTAATAAAGTGCTCCGCGCATACCGGCAGGTCCGGGAAAAAATAGCCGATGTCAACACCAACCTGCAGGAGAGTATTTCTGGTGTTCGGGTAACCCAGTCGTTTGCCCGGGAAGGGGAGAACGCAGTACGTTTTGACCGGATAAACCTGGAAAACTACGACGCCAATATGCAGGCGATTTCCCTTTTTTCACTGTTCCTGCCGTTTATCGAAGTCATCGGTGCCGTAGGTACTGCTATTGTGCTCTGGTATGGTGGGGGCCAGGTGGTACAGATGTTGTTGCCCATCGGTACATTGTATCTTTTCCTTGACTATGTAGCCCGCTTCTACGCACCAATCCGGGACCTTTCCCAGGTTTATAACAGTCTGCAGTCCGCCCTGGCCGCCGCGGAAAAAGTCTTCGGCATTATCGATACCGAACCGGAAGAAGATGTTCCCGGAGCGCTGGATTTACCCCGGGTACGAGGGCATCTGGTCTTTGAAGATGTTCGCTTCGGCTACGAAAAAGACAGAGAAGTTCTGCGTGGTATCAGTTTTGAAATTCCCGCCGGTCATACACTGGCAGTGGTCGGTCCGACCGGCGCCGGCAAAACCACATTGGTTAACCTGCTCTGCCGCTTCTATAACGGCACAGGAGGCCGTGTTCTTCTTGACGACTACGACATCGCCGGAGTTTCCCTGGCATCACTGCGCAGCCAGGTAGGCCTTGTGCTGCAGGATACATTCCTCTTTAACGGCACCGTCCGGGAAAATATTATGTTCGGCAGTCCAGGTGCCTCCGAGCAAGAATTGATAAACGCCGCTAAAGCTGTCCACGCTCACCCGTTTATTACCGCCCTCCCAGAGGGGTATGATACAGAGATTCAAGAACGTGGAGGGTTGCTCTCCACAGGGCAGCGCCAACTGATTGCCTTTGCCCGGGCGTTGCTGCGTGATCCGGCCATTCTTATTTTAGACGAAGCCACTGCCAGCGTAGACACCCGTACTGAAGCACAAATTCAGGAAGCGCTTAAGGTTTTACTGGCTGGTCGCACATCCATCATCATCGCCCATCGCTTATCCACGGTGGAGTTTGCTGATCAAATCATCGTTATGGACGACGGCCGTATCATCCAGGAAGGAACACATTCAGAACTGGCCTGTATTCCCGGACTCTACCGGGAACTTCTTCATAAAACACAGTAACTGAGTTTCTGCAACGCACAACCATGCTTAAACTGGTCATTGAAACAAAACAAGCCAAACAGGAACAATAGAACCAACAAAGTTCATTAGCATTGCATATTTCCCTCTCAGAGGGAAATTCTTTTTTAAGAGGCAAATATTAATTTAGAGAGGAAAATGCTGGGCAGTGTGGAATAAAGTTCAGGTGAGTCCAAAAAACTGGGGGTTATCTGATTTGGATATTAAACGCTTCTTAAAAGACATTTGTGAAGCGCCCGGCGTATCCGGCTATGAGCACCATGTTGCTAAGGTGATCAAAGCCGCGTTTTGCCAGTTCTGCGATGAAGTACGACAAGACCGTCTTGGGAACGTTGTTTTTTATAAAAAAGGTACCGGGGAAAGCAACCGACCCCGGATACTGCTGGCAGCCCATATGGATGAAATCGGTCTGATGGTGACCAAAGTGGAAGAAGGCGGCTTTCTCAGATTTACCGCCGTAGGCGGTATCGATCCGCGTACTATTGTAGGCCAGGAGGTTATCCTCTACGGCAAAGAAACACTGGCCGGTGTTATCGGCGCCAAACCTCCTCATCTTACCGACGATGAGGAGCGGGGTAAAGGTCACAAAATCGAAGATTTACATATTGATGTCGGCCTGCCGGAAGACCAGGTACGTAAATTGGCCGCACCGGGTACATTAGCCGTTATTCGGCGTGAACTGATAGAACTGGCGGGCAACTCCATTGCCGCCAAGGCTCTGGATGACCGGGCTGGTATTGCTGTTCTGTTAACGTGCCTTGACGAACTGGAGCGGTTGCAGCATTCCGCTGATGTTTACGCAGTAGCCACCGTTCAGGAAGAAGTGGGTGTGCGCGGCGCTGCTGTAGCAACCTATGGCGTCGTCCCCGACATCGGTATTGCCGTAGATGTGACCCACGGCGAAATGCCCGGAGTTCCGGAACATGATGTCTCCTACATCGGCAAAGGCCCGGCCCTGACCCTGGGTCCCAATATTCACCCTAAAGTTGGCAAAGAGCTGGTACGGCTGGCCAAAGAATACCGGATACCATACCAGATAGAAGTAACTCCGGGGGTTACCGGAACCGATGCCCGTGCCATCCAGGTGACCCGGGGCGGCATTGCCACAGGCCTGGTCTCTATTCCGCTCCGCTATATGCATACCTCGGTTGAACTTCTGGATTTAGATGACATTAAACAAGCCGGCAGGCTGCTTGCCCACTTTATCGCCGCCGTCGACCACGAATTTGTGGAGGGATTACCATGTTACTAAAACGTTTGACGGAAGCATACGGTGTATCCGGCGACGAAGGGGATATCCGGGACATTCTTAAAGAAGAACTGTCCGGCCACGCCGACGAGGTATACACAGACGCTCTGGGCAATCTTTTTTTCCGCAAAGGAAAAGGCCGTGGCCCCAAAGTAATGCTAGCCGCCCATATGGATGAAATCGGCCTGATCGTCGTTGGTTTTGAAAAAAGCGGTTTGCTACGCGTCCACAAAGTAGGGGGCATCGACGACCGTGTCCTTGTATCCAAGCCTGTCGTTGTAGGTAAAAACAAAGTGCCCGGCGTCATCGGTGCTAAAGCGGTACATTTGCAAAAACCCAGTGAACGGAAAAAAGCAATCAAAATAGAAAATTTGTACATTGACCTGGGTGTCCGAAGTCAAGATGAAGCAGAAAAGCTGGTCAGCCTCGGGGACTATGTTTCATTGTCGGCAAAAACACGGGAGGCTGGAGATAACTGCCTAATAGGCAAAGCCTTTGACGACCGGGTCGGTTGCGCTATCCTGGCCGAACTGTTCAAAGAAGACTTCGACCTGGACATAACTGCTGTCTTTACTGTTCAGGAGGAAGTAGGATTGCGCGGTTCCGGTGTCGCTGCCTACTCAATCCACCCCGACGTGGCCATAGTTGTTGAGAGTACATCGGCCTCGGACGTGGTCGGCACAAAAGATGCATCGCACGTAACCACACTCGGCGGCGGCCCGGCCATCACCCTGATGGACGCCTCCTACATCGCCCCCCAAGTGATCATTGACCTGTTCGTACAAACAGCGGAAAAACTGGGAATTCCCCATCAATTCCGCCGCCTGACCACTTCTGGTACAGATGCCGGCAAAATAGCACAAACTCACGCAGGCATTCTCACAGGTTTGGTCTCCGTACCCTGCCGTTACATTCATTCCCCGGCCTCGATCATTAATATAAACGATGTGCAAAACACATCGCGGCTGGTTAAAGGTGTCTTAAACGTCATTGCCGAAGGAGGACTCACCCTTGAAACAACTACTGAAAAAATTAAGTGAAGCCTACGGCCCCTCCGGCCGGGAAGAGCAAGTCGGCCGGATGATCCGGGATGAACTGAAAGACTATGTGGATGAAATCTACACCGATAATACAGGTAACCTCTATGCTGTAAAAAAAGGGACCGGCGCCAAAATCATGGTGGCCGCCCATATGGATGAAATCGGTGTTATTGTAACCTTTGTTGAAGAGAAAGGTTTCCTCCGCTTCAGCAATGTAGGTGGCGTAAACCCCCACATATTGCTGGGCCAGCGAATGGTCTTCGCCAACGGCACCATAGGTACCATCGGCATGGAAAAGCTGGATGACATTAAAAAGCTCACCCTGGAAAAACTCTATATTGACATCGGCGCCAAAGACAGGGAAGAGGCAGTAGCGAAAGTAAAAGTAGGAGATATCGCCACCTATAACAGGGATGTAGTCGAAGCAGGCAACCGCATTATTGGTAAAGCAATGGATAACAGAGCCGGCTGCGCCGTCCTGATTAAAGCCATGCAGGAACTAACCAAAACAGATAACGAAATCTACGCCGTCTTCACCGCCCAGGAAGAAGTGGGCTTACGCGGCTCCCGCACAGCCAGTTATCGTCTCAACCCGGACTTAGGCTTCGCCGTAGATGTCACTCTGGTCGGTGACACACCGGAGGCCCCCACTATGGATGTCTCCTTAGGTAAAGGTCCGACAGTCAAGGTAAAAGATGCCTCCGTTATCTGTCACCCCAAGGTCAAAGAAATGCTGGAAAGCCTGGCTGAGAAAGAAAATATCCCCTACCAACTGGAAGTCCTCATCGCAGGTGGTACAGACGCCGGCGCCATCCACCTTTCCCGGGAAGGAATTCCCTCCGGTGTCATTTCCATACCCTGTCGCTATGTCCATACACCAGGTGAGATGGTTGACCTGGATGACATGGCAAACGCCGTCCGCCTCTTAACACTGTTCCTCTCCCAGCCTCTGAACATGCAAGAAATATTCCCTTGCTACCTGTCCTAGAATCTGCTAAAATAATTACTGTGGGGCAGTATTGTTAATCAAACTGCACCCAACTTTCTCAAATCATAACCAACGTTTTACCGTCGACCCAAGCTGCTTGGAGCCAATGATGGACCGGGACAGAAGGACGGGCAAGATTTCTATGCCTTCTGACCATGGTCAGAAGGCTTTTTAATGTCCGGGGAAAGATTTCACAAGGAGGTCGCTATGCGAATTGTTATCGTTGGTGCAGGAAATGTAGGCACAGCCCTGGCAGTTCTTCTGAAGCAAGCGGGACATACTATAATTGGCATTGCCAGCCGCACAGAAGAGTCCGCCACCAAAGCGGGCACCCTACTGGGTGCTCCCTATGCCACCGACCCGCTTCAATTTACCCGCCAGGCTGACATCGTTTTCTTAACTACTCCAGACAGAGCTATCGCAGATGTCTGCGCGCAAATCGCAGCGAAAGATGGTTTTTCCCAAGGAACTATCGTCGCCCATACCAGCGGCGCCCACAGTTCCCAAATTCTAAACTCCGCCATAGGTGCCCGCACAATATCGTTCCATCCATTACAGACGTTCGCCAACCCAGACAGCGGCATTATAAACCTTCCCGGGTCTTTCATCACCATAGAAGGACAAACTACAGCTCTCTCCACGGCACGGCAACTGATCAGCGACCTGTCTTGCAGACCGCTGGAGATTCCCACCGAGGGGAAACCCCTCTACCACGCAGCCGCCTGTATCGCCTGCAACTATTTCACCACTTTACTTGATACAGCACTGCAGGTGATGGAAGCTGCCGGTGTTAACAAAGAAGACGGCCTGCCCGCACTGGCACCTCTCATCGAGGGCACATGGAATACCATCCTCCGTGCAGGCACTACCCAGGCGCTCACAGGCCCCATCGCCCGCGGCGATACAACTACAGTGGAAACCCACTTGCAAGAGATGAACGAGAAAATCCCTTCTGTTATCCCCCTCTACAGATTGCTCGGCCAGGCCACAGTCGATGTGGCCACCGCCAAAGGAACCCTCGGCGAAACAGAGCTCCGTCAACTTTTGAAAACTCTTGGAGGTGCAAAATGAAAATAACCACAGCTACATTAATGGACATGAAAAGCAAAAAAGAAAAAATCACCATGGCCACCGCCTATGATTACGCTTCAGCCCGGGTCGTCGACGATGCCGGTGTCGAAATGATCCTTGTTGGTGATTCCCTGGGAATGGTCGTCCTCGGTTATGAAAACACATTAAGCGTAACGCTAAACGATATGATCCATCACGGCAAAGCCGTAGTACGCGGCACAAAACAAGCCATGGTTGTAATTGACCTGCCATTTATGACCTACCAGGTGTCCAAAGAAGAAGCGGTCCGCAATGCCGGCCGCGCCATCCAGGAGACCGGCGCCCCCGCCGTTAAACTGGAAGGCGGGGAAGATATGGCCAAAACAGTTGAAAAAATTGTCCGTGCCGGTATCCCTGTCGTCGGCCATATTGGCCTCACACCTCAGTCAGTTGGACAAATGGGTGGTTTCAAAGTCCAGGGTAAAAATGAAAAAGTTGCCCGGCAACTGATTAAAGATGCCTTCGCTCTGGAAGAAGCCGGAGCCTGCTCCATCGTTATTGAAGCCATCCCCCGTCAACTTGCCGAACTGATCACTGAAAAACTCACAATCCCCACCATCGGTATCGGTGCTGGCGTAAACTGCGACGGCCAAGTCCTAGTCTACCACGACATTCTCGGCCTCCAAACAGACATGCGTCCTAAGTTTGTTAAACAATTTGGCGCCTTCTATAACCCGATGGTATCTGCCATGCAGTCCTATGTTCAGGAAGTAAAAGCATCATCGTTCCCCTCAGTGGAGCACACTTTCACCATGGACGACGAAATTATTGCTAAACTCCGGGAGAAGTACTAAATGGAAATCATCCATGATATAGCATCTATCAAACAAGCCATAAAAAAAGCCCGCCAGGCAGGCCATACAATCGGCCTTGTCCCCACCATGGGCTACCTCCACGAAGGCCACCTGTCACTTCTACGCCAAGCCAGAGCAGACAACCAACTTGTCATTCTCAGCATCTTTGTAAATCCCCTACAATTTGGCGTCGGCGAAGACTATGAAGAATATCCCCGCGATCTTACCGGCGACGCCGCCCAGGCGGAAAAAACAGGCTGCCATATCATCTTTGCACCTACCGTCAAAGAAATGTACCCCCAAGGCTATAACACCTTTGTTGACGTAGAGAAGCTCACCGATGGTCTTTGCGGCGCCTCCCGTCCCGGTCATTTCCGTGGCGTCACCACAGTCGTTGCCAAACTCTTTAACATTGTCACCCCTGACCGTGCATACTTCGGTCAAAAAGATGCCCAGCAAGCCCTGGTTATTCAAAAGATGGCCCGCGATCTTAACATGGACCTCGATGTCATCATCATGCCCATTATCCGTGAAGATGACGGTCAGGCCATGAGTTCCCGCAACGCCTACCTCTCTCACGAAGAGAGAAAAGCAGCGCCCATTCTAAATCACACTCTAATACAAGCAGCCTCTCAAATCCAAACAGGCGAACGGGACGCCACTACCATCAGGGCCCAAATCTTTCAAGCCATATCCGCAGAACCGTTAGCAGCCATCGACTATATCTCCATCGTCGATGCCACAGATCTTACCGACGTAATTAAAATAAAAGGACCAACGCTTATCGCGCTGGCCGTCCGATTCGGCAAAACCCGCCTAATCGACAACATCATTGTGGAGGTGTAATCCCATGCAGCGAATTATGTGTAAGTCCAAAATCCACTGTGCCACAGTTACCGATGCCAATCTCAAGTACGAAGGTAGCGTTACCATTGATGAAGACCTCATGGATGCCGCAGATCTCCTTCCCTACGAAAAAGTCCAGATTGTTAACAACAATAACGGCGCCCGTTTTGAAACCTACATCATTAAAGGCAAACGGGGAACAGGTACCATCTGTCTAAACGGCGCCGCCGCCCGCCTCGTCCAGCCCGGCGACATCGTCATCATTATTTCTTACGCAAACGTAGATTCATCTGAACTTGCATCGTTCAAACCCAAAATCGTCTCTGTCAATGATAAAAACCAAGTAACGCGAATCAAAGACCAGGAACAGGAATGCCAAACTAGTTAACAGGTGAATCTAGTCAGGCTACTTTTATAGCCGCTGTTTTACCTGCATTATACCAGGAAATCTCACTTGCAATTTTAGAAACATTATGTTATATTAACATACGGACTCCCTAAGAGAGTCCATTATATGTGTCGGGGTGGCGGAACTGGCAGACGCGCACGCTTGAGGGGCGTGTGGTGCAAACCGTGTGGGTTCAAGTCCCATCCCCGACACCACTAGTTAATGTAGACCATAGATTCTATCTGTGGTCTTTTTTGTTTTAAAAATGTATGGTATTATAAAACTAAGGTAGTTCTACGGGGAAAAAGTTGATTAGGTTTATAAATTTTGATTGGTGGTGATGGCGATGGAAAAAGTCCGTTCTGCCAAAGAACTCTTGGAATACATCTCAAACATGAACCGTGAAAACTCAGTATGTCAGTTCTTCATTCCTGGAAAAGGAAAATTCACACTCGTTTTTCAAGAAGAAGATGAACAGTCTATAAGTGCTGACGTAGAAGCTAACCCGGAACTTAAGAAAATGATTAATGAAAGCCGGGAACAATATAAGCAAGGATTCGGAATGTCCACTTCAGAACTTTTAAAGTCTCTAACTCCAAAGGACTTTGTTTAATGAGTGACAGAAATATTGTATGGCTTCCAATCGTAAGAAATAAATTGATGCAATCAACTATAGATTCACCCCTGATGAAACACTTGTTTATATTTCCCAAATTGTCTTAGAAATAGAAAGCTTATTGAAGAACCCTATTCTCGGAAGAGCATATACCGAGGAAGTAGGCGATTATAGAGGGGTGTCACGTGTTCTCGTAAAGAAGTTTAGGATTTATTATCAACAGATTCATAACGATATTGTAATCGTTGCGATTTTGTTTCCAGGATCCAAAGCCCTGGCTACTTTCTCCATACCGGTAAAATTGGTTTTGTAGGCATGTTTGCTGTACTAATCGTACTTGCTATACTACTGTTAACGAAGATGATGAAAGCACAGACTGGTTACCTTGTTTACGATAAGGTTGTGTGCACAAAAAACCCTCGGCTTTACCTATCGGCAAAACCAAGGGCTAATCAGGTAACGGATTGATTTCACAATTCAGCTGTGATGTGAGCAGGAGGTGCTTTCTTCTTCAGTTGCCGTCCCCTTCATAGAATGCTAGGGTACACAGAGCACATCACAGGGGAAAATCAGATTGGGGTTAGTAATGTGCGGGTTGGCGTTAATTAAGGCCTGCAATGTGACCCCGAACCGCCTGGCTATAAAAAACATTGTATCTCCCGGCCTTACAGTATACCTATTCATAAATCCGGGAGGACAAGTAGTGGGAACGCGGCAAGTATCTACCCCGGGTACACAAAGTACGTCACAGGGGAAAATCAGATTGGGGTTAGGGATGTGCGGGTTGGCGTTAATTAAGGCCTGCAATGTGACCCCAAACCGCCGGGCTATTAAAAACATTGTATCTCCCGACCTTACAGTATACCTCCCCTGAAATTCGGGAGGACAAGTAGTGGGAACCCGGCAAGTTACTTGCTGTGTAACGAACTCAGGAGTGGCAGGTTCGAGAGATAATAGTTGCCGCTGGGCCTGCAATATCGCCTCAAGCGTCATACTATACACCTGCAAAGGATCGACCCCCGTCCCTCTCTGGGGTGTATTATCGTATAACTGTTGATCCTGAGGTGTACACCCGTCGCACAATTCAAGGTGATCATCCTGATTATGATGAACCATATAACAACCTCCTTTCCTACTAAGATGTAATTTAGATACTGATTCATTTATGTCAGTATCGCTACATTTTATTCAGTAATTTCAGAAAGGGTGTCAATGCATCATATGATTATTACTGATGAAAGCGTTCTATTTTGACCTAAGGAAAACGTTACGAGAGCAGAAGCAGCGGTAATTCTAAAAGTATAAATATGTGTAGCAAAGGGTTAGGCTAAAAAGCCTAACCCTTACACAACTGCGTAGCATTCTTCTTTCTCAACCTTCTCGACTATGCAACCCTTCTCAATTAAATCTTTAATATATTGCTCTGAATAGGCTTCATTCATTTTCTTATGCAACCCTAATCGTGAGCCTTGTGGCATCACATAGATAATTGTGTAGTTGTATTCTTTCAAATATCTCACCTTCCTTGCATTTTATTTCAATAAACTAGCAAAAATACCTTCTGTCAGGGTGGATACTTCAACATTTTACTGAATATTTCTAAAATTTAGTAGCTATATCTTTATTTATTTACTAACTAACTAAAATAGAAGTAATATTAAGCGAGAGACAATTGAAGGAATGAAAGAGGAGGGATTATCGTGGGTAGGTATACTTACGGAACAATAAACGAGAACAATGAGATTGTCACGCATGATAATGAAGACACCTGGTGCATAAATGGTGATTTGACCGCTCAGAGGATTACTGTTGCGCCCAAAAGCGACCAGATTGAACTGGTGTTGAAAATTATTAAGGGTTTTGAGTTGCCTTTAAAAATTGTTTATTTGCTTTTTAGACCGGGAAACGCTTCTGTTGCCCCGGGGCGCTATCTGTATTCTGATCATTTAGAATATGAAGATGTTGAGGTATTCTGTAATAAGTTCAGGGAATATTTTGAGACTGACGGGCGCCATCACTTGTGGATATTATCAGCCGCCAATGATAAAGGGATAAAGCAGTTTTTAATCTATGACAACCATCGTTTGCTCCATATTTATGATGATGTTGTCAGAATAAAGGCCATACTGAAAAAAAAGAATTTCAGGGAAGAGGAAATCATTGTTCCTGTACCTGAACCCCATATACATTTTTCCAGTTCCGATAATAATGTGTTTGAAAGGGCGTTGCTTAGCTATTGGAATTGGACTCATTTACCTTTTAAGCATAAAGTTAAGGGGAACTATAAAGGTTATGTTTAATTATGGCCTTCTTTCTAACGAGATATTATTGGTGCATCAGGGATAGAAAGGATGTAAACGTTGAAAAAAGATAAACACGAACGTGCGGACATTCCTAATGGAGATAAGTTGCAATATGGACTGATTATATTGTCATATGTTTCTTTTCTGGCTTCGACTGGCAATTTTTCCCCAGAAAAGACAGTTCTCGTTTTCCCATTGTTAAGTATTATATCGGCCCTTGTTGGTGGTTATATCAATTTTAAATCAACAAACAAAATTGGATTTAACCTGGTATATATTTATCTAATCTTCTCTTCTGTTAAAGGCATACTGTAAAGTTTACGCTGTGATTTACGTCTACTTTGGCGGGGTGTGGGGGACGGGAATACTGGGTATATTCAAAATTATACTGACGTCAATGAGCTTGATTGTAGGGGGAGGGCTGGCCTTACGACTGTTTGGTGTTTCACTGATGTTCAGAAGAGTAAGTAATAGACATCCTAGCATCTGCGTTTATCTTTTGCTATACATGCTTTGAAATAAACGAAATAACAAGAGAGAATATTCTAAGGACTGTGCACGATGACCCGGGTACACTTAACCGCCTGTAGGCCGTTTTTATGTTGTTTTCTATATGACAGCGGAACCTGCTCCCCAGATCACAGAAAGTTGATAGAAAAATGAAGGGAAACCCATTGGTTTTAGCGAAATTGGAATGCAGTGTTGGGATATTGCCTGGCCTTTTGTGCCAGAATAACCATGGAGCTAACAGAGGAGGAACAGGCGTGGGATTTTTAGATTCTATTGTAAAGAAAGCTGAGAAAGCAAAAAAGGAAAAAGCGAATCAGACTCATAGTGATCCTTGGATAAGATTCAATGTGGAACAGATGATTGATGATTCTGCGTTTATTGCTAATTATGATTACTTTATAAACAAAACATGCCCTAACTGTGAACTTCCGTTAAAACAGGAAGCAAAAAAAAGTATCTGTTCTGAATGTAAGGAGACTATTTATACTGAGCGCCATTTTAAAACTAAGAAGCAAATGTTACTTACAAAAGAACAGCTTGCACGATATGAGATTGAAGTGAAACATTACAAAGATTTAAAGTGGGCACTTCAACTGGCTACAGAGTTCCGCTTAACCGATAGAGAAATAAAACCAATCGTAAAATCCACACAAGTAAATGCAAAGTTTGCTGCTTTATGGGTGGTGGCAAATGAAATAGCGATACAATATGCGCGAAAAACGAAATGGTTATCATATCGGAATACACGCTTGTCCATGGGTGATATCCTGTTTCGCGAAGGACAAAAGGAAAAAGCGGTAGGTTTTTATCTGAGCGTATGTTTTCTAGACTTAAACGGTCCCAATGACGATGGAACGTATAACACAGATGGCGCGTCCCTAAAGAAGGGTGTATTGCAGACAATCAGAAAACTGACAGAAGAATTGGGTATGGATGATGAGACAGTAAAAGATACGTATTTATCTGTAAGCCAGTTAGAAAAAAACAGATTTATGCCTCTGACTCCTGAAGAAACATGGGATATATTCATACGGGAGTTTAAGAAAAAGTAGTATAAGTTAAAGCTTCACAATTGATGATAACCGTGGATTACTCCACGGTTATTTTATTCGCGACTGTATTAGAGTTTGGCGGTTAAAAAAATGATTATTTGTTTAAGTGTTTCATATTATGTAATAGCTTTAACTATGGGAGGAAAACCATTTGAAACCTGTCGTTCTAACCAGCGGAGATTTAATGGATATAATTTTAGAAGCACTGGAGCGCCGTATTCCGTGTACTATTGTGTCTTTAGGCGCTAGTGAATCATTTGTATTAGCACAGGAAACCGTTTTATCCTATCGCCAAATTATGCAGCATGCGGAAGCAAAAGTTGCAAATAAGGGTATAACAAGAGGTCAGGAGCACCGCGGGATAAGGTTCCCAAATTTAAAGGCCCGTGATGCTTTGGTAGAAGCATTAAACAAGATAGACATAGTTGGGTATAACCTAACAATCCGGGATATGCATTCCGGTTTGCTGACGGAAAAGGTTCTCAATTATTATAAACTTTGGCCTAAATTTACGTTTGAAGCCTATGTTAGAAGAGTTATTATGTTCTCTCAACAGGAAAAGTTTGAACATATGTTAAGAGGAAGAAAAATCATATTAATAAGTGGCTATGCAGAAGAAGTAGAATACGCTTTAAACAAAAGGCTAAAAAAAAAGTTGGGGTTTGATATTGTGGGAGCAATAAAAATTGTTGAATTTGAAGAAATACCAAGGGTAAAGAAGGCAATACAGTCGCTGAATTTTGATCTAGCGTTGCTTGCTGCCGGACTGAATGCAATCATACTAGCAGCCTATATTGCAGAGGTTAAAGGAAAAGTTGCTTTAGATCTCGGGCAGGGCATGGAGAGCCTGATAACAGGTGAGATACAAGATGATAGCGGTTTTCTTAGCAGAACAATCGGTATTATTAATTTATTTGACATGTAACGAAAACCTGGAAGAAGCTACATCTTCATTAAAAGATCAAGGGCAATATATCTTTCCAGATAGCCGACAAATTCAATATGACGGGTTATGAGACTTTCCATGCCCAGACCGAGATCAAAGGCAACTTTGCTATATGTCTTAGCAATATATGGAGCAAGAATTACTGCATTTATTCCCGCTGCAAGCAAACATAAATCAAAATCAAAACGTATAAGTTCCTCTTTTACTCTAGGGATATCTTCAAATTCTTCAATTATTATAGTGCCAACAATATCAAACTCAACATTATTTTTCAGGTCTTTTTCCATAGCATCCTTCACTTCATCCGCGTAGCTACATATCAGAAGGATTTTCCTGTTAGCCAGCATTAACCTAAACTTTTCTTGTTGAGAGAACATAATAACTCTTCTTATATGAGATTCAATTGGGCTTCTCAAAGGCAATTGCCATGTCCTCACCCTTCTTAGTTTCAGAAATGTTATATTTCATTATATGGTGCAAACAGGCTATATGCATCAATACTGTTAATTTCGAAACTATATATAAAAAGTGAATCATCAGTCTAATCCGACCATTTTACAGTGGTATTACATAGAATATATATCTAATATAATCGAAAAGGAGATAGTATGGATAAGATTAATATTCTGTACTCCACGGTCAATCGCAGTCATCACATTATCCGGTACGGAGAGTTTTTTAAGTGGGAACTACAAAAACTACCTGATGTTAATCTTTATCTCGTAGAAGAAGAAGCGAACATAAATGACTTAATCAATAAATTTAACGTGCTACCTGACTTTATTTTTTTTGATGACTTTACAAAAAATGTACCCATGCATGGTTTGGATCAGGTGAGTATTCCGAAAGGAGTATTGTACTGGGATATCCATACTACGCAGAACGAATTTCAGACATTTGTCTGGAAAAACAAAATAGACATGATTTTCTCTTTTTACCGCGACGCATTTCGGGGCTTTTTCCCGGAATTTGCGCGCAAATTGAGGTGGTTGCCAAATCATGTCTATACCGAAGAGTTTAAGGACTATGGCTTGGAGAAAGAAATTGACTTTTTACTGATGGGAGCCTTAAGTCAAAGAATTTACCCACTGCGGACTAAAATAGCGGAGGAAATGGCAGGAATGAAGGGTTTTGTCCACCATTACCACCCGGGTTACAGAGACTTTTCGCCTGAAGAGGAAATAGATCAGTTAGTGGGCGAGTCGTTTGCCAGGGCAATTAATCGGGCCAAAATATTTTTTACAGATGATTCAGTCTTCAGATACCCCATAGCCAAGTATTTTGAAGTGCCGGCCTGTAACACACTGCTATTGGCTTCAGGATCAAAGGAACTGATAGATTTGGGGTTTATTAATAGGGTAACTTTTGTTGAGATTAACCAGGAAAACTACCTTGCCAAAGCAATGTACTACCTTGAACATGAGAAGGAAAGAAAAGAAATCGCTTTGCGGGGATATGAAATGGTGAGAAAGCGACATTCAACCGCAATTAGGGCCAGGCAATTCGCAGATTATGTGAAAAAGTATTTATACGAATAACGAACCCGGGGTATCCGGGTTCGTTTTCTTAAAGACGAATAGCATCATAAGGCAGTTTCTTAGAGTTTCGAGAGTTTGTTATTTGGATAATCGGCCATGGCATTCGTCAGATCAATCATCACCGGGCTTACAGAATATAGCCATGACATGTTATAAGCGCTGTGTGCTATGGCCAGAACAACACAATCCTGCTGTGAAATGGAATTTACATTCAGGGTAATCCTTTGCAACTCAGTTGAGTTAGTATTTATACTTTCAACAAGAGGGTCGTGAAAACTTACTTGTGCACCTTCCACTTGAAGCTGATCAATTAATTTTATGATAGAAGATTCGCGCACATCGTCGGTGTCTTTTTTATAGGTTACTCCAAGAACCAGGATCTTGCTTCCACTTATTATTTTGTTCGTGGCAGCAAGGGTCTGTCTGATAATGCTGGTAACATACTGGGGCATTTCTGCATTAACTTTGCGGGCAAGCTCTGCGAGTTTGGCCGGAGTGCCGCTTTCACGCGCCCAGGATGTGTAGTACACACTGTCTACCGGGACGCAGTGACCGCCCACACCCGGTCCGGGATAAAAAGCTTGAAAACCGAACGGTTTTGTTGCAGCAGCATTAATAACCTCCCAAATATTAATATTGTTGGTACGGCAAACCTGCGCCATTTCGTTAACAAGAGCAATATTTATGTCCCTATACGTATTTTCCAATAATTTTGCCATTTCAGCAGTAGCCAGCGTGCGGACAGGGACCACAGTCAGCCCAAGAGAATCATAAAATTTATTAGCGAGGAGCTGACAGGTGGGAGTGAATCCGGCAACAAGTTTTGGGATCGTGTTTAATTTGAATTCTTTATTTCCTGGATCTATCCTTTCAGGAGAATAAGAAAGAAAATAATGAGTACCCGCTACGAAACCACAGGTTTGGAGATGTGATTGAACCAGTGTACTGGTTGTGCCTGGTGCTACCGTGCTTTCCACAATAATAAGCTGTCCCTGCCGAAGTCGGAACGCAATCTCCCTGACAGCGTTTACAAGGTATGAATAATCAGGTTTTCGATCCGACGATAAGGGAGTATGCACGCATACCACGATTACATCACAGGAAGGCAGTTCGCTGTAGTCCGTACTTACCTTAATTAAATCTTTTTCAAAGATAGTCTGCAAGTCATTGTCAGATATCTCAGGGTTATATGACTTTCCCTTTTTCAGACTGGCGATCCTTTCTTTATCCAAGTCAATCCCTAATACTGAATATCCTTTATGCGCTGCTAAAATCAATAATGGCAAACCAACGTAACCCAATCCGATAACTGCAACTTTTTGTTGATATGCAAAGTTAAGCAATAATAGCCACCTCATTTTCTAATATCTCTACATCATATGAGTCGACTTACCCATTGTTGCCGCCGGGTAATCTAATCCTGACCAACTTCATAATATGAAGAGAAAAAGAATAGAAGGGAGTCGAGGCAATGCATTATTTAATAACAGGTGGGGCAGGATTTATTGGGACGCACTTGGCTAAGCGCCTGCTACACGAGTATAATCGGGTTACGATTCTGGATAATATGTCAACCGGACGTGCAGACCGACTATTAGATACTAAGGCCAACGTAATTGTCGGCACTGTAACAGATGGTGAGCTTGTTTCTTCACTGGTGGCAGACTGTGATTATATTATCCATTTAGCTTGTGTGGTCGGCGTTCGATTGGCCATGAACAGGGGCTGTGAAACTTTGAGGCTAAGCTACGTGGGAACGGAGAATGTCTTGGAAGCAGCTACAAAGTACAATAAGGATATTTTTGTTGCTTCTTCCTCAGCGATATATGGTAAAATTAATAGTTTCCCGGTATCTGAAGAAGAAGACTCACTTCTTGGCGCCAGCACCAAAATCAGTTGGCTGTATTCCGTGGGGAAACTGATGGAAGAACATCTGGCTTTGGCTTATTTTCGTGAACGAGGAACAAGGATTAAAATCGCACGGTTTTTTAATGTTATTGGCCCATATCAGACTGGCAGCTATGGTATGGTTGTTCCGACCTTCATTTCTAAAGCTCTGAATGGTGAACCCCTCCCCGTTTATGAACACGGATTACAGACACGGACATTCTGTTACATTGAGGATATGTTGGATGGTCTCGAAGTCGTGCTGCAAAAAGGTGAGGTTGGTGGAATTTATAACATAGGTGGTCGGAATGAAATATCAATACTTGAGCTTGCTAAAAAGATAATAGCTTTAACGGACTCTTCCTCACCGATTCATTTCGTTCCATTTTCCAGTGCTTTTGGACCAAACTTTGAAGAAACATCGAGGCGTATTCCGGATATTACAAGATTGCAGGAACTAGGGTATAGACCCCGGTACTCTCTTGATGAATCCCTCTCAGAGATTATTTCTCATTATCGTCGTAGTGATCATTGCGTTGATTAATGATATGCCAATGAACCATACCGTTAGACTGAGATTTCTCCACTAAGCCGTCTTCAAGTAATTCAGTAGGGTATCCACACACTGCCGGCCTCCGGTAACATAGACTGCATCGTACATAATTGATCCGGCCGATGCATAGTTCTTGTTAACCTCCAACTGCTGACCGTAGACGCTAGTAAGCATGCCCAGATTCTTGCTGACGACCTCAGAATGTACTCCGGCTGCTTTTAAAGCGCCCATGACCTGTGTTGCCTCGGAAAAATTGAACCCATCGTCTGCTAGTATAGCAACTTTTCTGGTACGAGCGTCTTTGGTTGTGTTTTCCTGGCTCACGGCAGGTGAAGAAACTGTGACGCCAGTTCCACCCGGTTTGGAAGGAGGAGTTGCGCCTACCCCCGTAGCAATCTGTATCGCCAGTTGTCCGTCCACATTATTGAGCATGTCCACTACACGCTGTCTGATCTGTTTGTCCATGACGCCGCCAACCTCGAAATGGATAGTTTAATTCATGCAGAGATATTACAGAAATCTTATTAAATAAAATGAGGCAGGAATTTATGGAGAGGAAAAAGAATATGAATAGCAAGCCATTAGTTCCTGATGTCAATAAGAAACAGTTGTTTTGGTATGGTACTGCAGGTTTGTAAGCTGGGTTCATATTCACAAATTCAAGCATTAGGAGTAGCGGAAAATATAAATTACGGAGGTGGTTCTGTTGGCAGAACGCATGCAAGTTTACAAGTGTGAGGTTTGCGGGAACATCGTTGAGGTTCTTCACGGTGCAAAAGGGCAATTGGTATGCTGCAATCAACCGATGCAGCTTGTGACGGAAAACACTGTCGATGCTTCAAAGGAAAAACATGTGCCGGTCGTTGAAAAGGTTGAAGGCGGTTTTAAGGTGACAGTGGGAAGCGTTGCCCATCCTATGGAAGAAAAGCATTACATTGAATGGATTGAGGTCATTGCCGACGGTAGAATCTGTCGTAAGTGGCTTAATCCCGGCGAAGCACCGGAGGCTACGTTCTTAACTGATGCTAAGGATGTTACCGTGCGGGAGTACTGTAATATACACGGTATGTGGAAAGCGTAGAAACTCAAAAAAAGCAGCATGCTAATTCAATTGCGAATTAACATGCTACTTTTTGTTTTCTGAGTACGCTAGACACAGGGTAGTTTTAAGCACGATATAGATTGTCAGCTTAATCGTCTACAGGCGTGTATAAATGAAAAGGGTAAAGAAAAAGCCAATTATACTTGCGATATTAAGTTTAAGGATCAGGCCCAGCGTGATAGTAACGGATGCCAGGTCAATGGTAGTGGGACTTAATCCGACAGAACGGCCGTAGGTAAGAAAGGGTACGAAGCCGCTTAGTGCTTCTCCCAGCAGCGAACCAAATATACTACCGATAATAAGCAAAATAATGAGGATACCGGTACCTTTGGAAACTTTGGGCATATGTTTCCCTCCTGTAGTGTTACTGAATAGTAGTCCCATTCGACATCACACGACAGGATTCCTTGTTTAAAGAAAAACTGCTAAGAAATAACAAAAAAAAAGCGAAAGGCTAATGTGCCTTTCGCTTTTAAAATAAACACGTACATTACTTACGGAGCTTGTTTAGATGCATACTCACACTCACGTAGGCACATATCAAGGTGATGGGCGGATTCATCAAGTGTTGACTTAAGTTTAGTTTCATTGGCCTGATTAGCCAGTGACTGTAGCTCATTAACAATGTTTTGGCAATCCTGCATACATTTCTGAAGTTTTTGTTTTTGATCCATAGTTTCCTCCTGTAATTATGATTTTGTTAAATCTTTTGCATCAAGACAACCATGGATGCATTGTTCAATGTGCCTGTCAGCTTCAGCCAGAGCATATCTCGCTCTGTGGTCTACCATATCATTGGCAATTGTCCGAATCATTTGAGCGCTTTGGGTGCATTTATCAATGCAGTTTTGAATATCAGTTGGTTTAACCAAGAAATCACCTCCCTTACAAATTACTCAACAATAGTATGATTAATAAGGGGGTGACTTATGTAACTGCAATACAGACATTGCTACTTAGACCCTTGTAGGATTACAGTAGGATAGGGCATGTAGTGATCGGTTGAGATTTTGTCTTGCCGAATTAATTTGGTATCTTGGAAAACATTCCGCCAGACTTCGAGATGGTAACCGGGAGCGCCGGGGATAGTTTTTTCATCGCCGGGAAGTAGTTCTTTGGTTTTTCTAGAATGGTGATGAGATTATCTTGGCCAAAAGGGGTGCCGGACCGATCAGGTGAGTATCAAATTGGATGGTTAAATTGAAAAAAAACTATTGAAACCATAGGAAAAATAGGATATAATGACAGCAACCCCCCTAGGGGGGGAGTTAGGGGGCTGTAATATGCTTGATTTCTTAAAAAAATTTATGGAACGGCTGGCCAAGACAAACGAAAAGGAGGCCTGGTAGGAGCGCGGGTGCTCTATGTAGTTTTAAACTTCAGTGGCTACCGGGGAAACCTGTTAAGTGTTTTTGCTGTGCATCAGGGTGGACTAGCGTTCCATGGTGCTGTTTTTGCCGGAGTTATCGTTGGAGCGTAAACACAGACGCTTTCTTTTTTATCGCTATGGAATTGAGGGATCATGTGTCCTGTCACATTGGCAGAGGGAAGATTCTCCCGCTGAAAAAGATAAGTGCAGCGATTAAAGTCATAATAATATTAAAGCTCTGACCAACTATATACAGAATGACAGGCTTGCCGCCTTTGCCGAGTTCAAGCAATCTTGAAAAATTTGTTTCCAGACCGATGGAGACAAAGGCAAGACAGAAGAACCAACCGCGCATTCCCCTGGTCACGCTAAGAATCTCTCCCACACCCTCGGTGCCCAACATCGGAGTGAGAACAAAGGAGAAAACGGCGGAGGCCAGGACAAAGCCGAGGATGAATTTGGGGAAGCGATACCAAACTTCTAAGATTGTGGGTTTGCTGTCGTGTTCTCTTTCTTCTACGCGGGTTACCCATACATAGGATAACGCAAAAGCGGCTATACCGATAAGTACGTTTTGGATCATTTTGATGATGGCTGCGATCTCCATTGCCGTTTCGCCCAGTAGAGCACCGGACACTACGACTGCACCAGTGGAGTCCACAGTACCTCCAATCAGGGCACCGCCTACGTACTGGCCTAAATTAACCAGCTTGATTATGTAAGGCATTCCTAACATCATTAATACAGTGAAGATTAGTGAGAGTGAGATTGCGTAGCCGATCTCCTCTTTTTTTGCACGGGTGGCAGAACCGGCTGCAATTGCGGCGGAGACACCGCATATGGATGTAGCGGCACTGATGGTCGCAACAAGAGATTTGCTTTCAATTTTGAGAACTTTAATGCCCAGAAATAGCATAAAGCTGAACACTACCGGTGTGACGAGCCAGGCAACCCCTAAACCATATAGACCCAACACCATAATTCGGTTAAATAGAATTTCGGCTCCAAGTAGCACCAGTCCTGTTTTAATAAACAACTCGGTCCTAGTCGTTTCGGCCAGCCATTTCGGCTTCCCTACAGTATTACTGATAACAAGTCCGATAACCAGTGCCCAGATAACGTTATCGAGTTGGTATTTACTAAACGTGATGTTCCTGCCAAGCAGAAAGGCGAGAAAAGAAAGGGAGAAGAGAAAGGGGAAACCAATGATAAACTTTTGGGCTTTGTTTTCCATGAATTTTAAGGCCAGACATGTAATTGCTCCTATTCCCAAACCAAGGAGTATGAGCTGCCAGAGCGACGCTACGGTCACAGCTTCCAAAGGGTTTGTAGCCCACTTGCCGGGGGTAGGAATTTTAGTGACAATTTTCAGCAGAGCGATAAGCATAATCGATGTTCCCAGCCAAACGGTCCACCAGTCTTCCGTTTTCCATAAGGGTGACCAATTGACGTTTTGAAGTTTAGACGATGCTCTCCGGACCAGACTTGCCATCCTATAACCTCCTGTTGTTTTATTCTCTATCTTATGGTGCATCGTTTAAAAAGGTGAGAAGCTGGCAGCGTATAAATTCGGCATATTAACCTTACACTAAACCTTGCCTGTAAAAATCAACAGTAAAATAGAGGAGCTAGCGCTGCTTTAGCAGCGAGATGGAGGTTTATATGCAGAATAAAAAATTGATGGTAGTCATTCTAAGCACAGTCCCCTTCCTGATGGTGTTAGGAAACTCCATGCTGATTCCGGAATTTCCGACGATAAAAAACGAACTTAACATTACACAATTTCAGGTAGGTTTACTCATTACTTTTTTTTCAGCACCTGCCGCCGTAGCAATCCCTTTTTTGGGGTATTTATCAGACCGGATCGGGCGAAAGATCATTATCATACCATGCATTATTCTTTATGGGTTGGGTGGAGCTATTGCAGGGACGGCTTCGGCTCTGTTGAGCAACCCGTATGCTGTGATTTTGGGCGCCCGGGTTATTCAGGGACTGGGGGCTGCGGGAACAGGCCCTTTGGCCATGGCGTTGGCGGGGGATATGTTTAAGACGAAGGAACGCTCAGAGAGCATGGGTATTCTGGAGGCGGCTAATGGAATGGGTAAAGTGCTTAGCCCGATTATCGGTGCCGCAGTGGCACTTATCGTCTGGTATGCGCTTTTTTTTTCATACGCCTTGCTTTCCGTTCCAATTGCAATTCTGATTTGGATTCTGGTAAAAGAACCAAAGGGAAATGTGGAAAAACGCCCCTTTGGCAAATATATTGGTGCCATTGCAGAGATATTTAAGCAAAAAGGCGTTTCACTGCTGTTTAACTTTTTAGCGGGGATGGTTGTCCTGTTCATCCTTTTTGGTGTCTTATCATTTACGTCTGATATCCTGGTCACTAATTTTAATCTTGGCGGAATTATAAAAGGGATGGTTTTATCCATCCCTCTTTTGAGCATGTCTGTAACAGCGTATTTAACGGGTCTTTTTTTACGTAAAAAAGGAAAATACTACAAACTGGCTTTATTTGCAGGCATGATTATTGTATCGGTTGCCATGGGAATTCTCCCGTTCTGCTGTGAGAGTGTTTATGTTTATCCAGCAATACTAGGAGTGTTAGGTTTAGGCAGTGGCCTTGTTCTGCCAGCGATAAATACCATGGTTACAAGTGCAACACAAAGTGAGCAGAGGGGCGGGGTAACGTCCCTTTACGGTGCTGTGCGCTTTATTGGTGTGGCGTTGGGGCCGCCTGCATTTTCTCTGCTACAAGATATCAGTATTCCTGTCATGTTTTTTTTCGGAGGGGGATTAGCTTTAATTTCAGGTATTTTAGGGTTCATTCTCATCAAGGAAAAAGTTATTATGGGGACTGGGAATGCCTAGTTGGCATTTCGCTTTTGCCCGGCGTTTTTCTTGCGAAAATAATATTGATATGTATCACCACGGTTTACATTCATGAACGGTCCCCGTGCCATTAGCCAGGAGACGAGAAAAATAAAAAGCATAAATGATATTTCAATATACATGGACAACACCCCTGACCGTAGACTTTGCGGAAAAGATAGGAGGTTATTAAATTATTTACTAAAAAGCGAAGTTAACGCTAAAAAGAATGCGGTAATACCGCCTGCCATCAGAGGACCGACGGGAACACCTTTTAAGAAAACAATACCGATGATAGATCCGATTACCAGCCCCAGAATAATCTGGGGCTGGCTCTCGAGTAAATTTAACCCCATGCCGTTCAGACGGGTAGCAATGATTCCTCCGGCAATGGCCAGAATTCCAGGTAACGAGCTGAATGTCAGTATGATATCTTTTGTGCCGACCCGGTCTACTGCAATGGGGACGAGCACCGCGATCATCAGAAACAGGAGCCCGATTTCAATCCCCCGTTCCTCCAATAAAGGAAGCAGGCTTTTTATATTGAGTAACTTTACAGCTAAAATTATCCCTGCAGCAATGGTAATTGAATGTGAACGAGCCACCAGACCCAGAATAAAAATTCCCAGTGTGAAGATAAATCCGTTCATATAACTGCCCCTTGCTTTTTAATATGTAAAAAGTATATGTGAGAAAGGGGCACGCTAGAATCTAGCGCAGATTAGCAAAAGCCTTAATTGTGCCATTTTTATAAAATGGCAGGACAGAGAGGATGTCTTGCTGTCCACAGTAAATAATATCTTCTTCAAAACCGGCTTCCAGCAGCCGCTTTCCGTTTATTGTTCTTTTTAACAGCGAGGCAAACGAAAGTGGGTTTCCTGCCAGTAGTTTGTTATGTCTGTAGAAGCAAGCCGCTGTATAAGCTATGTCAGTAGTTGTGCAGATAATTTTTCGTTGTGTAAGCCCACTGACAATACATCCGGCAGTTAAAAAATCTTCCAGGGAATAGTTTCCCCGGGTGCCCGCGCAGCAAATCAGGATATCCTTGCTCTGACTGGCTAACCATTTTACTACCGCTGTTGCGTTAAGCAGAGCGCACACAACTACTGAACGGGCCTTTCTTACTTTCTGTAAGGTCCGGGTTCCGTTAGTAGTGCTAAATATTAACCCGTTACCCCGTAAGTGCCCGTTATAATATTCCAAGGGTGAATTACCTAAATGAAAGTTCTGAATATGCTGACCTTCGATTTCCCCGCCTAAAAGGTATTCATTGTATAATATATTTTCTTTTAGGCGCAGCGCCTCGGTTATGGAGGAGGCAGGAATAATTTCAGAACAACCGCTGTTTACGGCGGTAATTATCGTACTTGTCGCTCTGAGTGTATCAATAACAACACAAATTTTTCCTCTTATTTTTCGCAAATCAATCGCTTCATGCGTAAGAATGATGTCAATATTCATAACGTGCTACCTTCTGTTACTGATAAAGTCAGCTTCATGTTCTATCAGTGAGAGTTTAAAGGTATCCGCGCGTAATCCGGTACGGAGGGACTCTAAGGCAATCACTTCCTCGGGTGCAATATTTCCCAGATTAACGTTGGGTCCAAACATAGTGACAAATTCTACCTGCTGTTTTTTCAGAGGAGCTTCCCAGATAAGGTTTTCTTGCCGAGAGACTGCCAGTAAAAATTTATTTAACTTTTCCCGTTCAATGTTTCCCCGGTCATTAAAAATAGTAACATTTCTCCCCGATTCTCTTGCCTCCAGAATGACTTTAAACGCTCCGTCTTCCAAGTCCCTGTTTACTTGTTCAGCCATTGCATCTGCGACAAAGATTTCACCGGCTTCTTTTTTACCAATCTCTGTAATAACGGGAAGATTCAGATCCCGGGCCGTCTTAATCATTTGGCTTCTCTGCCAGGGAGAGATTTGAATAGTACCGTCAGAGATTTCAACCGCAGAAAAACCCAGAGCTTTTGCGCGCTGGAAATATGCTGACAGTTTACCCTGGCTGAAGGCAATCTCAGTAAACGTGCCGCCAGGATAGATTTGGACATCAAACTGACAGACCAGTTTTATTTTATCTGCCAGGATCCGCGGATTATAGAGAGCTGAGGAGCCAAAGCTCAATTTCCAAAAATCTATGTATCGTGCTGACATTTCCAGCAAGTCTGCCGTTTCCCGTAAACCGAGACCTTTGTCCAGAATCATGGTAATTCCGTCATTCCGGGGTTTATCAGGAGTTCTGTCCTGTAAGGGAAACTGTAAATCTAAGCCCCATCCGTTATTGAAATTATCGTTCATGCAAAAAAATCTCCTCTCTGTTAATCAGGATACCTGTAGTTATCGTATTCAAACCCCGGACTATAAGTTACAGGAACTGGAACAATTAGGATTGGCTACAGGAGATTGCGAGTGCCTTTTTCCCAAACATAATTACGGCCACGGCAGTATTGAACTGTTAGCTTTTCAGACTACATGAATTTCCGGGGAAATAAAAATAAACGCCCATGATGAAATTAAATGGGTAAACATCTGTGACTTACACCATTATAATTTCGCACCGGCGGATATTCCCATCGTAGAAAAGCTGTGTGGGGAGCTAGAACAGTGAACGGATAAAGGGAAAAACGTTTCTGGAAATAAAGTAGAGGACAATAATCAGGCCAAGGAGCCAGGCACCGTATTTAATGGCTGAGGATGCCACTTCTTCTTCCCGTGAATCATGCTTAAATTCACTCACATTTTTCACCTCCCATGTCGCAAAGTAGATTGATACAGCGTTGGGCACATTTTGCAAACCGGGGACGGTTCCTGAGTTGCATAACGAACGTCTTGAGTCTCTGTACTACGCAACTCAGAGTTACACTGTCTTTGCAACTTGAGAACCGTCCCCGATTTGCAGAAGTCCCGGAGGTTGTTATTGATACAGTGGTGGGCACCCCAAGAGGTGCCCACCGGGTTTTTACTTCTGTTTTACTTCTGTGTTGTTCTTGGCGAATAGAAAGTACGCGTTATAAAGAGCGACGATAATGCCGATTACCACGTTGTTAATTAATAACAACCCCGAAGGCAGAAACGGCAAAAAGTTGACAAATGCCAGCCACGCACCTACGACAATGTGAATCCAGTGGAATGTTGACATCATTTTCCTCACCTCCTTTGTTTCTATAATTTGCTCTATTTTAGGTTTAGGTATACCTGTTTTGCAATGGAGTAATAAAAAAACGGCGGATAACCGCCGTTTTTAGCATTTTAGTTTAGCTAATAATCTTTCCATTCTCTCGGGGAAGTCCTCACCGATTGTCTCGGTAAGGCCGTAACCGATGGCCAGTTCACAAAGGGACAGTGCTTCAGTATGCTTGCCTTGCTGCTCATAGATGCCTGCCAGTACGGCAAAAGAAGGAAAATAAGGTGTAGGTATATTGTTCAGATACTCTAGCATCCAGGCTTCGTAAAACTCCGGAAATAAATCTATATCCTGTTTGCAGATTTCTACCAGTTCGTCGTTTTGACCAGGAGCGGATTGAAGGAGACGGATAAGCTTTACATATGCATAGTGCCGGTCTATGGGAGAGTGGGATTGGGCCGCGGCGAGGAGAGCCTCTTTCGCTTCTGCGGTCTTCCCCTTACGTAGCAGTTTATCACCTTTGCGCCATAAGTCCTTAACAGTATAATTTTTCGGTCTCATGACGGGACGCCAACGAAACATTCGCTCACCTCGTTTTTATAAGTACTTCTTCAGATACATAGCAGGAATTGACAATGGGAAGGGGGAATTATGTTTTAAAATAACTTTTGGAGGTCTGTATGGATATCCGGTTGAGACGAACTCCGTTTTACCTGCCAGGTAAGATCATTAACCTGGATATTGTTGATGATGTGGAGGCGTTAATCACTGATCTTTCCGATGCCGACCTTGTGCCCTGTTGGGCCGAAATTTGGCCGGCGGCCCGTTCCTTAGCCCGCTATATCTGGGAACATCTTGACCTGACAGGCAAGACACTGATGGAGCTGGGCAGCGGCCTGGGCCTGCCGGGAACGGTTTGCGGTCTAAAAGGTGCAACAGTTACCTTTTCCGACTATAATCAGGATGCTGTCCAACTGTCACTGCATAATGCCGGACTTAACGGTGTTAGTGCCGCAGGATATCAGGGAGATTGGCGGAACTTCATGCTAACTGAAAAATATGACTGGATCATCGGCTCCGACGTATTTTATGACCCAAAATTAAATCCGTATGTGCTAAAGATTTTTCGCAACAATCTGAAGGAGGGCGGACAGCTTTTGCTCTCCCATCAATGCAGAAAGCATACCTATGATTTTGTGCAACAGGTAATAACTGAACTGGGGATGACAGAAATCAGGGTAGACACTGTGGAAAAAGATGCAGAGTCGGCGTTCGGCCAGTTTTCTATAAGCATTCATCATTTGCTGAAGCCCGGGTTATAATTATTTTCTAAAAAATGGCTGGATTTCCCTGCATAGTTCTTCAGGTTTGATAACACATATTGGCTGTTGCATCATTACATGAAAAAAGTTGGTATCCGGTGGAAAAATTTTCGTGTTTAAGTATGTCCGTGGGGAAAAGCGCATTTGCAGGGGAAAATCGGGGTGCCCTTCAGGGCTGAAAAAGAGAGAAGCGTTAAAACTAAAGACGTTCTTCTCCTGATAATAATCAAAGAGAGAGCGAATTCCACCGACAAGGCTGGCAACAATCTCCGGTGTGATGCTTTCAGCGGTGGATACATTGGGTGCCACAGCCAGAACATCCCCATTAACTCCCAGTGGGGCAAAGGGGACCAGCCAGTGGATGTCTCCGGTTTGTCCCAGATAGCGTTCATCCAACCGCTGCTCTTCTGTTAAATAATCCTGCCAGAAAGATCCGCCATTCTCCTGATTGTAGCGGTCGGTACCATGTAAATAGTCCATGTAAACATTGCCCGGGTCTTTGCTGCCGAACAATTGCAGGTGGGCATGGACCAGGCCGCCCCCTGAAGGGGGCATATAATTCCAGCCCATAAAATAATAAGGGATTTGCCGATCATAGCGCTTTATTCGGCGCAAAAATTCAATCCCCAGAGAGAGTGCGTCGTGCAGCCGTTCTACAGTCAGATCTGCTATGGATAGCACATGTTTTTTAGCCATAACAATAAGCCCGCTATATGCGTCATAAGGTGCGATATTCGCAATTAATGCGGCTTCACCTTGACGAAGTCTGCCTTCGGGAATCAAATCCGTTGAAAACAAAGAGGTAACACTATCTATTTTATCCGGGCAAAACGGACAAAATCCTTTATTTTCACCGTCATAATCATTGTAATTAAGCGGCTGTGGCTTGATGGCTCCGTAGTGGGCCAGCCGGGTTGACCTGCCTGTAAGCGGGTCATAGCGGAATTCCATCTCATGCTTGACCGGGGAAAACCCACTGCGCGGATCAAGCAATGTCGCAGAAATATTTTCCCTACGGAAAACTACGGTCATACGTTTACCTCCTCAAATGTCCGGTAAGTTTTTCCTCTATCTTATCTCAATTGTAAAAGTGCGGTCAAGCGCAGGCAATATTATTAGTAAGATTATTATTAGGCGGGGGTTTACGATGACAATTTGGGCGATATTTATTTCTGCATACTTTGTTGGCTTTTCAGGTGCTCTGGTGCCTGGACCACTGCTAACAGTCACTGTCAATGAGTCATTTCATCGGGGTTTCAAAGCAGGACCGCAGTTAATCACAGGCCACGCAATTCTGGAAATCGGCATTGTAGCATTGATTGCCACCGGTTTTTACCGTTTTGTCAGCAACAATACTATATTTGGTGCTGTGGCGTTAATTGGTGGGATTTTTATTGCCTGGATGGGGTGGCAGTTAGCGAAAGGCGCTATCAGGCAAACAATCCGGTTGGAGCTTGACGCTGTTCCGTCGGCAAGCAAACTTGGCCCATTATCGCTCGGCGCGCTGACTAGTCTGGCAAATCCTTATTTTCTCATGTGGTGGTTAACTATTGGTGCCGGGTATGTAGTCATAGCAATGGGCCGGGGATTGGCCGGCCTCGTCGCATTTACCGCAGGGCATCTACTGTCGGATTATACCTGGTATTCCCTTGTCAGTGGTGCTGTTGGCAGTGGCCGTCGTTATTTCAATCAGACGATTTACCGGTCAGTGGTTTTTTGTTGCGGTTTGTTTCTTTTGGCATTAGCGGTTTACTTTGTGCGGTCGGGAATCAGTTTTCTCAGTGGTTAATTTAAATCGCGGCTGGAGCTCAGGCTCTAGCCGCGATTGTTTATTGAAATAATAATATGGGATGTACTACTTTTTCATCTCCAGATAAACGAAACGCAATTCATCTTCGGAGAAGACTAACTCATAGGGGTAAGTGATGATTTGTATCACAAAGTCATCCCGTCCCGGGCCGACAACCTGGTATGCCAGGACGCCGCTTCTGCCACGGAGTTCAGTAACTTTTATACCGTATCCTCCAGTGGGGTACTCTCCGGCGGCAAGCAAATAGACCCGTTTCCCCTGATAAACAGTTTCGTAGACGCCAGCTACAACTTTATGCTGTTCTGCCCACTTGCGTATTTCATCAGGCATATTTATTTTACTTCCGAGAATATATCGTTTTTTATCCATAGTTAATCTTATTGAACAAAGCAGGAAGATTTTCCTGCTTTTTTATATGCGTTAAATTGGAAAAGCTACATGGGAAAGAGGGAGGCGATATTATGCTCGACCACTTCGGCTGTAGTTGGGTAGAACTTAACCAGGATGGACGGATTTATGTGCAAATTTTTGCCGGTCAGTGTTAAACGCGCAGAACTGGCAAGATGAAAATTAAGAAAGGAAGTGTCTTCCTGAGTATTTTGCAGGTAATCAGGCAAAATTTAGCCCAATTTCTCCCGGAAGGGATGAAAGGGGGTACCGGGGTGCACCCTGGAGAAATGGTGGCTGTCTTGCCGAAAGATGCCATTCAGTCGATTTTCAAGCCGGTGTTTGTATCCGGGGCAGAAGCGTGTGCGCAGATGACAGAATCGGAAAAAGTATTGGCGGTTGAGATTAACGGTGAATTCAGGGCGTACCCAATTAATATTTTATCGGTTCATGAAATTGTAAATGATATGGCAGACGGAATGCCTTTCATGGTAACCTGGTGTCCTCTTAGTTATACCAGTGCAGTATATTCCAGAACTCTCCTGGACCGTGTATTACACTTTGGTGTATCCGGAAATATTCTGCGCAACGGCCTGGTTATGTACGATGAAGAGACTGGTTCACAGTGGAGCCAGCTTACAGGAGAAGCGATTTCCGGCTCCTTGACCGGAACCCACCTGAATCGGCTACCTGCTGTGTTAACGACATGGGATGCTTGGTACAGGGAATTTCCGGAGAGCACCCTACTTTCCAAGGAAGCAAGTCCGTTCGGATTCTACGAGGAAGATCATATGTCTGATTACTACCAGTCAGGTAAAACGGGAATCCGGGCGCCGCTGCATCGGGATAAAAGGATAGCCAACAAAGAGATAGTTATAGGACTGACCTTTGGCGGGGATACTGCAGCGTACCCGTTTACAGTACTTAATGAACGGGGTGTGCTCCATGATACAATCAGCGAAGAAAAAATAGTCGTATTTTTCGACGGGCAGGCTCAGTGTGCTACTGCGTTTTATAGTAAAGTTGATAGTACGTACTTATCGTTTCACCGGGAGAGACATAAAATAATAGACGACCAAACCGGAAGTGTTTGGTCATCATTAAGTGGTAGCGCAGTAAGCGGCCCTTTGCAGGGGCAACGCCTCCGTTTATTACCCTCAGCAACATCATTTTGGTTTGTTTGGAAGGATTATTTCCCTGAAACCAGGCTTATCGCACTCCCGAGAATTCATTAATCGCGGGGTGCTTTATTCTGGAAAATTTACGGTAGTTGTTTGGCAGTAAAGCTTAGTTAGAATACAAAGGGGTTAATCTGTTCCACTGTTACCCCAAACTTGTGTGCAATACTAAAAATTGTATCGGTAGCTCTGATAGTGTATAGCTGTCCTTTACATTTTTTCGGCGGGCGTGGAACTTGCCCTGCTACAACAGGATGCATTGCGCGTGTATATTTATCAGTATCTAACGATATCACCCCCTTATTGATAGTTTTCTAGTACACTATATGTACAAAGTAAAAATAGAGTTTCATTTCAATATAATACTGTCTTTGTGTTGTCGAGAAGGAAATCGTACGGAAACAAAGAATTAGTTCCAGATAGACTGTAGTAAAAAGGAGATTTATGCACAGAGATAAATGGCTCCGCTTGTTATGTTTTGCCGAAATTGGTACGATGCTGGTTTTACTTAATTACTCAGCGGCATTGCCGATTATTAAGGAAGAGTGGGGACTTACCAATACACGTGCTGGCTTAATTTACAGTTCCTATCAGGGTGGATATATCCTGCTGGTGGTTTTGCTTTCCACCTTAACCGACTATGTGGACACAAAAAAAATCTATGTTGCCTCGGCTCTGTGGGCTGGGGTTTCAGGGATTCTCTTTTCTCTGTTTGCCAACAGTTTTCTATCTGCGCTAATTTTACGCTCTCTGACAGGCTTTGGACTGGCAGGGACGTATATGCCCGGGTTGAAAATGGTTTCCGCTTCGTTCCCTTCGGAAGAGCGGGGTAAAGCGGTTGGCTTATATGTAGGGACGTTCTCTCTGGGTACAGCACTTTCCCTTTTTCTTACCGGGTTATTGATGGGATATTTCCATTGGCGAACAGCGCTTTTCATAACTTCGCTGGGACCGATTATCGGGGGACTCCTGGCTATAAAAACTTTAAATAATATGCCACCCGTACAGGTTGAACTCCAGGGCGAGAGGGATGTGCGGCGACAGGTATTTACCAATCGTCCGGCTCTGTTAGTTATGGTAGGCTACATGGCCCATATGTGGGAAATGTTTGGTATGAGGGGATGGATCGTTGCTTTTTTTGCGGCAGCTTTGGTCAGTCGAAGTTCCGGTGTTGCCGCTGCAGCAAGTTACGGTGCACAAATATCTGCGTTAATTATTCTCGCTGGTGCTTTTTCAACCGTCTGGGCAGGCAGGCTTTCTGACCGCTATGGCCGTGTTCGTACGATTCAGGTTATCATGCTGGCCGGTGCGTTTTGCTCGTTTATATTTGGCTGGCTGCGACCGTTGCCTGTTGCGGTCCTGATTTTGTTCAGTCTAATATACGGTTTTTTTGTAACTGCTGAATCTTCTGTGCTCTCCACCGCGGTCACGGAGGAAGTTCCTTTTCCCTGTCTGGGGAGCGCCATGGCTTTACAGTCTTTTCTGGGATGGACTGCGGCTGCTGTTTCACCGATTATCTTCGGGATCGTGCTGGACTGGACCAATCCGGCACATGTAGTGGAAGCAGCGGGGTTTACGCCTAACTGGGGTCCGGCATTTGTTGTACTGGGGTTGGGGGCACTCCTGGGACCGGTAGCGATGGTAGGACTGCAAAGATTAAAAAAGAGGGAAGAGCAGATAAGGGAGTGTTTCTAAAATGTTTATCTTTGGGTATTCACTTTTAGTTTGGCTGGGACTGCTGACAGCAATATTTATCGGCGCAGCCGTTTCCGCCGTATATCTGGGACGCCGGTATAAAAAGATAGTTAGAGGACGGTGGCATCACAAGTTAGCTTTAATTGGTGTATTTTTTGGCGTATTTCATGTGGTTCTGGCTATATTGCAGGTATTCTTTAATGTTTTTATCTAGTGGCAAACAAACTGTTAACGAGGTGAAGATATGGACAAGGGAAGCAATGTTTTTTCACAGGTAGAAGAGAGGGAGCTGCAAGGTGAAATCTTTCAGGTTACCCACCGGATTTTACATATTCCCAGAGATGTATATCAGGATGTTCTAAGCCGGCATGAGGAACCGTTCAGTGAAGCGGCGTCCCAGGATTTTGTGGAACAGTATTTAAAATGGTGTGGCGATACCGGCGGTGTTATCGGTATGGTACGGATGGATATTCAGGAAGAAAAAGTGGTATTGGACGCAGCGATCCGTTACAGAATTAATCCATTGGAGCGGCCTTCCTGCCACACAGAGTAAACTAAAAAGATCAGGTTGCCTTACGGCAACCTGATCTTTTTAGTAGTTTTAAGCGAATTACATATCTTCTCCTGTTAACGCTTTGTAGGAGTTTTTAATTAAAGATTCAGTATATTTTGGATTGTGAACACCATAGCTTCCTTCGGACTTGATACCATAATAGTTATAGCCTGCAACAAATGCTTCTGTTGAAATCTGGTCTGTTGTCATAGATGTACCGTCGGCAGCTTTAAATACTAACTGGCCTGATGCTGATGTGATATCCACAGCACCGGTTGCTTCCATAACGGCCTCTTTTAGTTGAGTCAGCATAGCTTTAACATTATCCTGGTAACCGTTTAGATTGTAATTTTCGATACCACTGTGGCAGCTTCCGCATGTTTGGTCGACGAAGGCGACATCCATTACAAATATGTGTGATACATAGCCGTCTTCCGTTTCAGGCATATGACAGTAAACACAGCTGTCGGCGATATTGGCATGGGCGCCTGTAGAAGCGTACTCCATATCAGGATATTCCATCATGCCCTTTGCTGTCAATAAGGCTGCAGGTCCGTAATGGGGATAGGAAAAACGTGTGGCTCCACCGGCTGCATACGCTTCGTATTCTGCTGCTGTATTTCTCCTGCCACTATGACAGAACATGCAAGCAGCGCCTTTGCCGGCGTTATCGATGGTAGCATAGGGTAGTTCCACCGTGCCGCTGTTCATATAGTCCAAACCGGCACCGGCATGACATGCCTGGCAACCAATGCCAGTTAAGTGTTCCGGGTTCATTTCCATCTCTGCATTTGCTCCACCCGGATTCCACTCTGTGGCGAAATTAATTTCGTTCTTCACAGAAAAACCATAACCGTCGTGACATGAAGCGCAGGTATTTGCACTTCTTCCGGCAGCGTAACTCATGGCAAACTGCTTGCCTGATGCTTGCCATTCCGCGGTAATGAGGTTTGCCATCTCCAGGGCACTAATCCCTTCTACTACGGGATTTGTGGTTTGCGGCGGCGCCTGCGTACCGCAACCTGCTACCAGTGCCAAAACCAGCACCAAAGCAAGTCCTGCTAAAAAAGTCTTTCTTCTGTCCATTGTATAACCCCCTTATTTTTTTATTGGACTTTGTTACATTCGACACAAGCTCGTAAAAATCCTGCCACAATTTGGACTTTATTAATAAATCTTGTTTATTAATGTAGAATTGTTAGAAATCAGTTCAAAATGGTTTTGTGCTTTTTTCTTTCACCCATTGGGTGAAAAATGAATTTCGAAGAAACCCATATGTATTATGACTTAAAGGGTATTTTTCAATTTGTTGACGTAGAATCGAGGATATAGATAAAGCTCAGGAAGCCTTGCGGCAACCTGAGCTTTAGGGGGTTTCGGCTGGTAGTTTGGCCGTTTAACACTGTTAATATTACGTCGTTTGTGCTTCTCCAGATTTAATAATAGCATTTCTCGTTAATATGGGTCCGATAATTTCAAAGAAAGCGATTGCAGCAAATTCAACGGCTGTCACAATACCTGCTATTTCCGGAAAACGGGTCTGCACCAACATAACTAATCCGATAGTCACACCTGCCTTAGACAAAACTGCCGAACCCAGATAACGTCGAATATTTTCACCGGCATTTGAAAGGCGGGCCCCCAGACCAACTCCCACAAGAATGCCCACAGATCTCATGATTATATATGTTAATGCAATGGGCCAGTTAGCAACGAGTACCCCAAGCTGCAAAGTAGTTCCGGCGAGAGCAAAAAATGCAATAAATAACGGAGCCTCAACCGGGTCAAGGGATGACAGGACAAAATCTGCTTTATTATATAAATTGGCAAATGTAAAGCCGCAAATTAGGTTTGCCAGTAACGGAGAAAAATGAGCTATTTCAGAAATCCCAATAACCAGCAGAATGGTCCCCAGCATAATCACAAGAGAATATTTTCCCGCATCGTACTTAGTAAACAATATAGCAATGCAGAGAGCAACCAGAGAGCCCAGTGCTAATGAGCCCAACAGCTCGATAGCACTGTATTGAAGCGCAGACATTATGGTTCCCTGACCTCCGGCTAGCAAAGTAGAGACAACAGCGGAAATCAGACCGAAAAGAAGAATTGCAGCTGCGTCAGCCATTGCAACTGTGCCTAACAGTGTAGTAGTGAATGGTCCGCGTGCACGAAGTTCTCTCATTACTGTCACCGGGGGAGCGGGCGCAGTTGTGGTAGAAGTTGCTCCCAGTAACAGTGCGACCGGCAGTGGCAGGCGAATTACAAAGTACATGGCAAGAAAGACAAAAAGAAAAGTAACTGAACTTAATAGCCCGGTCATATATAAAATAGACTTGCGCAGACTTTGAATTCTGTCCAGTTTGAGTTCCCCGCCGACAATAAAAGCAATAAACCCCAAACCCAATGTTTTTATGATAACTAATTCCTTCGTAACATTCCCTGGTATTATGTTTAGCAATGACGGACTTAGAATCAGGCCTAAAAAAATATAGGCTGATACACTTGGAATTCTAAACCTGCGGAACAGTATACTTAGCAACAAGCCTCCAAATAGTAATAATGCTATAACTAGTGCTTGATTATTTAACATATCTTCCTCACTTCTGTTCAGAGTCTAAGGCAGAAGCAAAGCCGTACGCCTCGCTAACGGGAAGGACAAACATAAAGCCAGTACCCGGCTTTTCCAGATTTAATTTACTATTTATGAATTCAATAGCCTCGCGTAACTTTTCCTTGGTGCGGATTACTGAAAAAATTGTTTTATTGGTCGGTCTACATTCCTGAAAAAGTGTACGTAAACCTCCAAACATAGGAACTTTTGTACACAGTGTCCTGCCCATTCCCGTGCTTTCAATAATCGTTGCCCCACGAACTCCTATATCTAACAGTCCTTGCAATACGGGGTCGGTATCTTCTTCATTATTAAGAATAATCATTAGCATATCCATGATTCTCATCCTCCTGTACCCTCAGAGTTGCATGTGTCGGAATAGTCCTAATTGTCGTAATTATAACACAATTAGCTAGTCAGGTAAAGAATTGCAATAAGGCTACTGGATATTATCCAGTAGCCTTATCTAAAGATGTAGCGATTAGAACTAAAAAACTTAACGTCTTTCTTGTCCGCCAACCTGCCAGTGCTTCTTAAACGTTTCGTAGTTTTTCTCCAGTAGGTGGCATACTTCTTCCAGACGTTCTTTTTGTTCAGACACCCGGCTTCGCCAAAGCTCTGCAGTCAGATCGGGATCTCTTGCGGTCGTCCGGGCCAGATACATTTCTGATGTTTCCTCCGGTAACAGTTGGCGGGTTGTTTTCTTTAACAGGTAGAGGACATCCCGGGCAAACTGATTAAACATGGCCCGGTCTTCCAGCATGTTTTTGATGAGTTCAACGACCCGCTGTTCCATATGCGTTTCCTCAGGGTAGAGCTCTTTGCGGTGAATACGCCAGCCCGACTTGGTTCCCCCAAGACGTTGTCCCTGAATTTTGCCGTCACGCAACCAACGACGAACTGTTTCAGGATTTACATTTTTTATGTCTGCTACTTCGGACACAGTATAGTACTCCTGCACTCCGCGGTCCCCCTTCAGAACAAGGACGAATCATACTACATTGTTACTACATGCAGAAAGGCCTGGTATATATAATGGTATTTGATGCTACATCTTTCTACATATGTCTGGCTATTTCCTTCTTTTTGGTAAAATAATTGGAAAAATAACGCAAAAAAAACCGCCTTATTTCAGGCGGCTTTCAGTCTGCGGTTACATAGATTGTACGATGGTTGTCGTAAATAACCATCCCCGGCTTTGCTCCCTTTGGTTTGCGGACGTGCTTTACCAGGGTGTAGTCAACGGGGACATTGGATGATGCAGACGCTCTGCTGTGGAGTGCAGCCAGTTTGGCTGCTTCAAGAAGTGTCTCTTCCGGGGGGGTTGCTGATTTAATGATGACATGGGCACCGGGGATATCTTTGGTATGCAACCAAGTGTCGTAAGATGAAGCGGATTTCAAAGTAAGACGGTCATTTTGTCTGTTGTTGCGACCAACAAAAATATCAATTCCGTCGGCAGAAACAAAATGTAGGGGCTGGGAAGATAAATCCTCTTTAATTATTTTATTTTTCTTCTCCCGGATTAACTCTGTTTGTACCATTTCAGCCCTGATTTCTTCCATGATTGCAAAATCGGCACGTTCGATGGCAAGTTGCAGCGTTCCCAGGTAGTTGAGTTCATTAAGTGTTTCTTTTATGCGTTTTCGTAAAAATACTTCTCCGTCTTTTAACTTGCGGTATTTCTTAAAAAATCGGCGTACATTATCTTGCGGAGAGCGGGCAGGATCCAGGGGAATACGCATCATTTCCTGTTCCGGTGAATAGTAGTTGATGACTTCTATCTCTTTCACTCCGGCATGAGCGAGATGTAGGGCGGCCGTAAGCATTTCACCGTAGAGACGAAATTTGTCGGCACCTTTCATATCAACTAATTCCCGTTCTTGTAAACGCTTTTTCTTTTCTGTTTTTGCCTGTGAGCTTGCAACGATTTGCAAAAGTTGACGACGCAGTTCATTTTCCCGTTCTTTATGAAGTATGGCAGTATAAAAAACGTCCAGTGCTTCGTTCATGGTAGGATATTCAATGATTTGATCCCGGTTGAAGATTGTTAATGAAATGGGTGATATCACCATAGGTACACCGTTTGCATTAAATGCGATACAAGGCTCAAAAGTTTGGTTTTCTATGATTTTATTTACATGGGTTAGTTGTATGGTCAGGCTGCGTGCGATTTCCAGCGGATGGACTTTTTCTCCACCTGCGGTACGAAACATAATTTCTCTTGCTGTATCCGGTCCTAAGCCCATTATTGTGTTAACCAGCATTTGTACTGGGGTGGCAGCTTCGGTTTTTGCCAGAACTTTGGCTAATGATTCTTCAGTGATTCCCGACAATGGAAGTTTTTCCTGAGGCGGCGGGTATTCATAAGATTCGCCCGGCATAACCAGTCGGTGGCGGCTCATCGTTTCCGTAACCGTTTTTGCACTGCCTAGAATTCGCAAGACAGTGGAATCATCCGGTGCAGATAAAATAATGTTTGAATGTTTTCCCATGATCTCGCAAATTAATATTTTTCTTGTTCCTTCACCGAAGTCATCAAAAGAGCGGAAATGGATTGTCAGGATTCTTTCAAGCCCGGTTTGTTCTACAGACAGAAGACGGGCGCCAGATAGGTGTTTGCGCAAAAGCATGCAAAAAGCGGGAGGTGCGGGGGGATTATCCGGTCTGGCCTGGGAAAGGTGAACGCGAGGATGGCGTGACTGTGCCGAACAGATAAGTGTTCGGATGGTATCCCTGCTTCGCAGATGCAGGACGATTTCCATGGGATGAGGTTGATAGATTCGTTCTACCCTGGAACCGGATAGTGTTTGATTCAGTTCATGGCAGACTGCTGCCATGGTAATGCCGTCATAAGCCATCGTTTTCACTCCTTGCTACGGTATAGAGTATATCAGTTGAACGCTGTCCAAAGCAACAATATATGGGCCTTCTTTTTATGTAAGAAACGTCTTTTTTAGGGGTAAGGAAATTATAACAGATAAAAGATGCCACAATCCTTACCCGGGGGTTTTTAAGGGGGATTCCCCCTTAATCTTGCGGGGTGCTCAGGGTCCTCAGACCCGCCGAAGGGGCGGCAGCCCCTAGCGGAATAAAAAAGACGTTCATCTGAAAACGCAAAGCGTCTTTTTTATATATTGGGGCAATATACATTGCTTAGAATTAAATTAGGATTTGTGGGGTGAAAAGATGGGACAACTACCGTGGTCACAAATGTCAGAGGAAGAGGTACTGCGGCATTTTGATGTGAGTTTGGAGAAGGGCCTGACATCGGAGAAAATTCAGCGGGCTCTTAAAAAGAATGGGCATAACGTGTTAAAAGAGAAGAAGAAAACGTCACCATTGGTTATTTTCTTATACCAGTTTCGGGACTTTATGGTCCTGGTTCTCCTGGGGGCGACGCTATTATCAGGTCTTTTGGGCGAATACACCGATGCCATGGTAATCATCGGGATTGTCCTGGTGAATGCTATTTTGGGTTTTGTCCAGGAATTCAGATCGGAACGTTCTCTGGAAGCACTGAAGGAACTAACTGCACCGTCAGCACGGACTGTCCGGGATGGTGTACGTCATGAAATTACGGCAGAAGAGCTGGTGCCAGGTGATATTGTTTTACTAGAAGCTGGGGACAGGATTCCAGCTGATATCCGTTTGTGTGAGGTGCGCCAGCTTACTGTTAATGAAGCGCCGTTAACCGGTGAATCAGAGCCGGTCATGAAGCAGGCGGAACGAATAGAAGAGATTGGCAGTTCCCTGGGAGATCAGTTCAATATGGTATTTATGGGGACGATGGCAGTAGGCGGCCGGGGAAGCGGAGTTGTTGTGGGTACCGGCATGCAGTCCGAAATGGGCAGGGTTGCCCATTTGATTCAGGAAGCGACTGAGGAAAATACGCCACTGCAAATGAGGCTGGAGCAAATGGGCCGTTTACTTGTGGCGGCCTGTCTGTTGATTTGCGGTTTAGTCGTGGCGATGGGTTTGGCCAGAGGCTACCCTGCGTACAAAATGTTTATGGCCGGTGTATCTCTGGCCGTGGCTGCAATCCCGGAGGGACTTCCCGCTGTGGTTACAATTGCATTGGCTGTGGGTGTACAGCGGATGGTAAGAAAAAATGCGATTGTGCGACGATTGCCGGCTGTGGAAACGCTGGGCTGTGCCACCGTTATCTGTTCGGATAAAACAGGCACATTAACTCAAAATAAAATGAATGTAAGAGAAATTTGGGCCGGGGGCCGTCTGTATCAGGTGGAAGGTGAAGGGTACAGTCCCCAAGGGAAATTTTATTCGGAGGGGCAGGTTGTAAAACCAAACCGGGAACCTGCACTGTTGCTGGCACTTACTGTATCCGTCCTCTGCAATAATGCTCAACTCCGCAAAGGAACTCTGAATATAAAGCCGATGTGGCGTAGCTCTGGCGGCGGGATTGAGTGGGGTGTAGACGGAGACCCTACCGAAGGGGCAATGTTGGTGGCAGGCGCCAGAGCCGGCCTATGGAGGGCTGACCTGGAAAGAAAAGTGAATCGAACGGAAGAAGTTCCCTTTGACGGAATACGTAAGCGTATGTCAGTTGTCTATGATGGGGAATTGGGTTCTGTCTTATATGTAAAAGGAGCTCCGGAAGTAATCATTTCACATTGCACACGAATCTTTTATGACGGAAAAGTGATGGACTTTTCCCGTAAGCTGAGGGAAGATGTGCTCAATCAAACTGAAACAATGGCATCCATGGCATATCGCAACCTGGCCGTAGCTTACCGGCCCATTCCTTCGGACTGTAATTTTAGTGAAAAAGAAGAAAATAATTTAATTTTTATTGGAATTTTGGGGATGATGGATCCCCCCAGGCCTGAGGTGCTACCGGCCATTCAAAAGTGTCATACTGCGGGCATTAAAACGGTGATGATTACCGGAGATCACAAAACAACTGCAGTTGCTGTGGCTCGGATGCTACGCCTGCTACCGTCCGGAGGCAGTGTGATTACCGGTAACGAACTGGATGAATTAAGTGATTCCAGACTTGCACAATTGGCGGAAGAAATCTATGTTTATGCCCGGGTGACCCCGGAGCATAAACTACGTATTGTCAGGGCACTCAAAAAAAACGGACACGTTGTAGCCATGACCGGCGACGGCGTCAATGACGCTCCGGCTGTGAAAGAATCCGATATAGGAATTGCCATGGGCAGGTCGGGAACCGATGTAACCCGTGAAGCGGCATCCCTGGTGTTGGCAGATGATAACTTTACGACAATTGTTAATGCTGTGGAAGAAGGAAGAAGCATTTACGATAATATTCGTAAGTTTATTCGTTTTCTCCTGGCTTGCAACACAGGTGAGATATTAACGATGTTTCTGGCTATGTTAATTGGGCTCCCACTGCCTCTGAGGGCGATTCAGATTCTTTGGATTAATCTGGTAACTGACGGACTGCCTGCTATTGCATTGGGCGTTGATCCGGGAGAAGAAGGGGTAATGCGGCGTAAACCCCGTCCTCCGCAAGAAGGAATTTTTGCCGGAGGCTTGTGGCAAAGAATCGTAGGACGAGGAAGCTTAATTGGTGTGACAACTTTAATCGTGTTTGCCTGGTCATTAGAGCAAGGGATGCAACTGGAAACAGCCAGAACCATGGCATTTTCCACACTCGTCCTGACACAGCTTTTCTATGTATTCGATTGCCGTAGTGAACGGGTAAACTTTTGGAATATTAGTATATTTACCAATCCTTATCTCATTGCGGCGGTTATGACTTCATTTGGTATGTTGTTGATTGTGCTATATAATCCGTTTTTATCGGCAATATTTGGTACAGTTCCCTTGCAAAGGGATCATTGGATTCTCATCTTTGCCGTGTCTTCACTCCCTGCTCTGATACAGATCTTTTGGACGATGGTAAAAGCTGTGTTTTCTCCGCGGGTTATCTTTGTTAAAAAATAATAGAACCGAACTTGCTAAATGGAAAAATTCTGTATACAATAAACACAAAACGCCAGAGCCAACTACACAGAGAGCGAGTGGGAATTATATGATAATAAGCATGACAGGATACGGGCAGGCTGAAAACGGGCCTGAGAGACTGGTACGTCTGAAAGTGGAGGCCCGTTCTGTAAATCATCGTTACCTGGATTTGGCGATTCGCTTGCCCCGGGAAATCCAGGCACTGGAAGACAGAGTGAGGAAAGCTATCCAGGCTGTAATTCACCGCGGGCGGGTAGATATCTTTATTACGTGGCGGGAAAGCTCCGTCGAGAATGTCAGTGTGCTGCTGGACCGACAGTTGGTGCACGCATATCACAATGCTTTAATGGAAGTTTCTCAAATTTGCGCCTTAGATCAAACTCCGGATTTGCACTTAATTTCTCGTTTTCCCGATGTGCTTCGAGTTGAAAAAAAACAGTTAGACCTCGATGAAGCCTGGGTTGAACTGGAGCAACCTCTGAAGGAAGCCTTGGATAGTATGGTTCAACAAAGGAAGGAAGAAGGCGAACGCTTATCGGTGGATTTCCGCCTAAGGCTGGATTTTGTTGAAGCTTTTGCTGACCAAGTGGCGGAGCGTGCTCCGATTGTGGCTGTGGAGTACAGAAAGAAACTGGAAGAACGGCTAAAGAGTTACCTTGAATCAGTGGAGCTGGATCCGTCCCGCTTACTGACCGAAGCAGCTATATTTGCAGATCGCAGCAGTATTACTGAGGAACTGACTAGGTTGAAGAGTCATCTTGCCGCATTCAGGCAAGCTATGGGTGAGGTTGGCCCGGTAGGCAGGAAGCTTGACTTTTTAAGCCAGGAGCTTTTCCGGGAAATTAATACCATAGGTTCCAAGGCAAATGATTACGAAATTACCCGGTTGGTTGTAGAAATGAAATCTGAACTTGAAAAAATCCGTGAGCAAGTGCAAAATATAGAATAACTGCGCGACAGCTATTAGGAATTACCTCTTGCATTATTTCCAGCATTTCCGTTATACTATTAGCAGAGTTTGACAAATTTAATGAATAGATAATAACGAAGGAGGTTTGTTCTGTTGCAAATTAAACTTATTAATATCGGCTTCGGCAACATTGTTTCGGCAAACAGAATTATTGCCATAGTCAGTCCGGAGTCGGCGCCCATTAAGCGCGTGATTACTGAAGCGCGGGACCGGGGCATGTTAGTTGACGCTACATACGGCAGGCGGACACGCGCCGTTATAATAGCGGACAGTGGCCATGTGGTGCTGTCGGCTGTTCAGCCTGAAACAGTAAAACACAGGCTGCACACAAAAGAAACAGCTGCTGCTGAGGATGAAGAATAGAACCGGAGGACGTTATGGCAAAACAGGGTTTGCTTATCGTAATATCCGGACCGTCAGGGGCAGGTAAAGGCACGGTGTGCAGGGCCCTTTTGGACCAGAATCCGGAATTGGTTCTGTCCGTATCAAAAACAACCCGCCAACCCCGTGCCGGAGAAATGGACGGGGTTAATTACTTTTTTGTTAATCAAAAAGAGTTTGCGGAATCAATAAAAAAGGAAGACTTCTTTGAATATGCCCGTGTATACGGCGAGTTTTACGGGACGCCGCGCGGTGCTGCCGAAAAAATGCTGTCGGCCGGTCGCGATGTAATCCTGGAAATTGACCCCCAGGGAGCGTTGCAGGTCAAAGAAGCTTTTCCTGCCGGAGTATTAATATTTCTACTTCCGCCATCGGGAGCGGAACTTCGTTCGCGTATCATTAACCGCGGGACGGAATCGGCAGAAAACCTGGGACAACGTTTGTCAGCCGCCGCTGATGAAGTCTCACTGGCGCATCGTTATGACTATATCGTGGTAAATGACCGGGTAGAAGATGCCCGTGACAGAATTGTTGCGATTATCCGTGCGGAATCAAGCAGCGTTGCAAGAAATACCGACCTGATTCAGGCAATCACCGAGGAGGTTAAGGCATGATTTATCCTTCCATAGACCAGCTCATCAATAAAGTGGATAGTAAATATACCTTAGTTATTGCCGCTGCTAAGCGGGCAAGAATGCTCAATGAAGATGCTCCGCGTCTGGTGGAGACCAAAAGTACAAAAGATGTTTCCGTCGCCCTGGAGGAAATAGCCACAGATAAGATTTCTTATGAGCGGCTTGCAACCAATCTCAAGTAAGAGGTGAGGACTTGCTGACTGGAAAGCGCATTGTTCTTGGCGTGACCGGGGGAATTGCCGCCTACAAAACGGTGGAACTCTGCCGGCTATTTGTTAAATCCGGAGCACAAGTACGTGTCATTATGACTGAGGCGTCAAAAAGGTTTGTTACGCCGTTAACGTTTCAAACTGTCAGCGGACACGCGGTTTATGATGATTTATTTTCAGCCGCCACGCGATATAGTGTGGAACATATCGGCTTGGCCAAGGAGGCCGACCTTTTTATTATTGCGCCGGCTACGGCCAATTGTATTGGAAAAATTGCGGGCGGAATTGCCGATGACTTATTAACCACATCTGTAATGGCCGCATGCAGTCCGGTTCTGCTAGTACCGGCAATGAATGTAAGGATGTATGAAAATCCTGTAACCCAGGGGAATCTAAATAAGCTTGTTTCTCTAGGGTATCATTTCGTCCCGCCTGCTGAAGGCGACCTAGTATGTGGTGATACAGGTCGTGGCCGGATGGCTGATGTGCAGGACATATATACAGCGGCAGCGGCTCTATTATCAGCGGGTACACGCTGGCAGGGGAAAAATTTTCTGATCACTGCCGGTCCTACCCGGGAAGCGCTGGACCCCGTCCGCTATCTAACTAACCATTCCAGTGGGAAAATGGGTTATGCCCTGGCCAGAGCCGCCGTGGAACAAGGTGCTGACGTCACTTTAATCTCCGGACCTGTAAACCTAAGTCATCCCCCCGGCGTCAGGGTGATTTCCGTGACGACTGCCAGTGAGATGTATCAGGCTGTCCTGGCTGCGTACCCGAAAGCAGATGTGGTTATCAAAGCTGCAGCAGTCACAGATTACAGACCGGCTTCCATCAGCGGGCAAAAGATTAAGAAGACGACTGATGATATGACAATCTCTTTGGTCAAAAATCCGGATATTCTGGCCGAACTGGGTAAACGTAAAGAGAAGCAAATACTGGTCGGCTTTGCTGCGGAAACAACCGATGTATTTGAGAACGCAGCGGATAAATTATCAAGGAAAAACCTGGACATGATTGTGGCTAATGATCTGACTGAACCCGGTGCCGGGTTCACATCCGACACCAACATTGTCAGATTAATCTTTAAAACCGGGCAGGACAAGCAGCTGCCACTCATGTCAAAACAGGATGTTGCTCAACGAATTCTGGATGAAATATGGTTAATTTATTCTGCCAAACAAAAAGAATGATTATTTCCATAAATCTCACAGAAATGACAAAATAATTAAAGGAAATTGTTTGTACCTGTAGAAATATACCAAATAAGAATAGACGGAAAGGGGAGCTGAACGTGTGCCGTAAGTTATCGCGCATGGAGGCGGAAAGATTGCGGCTAGCGGATTTTGCCAGTCGGATGGGAATCGGACACGAAGCCACACTAAAGCAAAGCCAACTGTTGGACAAGATGGTTGTAGCATATATGAAAAAATTAAAACAACAAGAAAACTGCCTACGGCTACAGCCGTAGGCAATTTTTATAGGCAAGCGAAATTATAACGCTCAGGGAAGCTACGATCCTTGCCGTGGGGGTTGTAAGGGGGTGTTCCCCCTTACTCCTGCGGGGTGCTCAGGGTCCTCAGACCCGCCGAAGGGGCGGCAGCCCCTAGCGGAATAAAAAAGACGTTCATCTGAAAACGCGTAGCGTCTTTTTTATAGAATGCGCTGAATGAGCCCCGGCGTCAGGAAAACTTCAATGAGTGCGGCTGCAGCTAAAAAGACGATAATTAACGGTAACACTGCGCCCACCTCTTTAAATACCTTCCCTGGCCAGTGCTGCGGCGGCAGCTCCGGCCAGAGCGCCGTTGGCAATCAATGAAAAGAGGGCGGGAATGCCGAGGAATAGCCCAAAGACAATTACCTGCAGGGAAGACGTAAGGTTATGTAGAAAAAGAATGAGTGAGCCACGGAGCGGCGGGCCGCCAAAAACCATTTCCGCCATTTCCTGAAGAAACGGGAAAGATGCTTCTTCCACTGCTGCAAAAAGCTCCGGCTCCCGTATTAAAACGAGATACGAGAAAATAGAAGATGACAGGAAAAAGACGGTTGCCAGCAACAGCCAGGATTGGTTTTCCTTAATTGTGCCAATTGAACGATGTGTCATAACCTAACCTCCTGTATCATTATACAGAATGGACAGGATTTATTGCAAGGAGGAAAGCATGGAGCCATTTGCCCGAATTATTGTTAATATTCATCATGAACGTCTGGATCGCTCCTTTACATACAGAATACCAGATGGTATGAATGTATGCGTGGGCAGTCGGGTAATCGTTCCCTTTGGACCGCGAAGGCTGGAAGGATATTGTGTAGAGATTTCCAGCGGAGGATTTAGCGGGGAAACGAAAGATATAGAAGAAGTGCTGGATGAAATACCGCTGTTAACAGGGGAACTGATTGATCTGGCTTCCTGGGGCGCCGACCGTTATCTTTGCCGTAAAGTAGATTTTTTACAGGCCATGATCCCCTCGGGTGTACGTTGGACTACGTATCAGTGGGTTAGTTATACAGGCACCGGTGAACCTGACAATTTGCACCTTACATATTTAAAGGAGCGGGGGCCGATTAAGCTCAGTCGGTGGGTCAAAGAATTTCCTTTGCTTGGGCAGGGTACGATGTTGCGTCACATGCAACAGAGCGGTATAATTACCATAAGAAGACAAGAACACCGTGGTGTGAGCGAGAAAACAGTGCGTACCGTTTCTTTGACGGAAGGAGCTTTATTAGCAGAAGTTAAAGGTAAAAAACAAAATTTAGCCCTTGACGCTTTACGGGAAAAAGGGACATTGACAGTGCCTGCTTTAAAAAATATGGGTATTGGTGACGCGGTACTACGGGCATTAACGGAAAAAGGCCTGGTGGAAATCGGGCAGACACAGATTATGCGCAGTCCGCTGTCCGGGGAAACAATGGAATTATCCAGCGTCCCTGAACTAACCCAAGCCCAGGCCGATGCGCTGCGTCATATTGAAAGCGGCGCAACCGGTAAAGAACAATCTCGTACTGTATTGCTCTACGGCGTTACGGGAAGCGGTAAAACGGAAGTATACCTGCAGGCTATATCCCGGATGATAAAGTCCGGAAAGGGAAGCATCGTTCTTGTCCCTGAAATTGCTTTGACTCCGCAAATGATTGAACGTTTTATTGGTCGTTTCGGAGGCAAAGTTGCTGTCCTGCACAGCAGGCTGTCTGCCGGAGAGCGTTATGATGAGTGGCGGCGTATTGTGTCAGGGGAGGCTCTTGTTGTAATTGGTGCCCGTTCCGCTGTATTTGCACCATTTAAGGAACTGGGATTACTTATCCTGGATGAAGAACATGAGCACACTTATAAGCAGGAAGAAGCACCCAGGTACCATGCCCGTGATGTAGCTCTCTGGCGTGCTAACAGACACCAAGCAACCGTTGTTCTCGGCAGCGCTACCCCTTCCCTGGAGTCGTATAGAAAAGCGGTGCTTCAGGAATATATACTTTGCAGTTTGCCTGAACGGATTGAGCAGCGCCCATTGCCTCCGGTAGAAGTGGTAGATATGAGACAGGAACTAAAAGATGGCCACCGCAGTATCTTCAGCAGAGCATTATTGGCCGGACTGGAAAAAACGGTTAAAGAGGGCCGCCAGGCTATTCTCTTTCTGAATCGCAGAGGGTTTGCCACCTTTGTCCTTTGTCGGGAATGCGGCTTTGTCATGCGTTGCCCGTCCTGCCAGGTTTCACTAAAATTTCACCTTGCGGGGGAGCAATTACGCTGCCATTATTGCGAGTATAGTGAAAGCTATCCTGTAAGTTGCCCGTCTTGCAGCGGACGCTACATTCGTCATTTTGGCACAGGAACCCAAAAGGTGGAAGAAGAACTGCTCCGCTTTTTCCCGGAAATCCGAGCAGCCAGACTGGACGCTGATACGACATCCCGGAAAGGGTCGCACCAGAAAATACTAAGTTCATTTAAAAGCGGTCAGTTTAATGTGCTTATAGGTACACAAATGGTGGCTAAAGGGCTTGATTTCCCCAATGTCACCTTAGTCGGTGTAATTACCGCAGACACTGCCCTTAACTTGCCTGACTTTCGTGCCGGAGAGAGAACATTTCAACTTCTGACACAGGTTTCCGGCCGGGCCGGCAGAAGTGCTGCCGGCGGGAGCGTCGTCGTCCAGACGTATGCGCCGGGCCATTACGCAGTAGAGGCGGCTAAAACCCACGATTATCTGGCGTTCTATTCACAGGAAGTACAAACAAGGGAAGAACTTGGCTACCCACCATTTTCCCACTTAGTACGGTTGCTTCTGGCTGGTAGTGAAGAAGGTAAAGTAATTGACGCTGCCGGAGAATTGGCAGCCCTGCTCGAACATCATGCAGAAGTACTCGGTCCTTCTCCCTGTCCCATCGCGAAATTAAGGGGGAATTTCCGGTGGCACCTTTTAGTCCGGTCGGAAATACTGACAACTTTGCTGAGGGCGGTGGATGAATCTACCGCAATGTTTCGCAAAAGCCCGCTTGCAGGTTCTGTGCGGGTGTCGGTCGATGTAGACCCCCAAAGTTTACTATAGAAAGGAAGTACTTCATGGCCATCCGACTCATTCGAAAAACAAAGGATCCGGTTCTGCGCCAGGTCTCACGGGAAGTAAAAGAAATCTCGCCACCACTCATTGCACTTATGGAAGATATGGTGGAAACAATGTATGCTGCCGAGGGTGTCGGATTGGCCGCTCCACAAGTTGGTATCAACAAGCGGATTATAGTTATTGATGTCCAGGATGAAAACGGCCTGCTCAAACTAATCAACCCGGAAATAGTCAGTGGTGAAGGCAAGGAATGTAGTGTAGAAGGCTGCCTCAGTTTTCCCGGTATCGCCGGAGAAGTGGAAAGAGATGAATCGGTAACGGTGCGGGCGTTAACGCCGGAAGGAAAAACTGTGGAAATTTGCGCTTCCGGGCTGTTGGCACGGGCACTGCAGCATGAGATTGATCATTTAGACGGCATCCTATTCGTGGACCGTGTAATTCGCTTTATAGAATCGGATGAGAAAGAGTGATTGGATGAAAGATACAAGAATTGTATTTATGGGAACGCCTGACTTTGCCGTGGATGCACTTCACGCCGTTGCGGCGGCGTTTACCGTGGTCGCAGTGGTAACCCAACCGGACCGCCCCAGTGGCAGAGGAAAAAAAACAACACAGCCGGCCGTAAAAAATGCGGCTTTGGAGCTTGGCATCCATGTGGTACAACCTGTAAAAATGAAAGACGACAGTTTTCTGGCTTGGCTCAAGGAGCTAGCTCCCGATTTTATTGTCACCGCAGCCTATGGCAGGATTCTGCCGCCGTCCGTTTTGGCGGCACCAAAGGTTGCCGCACTGAATATCCATGCGTCATTGCTGCCGCGCTACCGGGGTGCTGCACCCATTCACCGCGCAGTGATTAACGGTGACACAGAGAGCGGGATAACAATTATGCATATGGACGCTGGCATGGATACGGGAGATATCATTTTCAGGGAAGCTGTTTCTATTGGCTTTTTTGATACTACCGGTAATCTCCACGATGAGCTGGCCTCTCTTGGTGCAGAGATGATCGTTAAGGCTGTGCCTGCCGTTTTGAGTGGTACGGCACCCCGATTGCAGCAGGATGAAAGTCTTGCTACGTTAGCACCGCCCCTTCGCCGGGAAGAAGAGCTGATAAACTGGAACGTTTCGGCGAATATTGTCCACAACCAGGTGCGCGGTATGAACCCCTGGCCAGGCGCGTATACTTTCTTTAACGGGGACAGACTGAAAATATGGGCAGGAGTACCGGAAGACGGGGGCAGTGGACGCAGTGGTATGGTACAAACAGCGGATGAGGATATTGTTGTTTCTACCGGTGAGGGTTCCTACCGGATTACATCTGTCCAGCCGCCGGGTAAAAAAGCAATGTCGGCGGGTGAATTTCTGCGGGGTAACAACGTGCCTGCGGGGACGATTCTTGGCGGATAAAGAAAGCGTGTGATACTGAATGATCAAAAAAAGACTGTATCTGGGACTTCTGGGCGTGACTCTGCTTATGTTCTCCGGAGCTCTCGTTTATCTCTGGTTGACGTTCTTTCAACGTGATGCCGGCATTCTCCGCTATCTTCTGATTGCCATGGTGTTGGCGGTACTGATGGTTCTGTTTGTTATTGGTCTTGGCTTTCTGGGTATCGTTTTGTCCCTTCTGTCATCCCGGAACATTACCGTTTTGGACCGCCCGATGAACTTTACCGTCTCCGTCCTGTATCCGGTCGTCATTTGGCTGGGGAAGATTTTTAAAATTGCCCAGGATAAAATACAATGCTCATTCGTGGAAGTGAATAATCAGCTTGTTCGGGCAAAAAAAGGAAAGCTGACACCGGACCGCCTACTGGTATTGCTACCCCACTGTTTGCAGGAGAGGGATTGTCCCAACCGGATTACCACCAACCCTGATAATTGCAGCCGCTGCGGCAGGTGCCCTGTTGGTGACCTGCTAGTCCTCGGAGAACAATACGGTGTTCATGTACGCATTGCCACAGGAGGTACTTTGGCCAGGGAAGTCGTTAAAAAATTGCGGCCCCGTGCCATTGTTGCCGTGGCGTGCGAACGGGATCTGACCAGCGGTATTCTTGACTGTATCCCGCTGCCGGTACTGGGAGTAACCAATGAAAGGCCAATGGGTCCCTGTTTTAATACCCAGGTGAATCCGGAAGCGGTTGAAAAAGCTATTCAGTTCTTCATAAAAGGAGGCGACAGCCATGTTATATTTACTACCTGATTCCACCTTTTTTCTGATTTTACCTGCGTTCTTTTTTGCATTATGGGCCCAAAACCGGGTTGGGCATGTCTACAAGAAATATTCCAAGGTTCATTCCCGCTCCGGTGTGACCGGCGCGCAAGTAGCCCGGCGGTTGCTGGATGATGCAAACTTACAGAATGTTGCGGTCGAAATGGGCCGGGGCAATCTGTCTGATCATTACGACCCCCGGGACGGAACGATACGTCTTTCGCCAGACGTTTACCAAAGTAGCTCCTTAGCCGCTTTGGGTATTGCTGCTCATGAAACGGGCCATGCCATCCAGCACGGCGACGGTTACTTTCCGCTGAACTTCCGTAACAATATCTTTCCGGTAGCAAATATCGGCTCCAGAATGGCATTTCCTCTGTTTTTCATCGGTTTTATTTTTGCCGGAGCTGAAGGCGCCGGTCTGGGCTTCTTAATGGATATAGGGATTCTATTGTTTGCCTTTGCTGTAGTCTTTCAACTGATTACACTTCCTGTTGAATTTAACGCTTCCAGCAGAGCTGTTGCCCTTTTAGAAAGCAGTAATTACATCACCCGGGAAGAAGTAGGCCCAACCAGGCAGGTATTAAATGCTGCCGCGCTGACCTATATTGCCGCGGTTGCCGTAGCTCTTTCGCAGTTAATACGACTCCTGATTCTGCGTAACAGAAGAAACTAAATGAAAAAAATAATAAATGCCCGGGAAGCCAGCTTGCTTGCGCTGAACCGGGTGGAAGATGAAGGTGCATTCATCAATTTGGCGTTGGCGGAAGTATTGGGTGCACATCAAATGGACCCGCGTGATAAAAGACTTGCTGCAGAAATTACCTACGGGGTAGTTTCGTATAAAATGACTCTGGACTGGCTAATTAGTCAGGCTGCAGGCCGTCCGGTAAGCAAATTGGACAAACTTGTCCTTACTATTTTGCGGATAGGTTTTTATCAGCTTTTTTACCTTGATCGTGTGCCTGAATCGGCGGCCTGTAACGCAACGGTGGAATTAATCAAGAAAAGTAAGAAAAAGGGATTGGCATCCTTTGTCAACGGCGTCATGCGCGGTGCGCTGCGCAAGAAAGACACGTTCCCCTGGCCTGACAGGGATACGGATGAAGTCGGGTACCTTTCTCTGAAGTACGCCCACCCCCACTGGCTGGTCTCCCGTTGGGTATCCCGCCTCGGCAGTGAAGAGGCGGAAGCGCTGTTGGCAGCAAATAATAGACCCGCACCACTGTCCGTTCGTACAAATACACTGCGGGTGACCCGTCCCGAACTGATTGAAGCCCTGGAAGGGCAGGGGGTTAAAGCGGTTCCCGGCGAGGTAACGCCGGAAGATGTTATTTTGGAAGGAAGCGGCAGGCTTACAGGCCTGATGGCATACCGTTCAGGCTATTTCCAGGTACAGGGTGAAAGCGCTATGCTTACATCCCGGATACTGGACCCGGCTCCCGGAGAACAGGTGCTGGACGGGTGCAGTGCACCCGGCGGCAAGACAACTCATTTGGCTCAGCTGATGGAGAACCAGGGCAAGATTGTGGCTTTGGATATCTATCCACACCGACTCACTCTGGTGGATGCAACTTGCCGCAGGCTTGGCATAGACATAGTTCGTACCCAATGTCTGGATGTCAGAGAGGCAACGGAGGAACTGGTCGGTGTGTTTGACCGCATCCTCCTGGATGTGCCGTGTTCGGGCTTCGGTGTGATTCGGCGTAAGCCAGATTTAAAGTGGCGCCGTAAAGAAGAGAATATAAAAGAACTGTCTAACGTGCAAAAAGCGATATTGAATGCAGCCGCCGGAATTCTGAAGCCTGGAGGAATCATAGTCTACAGCACTTGCACCAATGAACCGGAAGAGACCGATGAAGTGATTACATCGTTCTTGTCATCTCACTCTGATTTTGGGGTCGTTGCCCAGGAAACCTATCTGCCAAAGTCCTGGCAAGATTCTGCCGGGGAACACGGCATTCACCTTTACCCACATATACACGGGGTGGATGGGTTTTTTATCTCCCGCTTACAAAAGAAACTCTAAATTCGTCATATTATGGAGTGCATTTCTGGTGCACTCCATTTTGTATCTCCATGGATTATGTACTACAAAAGCATGGTAATAGGGGCAGCATTGCTTTTTTATAGCTGATTTGATATACTTTTTGCAGGCTGGCGGAGCCGGTCAAATCAATAAAGGTGTGATAATTTCCTTGAGAAAAGCAGTAATTTTAAAGTTTACACCCAAAGAATTGATGCAGTTTCTCGTAAATCTTGGTGAACCGGGATACAGGGCAAAACAGATATTAGAGTGGGTCTACCAAAAAGGTGCCACTTCGTTCAAAGAGATGACCAATCTGCCCATAAGTCTGCGTGAACGGCTGGAGCAGACAACAGAAATCGGATTTTTGGAAAAAATAACAGAGCAGGTATCGGCGGACGGTACGGCGAAGATATTGTTCAATCTTTCTGATGGCCAGGGGGTAGAGACTGTAGTCCTGCCTTATGATATTGGGTACAGTGCCTGTATTTCCACTCAGGTTGGCTGTAAAATGGGTTGTATTTTTTGCGCCTCGGGGCTGCCGGGGTACATCCGCAACCTGACGGCTGCAGAGATGATGGCTCAGGTTTTGCAGGCGGGGGGATCAGCCCGCAATCGGGATCAGGAATTAAAAAGCCTGGTATTAATGGGCTCTGGGGAGCCTCTGGATAATTGGGATGCAACCATAAAATTTCTCGAGGCTGTGAAAGATCCCGGGCGGCTGGGAATGAGTTTGCGCCACGTCACGCTTTCGACTTCGGGCTTGGTTCCAAAAATAAAGGAACTGGCTGCTTTAGAATTTCCACTTACGCTGGCGGTTTCGTTGCATGCCCCAAATGACGACCTGCGCAGTAAAATTATGCCCATTAACACAAAATACCCGCTTACCCCGTTGTTGACTGCATGCGATGAATACACGAAGGCGACGGGCAGGCGGGTTACGTATGAATATATTTTAATTGCCGGGTTAAATGACAGTGTAGATTTGGCTTTGGAACTGTCGGCACGTTTACGGGGTAGAAATTGTCATGTTAACCTGATTACTTTAAACGCAGTGCCGGAACTGGATTTGCGTCCAAGCCCAGAAGTTGCTGTTCGTACATTTAGGGATACTCTGCGGCAAAAAAAGATTAATGTAACTGTTAGGCGGGAGCTGGGAGCAGATATTGCCGCTGCCTGCGGTCAGTTGAGAAATAATTACATGCGGGAGTGTTAACCCTTAAAGAGGTGAGCCGTCTTGATAGCCGTGGGAATTAGTGACAGGGGAAAAGTCAGAGAAACCAACGAGGACCGTTACCTGATTTACCATGACGGCCCTATTTGTCTATTCGCTGTTGCTGACGGAATGGGCGGCCATGCCGGCGGAGAAGTGGCCAGCACTTTGGCACTGGAAACGGTTAAAACATACCTGGTTCAGAACGGTACTTCTTTGTTGGAGAAAATAGATGCCGGGCGTAATATGACGTCTTTATTGGAAGAAATGCTTTTGCAGGCCAACAAAAAAGTGCTGGATACTGCCAGTGTCGACACCGAACTTGTGGGAATGGGCACCACTCTGACAATGCTCCTTGCAGCGAAAGATCATTTCTGGCTGGGCCACATTGGGGACAGCCGTGCGTATTTAATTAACAGGGAAGGGATTTTTCATTTGACGGAAGATCATACCCTGGTTACACAACTGATGAGGTGCGGACAAATTAGTGAAGAGGAATCCAACGGGCACCCGCAGCGGCATTTCTTAACCAGGGCGTTAGGAACCGATGAAGATTCTGTTTTTGATATTATACCGCAAAGTTTTTGGCCCGGGGATGTTGTTCTGTTGTGTACCGACGGGCTGCACGGATTCATTGAGAATAATGAAATTCGCGATGTTGTGCTGGGTGGAGGGGAACCAGAGAATGTACTGGAGAGGCTTGTCCGGCTGGCCAATGAACGGGGGGGCAAGGACAATATTACTGCTGTCCTTGTAACATTTTAAAATCGTGTTTGGAGAGAAACATGAGGTGAAGAAATGATTGGGAAGATTCTGGGGAACCGGTATCAGGTGGTGGAAAAGATAGGAGACGGCGGGACGGCCTTTGTTTTCATGGGCCTTGATAACCTGCTGAACCGCAATGTTACCATCAAGGTACTGCGGCCCGAATATGTCAGCGATCAGGACTTTGTACGCCGGTTCCGGCGTGAGGCCCAGGCTGCGGCAAGCCTTTCCCATCCGAATATAGTAAGTATCTATGATGTGGGTTACGAAGAAGGAATCCACTATATTGTTATGGAGTATATCAAGGGTCAGTCTCTGAAAGAACTGATCGGAGAGATGGGACACTTACCCGTGAGAATGGCGGCAGACTATGCCTGCCAAATTGCCCATGCCCTGCAAAATGCCCATCGCCATGGCATAATTCACCGTGATGTAAAACCTCACAATATATTAATCAGTGAAGAGGGCAGGGTGAAAGTTGCTGATTTCGGAATTGCCCAGGCTGTAACTTCTTCTACCGTCACCTATGACGGAGCTATCCTCGGTTCGGTACATTACTTTTCACCGGAGCATGCGAGGGGAGGGCAAACAGGGGAAAAATCGGATATCTATTCACTGGGTGTTGTGTTATATGAGATGCTGACCGGCCGCGTGCCGTATGACGGCGACTCCCCTGTTTCAGTGGCTGTCAAGCATATCCAGGAGCCATTTCCCGATCCACAGGAGATTAATACGCAACTGCCGTCAGTGATCAGCAATATTATACGAAAAGCTGTGGAAAAAGAACCGGAGAAGCGCTACCAGTCGGCACGGGAAATTTCGGATGAGCTGAGTGCCTGGCTGCAGGGCCGGGAAATAAAGCCCTCGGAACTCCGTTCTCAAAAGAGCCAGCCTGCACCGCCGGTGGAGAAACCAAAAGTCAAGAAAAAACTTACCCCCTGGCACTGGGCAGGGATAGCCTTGCTTGTACTGCTGTTGGTTGGTATTATAATCGGTATATCCCAATTGCGTAATATTTTTGTTGTTCCCGAGGTGCAGGTTCCGGATGTGGTAGGTGAAAATGTTGCCAGAACTATGGATATTCTTGAAGAAGTCGGCCTGAAAGGCCGGGTCACCGACCAGATGCCCAGCGACACCATTCCCTCAGGACATGTGCTGAGACAGACACCGTCAGCAGGGCGGACTGTGAAGAAAACGCGGGAAATCGAGTTAGTGTTGAGCACTGGTCCCGATTTGGTGGAAATTGAGGATGTTATCGGAAAGACAGAGCTGGAAGCGACTTTGATTCTGAGAGGGAAAGGGTTTGAAGTCATCGCAGAGTCTGATTTCAGTGACCAGATTCCTGGTACCGTTATCCGTCAGGATCCGGGTCAGGGATTTAAACTGGCAAAAGGTTCTACGGTGAAGCTGACGGTTAGCAAAGGCGGCCGGCCTTTCAGAATGAAAGACTTACAGGGTCTGTCACTGGATGACGCCCGCGGCTGGATTGAGCTGTATGGCTTATTATCGCCGTTTACTGTTGAAGAACACAGCAATACTATTGCTGCCGGCTACGTAATTCGGCAAACGCCGGAGGCCGGAGAGATGGTGCAGGCAGGGGATCCGGTGGATCTAGTTATCAGCAAGGGCCCTAATCAGGCTGAACTGCAGCGCCATACAATCAACATTAATACTTCCCAGATTCCGTTGGGTGAAACTGTGTTTGTTACCGTAACTGATGTTTACGGTCCCCGGGAAGAAGAATATATAAACGAGGGCCAGGCGATTGTCACGTTTGGCTGGGGAAGTGGCGAAGTAACAGTTCGCTGGTTGGATCAGGTGGAGAAAAAGACGTTCCCCAGATAACCGGTAAAGAGGTGATGAAGACTGCGAGGTATTATATTCAGGGCAGTCGGAGGTTTTTTTGATGTGCGCTCCGAGGACGGCACCGTCTATCGCTGCAGTGCACGAGGACGGTTTAAAATGAAAGGGACGGCGCCTATGGTTGGTGACCGTGTGTCTGTGACTGTCCTCACACCTAGCGAGGGAGTTTTAGAGGGAGTAGATGAACGGCGTACTCTTTTAAAGCGCCCGCCTATTGCCAATGTTGACCAGGTCGTTGTGGTGTGTGCGCCGCAGGAACCTCCAATGTCTTTGCAACTGCTGGACAGGCTGCTGGTGCTGGCTGAAAGCCAGTTCTTAGAAGCTGTGATCTGTATGAATAAAGAAGATTTGTCCCTGGGAGGAGAAGATGTAATGATGGCCGAGGTTTACGGCAGTGCCGGGTACCCTGTCATTTTTACCAGTGCTCTTCTCGGGCATAATATTGAACAACTGAAAGAAAAGCTTTGCAGTCGAATTTCTGTACTGGCCGGTCAGTCCGGGGTGGGCAAATCTTCCCTGTTAAACCAGGTGCAACCGGGGCTCTCCCTGCGGACGGGGGAGATATCCGATAAACTGAAGCGGGGGCGTCATACAACCCGCCATGTAGAACTGCTTATTCTGGAATGCGGAGGTTTCGTGGCCGATACGCCGGGGTTCAGCCAACTGGAGCTGTCCGATGTCGCCAGCAACGAGCTGCCGCATTTTTTTCCGGAGTTTAAAGATCATGCACTGTATTGTCGCTTTAAAAGCTGTATGCATCGGGGGGAACCTGATTGCGCCGTAAAGGAAGCGGTGGATACGGGAAAAATAGCCGCCAGCCGATATGAGAACTATCTGACTTTTTTAGAGGAAACCCGGGCGCAGGAGAGGAGCTATTAGTATGATAAAAATTGCACCATCGTTACTTTCAGCCGACTTTTCCTGTCTGGCTGATGAAGTGAAAAGAGTTGAGGCAGGAGGGGCCCAGTGGCTGCATTTTGATGTCATGGACGGACACTTTGTCCCTAATTTAACGATGGGTCCCCAGGTGATAAAATCACTGCGCAATAAGACTGATTTATTTTTCGATGTGCACCTGATGATTGAGAATCCGGAACGTTACTTAGAAATATTTGCCGCTGCAGGAGCTGATTTGCTCACCGTCTCCGTGGAAACGTGTACCCATCTACACCGGATATTGCAAATGATCAAAGGGCTGGGTGTTAAAGCCGGCGTAGCTCTCAACCCGGCAACGTCTCCGGCAGTCATCGAATATGTCCTGGATGATATAGATCTCGTGCTTGTGATGAGTGTAAACCCGGGTTTTGGCGGCCAGGAGTTTATTCCCGCTGCCCTTCCCAAGATTCGCCGAATTAAGGAAATGGTCGGTAAGCGGCCGGTGGAAATTGAGGTCGACGGCGGCATTAATCCTAAGACGGCGGTACGGGCCAGGGAAGCCGGTGCCACAGTCCTGGTGGCGGGGACGGCTGTATTTGGTGAAGAAAATGCGGTTCGGGCGATTAAAATGCTGCAGACTGAAAAAAAGTTGGTTTAAATGCACCTTTATGCTATAATAGAATCATTCTATTCCTTCGGGGTCAGGTGAGAAGGTTCCCCTTCAATTCCTAACCGGCGGTAGAGCCCGCGAGCCAACATTTGGCTGATCCGGCGAAATTCCGGAGCCGACAGTATAGTCTGGATGGGAGAAGGAGTGTGTACTTTCCATGCCAAAAACCCCGGGGATACCCGAGGTTTTTTTGTCATTTTAAAAACTGTGAGGTGTTGGCGAGAATGGACGCGGACGAACGATACATGTGGCTGGCATTGGATCTGGCGGCAAAGGGATTGGGAGGGACAAGCCCAAATCCGGTTGTCGGCGCCGTTATTGTGAAAGGCGGTGAGGTAATCAGTACTGGTTACCACCAGCAGGCCGGGGGACCCCATGCTGAGGTGATTGCCCTGGATGCGGCCGGTGAAGCGGCCCGTGGCGCCACATTATATGTAACGCTGGAGCCCTGTTCACACACCGGCAGAACGCCACCCTGCGTTGACAAAATTATTGAGTCCGGAATCAGAAAAGTCGTGGTTGCAATGGGAGATCCCAATCCTTTGGTAAACGGCCGTGGTCTGGAGAAACTTCGGGCAGCAGGGATTAAAGTTAAGTCAGATGTACTGGATGATAAATCGGCCCGTTTAAATGAAGTCTTTGTTAAATACATTACCACCAATAAACCTTTTGTGACAATGAAAGCTGCGATGACTCTGGACGGAAAAATTGCCACACGCACAAAAGCCTCACGTTGGATATCCAGTGAGAAATCCCGGGAGTTCGGCCACCGGCTTCGCCACCATAACGATGCCATTATGGTGGGAGTAGGTACGGTTCTTGCGGATAACCCCAGTCTGACTACCCGCTTGCCGGAAGGCGGGCATAACCCTTTACGTATCATTGTAGACAGTAAAGCGGCTACCCCGTTACACGCAAAGGTAATTGCCCAAAGCCCAGAGAGTACGCTTCTGTTTGTAACAGAAGCGGCTTCGCCGGATCAAGTAGAGTCCCTGCGAAATGCAGGCGCGGATGTGGTGATTCTGACGGCGGATGCAGACGGCAGAGTTCCTCTGGAAGAAATGATGCTTGAATTGGGACGCAGGGAAATTACGTCCGTCCTTGTTGAAGGGGGAAGCACTCTTAATTTTTCCCTCCTGGCAGGGGAACTGGTGGATAAAGTATATTTCTTCATTGCTCCCCTGATATTCGGTGGAGTGAATGCCCCATCACCGGTTGGAGGCGGCGGGGTGGACGTAGTGGCCAATGCCTGGAAAGTAAATAATATAGAAATCAGCCGTTATGAAAGCGACCTGTTGGTAACAGGATATATTGAATACACGAAGGAGCAAGATAAAGGTTAGGAGGACGCTATGTTTACCGGAATTATTGAAGAATTGGGAACGGTTAAGGCGCTTTCGGTCTACAGTGACGCTGCCCAATTAAAAGTTGGAGCAAAAAAGACATTGTCCGATGTCCGGCTCGGAGACAGTATCGCGGTGAATGGGATATGTCTCACGGTTGTATCTTTTTCGACTGAGGAATTTACAGTGGATATTATGCCTGAAACATTACGAAAGTCTAATTTAAATGATCTAAAAGCCGGGCATCCCGTAAATCTGGAACGGGCAATGATGTTAGGCGGTCGCCTCGGAGGTCACTTGGTCAGCGGGCATGTCGACGGAGTGGGCCGGATTGAAAAGAAACGTACGGAAGGGAACGCAGTTATATTCCACATTACAGCACCTCCCGAAGTACTGCGGTTCATTGTGCCCAAGGGTAGTGTGGCCATTGATGGTATATCGCTGACTGTGGCCGATGTGACCGGGGATTCTTTTTCGGTGTCTGTCATCCCCCATACAGCCGCCCAGACTACCCTGGGCAGCAAGGCTGTGGGCGATGTGGTGAATCTGGAAAATGATATGATTGGCAAATATGTAGATCGGCTCCTTCATTCATCCCTGGATGCAGGGAAAAAAGATATAAATCTGGAGTTTTTAAAAGCAAACGGCTTTCTTCAATAACAAGGAGTGAAACAAAATGACATTTAACACAATCGAGGAAGCAATCGAGGATCTCAGGCAGGGTAAAATGATCGTTGCTGTGGATGATGAAGACCGGGAAAATGAAGGGGACCTAATCATGGCCGCGGAAAAAGCGACGCCGGAAGCTATTAACTTTATGGCGAAGTATGCCCGTGGACTGATATGCACTCCGATGACGGCGGAACGAATCGAAGAACTGGAACTGCCGCAAATGGTCACACATAATACAGATGCCCATTGCACGGCGTTTACTGTCTCTGTAGATTCCGTCCATTCCACCACAGGGATATCGGCAGCGGAGCGGGCCCGTACCGTACAGTCCCTCATTGACCCATCCACTAAGCCTGCTGACCTGCGCCGCCCAGGCCACATCTTTCCGCTTAAAGCTATGGAAGGCGGTGTATTGCGCCGGGCAGGACATACGGAAGCGGCGGTTGACCTTGCTGTTTTGGCCGGCCTCTATCCGGCCGGTGTCATCTGTGAAATCATGGATGAGGACGGAACCATGGCCAGAGTACCGCAGCTCATGGAATTTGCCAAAACACACAACCTTAAAATCATTACTGTGGCGGCGCTGATAAAGTACCGTATGCAGAAGGAAAAGTTGGTATGGCGGGCTGCTGAAGCCGATTTGCCTACCCGCTTCGGTGATTTTAAAGTGATTGCTTATGAGAACAGCGTAGATCCCCTGGAACATCTGGCTATTGTCAAAGGTGACATTCATCCGGATGAGCCTACACTGGTCAGAGTTCACTCTGAATGTATGACAGGAGATGTATTCGGTTCACAGCGCTGTGACTGCGGTTCTCAGTTGGCTCATGCGCTGGAATTAATTGAAAAGGCCGGTAAGGGAGTTCTTATCTACATGCGCCAGGAAGGCCGAGGTATTGGCCTTGTTAATAAAATCAGGGCGTACGCCCTGCAGGATCGCGGGAAAGACACTGTGGAAGCCAATGAAGAATTAGGTTTTGCTCCTGATTTACGCGACTATGGCGTAGGTGCGCAGATACTGGTTGATCTTGGTGTGAGAAAAATACGTTTGCTCACAAATAACCCCCGGAAAATCAAAGGTTTGGAAGGGTATGGACTGACCATTGAGGAACGGGTTCCTGTGGAAATGTCCCCGTGCAAATCCAATGAGCATTACCTGGAAACAAAGAAAATGAAACTGGGGCATATGCTGACGAAGCGGTGCCTATAAATTAAAGGGAGGCGGACATTTTGGCAAAACTTTTCGAAGGACAATTGGTGGCAACGGATTATAAATTTGGAGTTGTTGTAGGCCGTTTCAATGAGTTTATTTCCAGTAAGCTTCTGGGTGGATGCATTGACGCTCTAAAGCGTCATGATGCATTGGAAGACAATATCGACATCGCTTGGGTTCCCGGTGCTTTTGAGGTGCCTTTGGTGGCACAGAAAATGGCAGCCTCCGGTCGCTATGATGCTGTGATTTGTTTAGGAGCCGTCATTCGCGGCGCAACGCCTCATTTTGAGTTTGTATCCAGTGAAGTTGCCAAAGGAGTGGCGAAGGTATCTTTGGATACCGGCGTGCCCACCATCTTCGGCATTATTACCAGTGATACACTGGAGCAGGCCATAGAGCGTGCCGGTACCAAAGCCGGAAACAAAGGCTGGGACGCAGCCGTCAGCGCCATTGAAATGGCTGACCTGCTGAAAAAAGTCGGCTAGTCCATACGAGAAAGAGAGTAGGTGGGCGCGTGCAATATGATGAATTAGATTTGGTTAACCGCTGCCGGGGAGGAGATCTGGCAGCGTATGACCAAATCATGCAACAGTATGAGAAAAAAGTATATTCCCTCTGTTTCCGTATGGCCGGTAACCACGATGATGCGGCCGATTTGGCCCAGGAAGCCTTTTTAAAGGCTTTCCGGGCTTTGCCTTCGTTTAAGGGGGAATCGGCTTTTGCCACCTGGCTATACCGTATTGTAACCAACACCTGCCTGGATGAAAAAAGACGGGTGTCAAAGAGACCGTTCCTTGTTTCTCTGGATAAGAAGCTGGAAACAGAAGACGGTGAACTTGCTCTCACCCTGCCCGGCGATTCTCCCGATCCTCTGAAATTCACTCTGGATGGAGAACTACAAAGAGAAATACAGGCACTTTTAGGTAAACTTCCGTCGGATCAGAGAATTGTAGTGGTCATGCGCGATATAGACGGTTACAGTTATGAAGAGATGGCAGATACATTACAACTGAGCATGGGAACGCTAAAATCCCGGCTTAACAGAGCGCGCTCCAAACTCAGAGAACTTTATCTCCGCGAGCAGGAACATTTTCGACAAGAAGTACATCTAAAGGAGAAAGGGGGGTGGAGTCATGACATGTGAGCAGTTACAGAAAAATATAGTTGATTACCTGGACGGTGTTTTGGCCGGAGATGCACTCACTGTTGCAGAAACACATTTATCAGATTGTGAACAATGCCGTCAGGAAATACAGGAACTGAAGCAGGCTCTTGCCTGGATTAAACAGGCCGAAGACATGACTCCACCTGTAACCCTGCGCCGTAACGTACTGACGCAACTGGAGCAGGAGGCCAGGAAGAAGCGGCACCGGTTCCCATCCTGGTTGAACCACGCTGCCGCCGCTGCCGCCGTATTTATGATGCTGGTGGCCGGCAATCTAGCTCTGCAGTCACCAATGAAGCTTGCTTCTGAAGCACCTCCTTCCGTTATGCAGGAAGAAGTAAAAATGTTTAATTCTTCTGCCAACGACACAGAGGCACCTGAAGAACAAGATTTTCTTCGAGCTTCCGATAGCGGTGACACTCAAAACTACGATATCTCTTCGGCAGAGGCAGACGGTGCCCACACGAGTACTACATCTGTGAGTGCTACTGGTGACAACGGAGAACAAACGACTAAACGAATAATACCTTACAGAATACTATTTAACCTGGTATCGATACCGCTTTTTCTGCTATTGGCATTGCTTACTCTGAGAAAGAGACGGGAGGCGATGCCCAATGAATAAAAAAAACAAATTTATTATTATTGACGGCAGTAGCCTGATCTACCGCGCTTTCTTTGCTCTGCCCCTGCTACAGACTAAGCAGGGGCTGTATACCAACGCTGTATACGGCTTTACCACCATGCTGTTGCGCCTCCTTGATGAGGAAAAGCCCGACTACGTCACTGTGGCTTTTGATAAAGCTAAGCCCACGTTTCGACACGTTGAATACAGTGACTATAAAGCGAAACGGGAAAAAACGCCGTCAGAACTCTCAGAACAAATATCCCGGGTCAGGGAACTCCTGGCTGCACTGCATATTCCCGTAGTGGAACTGGATGGTTATGAAGCCGATGATTTAATTGGCACGTTTGCCAGATTGGCTAATGAAAACGGCATGCAGCCGGTCATTGTATCCGGTGACGCCGATGTGTTTCAGCTGGTGGACATGCCGGCTGAGGTAATTTACACCCGGCGCGGTATTACCCAGGTAGAGCGGATAACTGAAAAGGAACTCATGGAACGTTACAGCTTGTCGGCACAACAGTTCATTGATTTTAAAGGGTTAAAAGGCGATGCTTCCGACAACATTCCCGGTGTACCCGGGGTGGGTGAAAAGACGGCTATCAAACTTCTCACACAGTTTGGTTCCATGGAGGGTATATACGAACACTTGGACGAAATACCCGGACGGCTCCACGATTTGTTGAAAAATAACCGGGAGCAGGCCGAATTAAGCAAACGGCTCGCCACAATAGTTACCAATGTGCCATGGGAATTTCAAGCTGCAGACTATTTGCGACAGGCTCCTGACAACGAAAAACTGCGTTTGCTTTTTACCCAATTGGAATTTAAAAGCCTGCTGGAAAAACTTCCCGATAATGATCAGGAGATAGAGCAAAGAACTGTGACAGATGAAACGGCTGTCACAGTCAGTGAAGAGGAAGACTGGATGCGTTTGGCTGAAAAAATCGGGAAAGCAAAGCAAACAGCGATTCTCACACTGCCCGTTGGCGCCTCCTGGCAGCATGAGTTACAGGGAATGACTGTGGCCCTTCCCGGCGAAACGTATCATATCCCCCTCACAACGGAAGGTGGGGAGCTTGCCAGGGCAGCATCGTTATTCCGGGACACAAAGGCTCTAACCATTGTTTACGACGCAAAAAACTGGATTAATATATTATGGCGTATGTTCTGTCAGGAACCGGAAGGCCCGATGTTTGACGTATCGTTAGCCGCCTACCTGTTGGATCCGCTGGAGAACGGGTATCCCCTGGAAAAAATGGCGGAGCGTTATCTGGACCGGACTCTGCCCGAGGCACCGGGGAAAAAAAAGGGACAGCTGATTTACTGTGAGCGTGATTTCTCCTGCGCGGCTGTTCGTGCCCTTTTTGACCTGTATCCGGTACTGCGTGCAAAATTGGCTGATAGTTCCCTGGAAAAACTTTACGACGACCTGGAACTGCCTCTTGCCCATACACTGGCCAGAATGGAAAGACGCGGTGTAGCTGTGGATTTGGCAGCTCTTTCTGCACTAAAAATAGAGATTACCGGACGTATCGCAGTCCTGGAAGAAGAGGTATATCGCCTCGCAGGAGAAACATTTAATCTGAATTCTCCCAAGCAACTAGGTACTATCCTTTTTGAGAAACTCTCTCTGCCTGCGATTAAGAAAACAAAAACCGGCTATTCCACCGACGCTCAGGTCTTGGAAGAACTGGCGCCACACCATGACATTGTTGCCATCATCTTACAGTACAGAACCCTGATCAAGCTACTGACCACCTATTTGGAAGGGCTCTCAAAGTTGGTCAATCCGACCACCGGACGTATTCATACCACATTTAACCAAACAGTTACGGCTACCGGTCGACTCAGCAGCACAGAGCCTAATTTGCAGAATATCCCGATTCGTCTGGAAGAAGGCCGCCGTGTGCGGCGTGCTTTTATCCCCGGGGAAAAGGGCAAGCTGTTATTATCAGCAGATTATTCACAGATTGAGTTACGTATTTTGGCCCATGTTTCCAATGACGCTGTACTCATTGATTCCTTTAGACAGGAAGAAGATATCCATCAGCGTACTGCAGCGGAAGTTTTCGGCGTTTCCCAGGAGGAGGTAACCAGGGAAATGCGGGACAAAGCCAAAGCAGTAAACTTTGGTATTATCTACGGGATCAGCGACTATGGATTATCGCGGCAGCTTGGCATTCCCCGTCAGGAGGCAAAAATCTATATTGAGCGCTACCTGGAACGTTATCCTGGTGTGCGTGAGTTTATCCACAGCGTTGTGGCAGAGGCACATAAGAACGGCTTTGTCACGACAATCCTCAACCGACGGCGATATCTGCCTGATATCAACAACCGTAATTTCAATTTACGTAGTTTCGCGGAACGGACGGCTATGAATACGCCAATTCAGGGTACCGCTGCCGATATTATTAAGCTGGCGATGCTGCAGGTGGAAAAAGTTTTGGAGCCCTTCGGTGATGCCGCAAAAATGATTCTTCAGGTTCACGATGATCTGGTTATTGAAGTGGACGAGCGCGTAGTGAACGAGGTGGCAGAGCAGGTTCGAACTAAGATGCAGGATGCCATCACGCTTTCTGTGCCGCTTACCGTGGACATAAAAGCCGGACCCAACTGGGCGGAAATGATTAAGTTCAACTAAATTCAGCCAAGCTACAGAGGTGAGAAGATGCCTGAATTACCTGAAGTGGAAACAATCCGGCGCGGGTTGGCAGCAGTCCTGCCGTCCCGCGTTATTTGTGATGTTACAGTGAATTACAGCGGATCCATTAAGAAGCCTGATGCCCAATCTTTTTGCACCGGGCTGGCTGGACGCATGGTAACCGGGACAGGTCGTCGCGGTAAGTACCTCTTCCTTCATCTTGATGACGGCAGTACCATCGTGATTCATTTACGCATGACAGGGCGGCTGGTTTTCTCGGAAGTTCCGCTTCCGGCAGACAAGCATACCCACATTATCTTTCACTTCGAGGACGGTAGCAGTCTGTATTTCAATGATGTGCGAAAGTTTGGCACCATCTGGTGGCTGCCGGATCAAAGATTGACAGAAATCTCCGGTCTGGCTTCTTTGGGGCCCGAACCGCTTTCAGCCGACTTTCATTTCCCTTACCTGAACCGTGAAGTGGAGAAAAAAAAGGTGAGCATTAAGTCGCTGTTATTGAATCAGACATTTTTGGCCGGTCTGGGAAATATTTATGCGGACGAGATTCTCCACCGCGCTTGCATTCTTCCCGACCGTCAATCCAGGTCTCTGAGCAGGGAAGAGAGGCTTACACTTTTTCAGGCGGTCCGGGATGTGTTGACGGAAGCCATCGAATGGCGGGGAACCACCATGAATGACTATCGTGATGCTGCCGGGTTAAGCGGCCGTTTTCAGAACAGACTCCGTGTCTACCAACGTCACAATGAAAAGTGCCCGCGCTGCGGAAACATGATATGCCGCAGTATTGTGGCCAGCAGGGGGACACATTTCTGCCCTGACTGCCAATATTAATAAACATAATGTGCAAGGCCGCCTACTAGTCAGGTTGACTGTAGGCGGCCTTGCACCATTTTGCGCTACTTCCATACAATGTAGTACTTGTTGTAAAGGAGGTAGCAGGGTGCCACTTCTTTCCATGCTCTTTTTGGGAATCGCCGTTTCTTTTGACGGATTCGGTGCCGGATTCGCATACGGCCTGCGGAAAGTACATATCCCGCTCTATTCGTTAATCATCATTTGTCTGTCCTCGTCGCTGTCTATGTTTGTATCGATGGTGGCCGGAAACAAAGTTGCAGGCCTGTTCAGCCCCCAGGTCAGTTCCTCTTTAGGTGGATTCATGTTGATTGGGGTTGGGCTGATTATTGTCAGCCAGTCCTTAGGAAGAGACATATTTTCCCGCCGTCCTGTTAAAAAAGAGCAATCGGAGGGCAAAGGGTTTTCCATTTTTTCCGGCGTCTTACGGCATCCGGAACTGGCCGACTTTGATTCGTCCGGAGTGATTACAGGAAAAGAAGCCATGGTTCTTGGGATTGCATTAGCAATGGACGCATTTGGCGCAGGTTTCGGTGCGGCAATGATGGGCTTTCATCCGCTATCCACGGCGGTGGCAGTAGGCGTGTCAAAACTGTTCCTGTTAACGTCTGGTATACTTCTTGGCAAGCGGTTTGCACGGAATGTTGCCAGTGAAAAAGCCGCGGTTTTTGCCGGGTTGGTGCTTGTTTTTCTGGGTATCGGTCATTTAGTAGCCTAACCTCTAAACACATGGTCGACTGAGCAGCCAAAACAAAAGGCTGCTCAGTTTCTGTTTTCTGCTCGTTTTGGCACAGAACTTGCAAAATTAAAATGCATATTACATGACCGCATTTCTGCGGATTTACAAAAGGAGGCGTTTGCATGAAGAAACCGCTTTGGCAACCGGGTCCGGAACGTATCGCAAAAACAAATATGACCAGGTTTATGAAGCTTGTCAATGATAGTTTTGGCAAGAGTTACACAAGTTATGACGAACTCTACGATTGGTCGGTGCAAAATGCACCTGAATTTTGGGAGTTGATGTGGGAGTTCGGTGAAATCAAATCATCCAAACTCTGTGATGAGGTCGTAACAAACTTTTCAGATATGTTCAACAGTGAGTGGTTTACAGGCGCACGACTGAATTTTGCTGAAAACCTGCTCCGTTACAGGGACGACCGTACGGCCTTAATTTTTAAAGGGGAAGCTCAGGATGTTCAAAAGACTTCGTATAAAGAGCTTTATGCTCAGGTAGCCGGAATGAGCCGCTCACTGCGCGATATGGGCGTCACGGTAGGAGATCGTGTGGCCGGTTTTATGCCCAATATGGCAGAAACTGTGGTTGCCATGCTGGCCACAGCCAGTATTGGCGCTATCTGGTCTTCCTGCTCCCCGGATTTTGGCTTCCAGGGGGTCATGGACCGCTTCGGGCAAATTAAGCCCAAAGTACTGTTTACTGCCAATGGCTATTCCTACAACGGCAAAACGTTTGATTCTCTGGAGAAAGCGAAACAGATCACCGAGAAAATACCAACAATTGAGAAAGTTGTGGTTGTGCCTTATACCGAGCCACGGGCAGACATCAGCAGCATAAATATCGCTGTTCACGCCAGTGACTTCTCTGTTGCCGACTATGACACAGAAATTGAATTTGAGCAACTGCCCTTTGAACATCCGCTCTATATTATGTACTCATCGGGAACCACGGGAGTTCCTAAATGTATTGTCCACGGTGCCGGAGGCACACTGATTCAGCACCTTAAAGAATTAATTCTGCACACCGATCTGACCAGGGAAGACACAATCTTTTACTACTCCACATGCGGTTGGATGATGTGGAACTGGGTTGTCAGCTCGTTGGCTGTGGGGGCATCTGTTGTGTTATTTGACGGATCACCCTTCTATCCGGAAGCGGGCGCGCTCTTTAAACTAGCACAGGATGAAGCATTCACTGTCTTTGGTACCAGTGCAAAATATATCGCTTCACTGGAGCAAGCAGGTGTAAAACCACGGGAAACGTATGATTTAACGCCGCTCAAAGCGGTATTGTCCACCGGTTCCCCCCTCTCCGTAGAAAGCTTTGAATATGTGTATCGGGATATCAAAGAAGATCTTTGTTTATCCTCGATTTCCGGCGGGACTGACATCATCTCCTGCTTCGCATTGGGTAACCCCACAGGCCCGGTCTATGCCGGTGAACTGCAGTGCAGAGGACTTGGCATGAAAGTGGAAGCATACAGTGCAGACGCTAAGCCTGTTATGGGTGAAAAGGGAGAGCTTGTTTGCTCGGCACCGTTTCCTTCCATGCCCGTGTATTTCTGGGACGATGCAGATGATAAAAAATACCTTGGCGCCTATTTCGAAACCTTTAATAATGTCTGGCACCACGGCGACTATGTGGAAATAACGGACACCGGCGGGTTGGTGATTTACGGCCGTTCCGACGCCACTCTTAACCCGGGTGGAGTCAGAATCGGCACAGCAGAAATATACCGCCAGATGGAAGCAATGCCGGAACTGACAGACAGCCTGGTGGTTGGCCAGGACTGGCAAAATGATGTCCGTGTTATTCTCTTCGTGAAACTGGCCCCTGGTCTGGAACTGAACGACGACCTAAAAGCAAAAATCAAAAAAACTATTCGTCAAAATGCCACACCGCGCCATGTTCCGGAAAAAATAATTGAGATTGGCGATATTCCGTACACAATCAACGGCAAAAAAGTTGAAATCGCTGTAAGGAAAATTATCCACGGAGAAAGTGTCACAAACAGAGAAGCTTTAGCCAACCCTCAATCATTAGATCTCTACAAGGATTTACCGGATTTAGCCGTCTAGCGATGAAATAGTGCATCAAGACCGTTGATTATTTGCATCAGTCGTGCGACCCGACATTTATGTCGGGTCGTTTTTATTGCGTGCCCGCACTTTGACTCAAATTCAAGTCAAAGAGATTTAATTGGTCCTTTGGAAGGTCAGCCATTTTCAGAATTATTAAACCAGATGCAAGCAGGCAACACCTATGTAAATGTCCACACAAAACGACATCCTGCCGGTGAAATTCGCGGTCAAATTAGCCATAGTAAAAAAAAGGTTAGGCAGCTTGACGATAAAAGCATCTATAAAGAGGAAACCCGTGCACTTGGGTAAAGGAAAAGATGAACTTTTCCAAGACGATGCGGCCCGTGAGGACGGACAGCGCGAAAAGGTTATGGAAATCCCGTCGGCCGAGCTTTTCCCGTTCAAAGACCATCCCTTCAAGGTTGTGGACGATGACGCCATGCGGGACACCGCCGAGAGCATTGAAAAATACGGCGTGCTTGTCCCCGGCAGGAGGGCACTCTTTTGTGATGTTACTTTACATAAAAAGGATTTGAGTTTTCAGATAAAACTTAACGTAACTAAGGATGGAAATAACGAAAAGTTAACATCGGCTTTACCTTGGCAGCTTGGCAACAAGCTATAATAAAGGTAAAACAGAATGCGGAGGTAACGTATGCAGAGAAAAAGGAGAACAACAATCTTAGTAAAAAGCGGTAAGCAATTGGCCAAGCTTTTTGCAGGTGAAATCATACAAAACTATCCCGTTGTAACTGTGCAGGAGCCGCAAAACGGATTGATCATGATTAAAATGCGCGAAAGCGCACAAAACAAGTTATTTTATTTGGGCGAAGTTTTTGTTACGGAATGTAAAGTGCAAGTTGGAAATGTCCTTGGCGTGGGGATTATTCAGGATGATCAACCGGAGATGGCTTATTACTTGGCCTTAATAGACGCTGCTTATAATGCGGATTTAGCAGAAACAAAACGTTGGGAAGCCATGCTCACCGAGGAAGAAAACAGAATTATGGCTCGTGAGGCACAGGAACGCTTCACGTTGTTGAAGACAACAGTTAACTTCGAGACAATGGATGTATTAGGAGGTGCGACAAATTGAAATTTGATGATGTCCACGATATACAGCAAGCATACCGGAAACTTGTTGACTGTAATGCAAACCCGGGGAGGGTCCATTCTCTGCGAATTGAAAGCGAGAAAATGGGGTTTCCGATTTATTGTAACAAAGCATTATTGGTTTTGGCACGGATGCTTTTAGACACCGAAGTTTGTTTTCATGTTATAGGAAAGGCAAGTGAAATCATCTCCAATACCATCAGTCAGTTGACATATACAGTAGCTGCACCGCTTGATGAAGCAGATTATGTTTTTGTTGCCGCAGACGCGGACAGTAAAGAATTAATTGCTTCCATCATTAAATGCAAACTGGGCGATCTTATCAATCCACACAGCTCGGCTACTCTCATCATCGAAGCAGAAAAGATTACCGAGGATCGGGATTTAATGTTAAGAGGTCCCGGAATTAAAGAAAGTAATTATCTTTGTGTTGAAACCGCTGCAGATTGGGTGACGGCCAGAGCTGTGAAGAACATCGAATATCCACTGGGAATAGAAATCTACTTCGTTGATAAAGAGTACCGGATTGCTGCTCTTCCCAGAACAACTGTGATACAGAGCCGGGGGGATAAGGCATGGGCTATGTAGCTGTCAAAGGCGGTACAACGGCCATAGAGGAGTCTATCAAGAGGCTTCGTTATGAGCGTCTTAAAGATGGTCGGGTCATTGAAGTTGAGGTAATAAAAAGCTGTATGAGAGGTTTAATTGACCGTATTATGTCGGAAGGAAGTATCTATTCCAGAGATTTGGCTGCCTTGGCGATCAAGCAGGCCGAGGGAAATCCAGAAGAAGCAACCTTTCTGCTTCGGGCCTACCGGTCAACACTTCCCAGAATGCACTATTCCAGACCTATAGCACCGAAAGATATGTGTGTTGAGCGCCGAATTTCGTCAGCATTTAAAGACATCCCGGGAGGGCAAATTCTGGGAGCCGCGTATGATTATGTCCATCGTTTGTTGGATTTTGACCTTTACAACGAGAGTAAGCGGGAAATCCTACAATGGTTACATCTATATACGGAAACGTTTTCCCAGGAGGTCCCGGAGGATCATGGTAAACTGCCGAAGGTGATTGATTTGTTGCGGAGAGAAGGTCTGATGACGGAGACGGAGCGTGACGACACAGAGCCGCAGGATGTGACCCGGGACAACATTCGTTTTCCGACTAGAAGAAGCGAAAGATTACAGATTCTAACCCGGGGGGAGACTGGGGCAGTCACAGCCTTAGGTTACGCTGCTATTCGCGGATACGGCATCGTGCATCCGACTGTTGGAGAATTGCGGGTCGGTTATCTGCCTGTTCATCTTGATTATCCCATGGCGAACTCACAAACAGAGGATGATGTAATTTATATCGGAGAAATTCAGGTAACAGAGGTTGAAACGTTAGTGCCTGAGGTTAGAGAAGAGAACGGTAAGGCAAAAATTGAATTTAGTATCGGTTATGGCATTTGCTATGGCCAGAATGAAACAAAAGCTATCGCCATGAGTGTTCTTGATAATTGTCTGGAAAAAAGTCATATCAACTCGCCGGTGCATGATGAAGAATTTGTACTGATGCATATTGATTGTGTTGAAGCGACCGGATTTATCTCCCATTTAAAGCTCCCCCATTATGTAACCTTCCAGTCCGAGCTGGATAGTGTGAGAAAAACAAGGGAGGGGAAGCAGCATGATGAAAAAATATAATTTTGCTTTTTTTGATGAAGGATCGAAAAGAGAAATCAGGCGAGCTACGTTAAAAGCAATTGCCATTCCAGGGTACCAGGTTCCGTTCGCGTCCCGTGAAATGCCCATTGCACGCGGCTGGGGGACAGGCGGACTGCAGCTGACGTTATCACTGATCGGACGAGACGATATCATTAAGGTGATTGACCAAGGCGCCGATGAATCCGTCAATGCCGTGAATATTAAAAAATTGATCATATCAACTACGGGCGTTCAGGATACGGAAAAAACGGCGGAAGCTACCTTGATTCAGAGCAGGCATCGCATTCCGGAAGTTGAGCTGCGTGAAGACCAAATTATTGTCTTGCAGGTTCCTCTACCGGAACCTCTTAGAACGATTGAACCAAGTGAGTATAAAACAAAAAAGCTGCATGCTGATCAAGATTATAATGGCATTTGGCTGATGTTATTTGAACAAATTATGAAACACGGCCGCATGTCCACTGGTGCCGACCATCCCGTACAGGTTCACGGCCGCTATATCATGGCTCCCAGTCCGATTCCCAGATTTGACAATCAGAAATTAAATGACTCCAAAACGTTAACGCTGCTGGGAGCGGGCAGAGAAAAAAAGATTTATGCGGTCCCGCCATATACGAAGGTGCAGTCTCTTGCTTTTGCGGATTATCCCTTTACCGTGGAGGATATGAGTGCTAAAGTCTGCCGCTTGTGCGGCACCACAGGGGTTTATATGGATGAATTGTTTGATCGGGATACAGAGGAAACGTACTATCAGTGTAATGATGTCAGTTATTGTTTGCAGCGTGAAAACAAAGAAATGGATGACTTGAGGTGAAACGATTGCATCAGCAGGAACGACCTCTCTTAACTATTAAGAACTTGAATAAGCAGTTTGGTTGCGGGTGCTCTCATTGTAGAGATACCCAGGGGCACAATTTAGAAGATAACTATTGCCCTGTATGCGGCACGGTTTACGCTTGCCGGAATGTATCACTGAAAGTGTATCCGGCAGAGATCCTGGGAGTTGTCGGTGAATCTGGTTCAGGAAAATCAACTTTACTGCGATGTCTCTACTTCGATCAGGATAGCACCAGCGGTGAAGGGTACATCCATGGATATAATGAAGGAAGAACCAATATTTTCACAGAAACGTCCCAGCAGAAAAATTATATTCGAAACCATCTGTTGGGAATGGTTTATCAGAACCCGTATTTAGGGTTGCGAATGAATTTTTCATCGGTTGGTAATATTGCGGAAAAATTAATCGGAGCAGGCAACAGGAAAGTAGATTTTATGGCTGCTCGTGCTCAGGAACTATTGGCGGCTGTCAATATCCCGACCTATAGGATGAAAGAAGCTCCTGAAAAATTTTCCGGCGGAATGCAGCAGCGTGTGCAGATTGCCAAAGCATTATCAAATAATCCCCCTTTGCTTTTATTGGATGAAGTAACCACGGGACTTGATTTATCGGTTCAGGCCAATGTCTTAGATTTAATTAAAGTAATTCAGCGGGATCTAAAAATCGGTATGATTGTAGTTTCCCATGATCTGGCGGTGATACGTATGCTGACTGACAGAACGATAGTCATGCTTAACGGCAGGATTATTGAACACGGATTAACAGATCAGGTTTTGGAGGATCCCCAGCATGCATATACCCAGCAATTGGTTTATTCACTGCTATAGAGCAAAGGAGAAGAGCAGATGTATTTAATAAAGAACGGGCAGCTTGTCTTTGAGAACAAAATAGCACAGAACCATGACATGCTGATTGCAGATGGCAAGATCTGCAAGATTGCACCTGCAGGTGTTATAAAAGTAGACGGGGCAGACGTCATCGATGCAAGAGGTGGGTATGTCGCCCCAGGTTTTATTGACATTCATTCCGACTATATAGAGCACATGGCTGCACCGAGACCAACCACCGTTCTTGATTTCCAAATGGCAGCCAGAGAAATAGAAAAACAGTTAATAAACCAAGGCGTTACGACTATGTATCATTCCTTATCTTTAATGAAAGACTCGTACTTTACACCCCAGAAAATACGGACTCCAGAAAATGTTAAAAAGCTGATTGATATGATTGAAAAAATTGATGGGCAAAGTAAATTGATTCATCACAAATTCCATGCCCGTTTTGAAATTGACAATGTCGATCAGGTACAGCTTCTATGCGATTTTATTATGCAAAATAAAATTCATCTGCTTTCTTTTATGGATCACACCCCAGGGCAAGGGCAGTACAGAAATCTTGAAAACTACTGTGATATCATGAAAGGTTATAAGGATATGAACAATACTGAGTTAGAACAGCATATTCAAGAATATCAGGACAAAGAAAAACTCGACTGGGATACTATCAGTACAATTGCTGCATTGGCGCAGAAACATCACATTGCAGTAGCCTCCCATGATGATGACAGTGTCGAAAAGTTAGATGTGGTAAAAAGTTTTGGCACGACTATTTCTGAATTTCCCATCACAATGGAAGTGGCTAAAGCGGCACAAGCAAAAAATATGTATACAACTGCGGGAGCGCCCAATGTTTTACTGGGGGGGTCTCATGCCGGAAATCTTTCGGCAGCGGAAGCTATTGGGCAGGGTTGTATTGATATTCTCTGCAGTGACTATTTTCCTGCCTCTCTACTGCATGCAGTGTTCCACTTGCACAACCATTACGGACTAAACTTAGCGGAATTGTTTCAATTGGTAACCATTAATCCGGCTAAAGCCGTCGGTATCAGCCGTGAATACGGCTCTCTTGCCGAGGGTAAGCAAGGGGATGTTATTATTATTGATAATGCTGAAGATGAATTCCCCGTGATTACTGCTGTCTTTGTTGATGGTCGGTTAGTTTCGACACTAAATTATTATCGATAAGAGGTGAGAAAATGATTGGGGAAAAGATGCTGATGGAAAAACCCACCATCCATGAAAACTGCAGCTTAAAGCATACTGAACTGGGAAAATGGACGGAAGTGGGACCCAACAATTACTGGGATAATGTGGAATTTGGTGATTATTCGTATACGTCCGGAAATAATCAAATTCAAAATGCAAAAATAGGTAATTTCGTCAATATTGCCTCTGGCGTGCGGATTGGGCCTACGCATCATCCCATGGACAGGCCGACACTGCATCATTTTACGTATCGTAGAAGATTGTATGGGTTTGATGTTGTTGATGACGAAAAAATATTAAACTGGCGGGCTGCACAAGTTGTAACGATTGGTCATGATGTTTGGCTCGGTCATAATGCGATCATTATGCCTGGTGTAACAATAGGTAATGGTGCAGTCGTAGGCAGTGGTGCTGTTGTAACCAAAGATGTTGCACCTTTTACTATTGTTGCGGGCGTGCCAGCCAAAGTACTACGTATTAGGTTCAGTGATGAAATCATTCTCAGCCTGGAAAAGATCCAGTGGTGGTACTGGTCTTATGAGACACTTAAAGAACGTTTGCTTGATTTTGCCTTGAACGTAGAGGATTTTGTGCATAAATATGATGGGAATCAGGTGGCTTGATGGAAGAAATTATCAGGATTACAGGTTTAAATAAATATTTCGAGTTGCATAATCAAAATAAACGCATCAGAGGATGTCAGGACATCAATCTTACGTTGCATTCAGGGGGATTCGTTGGGATTACCGGAAGAAGCGGTTCAGGAAAATCAACAATTTTAAAATGTATTTATCGCACCTATCTCCCGAAAAAAGGCATCATCTGGTATCAATCACAAATCTACGGCGAAATTGATCTGGCGCAAGCTACAGAAAGGCAAGTTATTCACCTTAGAAAACAGGAAATAGGTTATGTCTCTCAGTTTTTACATGTAATGCCCAGAACAACGGCCCGGGAAATTGTCGAGCAGGCAGTGTTGGATGTAGGGTACGATATCGGGTATGCCAGGACAGAAGCTGTAAACATTCTACGCCATTTTGAGTTGGACGAAGGGCTGTGGGATACGTATCCTAATACTTTTTCCGGTGGTGAAAAACTGCGTCTGAATATTGCCTCTGCCATGGTTAAAAAGCCAAGATTGCTGCTGCTTGATGAGCCAACAGCTTCATTAGATCATGAATCCAAAAAGAACGTGAAAGTGCTGTTGGAGAAGTTAAAGAATGAAGGGACTTCTATGATTGGTATATTTCATGATTTGGAATTTATGGAGGGCGTGTGTGACAGAGAGTTTGCAATGGAGACAGGTGATTTTGTAATTTAGAAAATCATGCTGTTGATGGTGTCTCAAATAAAAAAGCAATCAGGTTCAGACTAATCCGACTGCTTTTTTTGCTGCGTTACATTACCGTAGTAGAATCACCTTGAGACTAGGAGAGTTGTCTATGAATGAAATTGACATTGTTGATCAGATCATTCTCGATATCGTATCGGAAAAATACGAACCGAATGAAAAACTGCCGTCTGAAAACGATCTGGCCTATCGTTTTTGTGTGCCCAGAATGACTGTTCGTAAAGCATATGAAAGACTGCAGGAAATGGGATACATATATGCTTTGCAGGGAAAGGGCAGTTTTGTAAAAAACCGTAAGGGGCAGATCGAACTGGTGCTTTCTGGTGATGTCAGTTTTAGTGAGAAAATGAAAAAGGTCGACTGTAAGTTTGAAACAAGAAATCTTTTTTGTAAAGAAATAGCGTACAATAAGAGGATCTATGATTTTCTCCGCATTGACCAATCAGACAGAGTGTTTAAGATTGGCAGATTAAGAATCATTGATGATACCCCTACTGCACTCCATATATCCCTTATCGCAAATTCTGTTTTTCAAAATATTGATAAAGAGGGCGAGAAGATCACATCAATGTTTGCCTATTATAATTCCCAGGGATATGATGAATTTTATTCCGAGAAAAGTATTGTAAGTGTATCCTTTCCCACAAAGCATGAGAGAAAGATTCTTCATTGTTCACATCTAATACCCCTTCTAGTTCTGAACTCCGGCTGCATCGATAAAAAAACAGATACCGTCCTAGAATATACGAAAATTGTTTATCGGACAGATTGTTTTAAATATGTCATCAATGTTTAGCGTTACTTTACGGACAGTTAACGTTTCTCACACAACATTAACAGTACAGAACTTGGCAACAAGCTACAATGTATATGTACCCACTAATAAGATTATCAGGAGGAATAAGTAAAGTGAAAAAAGCTTTAAGTATCATGTTGGCTGTTATTATGATCGCCTCCCTTGTTACAGGATGCAGTGAGCAAACAAAGGGTGGACAAACCCCTCCCCCTCCCCCCGAAAAAAGCACCATTACGGTTGCTTGGTATCCGAATGAATCAGGCGCAGAACTAGCAGATGCCCGTAAAGAAATCGGTATGATGATCGAAAAGGCAACAGGTAAAAAGGTCGAACATAAAACGACAACAGATTATTTGATTGTTATTGAGGCAATTGTAAATGGAAATGTCGACATCGCCTATACAGGCGCAGAAGGTTACATTCAGGCACATAATAAAAATAACAAAGTAGTACCCTTATTTGTGAACAGCGGCAGTTCCGGTACGCTAGACGATGCTACATATTATGCCTGGTTATGCGTCAGAAAAGGCGAAGAAGATCAGTATAAGGATGGAGACACGTTCAAAATTGACAACATCCAAGATAAAAAGTTTTCTTTCGTCTCCAACAGCTCTACTTCTGGTTTCAGAGTACCTTCTGCTGGGATTACCAATTATTTTACCAAGATGGATTCATGGAAAAATTTGACGGTTGAAGATCTTCTCGAAGCCGGTTCGTTTTTCTCAGAAGTACTCTTTGGCGGTTCTCACCAAGGATCAGCTGTAAACCTGCTAAGCGGTAGAGCAGATGTTGCCGCCGTCTGTGATACATGCATTTTCAACTATATTGAACACATCTCCGGCACACACAACAGGCCTGGTGCCGTTTACAGAGTTAAAGATGATGCGGATGAACCATTCAACACAATGCCTGGCAAAGAATTTGTTGTAATTTCATCAACCCCTGTCTTAAATGCCCCGTTTATTTATAACAGCGAGTCATTAAGTGCAGAAGATGTAGCAAAAATTCTGTCAGTAGCCACATCAGATGAAGTAGCAAACAATGAAAAGATTTTTGTTCCCAAGGATTCTCAACATAAAGGTTTATATCGGCAAGGAATGCGTTTCCTGAAAATAGAAGATAGTTGGTTTAACCCCATCAGAGCGTTATCTGCTCAATAATTGATCCTCAATACTTGTGCAAAGTTTAGCTTATCTTACGTTGAGCTAAACTTTGCCTACTCTGATAAAAGGAGTAAACCAATGAATTTACTGGAAGTCACAAATCTCTCAAAACAATATGGGCACGATCTTTTAGCCCTGCAAAATATCAGTTTTTCTGTCCAGAATGGCGAGTTTGTTGCTGTTATCGGTCCGTCCGGAGCAGGAAAATCGACGTTATTGCGCTGTATTAATCGCATGATTGACCCGACAGATGGAGAGGTCGTCTTTGACGGCGTTCAGATGAGCAAACTTAAAAAGAATGAACTGCGAATGCAGAGAAGAAAAATCGGTATGATTTTTCAGCACTATAATCTGGTCAGCCGTCTTACTGTCATAGAAAATGTGCTGCATGGCAGATTAGGCTATAAATCGACGTTCGCAGGTATTGTCAGTCACTATGGTAAGGATGAAAAGAAACAGGCCTTTGAGATTATAGAGATGCTTGGTCTTACGGAGCAGGTCTACAAGCGGTGTGACCAGTTAAGCGGCGGACAGAAACAGCGTGTAGGTATCGCCAGGGCTTTAATACAAAACCCTAGAATGATGCTTTGTGATGAACCTATTGCCTCTCTAGATCCTAGTGCTTCTAAAGTAATTATGGATTATCTGCGCAATATCTCAACCAAATTGGGCATAACCTGCCTGGTTAACCTTCATCAGGTGGATGTGGCATTAAACTATGCAGACAGAATTATCGGTGTAAATAAAGGTAAAATTGTTTACGACGGACCACCCAATCTGACACCAGAAGAAGTTTATATGATATACGGGTCTGCGGCTGGAGATCTGATCTTTGACGTTGGGGGACAACATGCGAGTTGAAGCTTTAGTGAAAAAAAGGAAATATAATGTGATCTTTTTCGCTGTCTTGCTGATCTTGACGCTGACTTCCATTGTGCTGACTGAATTTGATGCAGCTAAAGGAATTACCAGTATTCCCAGAGCTATCCGCTGGGCAACTAGTAACTTTTATCCGGATATTAAGTCGTTAGAGAAGATACCGCGAATCTGGATTAAACTAAGAGAAACTATTTTCTTATCTATTGCAGCAACTACGATGGCCGCCATATGTGCTGCTTTTCTGGCCCTGTTAGGTTCTAAAACAACGCGGGTCAATCGTTTATTAGGTGCTGCTAGTAGAGGGATCTCGTCCATATTTCGGAATATACCTTTAACTGCATGGGCTTTGATCTTACTTCTTTCCTTTGGACAGAGTTCTTTAACCGGGTTTTTTGCTCTGTTTTTTTTCAATTTCGGCTTTCTTGCTAGAGCTTTTGTGGACACTATCGACGAAGTCAGCAGTGATGGGGTAGAAGCGCTGCAGGCTGCCGGAGCCACCTATTTTCAGATTATTTTTCAGGCTGTGATACCTACATGCCTCCCGCAAATGATAAGTTGGATCCTATTTATGATAGAAACCAATATTCGCAGTGCTACACTCATCGGCATTCTTACCGGCACAGGTATCGGTTTTATTTTTGAGTTATATTATAAAAGTTTTCAGTACCATGTTGCAAGTCTGGTCGTGATATTTATCATCATCTCTGTGCTGGTGATTGAGTTTATTTCAAACTATGTGAGAAGGGTGATACTTTAATGAACTATCTTGACTCATTAGAAGCTCTCCGAACACAATTTCCCTCATACAAGAGTGGTGTGACTTTGCATAACTATAGTATTAAAAAGGTTACAAAGGCTTCCATTGTTATGAGGATCACGTTGCTGTCTCTTGTGATTCTGACGGTATATGGTTTTTACACGTTCGACTATAAAGATATCAGGATAATCGATGCGATCACTCAAGCACTCACCACGTTTAAGACGATGTTTACACAGCCCAGATTTAACCATTTTAATTTTGGCCAAGGTGTTTATCAGGTAGCGGTGACCCTAGGCCTGACGTTTCTGACTACATTGATCGGAGCTTTTATTGCTTTATTTCTGGGACTTTTTGCAGCCCAGAATCTTTCCTCAACCGTTGTATCCAATGCCATCAAAAGTTTTGTCGCCGTAATTCGTGCAATTGATACTGTATTATGGGTTCTGATTTTTGCTGTCGCCGCGGGCTTAGGAAGTGTTGCTGCCGTCATCGGGATGACTTTTCATACAATAGGTTACCTCATTAAAGCATATTCTGAATCCTTTGAGGAATTGGATCCGGGTGTGATTGAGGCACTAAGAGGCAGCGGTGCCAACTGGTGGCAGATTGTTTTTCAGGCCGTTATTCCATCTTCGGCAACCAGCCTCTTGTCCTGGACTTTTATGCGTTTTGAAATCAACTATGCAGTTGCTGTCGCTATGGGTGCTGCAGCTGGCGCTGGCGGTATCGGCTTTGAGCTTTTCATGGCCGGCAATCACTATTATGATTTGCGAGAGGTTGGTTTAATCACATACTTTATTTTGTCTGTTGCCATCGTGCTCGAGCTTGTTTCTATTCGTTTAAAATTAAGGTTAAATACACATTAGTATTCTACTTAGGTCTTGACTTGGAGAGTGAAAATGTGTTTGGAAAGAAAAAACAGGGACAAAGTGACATCACTATGTACTATAAGTGAAGTTGGGAGGATCGGTATGAAAGCTGACTTACATGTTCATACTGCAGTATCCGACAGCAGCTATTCAATTGAAGAAACGATTCAGCTTGCTAAACTTAATAATATACATTATTTGGGTATCGTAGACCATGACACTGTTGCTGGATTGGAACAAGCCATTTTTCTGGGAAAGCATTACGGGGTTTTGGTGATTCCTGGAATTGAAATATCCGCATATGACTACAAGCGGAAAAGGAAGGTTCATATTTTGGGATACAACTTTGACCTAAATGCCTCAAATATTAATAAATTGTGTGCGCCTATAATTGAGCGGCGGCACAATCATAGCTTATGGCAGATAAGACAGCTTCAAGAAAATGGGTTTCAGATTGATATCGAGGATGTACTGCAAAAGTCCCAGCATAGTACCTGCATTTATAAGCAGCATATCATGGCTGTTTTGGTGGATAAGGGCTACTGTAGCCATGTACATTCGAATCTATATCAGAAGCTTTTTAAGGGTCAGGGAATCTGTGTTGGTGAAATAGAATATATAGACGTGTTTGCTGCCGTTACTGCTGTTAAAGCAGATGGCGGAATAGCTGTTTTGGCACATCCCGGTCAGTTAAACTCCTACACCATTATGGAAGAATTAAGGGAATCAGGCTTGGATGGTGTTGAGTTATTCCATGAAGACCACACCCAAGAGGATCATCAGAAAATCCAGACATTTGCAGCAAAACATGATGTAATACTCACCGGGGGAAGTGATTTTCATGGGGCATACGGTGGTAAAACCAAACTTGGACAGCTAACGTTTCCCCTTGATTATGTCAAGGATATTCTATGCTAAAAGAAATCATTTGCTATACGGAAACACTAGTGATTCGAGCGGGGAATCTCTTAAAAGAAGCTGTAAAAGGTGAGGTTGCTTGTTCCTATAAAGCGGGAGACCAGCGTGATTTATTGACGATGTGTGATGTGGAAATAGAGAATTACCTTATCTCCAACTTAAAGAGTAAATTCCCTTTCCATGCATTTATCTCCGAGGAGAAGGAAAATGTGCCGAATATCAGTGGCTATGTCTGGATCATAGATCCCATCGATGGGACTACAAACTTTATTACTTTTAAAAAAGATTTTTCAATTTCTATAGCCCTGTACAATGATGCAAAACCTCTATTTGGTATTGTTTATGATGTAATGAACAATGATTTATATGTAGGTATAACCGGCCAGGGCGCTTACCTGAATGACCAGAAATTAGACCGACTATCACCTGTTCATTTGCAAGACTGTATCCTTGATTCCAGCTTAAACAGTATACAGTTCTTTTATAATCATAAAAATCACAAGGTTTTTAACATCGCACAGGTTATCAGAGGACACCGTTGTTTAGGAGCAGCCTCGCTTACTATCTGCAAAATAGCAACAGGGAAAATCCACATGTATGTATCTGCAAAAATTAAAGCGTGGGATTTTGCTGCGGCAGGCATTCTGCTAAGTGAAGTTGGCGGTCATTATGGAGCTTTGTACCAGGATGAACTGGATTTGTCAGGAAAACCAATGGCTTTCTTGGCGTGTTCGTCCAAGGTGCTCTTTGATCAGGTTGCCGATCAATATTTTAAGTATAAGTAAAATATTGATCGGCTGCAGCAATCTAAGTTTGCGGTTTGTTCATGGAGATACAAAATTCTCAAGATTCTATGGTCATTATATCTGGCAGCTTCCGGTCAGGCAATACCGTCAGCTTTTGGCCCTTTTAGTTAGGCGTAAACAAGATATCGATGAATTTGAAAAAGGATATGAAAGAATTCTTGATTTTTTTAGAAAAGGCCATTACAAGGATGAATATTTACAATAAATGCTTTGAAATTTAGGCTCCGGCCGGATTACTGAGATTGTCTTACACCTGATTAAATGATATTATTGAATCATCAATAAGGCAAATTCCTATCTTTTATAGGTTTGCGGCAGAAGTCTATGCACGGCGATGCGATGCG